>Ga0116114_1000015_pt1 | contig 124036 bp, 101 predicted proteins | sample June2015DPH_10_5_FD_89823 | JGI IMG/M metagenome (GOLD analysis project Ga0116114, IMG submission 89823) | Peatland microbial communities from SPRUCE experiment site at the Marcell Experimental Forest, Minnesota, USA - June2015DPH_10_40 | ecosystem: Environmental > Terrestrial > Soil >... | reverse complement strand
GTAGAAGGCCTGCTGGAGGCGGTCGGTGCTGGCCAGATTCATGTCGTGGCCGTTATTGCCCAGGACCTCGGTGTAAGTGGACTGTTCCACGCCCAGGGCCGATCCGCCGCCGTTGTTGCCGCTTGCCTGGGGATTCGAGACGTCGTTGCCGATGATGCGCCAGTTGGTGCTCGGCCCGGCAGTCTGAATGGGCTGGATGCCTCGCAGCGTTAGCCCCGCTATAACCCAGTTGCCGCCGCAGGCGCCGCCCGAAGAGTCCGTGGCGCGAATGCCGTAGGACGGTGAAGTCCCCGTCGTGCCGACGGTCACGGTGGCGCCAGGATACGCGATCAGAGCCTTGGGGCTGGCTGCGGTTCCCTGGCACCAGGTCTGCCGCAACAGCATGGACGTGTCCCAGCCGGTCCCATCGTCGGCGGTTTGGGAGACACCAGTCATGCCGTAAATGATGGAGCCGGCCCCGGTGGTTTGCACCGCGTGCAGGAGAGTTTTCCACGGAGCGGTATAGGAGCCGGCGGCGGAATCGCTGCCAGTGGTAGCCACGAAATAGATGCTGCTCGAGTTCACGGCGAACGGCAGCCCGTTCGAAGTACCGTTCGAGTTAGAAACGACGATATTGCCGGTTTGAGCGAGTGCGCCCAACTGGATGGTCATCTTCTGGTACCACAGGTATGAGGACGGAGGCATCGTGACGATGGCCTGTCCTCCGCCGACCGTGACGGTGGGATTGGAGCCGAAGTAATTGCCGTAGAGGGTTACGAAAGCGCCGTTGTTGCCCTGGCCGCCCGAATTGGGCCCATTCACCAGGTCGGAGAAGAACAGGTGCGGCGTCGGAGTCTGCGCCCAGACAATCCCCGGCAAGATAGCAAACAGGCCCAACTGCAACAGCAAGGGGCGGGTCATGCACTTCAAAGTCATCGGATGAAAATTCCTTCCTCTATGCCCTTCGGCCAAGACATATGGCGCCCAGGAAAAGGGCAGGTACTCGTGCTTTTTCGTATCGAGAACGTAAAAGCGGAGCGCAGCAGCCGGCGGCGCGGCGAACCTGATGCCAGATCAGAGCTGCAGCTTACTATGTTGGACAGGCGGACTGAGAAACAAGACCCATATGGTTAATGCGGCCCTGTTAACTCCGGTACCGTTACTGTCCTCTGCACGCAAGAAGTAACATCGGCGGCAGAGGCTGCGTGGCAGCAGCGAGCCCGGAGAAGGCACTCATGGGGCCAATCGGCGCTCCGCGCGCTGTCATATGCAGTGGAACGACTTACGGTGACGGTTCTATCCGGTCGGTGGGTATTTCCTGGATTCAGGGTGTAAAATCTTCTCCGCCGCGTTTGCAAGATGATTGCGGAGGTGAAGATCTCTTCCTCTCGCGGCGTTGTCAGGAAGCTCAGTTAATCTTTGTTTAAGTGCTCTTACTATGACGGTGGTTTCATATCGGGGCCGCTTATGGGGTACGTCTAAGCGGCGCATAAGAGGAGAGGATGTGATTCTCCCCTGTGGGGTGATTTATGCTCGATTGTGGGGTCAGCCCAACGCATAGGGGGTGTAGACGGTGGTGGTGAGCGGCGAGACTCGCGCAATGGCAGCCCGTGTGGCCGGCATTTGTGTGCCGCCGTGTCCCATGCGGTCGGAGGGTCGGCGGCCCTGAACATCGTCGCCAACGCGAGCGCGATTTTTCATTGGCCGCGCAGTCACGAACCGCAAACCGACCTTGGCCCGACATGAGCGACGTCCGGTGCCCGAGCGTTACGGAGCGCCGCACGATTTCGGGTAGCGGTTGGCTTGCGCTGAGCGTCCGGGTCCAGTCCTACTGGTTCCCCCGGGGCTTTGGCCTCGCTCATCACCTGCTGTTCCGTGCGATCCGCATCTCCCGCCTGCTGCCTGAGGCTCGCTGGCGACGTTTGGATCGGGTGGTGGAGCGATCGGGGCAAAAGCCGATTGCACTGGCGGCGCGGCGGCGCCCTCCGGTGCGGCCGGAAGGCCCCCCTGTCCTGCCTGAACCTGTAACCGGTCGCGTCCGCCGTCGATGGTCTCGCGCATGTGATTCTGCATCTCCTGCAGGTCCTGGAACCGCACCGACGCCATCTCGCGGACGGTACCTATGACAGCTTCTCCGGGCCGAGGGCAGATGCAGAATATTGGCCCCAGGGCGACGACTGCGTACTGGCAACTCTGGACTTCCGTGCGGCTTGGGCCGAGCATCTTCTGAGGCCTGTGGCCGCTCTGCTGGATCGACTATAAGCGCGTGATCCGTATCCCAGCGCCGGCCGGCGCCAGCCGGGGTCCCCTTCTGGGATGCAAGTCCTTGGGCGCTCTCGTCCCCTAATTTCAGCGGGCAGGCGGAAACGCCCGCCCTACCGTCGCCTCGTGCGCTACCCCGAACTCGAACCCCTTATCGAACGCCCGCAAATTCAGCTCCCGCGTCGCCGGCGGCACCGAATCCGCCACCGCCTTCCGCAGCGATTCCGGCTTGAGCAGCCCGGTCACGGCCGCGAAGAAGCCGACCATCACCACGTTCAGCACCATCTTCCTGCCCAGCTCCTCGGCCAGCCGCGTCGCCGGGACGCCGTACACCCGCACGCCGCTCTTCAGCCCCGCGATGCGCACCAGGTCTTCCTCGACGATCAGCACGCCGGTGTCCTTCAGCTCCGGCGCGAAGCGCGTGTAGGCCTCCTGCGACATCACCACCAAGAAATCCAGGCCCGTCACGTACGGGTAAAGAATCGGGCTGTCCGACAGGATCAACTGGGCGCTGGCCGCGCCGCCGCGCGCCTCCGGCCCGAAGTTCTGGGTCATCGTGGCGTAGCCGCCCTCGAAAATCGCGGCCGCCTTGCCGATCACCTGGGCCGAGAGAATTACTCCCTGGCCGCCAAATCCCGCAACACGAATCTCCGTCAGCCGCATGCCGAACATTCCGCCTCGATGTAGCGCTCGCCCAGTTGCGAGGACAGCCGGCCCCGCATCAGTTCCTGGTAGTCCGGCCTCACGCGGTCGACGAACTTGCCGACCACGATCTCGCCTTCCTTCGTGATCGCCAGCTCGTCCAGCGACGCGCCGTGTTTCACCTTGCTGTGCTCCTTGTAGAACTTCATCGCGTCCAGCCCGTCACCCATCTTGTTGCGGCGCTGGTACAGCGTGGGGCAGGGCGAGATCACCTCCAGGAAGCAGAAGCCGCGCCGCTGGAACATCTCGGACATGGCCTTGGTCACCTGCCGCACGTGGAAAGTCGTCCAGCGCGCCACGTAGGAGGCGCCGGCGGCAGCCACCAGCGACGGCAGATCGAACGCCGGCTCGTAACATCCGTAGGGCGCGGTGGTGGTGATGGCTGTGGCCGGCGTGGTGGGCGCCGTCTGCCCGCCCGTCATCGCATAGATCAGGTTGTTCACGCAGATGACTTTGATGTCCATGTTGCGGCGCGCGGCGTGAATCAGGTGGTTGCCGCCGATGGCCGTCAGGTCTCCATCCCCCGAGTAGACCACTACCTCCAGGTTCGGGTTCGCCAGCTTCAAGCCCGTGGCGAACGGGATGGCCCGCCCGTGTGTGGTGTGGAACGAATCGAGCGCGACGTAGCCCGCCACGCGGCCCGTGCAGCCGATGCCCGAGACCAGCGCCACGCGGTTCAGGTCCATCTTGGATTCGAGCAGCGCGCGGGCGAAACAGTTCACCGTGGTCCCGATGCCGCAGCCCGGGCACCAGATGTGCGGGATTCGCTCCGTGCGCAGGAACGGCTCGACCGGGTTCACGGGCGCTTCGATGGTCGTCGTCATTTTGCCGCCTCCAGGATGGCGTTCAGGATCTGCTCGGGGCGATGCACGCTGCCGCCGGCGTGCGTCACCGCAATCGTGTTCGCCGTGCGCCCCGTGGCGCGTTGGACTTCGCGCGAGATCTGCCCCAGGTTGAGCTCCGGAACCACGAACGCCTTGACGCCGCGTTGGGCGATTTGACGCAATCGCTTGTCCGGGAAGGGCCATATGCCGATCAGCCGGCAGCGGCCCACCTTGACGCCTCGCTCGCGCGCCATGTCGATCGCCCTTTGCGCCACCCGCGACGTGATTCCGTAGGAGACCACCGCCACCTCGGCGTCGTCGAGATCCGCTTCGTCCGTAAAGGTGAGCCGTTCCTCCGCCGATTGAATCTTCTGTTGCAGCCGGCGCACCAGCTTGTCCTGCGTCGCCACCGTCATGGAGGGATAGCCGCGCTCGTCGTGTGTCAGGCCGGTAACGTGGAAGCGGTGGCCCTCGCCCGCGTGCGCCATGGCCGGGACCAGGTCCTCGGCCGGCTCGTAGGGCTTGTATTTGCCGGGCGGCCGGTTGGTGTGGCGGCGCGGGTAAATATCGAGCTCGCCGGGCGGCGGGATGATCACCTTCTCGGTCATGTGCCCGACGCACTCATCCATCATGAACATCACCGGCGTGCGGTATTCTTCCGCCAGGTTGAAGGCCTTGATAGTGAGGTCGAAGCACTCCTGCGGCGAGTTTGGGCACAGCGCGATGATTTCGTAATCGCCGTGCGATCCCCAGCGCGCCTGCATCATGTCGGCCTGGGCCGGCAGGGTCGGGAGGCCGGTCGATGGGCCGCCGCGCTGCACGTCCACGAATACGCACGGCGTCTCGGTCATGGCCGCGTACCCGATGTGCTCCATCATCAACGAATAGCCGGGGCCGGAGGTCACCGTGAGAGCCTTCGCTCCGCCCCACACCGCGCCCAGGATGGTGATCGACGCGGCCAGTTCGTCCTCCATCTGGATGAATGTGCCGCCCACGGTCGGGATGCGGGCCGCGAACCGCTCCACCACCTCCGTCGACGGCGTGATGGGGTAGCCTGCGGCAAATCGCGCACCCGCCGCCAGCGCGCCTTCGCAGCAGGCTTGGTCGCCGTCCAGAAAATGAATGCCCGTTAGGACGCCGCGGGGGTCAGCCTGCATGGGGCGCCTCCGGTTTGGGCACGGCGGCCTTCCAGCCGTAGATGGCGAAGTCGGGGCAATACATCCCGCACAGGTCGCAACCGCTACATTTCTCAGGGGCGACGACGTGGGGCGGATGGTATCCCTTGGAGTTGAAGGCGGAAGAGAGGCTGAGGACCTTGGTGGGGCAGAACTCGACGCAGAACGCGCAGCCCTTGCAGCGCTCGACGTTGATGCTAACGTAGCCTTTTGCCATAGCGTAGTTTTTCAGCTTACCTTGGGAACTTCCGCACGCGGAGTGCCAAAGGGAATTGCCGGCTGAGCAGAACAATTGGGGTCTGAGATCCTAATGTAGCAAAGTCGGGAACCGTCCATGCCTGGCGGTATGGGCGTGAGGCAGTGCAGTCTTGCCTGCCCAGGGCTTTTCACCATGGGCTGTCAGGTCTGAGACCGTGCGGTATTGTGTTTGTAGTGGAACCTTTCCCTGGTGGCGCTGAATGCCAATTCCCGGCATCTCGCCACCCGCTTATGAGACGTTGGTCCGCATGGATACGGACCGTGCCGGTCCTGGCCGTCTTGGGCGCTGCCGCTCCACTGGGGGCCGAGCCGGCGGAGAGCAAGCCTTTCGTCGAATGCAATAGCGACGAACTAACGCACGCCGTTCCCGAACTGGCGGGTATGCAATTCGACTCCAACCAGGATAAGCTGGACGGGCTGCTGCAAGCGACGGGCGAGGATCTCGCGGGCATGTTCGCCAGGCTGGTGGACATCGCCGCCACCGAACAGATCCACGAGATGCGATTCGAGGACGGCATGGGCGAGGCCAGCCGGCGGGAGACTTATCGTTATCTGGTGAGGCGTCTCGGCAACAACTCACTCGAACCGTTTGATGAGCTGCGGCTGGAGCCGGGCACCGGTGCCCCAGCGCCGGCTCCCAGCGCCGGCTTTCTGGTCAACTCGAAGTTTGAAAGCATGTTGGGCGCCCTGCTTCCGCAGGCTCGCGAGGAGTCGCGTTTCCGCTACCTGGGTCGAGTGCGGGGCGCCGGACAAGACTCGTGGCTGGTGGCATTTGCGCGGGGCGCCGGACAAGACTCGTGGCTGGTGGCATTTGCGCGGCGCGCCGGCAGCGAGCAAGGCCTGGTGTGGATCGACGTGGCGACTCACCGGGTTGTGAGGCTGCGCATGGACCAAGAGGGCTGCGAGGGCTCTCCGCTCGCAACCCTGACAACGGATATCGCAGTTGTGGCCGTGAAATTCCAATCGATCGGCAAGATGTTCTGGCTTCCCGCAAAAGTGACGGTACATGGGCGGTATGCAGGCGGGGAGCTACACAGCGTGCACCGCTATTCGGATTACCGTCTTTACGGCAGCCAAGATGCGGGCGTCCCACCAGTGGCGGCAAGCAGCGTGGACGATCCATGGGAGATGCTCGACCGGAGCATCTCGCTGGTGCGCGAAAACCAGCCGGCCGAGGTTGTCGCGCTGCTGCGCGAAGCGCTGCGCCTCAACCCGGAGATGGCCGCCGCCCGGTATCATCTGGCGGCCACGCTGCGTGCGGCGGGGGACCTCGCCGGCGCGGAAGCCGAGCTACGCGAAGCCTTGCGACGTTCTCCGAATCTCGGACCCGCGCACAATTTCCTAGGGATCCTGCTATTCAAACGCGGCGATGTCGCGGGCGCCACGGCGGAGCTGCGGGCCAGCGCCCAACTGCAGCCCAAGGACGCCACGGTGCATTTCAATCTCGCCCAGGCGCTCGAGAAATCCGATCCAAAAGCCGCTCTCGATGAGTACCGGACGGCTTCCGCGCTGGCGCCGGATAATGCCGCTTTCAAGGCCCGCTATGAGCGCCTTGAACGTGCGTCCAAGGCGCCCGCCGCGCCGGAGGCTACCGGGACCACCATCAAAGTCGAAGTGCGTCAGGTGCTAGTGCCGGTCGTGGTGACGGATAAGGAGGGGCATCACGTAACCGGTCTGACGGCGGCGGATTTCCACGTATTCGAAGACGGTGTGGAGCAGAAGATCTCCGGTTTCAGCGTCGAGAACATTGGCGCCGGCAGTCCGCCGCCGGCGCCCGCCGCCCGCGGTGCCGGCGAAGCCGGCTGCGGCGCGGCGCACTTACTTGATCTGCATCGATAGCCTGCACTCCCAGTTTGCCAGTCTGGTGCATGTGCGGGCGGGGCTGTCGAAGTTGTTCGCGAGCGAGCAGGCGGGAGATGCGCAGTACGTCATGGTCGCGGTGGGAACCACCACTCACGTGTTGCAGGGCCCCACCAGGGATCCGGACACGGTCTTGAAGGCCGTCGAGAGCGGCGACTTTCAAAAGCAGTTCCTGGTCAGTGAGCGGATGGGTGAGGATCTGCGGGCTTTCCGGCGCGATCTGGATGAGGTTCGCAAGCTATGCGATGAAGGCCGGCCCGAATGCGCGGCGATGAAGAAGGCCTTGCCGTTCCGAGCCAGCCAGATTGCCAGCCAGGAGCGCGCGGTAACTACCGCGTTCCTGGAACAGCTTCGCTATCTGGTGGAGGATCTCTCGCGTGAAACCGGGCGGCGGAGTATGGTGCTGCTCTCCGACGGCTTCCTGCTGATTCCCGGCAAGCAAGTCTTTGACTTGCTGGAAGCCTATTTTCCCGATACGGAGGGCTCATTCCGCAGGGAGGATCGGATGGCGGATCTGGACCCCATCCTGCGTGCCGCCGCGAAGCACAATATCCCCATCTACACCATCAGTTCGCGCGGCCTCGATCCGCAAGAATACTATGGCTCCGCGGGGACGCCGGGCCCGGTGATGCTGGCCATCCTGAATAGCATCAATAGCATCTCCTGGGAGGCCGGGGGCACGTTGGAAGACATTGCCGCGGCCACCGGCGGCACGGCATTCAAGAACAACAATGACCTTTTCGCCGGCCTCGCGCGGGCCTTTGCGGACGGCCGCCAGTATTATGTACTGGCCTATGTGCCGAGCAATGCCAGTCCGGACGGGACGTTCCGGGCGATCTCCGTACGCGTCCGGGACGGCAAACTGTCGGTCAAGGCCAAACGCGGCTATTGGGCGGAGGGGAATCCGGGCGGCCGCTAGTTCTGCCCACGCTTCCGTTTCGCCGCGGCGCTGATGCCCGCCGCGCCGCAGCCCGAGCCAATTCAGCGCCATGACAGGCTCTGCGTGAGAGCCCCCTGGCTTAAGCTGAGAGGGACCCGGAGGCCGGCTGCGCCTGCCGCCCCTTGAAGATCAGGTTATCCAGCGCGCACATCCCCGCCCCGCTCAGCGCGATCCCGACGTTCGCCACTAGCAGCGTCAGTGCGTACTCATATCCCCCGGCCTGCAAGAAGAAGCCGTTCCTGCCATGCACGAAGTAGATCGCGCCCAGCATGTTGATCGCGAGCAGAACCGCCGCCACGCGGGTCCCGAGACCCAGGATCAGCGCCGCCCCGCCCAGGAACTCCACCAGCGTGACCACCACCGCGGAAACCTCCGGCAGCGGAATGCCCGCCTTCATGAAAAACGCAGCCGTCCCGGCGAAGTGGAAGACGAACAGTTTCTGGCTGCCGTGAACCAGAAACACCAAGCCCACAATCCAGCGCAGGACGGCGATGCCGAGCCCCTGCAATCTTCCGAGTGATTTCCCCATTTTTCCTCCTACCGCGCGCCTCTGCCTCCGGCGGCGTCGTCTGTGGCGCGCACCAGCTCCAGCGCCTCAATCAGCGCCCGGAGCCGCTTCGCGTCAAGTTTTCCAAAGTGGTTGCGCGTAAACCGGTCCACCGCGCCGTCGAGTTTCTTCAGCGCCGCGAGGCCCTCCGCGTGGATGCGCACCGTGATGACCCTGCGGTCCTTGCTTTCACGGGACCGCCCGATCAGGCCGCGCTTCTCGAGCCGGTCGAGCAGCCGCGTGATGTCCGGGTCGCGCGTCACCATGCGGTCGCCGATCTCGCGGCACGCCAAGCCGCCCGGCCGCGCCCCCCGCAGGATACGCAGAACGTTGTACTGCGCCGGCGAGAGATCGAGCGGCTTCAGCGCCTCGGCCATTCCGGCCTCCAGCCGGCCCGCGGTGCGATGGATGTTCAGCAGCGCTTCCGCCTCCAAGCTCATGGGCTTGGTCTGCTTCAACTCGGAGGCGATCCGTCCCGGCACGCTTTCAATATACTTGTTGAAACGACTATTTGTCAAGAGGAATACTGCAAGGAAGAGTCAGCCTTGGAAGAACGCCCGGCGCAGGCCGGACGGCAGCGGAAGCGGATACCCGATCAGGCACAACTGGTCCAGCGCGAACAGCACCACCGACTCCACTCCCACCGCCTGCGCCAGCCGCGCCTCTTTCAGCCACGGCGTCGTAAGGTCGCCGATTCCCACCAGGTGCGCGCTCGCCTGCGGAGCGAAGCCCTGCGTCTGCGGAAATTGGATCGATGTGAGGCACTCGTTCAGGTCGCGCGCGCTCGTGAATCCGAAGCTTTCCGTCTTCAGACAATCGAGCGCCGCCGGCGTCCACGCGCCCGCCGGGTAGTTGATGGCGCGGTTGAAGTCGGTCGAGTTGACGTCCAGAGGGTACAGCACCTCGAAGCGGCAGGTGGGAAAGGTCGCCCGCACATGCGCCATGATCTGGCTGGTGAACGCCCCGATCAGCGTCGGCAGGAACTGCGCCTCCTGCGGACAATCCGCGGGCGAAACGGTGTTGTCCAGGATCGTCTGCATGGGCCGCCCGTATTGCGCCAGGAAGGTGCTCGTGGTGTAGGCATCGTAGTATGGCATCCCGGACCGGTTATCCCGGAAATACCACCACTGCACCTCGCCGAATTGCAGGTACGGCTGCATTCCGGCGTCCGACATGGTCTGTGCGACGTCACAGTACGCCTGTTGCCAGAACGCGAGGCTCGCCGGCGAAAAGTTTGTTTGCAGCGCCGGCGTGGACACCCATACCGGGTCCCCCGCCGGGCACCGCTGGGCGATTCCCGCCGCCGTCGAGTCGTCCCCATTCCCCAGCTCCATGCTGAGCGACGCCACTCCATCGAGACCGTACCCCTTCAGCGCCGTGAAGAAGCTCCGCGACCAGTCCCGCGCCGCCCGGTTCAATCGAGGCATGGCCTGCAGGTCCGTGAGCCACGTTCCGTCCGTCCCCCCTGCCAGGTTCTGGCTGGCCGGCTGCGGGACCAGGGACGTCGACGTAGCCGTGACCGTGGTGTGGTTCGAGTCGCTGCCCAGCGTGCGCGAGGTGATCGTCAGTACCGTCCCCTGCGCCACGGCCCGCACCGACATCGAGCCCCAGTTGATGTTCATCTCGAACGCCTTCGCGATCGTCTCGGCCGTGTCTCCGATGTAGTGCAGGTGCGTGATGGTCGTGCTGTTGGTGGGATCGTCGTGCCGCCCGATTACGAGCGAAGTCTCCTGGCTGGAAGTGAAGCTGAACACCGCCGTCCCGGTGAAATCGATCTGGGCCGACGCATACGTGAACTGCGAGGCCACCAGCTCGTAGAACCACAGCGCGCCCACGTAATGATTCACCCGGCCGTGGAAGCCCAGCGCGTCGATCATCCACGCCGTCCGCTACCCGCGCTCCTTACCCCGCCTCTTCGATCTCCTTCACGATCTGGTCCTTCAGCTCCTGTCTCGCGTCGCACAGGTATTTCTGCGCCAGCCTCTTGAAGATCTCTTTGCGCAGCGTCGGCGACCCCACTCCCAACCCCAGGAGCCGCTGCGCATCGTCCAAATCGCTCGAGAAATCGCCGATGTCGAACTCGTCCAGCCCCGATACGTCCACCGTCAGCTCGTCCTGCCGCGCCGCCGCGATCGCCCGCAGCAATCGCTTCAGGGTCTCTTTGACCGCGTCCCCGTATGCCCGCAGCACTTCGTGCGTGACCGTGAAATCCCGCAGCTTGCTGGTTCCCGACTGCGTCGTCTGCACGTCCCACGACTGCGGCATCAGGTAGCACACCCGGTAGATCTCGTTCTTCAACTGGTTCAGGTTGTCCACCGCGATCTGGTAGACCTTCCCTTCCGGCTCCGTCCACCCGAACTTGTCTCCCGGCGCGAGCTGAATGTAGTAGGACTCCCCGACGATCTGGTTCCACTCCCGATCCGAGTACACCACCGGCATCGCGAACAACCCCATCGTCAGCGCCCAGCCCAGCGCGTTCGACTTATTGAAGTGCTCCAGTTGCAGCAGCGCCGCCTTGTTCATGAGCCAGAGCCCTTCCGAGACCTCCAGCTTGAACAGCGGCACCCGCCGCAGACCGGCCAGCCCGTGTCTCCCCGAGTCCACCAGCTCCGGCGCGCTTTTCTCGCCGGCTTTGCCTTCCACCCGCCGGAAGATCCGGAACTCTTCCTTGTCGTAGTAGAACCACCGCGCTTCCTTGAACCACCCGCCGTCCGGAGTGTCCTGCCGCAGGTTCGATGTCCTCAGGACCACCCAGTCGAGGTTGCCCTGCTGGTCCTGGCTCCAGTTGATGAGTTCTTCCGCCTGGTAACTGACCAGGTAAGCTCGCGACGCGCCCTGCCGGTCTTCCTCGGCCCGGTTTGCCGCAGGTTGCGCGGTGCGCGGAAAATCCACCAGGATGTAGCTGGCCCCTCCTACCAGCGCCTCCAATAGTTGCCGGCGGAAGAAATCGCTCAGGCTGGTCTGTTTCAGGTCGCAGTCCTCGGTGAACGCGCAGAAGAACGCTTTGGCCGCGTCGTTGTCTCCCCCGAAGCTCAGGATCGGCTCGCGCCGGAACAGCGTCGCCGCGTACCAGTCGATGATGGATCCCACGTAGTTCTCGTAGAACACCCGGGCCAGCCGCTCGGCAAACACATCGCCGGGTTCTTTCTGCCGCCGCACCAGGTACTCCGTGGAGTTCGCTTTGAGCTGCTCCCCGCCCGCATACAGATCGCGGTAGACCCGCCACATCGCCTGCCGGCGTTTATATTCCGGATGTTCCCGATCGATCTCCATCTCTGTCTCCCGGTTCTCCCCGTCTTATAGCAGCCGCAAGCCTCGCTCACCCGCGGGCGGTTGCGGCCGGCGCTCCTGCCAGATCAGGTACCCCAAGGCGTCCGATAAGTGCGTCCGCCGCGGGTCTTTGTCTTTGTCGACTACGGTGCTGTCCGGCTTGTAAGTCACCTGTTCCAGGTCTTTCACCAGTTCCGCGCACTTCCGGTCGATTACTAAGTGCGTCTCCGCCGACGCCGACCGTAGCTTCGCGTTCACCAGTCCCACCCGCTCTCTCACCAGCGGATTCGCCCGCGGCACCTTGTAAGTCACGTTCCGGTAGCCCGCGCGCTGGAAGAACTCCCGGATCACCTGGTAGTCCGTCGTTCCCGCGGTCTGCATGTGGCTTCCCGATGCGTCGCCGTACACCCAGATTCCGGCCCGGTGCCGCGGGAAACGCGCCTCGAACTCCTCGCACGCTTCCTGCGTCGTCGCGCGGCTAAGCACGATCTCCGCCAGCACCCGCACAGTCTCGCCGGCGATCTGCGCCACCACCGAGCACATCGGGTCCACGTTGAAGTCCAGCGCCCACAACAGCGGCAGCGCCTCTTCGACGCTCACGTCCGCCGTGTGCTCCGTCCGGCTGAACGCGTGATACACCAGCCCTACGTTCAGGCTGATGTACTCCCCCATAACTTCCTGCTGGTAGAACTTCGCGTCGTAGCTGCGCTTCAGCCGCTCGTAAAAGTCCGGGATCTGCTCCAGCAGATAGTGGTTCTCGAATGGCTCGGCGACGATCGTCTCGTAGCCTTCCACCGGCTCCTGCACGAATCTCCGGTACACCCAGTCGAACCCTTTCGGTGTCCAGGTGGCGAACCCGCACAGCCGTCTCGCCTTCGGGTCCCGCAGCCGTCCCTCGAGTACCACCCACGCCTCTTCCTGCGTGTAAGTCAGCTCGTCCAGTCCGAACCACGCCAGGTTGGTTCCCCTCAACCGGTCGAATTCTTCCACCGGCCGGAACAGAATCCGCGACCGCGTGTCCTTCAGCAGCACCGTGTTCTCGGCTCTGTTGTGCTCGTAAGGAATGCGGCTCTTGTCGAGGATCTCGAACAGCGCCGTTTGCGTCGCATCCCGCAGCATGGGATACGTGGGCGCCCCCAGCAGTCCCAGCCGCCCCGTGTTCACGTACGCCAGCTTGATCGCTTCCTGGCACAGCGCCTGACTTTTTCCGGAGCCGATAGGTCCCGAAAATCCCTTGAACCTCGCCTGGGACTGGTGGAACCGGGCTTGGGAGGCAAGCGGGCTGTACTCTATTTGCCGGGTACATGTTCCTTTTCGTCCGGTTCGACCCATGAGACCTTGATCTCCTTCGGCGTCTCTTCCAGGAGTTCCTTTTCGAGTTGCAACGCCCGAAACAGATCCCCTACCGTCGGCTTCAGCTCGTTGTTCTCGAGCCTGTTCGCGATCTGCTGGATCACCTGCTTCACCAGCGCCTTCTTGTTCTTCGCCCGCTTTGGCTTCTCCACATGCTTGGTCTCCGCCATCTCTCCCGGCTTCGCCCCCTGCTTTGTGTCGACCGCCATACGCTGGCCTCTCTGCCTCGCCAGCCCGAAACTACCACCCGTCTATTTCGCCAGCGCTGGTCCGTATTTCACATCCCGCTGAAAACACGCGTAAAAACAATGGCTGTTGCTTGTGATCGCTCCCTCAGGCCCATTCCAGCTCCGGCCAGGGGCATACGCCGCCCGAATCGTTCAATAAGCCGTTTTTATGGACACACCCACTTGCATTTGGTCGGATGGTAGGTTACTCTAATCGGAAAGGAGGCACGACGAACTTGCCCGGCCATCGTTCAGCGCCGTCGATCGCGTCCCTCCTTAGTGTGTCCTCGCTCGCCGTCGTCGTTCCCGTAATCATCGTCATTACCATCGGGGTCGCTGTATCGGACCCCGCCTGACGGCCTGAGGATTTCAAAAGGCCACTGGCGGGGATCAACTCCCGTACAGTGGCCGTTTTTGTTATTGAAGAGAATTTCAAGGATGGTGCCTATGGCAAATCTCATGAGCGGCGCAAGGATGCTGCTGGAATGTCTGGTTCGGGAAGGTGTGGAATGCTTCTTCGGTTACCCTGGAGGCGTCACGCTTCCCCTCTATGACGCGGTATTCGACCACCACATTCGTCACATCCTCGTCCGGCACGAGGAAAACGCGGCCTTCGCCGCCTCCGGCTGGGCGCGTTCGACCGGCCGCGTCGGCGTCTGCTGCGCCACCTCAGGCCCCGGCGCCACGAACCTGGTGACGGGTCTGACCGACGCCATGATGGACTCCATCCCCATCGTCGCCATCACCGGCCAGGTTCACTCCAAGCTCATCGGCAGCGACGCTTTCCAGGAAGCCGACACCTTCGGCATCACCCGCTCCTGCACCAAGCACAACTATCTGGTTAAGAACATCGCCGATCTGCCCCAAGTCGTTCACGAGGCTTTCTACATCGCCGCATCCGGCCGCCCGGGCCCGGTCCTGGTCGACATAGCCAAGGATGTCTTTCAGGGGCAGGCCCACTACACTCCGGTCTCGGCGATCCACCTGCCCGGCTACAAGGTCTACACCGAGGGCCACACCGGCCAGATCCGGCGAGCCGCGCAGATGATCTGGGAAGCCGAGCGCCCGCTCGTTTATGCCGGCGGCGGCATCGTTTCCGCGGGCGCCGCCCCCGAGTTGCATGAGCTGGTCGAGCTGGTGGACGTCCCGGTGGTCTGCACCCTGATGGGCCTGGGCGGTTTCTCCGGCAGCCATCCCAACTTCATCAGCATGCCCGGCATGCACGGCAGCTACACGGCCAACATGGCCATGACCGAAACGGACCTCCTCATCGCCGTCGGCGTCCGTTTCGACGACCGCGTGACCGGCCGCCTCGCCGCCTTCGCCCCACACGCCAAGGTCATCCACATCGACATCGATCCCGCCGAGATCGGCAAGAACCGCGCTCCCGACCTCCCCATCGTCGGCGATGCCAAGCGCGTCCTCCGCAAGGTCGTCAAGGTCCTCGAAGAGATGGCGCCTGAAATGGCCACGCGCAGCACCAACGGCCGCAAAGCCTGGTGGCGTCAGATCCGCTCCTGGAAAGAGGAGCATCCTCTCAAGCCCGCTCTTTCCGTCGACGAGATCAAACCGCAGCACGTGATGTTCGAGGTCGATCGCATCGCCAACGGCGAAGCCATCGTCACCACCGACGTCGGCCAACACCAGATGTGGGCCGCGCAGTTCATCCGCTTCAACCAGCCCCGTCGCTGGATCACCTCCGGAGGCCTTGGCTCGATGGGCTACGGCGTTCCCGCCGCCATGGGCGCCCAGGCCGCCAATCCCGATACGCTCGTCATCGCGCTGGTCGGCGACGGCGGTTTCCAGATGTCGATCCCCGAGCTCGCGACCATCGCCGCCAACAACCTGCCGGTCAAGATCGTGATCGTCAACAACGGCTACCTGGGCATGGTTCGCCAGTGGCAGGAGCTGTTCTTCAACGACCGTAAGTGCGCCGTCCAGCTCGAGTCGTTCCCCGACACCGAGAAGCTCGCCTCCGCCTACGGCATCAACGGCCGCACCATCGAGCGGCCCGAGGACCTCCGGCCCGCCCTGGAAGAGGCCGTCCGCCAGCCCGGTCCCTACTTACTGAACGTCCGCGTGTCGCCCTTTGAGAACGTCTTCCCGATGGTTCCGGCCGGCGCCGCAATCAACGAGATGGTTCTTGGCCCGCCGACCCCCGTGGCGGTGCCGAAATAGCCCGACGCCGAAAGGACCTTCTATGCTCCAAGTCATTTCATTGCTGGTCGAAAACAAACCCGGCGCTCTCATGCGCATCACCGGCCTGCTCAGCGCCCGTGGCTATAACATCGAGAGTCTCACGGTCGCCCGCACTCTCGATCCCACGCTCTCGCGCATGACCATCGTGGTCGACGTGGATCCCAACCTGCGCTCGCAGGTCATCAAGCAGATGAATAAGCTGATCAACGTGCTGCAGGCCAGCGACCTCTCCGAGTCTCCCGCCGTCGCGCGCGAGATGGTGCTCCTCCGCGTCCGCGCCACCCTGGAGACTAGGACCGCTATCCTGAAGGAATCCGAGATTTTCGGCGCCCGTGTAGTCGACTCCTCCGTCGAGGGCTTCGCCATCGAGGCCACGGGCGCTCCGGAAAAGCTGGACGAATTCATCGACGTGATGCGCACCTACGGCGAAATCGAAGTCACGCGCTCGGGCCTGATTGCCGTCTCGCTCGAGACCAAGCGGCTGCGCCTCTCGCCGCCCGTTCCAACCGCAACGACATCCGCGCACGCACGGTCTCAGCGGCCCGCGCTCGCGCACCAACAACGCACTTCTCTAGAGGAAATGGAGTAAATCGAAAATCATGGCCAAACGCTACTACGAAAAAGATGCTGATTTGAGTTCCTTCCAGGGCCGCACCGTCGCCATCATCGGCTACGGCAGCCAGGGCCACGCGCACTCGCTCAACCTTCGCGATTCCGGCGTGAGCGTGGTCGTGGCCGAGCTTCCCGGCAGTCCGAATTGGGACAAGGCCAAGGCCGCCGGCCTTAACGTCATGTCCGCAGCCGACGCCGCCAAGGCGGCCGACGTCATCATGATCCTCGTCGAGGACCATCACCAGAAGGGCGTCTACGATAAGGACCTCGCCCCCAACATGAAGGCGGGCAAGACCCTGATGTTCGCCCACGGCTTCAATATCCACTTCGGCCAGATCGTCCCGCCCAAGGACGTCGACGTGACGATGATCGCCCCCAAAGCGCCCGGCCACCGGGTGCGCGAGCTGTTCATCGAAGGCGTGGGCGTGCCGGCGCTCGTCGCCGTCCACCAGGACGCCTCCGGCCGCGCGCTGACGAACGCCCTAGCGTACGCCCGCGCCCTCGGCTGTCTCAAGGCCGGCGTGATCGAGACCACGTTCAAGGAAGAGACCGAAAGCGACCTGTTCGGCGAGCAGGCCGTGCTCTGCGGCGGCGCCAGCGAACTGATCCGGGCCGGTTTCGAGACCCTGGTCGCGGCCGGCTACGCCCCCGAGATCGCCTACTTCGAGTGCTTGCACGAATTGAAGCTGATTGTCGACCTGATCCAGGAGGGCGGTTTGGCCTACATGCGCTTCTCGGTCTCCGATACCGCCGAGTACGGCGATTACACCCGCGGCCCGCGCATCGTCAACCAGCAGACTCGCGAAGAGATGAAGAAGATCCTCGCCGAGATCCAGTCCGGCCAGTTCGCCAAGGAATGGATCGAAGAGAACAAGTCCGGTCGCAAGAACTTCCTGCGCATGCGCGAGGAAGCCCGGCATCAGCCCGTCGAAGAAGTCGGCCGGGAACTTCGCGCCATGATGCCTTTCCTGAAGAAGGCGAAGGAAGCCGGAGTTCCTCAAGAGGATGCCGCCAGCTAGTCGTGGGGCAGGCGTCCACGCCTGCGGCGGGTCTCCAGACCCGCGTTTTCCGCGCGGCCCCAGCCGCGCAACCGAATCCGGGGCCCGGCCAAAGCCGGGCCCCTAACCAGCCGTTAGCCGAGGGCTGACGGCTGAAGGCCGATGGCTCTTATATGAAGATCACCACTCTCGAGACCACCCTCCGCGACGGCACCCAGGGGGAAGCCGTATCCTTCACCGTCGATGACAAGCTCGCGATCGCCCTTCGTCTGGACGAGTTCGGCATCGACTACATCGAGGGCGGCTGGCCCGGCTCGAACCCGCGCGACAAGGACTTCTTCGCCCGGGCCAAAGACCTTCCGCTCAAGCACGCCCGCCTCACGGCCTTCGGCTCCACTCGCTTCGCCAAGAACCGCGTCGACCGCGATCCCAACGTCCGCGCCCTGATCGAGTCCGGCACGTCCGTCATCACCATCTTCGGCAAGACCTGGGACCTGCACACCCGCCGCGCCTTGGGCATCACCGAGGAAGAGAACCTGAAGCTCATCGGCGAAACCGTTCGCTACCTCAAGGAGCACGACAAGGAAGTCATCTTCGACGCCGAGCACTTCTTCGACGGCTACACCAGCAACGCCGCCTTTGCCCTGCGCGCGCTCGAAGCCGCCCAGACCGCCGGCGCCGACATCCTCTGCCTGTGCGACACCAACGGCGGAATGATCACCGGCCGCCTCGGCGAAATCGTGGCCGAGGTGCGCAAGCGCTTCGACGGCACGCTCGGGATCCACGTCCACAACGATTCCGATTGCGCCGTCGCCAACACCATCGCTGCCGTCGAGCAGGGCGTCACCCATGTCCAGGGCTGCATGAACGGCTATGGCGAGCGCTGCGGCAACGTCAACCTGGCCTCCGTGATCGCCAACCTCGAGTTGAAGCTGGGCCACACCGTGGTTGGCCCGGAGAAGCTCGGCACCCTTAGCTCCGTCACCCGCTTCATCGCCGAGCTCGCCAATCTGCCCATGCCCAACGCCCAGCCCTACGTCGGCCACAGCGCCTTCGCTCACAAGGGCGGCGTGCATGTGAGCGCGGTCCTGCGCGACGCCGCCACCTACGAGCACGTCCCGCCCGCTACCGTCGGCAACCGCCAGCGCGTCCTGCTCAGCGACCTCTCCGGCCGCGCCAACATCCTGTTCAAGCTGAAGCAGCACGGCATCGCCGACCGCCTTAACGAGGACGCCCGCCGCGAGCTTCTCGAGCGCATCAAGCACATGGAATTCCTCGGTTATGAGCTCGAGGCCGCCGAAGGCACCTTCGAGCTCCTCGTCCGCGAGGCCCTCCGCCCCGGCGTCAAGTTTTTCGAGCTGGTCGGCTTCGAGGTCGCCACCAAGATGGACGACGATGCCGAATCCAGCACCACGGCCACCGTCACCATCAAGGTCCAGGACGCCATCCACTCCGCGACCGCCCACGGCCACGGCCCGGTGCACGCTCTCGACCTCTGCCTTCGCAAGTGCCTCGCCGCGCTCTACCCCGGCATTCAGGATGTGCGCCTGACCGACTACAAGGTCCGCGTGCTTGAGCCCAAGAAGGGTACCGCCGCCAAGGTCCGCGTCCTCATCGAGTGGTCCGACCACCGCAAGAGCTGGGCCACCATCGGCGTTTCCGACAATGTGATCGAGGCCAGTTGGCGCGCCATGATCGACGCCATCCGCCTCGAGCTCATGCGCGCCAGCGAGCAGGATGATAGCATCGAGAGAGCCGTAGAAGACTACTGTTGGGGAGTTTAGAGTTCGTGCGTTGTTTGCTCCGCCGGCGCATTCCCGCGGGCCGCATCCTATTCGTCGAGAGCGGCTCGCGCGAGATCACCGAACGCCTGCTCCCCATTCTGTATCGCAACCACGGCGCCCCCATCGATCTGTTCACCTGTTATCCCGGCGCCCCCGCGGGCCTGCCTCCCGGCGCAACCGTTTTCCGAACCGGCGATTATCGCGGGCGTTCCGGGCGCAAGCGCCTCTACCGCGAGCTCCGCGCCCGCCGCTATGCGCTCCTCGGCATCCTATGCTCCGGCGAGCCCATCATGGCCAAGTGGAAGTGGGCCCTGGCTCTTCGGGTCCCGGCCAAGGTTTTCATCGTCAACGAAAACGCCGACTACTTCTGGCTCGATTATGCCCACCGGAGCGTTCTGGTTCATTTCGCCTTGCTGCGCTCCGGATTGACCGGGCTCGGCGGCCTTCGCACGCTGGCCCGCCTGGCCGCCTTCCCCTTCGCCCTTGCTTGGCTTCTCGCCTACGCAGGCTGGGTGCATTCGCGGCGGGCGCTTCGGCTGCTGGCGCACGGCAGCCGGTAGAAGTGGTCGGGCTGGTCATTGCGCCCGCGCGGGCGGCGAGTCAGGCACGCGGACTAGTTCCTTGCCCATGATCAGCTTCTTGGGCCCGAAAAGGTAGATAGTATCCGAACCACCGAATTCGTTTGTAGGTCCCAGCGCCGAGGGATGAAGCTCGTCCGATGTTGCGGCGCGGTTCTCGTCTTTCAGGCGGAAGTCGCCGGAAGCCACCAGCCGCCCGTCGTCGTTCCAAGCCTTGCACACGTTGACGTTTCTCCGGGCGTCGACCGAACAGTCGAACCAAGCGGCCGATTCCCATATGAAGACGTAATGGGCTCTGGAGGTAACGTTCGCGGGCCGCACCAAAGGATCCCACCAGCCCGCTATCACTCCGACCCAGTGAGCAACGCCTACCGCCGCAACGAACACAACGGCGACGAGAACCAGCAGAAACTTCTTGAGCATGGCGTTCTCTACTCACCCGCTAGCGCGAACTTCCCGCTGAGCCGAATGTCGCGCGACGAAGCCCCCACCAGCACCTCAAACGTCCCCGGCTCCGCCACCCACTCGTGTCGGGCCGTCGAGTAATACGAAATCGCGCTCTTGTCGAGCGAGAACCTGACCGTCTTGCTCTCGCCCGGTTTCAGCACCACCCTGCGGAACCCTTTCAGCTCCTTGACCGGCCGGTCGACGCTCGAGTGCCTGTCTCCAACGTACAGTTGCACCACCTCCGCCCCTTCGCGAGAGCCCGTATTGCGCACCGCGAGCGAGACCTCATGCCGGCTCACCTTCAGGTCGCTGTAGGTGAACGTCGTGTAGGAAAGGCCGTGCCCGAACGGAAACAGCGGCTCGATGTTGTGCTTGTCGAAATGCCGGTACCCGACGTAGATCCCCTCCGCGTATTCGACCACGCCGTTCTCCCCCGGATAGTGGCCGTACGCCGGCGAATCCTTCCACTCCTTGAGAAAGGTCATGGGCAGCTTGCCGGACGGGTTGGCATCGCCGAAGAGGATGTCGGCAATGGCGTGGCCGCCTTCCTGGCCCGGATACCATGCCGCCAGCAGCGCCGGGATCCGCGCGATCCAACCGTCCATCAGGACCGGCGAGCCCGCGATCAACACCACCACCGTCCGTGGGTTGGCCGCGGCCACCGCCTGGATGAGGTCATCCTGACCCGCCGGCAGGCCCAGCGTCTTGCGGTCGAAACTCTCGGCCTCGAGCTTCGACGAGTTCCCCACAAACACCACGGCCACGTCCGACTTCGCCGCCAGTGCAGCGGCCTCTTTGAGGAGAGTGGCGCTGTCTTTGTCCTGGTCCTCGCCCTCCATCGCGGCCCCCAGCGCGTAGCCGACCTGGAATCGGTCGCCGGCTCGCGCGCGGATGCCTTCGAGCGGGCTGATGGCGTACTTCGGCCTGACGTTCGAGCTGCCCCCGCCGCCGGTGCGAGCCACGACCGCGCTGGGGCCGATCACCGCGATCGAGCGCACCTTCGGCCCCTCTAAAGGAAGAACCCCGCGCTCGTTTTTCAGCAGTACGATCCCTTCCGTGGCCGCGGCGCGCGCCACCGCGATTTCCGCGGTAGTGTCGACATCGCCCGTGGCGGCCTCGTTCCGGTCGAAGATTCCGACGCTGAACATCGCCCGCAGCATCCGCCGGACTCTGTCGTCGACGGCGGCTTGCGGTATCTTCCCGCTCTCGATCGCCGGCAGCACCAGTTCCGCCGCCTGGAATCCGCCCGTGAACCTGTGCCGCGTGGTTTCGTCGTGATTCAGCAAGAGGCGAACCGACTCCGGACCCGGCATCTCGATATCGAGGCCCGCGACGGCGCCGTCCACCGTGCTGTGCGTGCCGCCCCAGTCCGAAACCACAAAGCCCTTAAAGCCCCACCGCCTCTTCAGCGTCTCCGTCAGCAGGTACGCGTTCTCGGAGCACCAGAAGCCGTTCACCTTGTTGTAGGCCGACATCACGGACCACACGCCCGCCTCTTCCACCGCGGCTTTGAAGGCCGGGAAGTAGATCTCGTGCAGCGCGCGCTCACCGATCTTCTCGTCGATGGTGCGCCGCTCGAACTCCTGGCTGTTGGCCGCGAAGTGCTTCACGGTGGCGATGACGCCCTCGCTCTGCATGCCCTGGATGTAGCCGACCACCAGGCGCGAGGTGAGGTACGGGTCCTCTCCGTAGGTTTCGAAATTGCGCCCGGCCCAGGGCGTGCGGTGGATGTTGATGCTGGGGCCGAGGAGCATGTTGCGCCCCAGCGCCCGGACCTCCTGGCCGAGCGCCTGCCCGACGCGACGCGCCATCTCCGGGTCCCAGGTCGCCCCCAGCGCCACGCCCGCCGGGAACGCGGTGCTGAAGGCCTGCGGGAGCTTCGACCGCGGGGCGTTGGTGAGCGCGGACGGTCCGGCCCAGGATCGCACTCCCACCGGGCCATCGGCCATCTTCAGCGAGGGAATCCCGAGCCGCGCGTTGGGCGCGGATTCCATCCATGTGGCCCCCGCCAGCATGGCCACTTTTTCTTCCAGCGTCATGCGCGCCAACAGGTCCTCCGCCCGCTGTTCGGCCGGAAGATTGGCGTTCTTATAGGGTGGTGTCACGGTCTGACCTCGAAGCCACGGCGCTGTCACGAACGTCACTGCAACGAAGCACCAGGAGAGTTTCATTCAAGACAATGGTACGCCCTCCGCCACCGGTTGATGTATGATGATTGCCTCCATGATCCGAGCGACGGGAGTTCTGCTGATTCTGGCCAGGGCCGGACTTTACGGTGCGACGCCGGCCAACGAGGCCATGCTCTGCGTCTTGGCCAACGCGCGCAATCCCGGTGCGGCCATTCGGCACTGCACGGCCGCAATCGAGCTGGGTGGACTGCCAGACGCCGGCCTCGCCGCGGTGTTGGCCCGCCGCTGTCAATCCTATGCGGCAAAGCACGACTATACCCGGGCCTTGCCGGACTGCGAACGAGCCATCCAACTCGCTCCCGACGCCGCCCTGCCCGTCTACTGGCGCGGCTGGGTACGGTTCTACACCGGCAACCTCGATGGGGCGACGCTCGATTTCGAGCAGGCGATCTTCCTCGATCCCGACATCGCCCTGGCTTACAGCGCCCGCGCGTATGTTTACACGAAGCGGGGCCAGTACGATGCGGCGATCCAGGACTACGGGGAGGCGTTGCGCCTCAAGCCGGATGGCGTGACTTACGAGTGGCGCGGCTGGTGCTACCTCCAGAAGCGCGACTACGACTCGGCCAAGCAGGATTTGGACGAGGCGATCCGCCTCGGAGCCGGAGCCTGGGCTTATTACAATCGCGGTGAATGCTACCTCCACGACATCGACTACAGCCGGGCGCTGGCTGATTTCGACCAAGCCATCCGGCTTAAGCCGAACGAGGCCTGGCCGTACAGCAACCGCGCCTGGATCCACGGCCGGCGGGGCGAATACGACCAAGCGATCCGGGACTATACCAAGGCGCTGCGCCTCGCTCCGGATGCCGTAAGTTACGGCGGCCGCGCCTCGGCCTACTACCACAAGGGAGCCTATCTTTTGGCGCTTTGGGATTTCGCCCGAGCCTCATGGCGCTTCTGGGCCGCGCTCGTTCTCGCGGCCTGCCTGGCATATCTCTTTCTGCGGCTCCGGAAGGCAAAGAAGGCTCAAGCCCCCAGGGACGATGTCGACGAATCGCCGGCCGACGACGACCTTGAGCAGTCCACCGAGCCTCCTGATACTCCTTCGGAGGGCCCCCTTCCCGATCCGGCACCAGCTCGCGACTCCTCGACCGACACCGACCTCGATGTCCTAATCCGAACCGGGATGAGAGATCGCGTCGCAATCGGCTTGCTGGAGAACCTCTTCCGGCAAGCCGGCATACCCTTCTTCGTCATGGACCAAAACACCGCGGCACGCCAGGAGAGCGGGAACATCGCCGGATGGTGGAACGTTCGCGTCCCCCGCGAAAAGGAAGCCGAGGCGCGCGAGATCATACGCGCCGTGGAAGAAATGAAGTAGGCGGGCCGACCTGCTATACTCACACCTGAAACCTCGCGGGACCCGGTGAGCCGGCCCGCGGTTTCATCATCGGCCGCAAGCCTTCATCGGGAGCCAACGAGCATGCAATTTGGGCATTTTGACGACGAAAAACGCGAATATGTGATCACGCGGCCGGATACTCCGCTGCCCTGGATCAATTACTTAGGCTGTCAGGCATACTTCGGACTTATCTCCAACACCGCGGGCGGTTACTCCTTCTACCGCGACGCCCGCCTGCGCCGCATCACGCGCTACCGATACAACAACGCTCCTTTCGATTTCGGCGGCCGCTACCTGTATCTGCGCGACGACGACGCCGGAGAGTTCTGGTCGCCTTCATGGCAGCCGACGCGCCACAACCTGGAGAATTACAGTTGCCGCCACGGCATGGGCTACAGCATCATCGGATCCACTTACAAGGGGATCGAGGCGCGCACCAAGTATTTCGTGCCCATGGACGAGAACCTCGAAATCTGGCAACTGACCGTCACCAACCACCGCTCGGCGCCGGCCGCGCTATCCGTGTTCTCCTCGATCGAATTCTGCCTCTGGGACGCCCAGGACGACGCGACCAACTTCCAGCGAAATTTCAGCACCGGCCAGGTGGAGATCGACGACGGCGTGATCTATCACAAGACCGAATACCGCGAGCGCCGCGATCACTTCGCGTACTTCGCCTGCTCGAGCGAACTGGCCGGCTTCGACACCCAGCGCGAAGCCTTTCTGGGGCCTTACCGCGGCTGGGATAGCCCTGCGGTTGTGGAGCGCGGCGCTTCGGCGAACTCCGTGGCCCACGGCTGGGCCCCCATCGGTTCGCACCATGTGAAACTGGCGCTCCAGCCCGGCGAAACCCGTCAGATCGTTTTCATCCTGGGCTATCACCAGAACCCGCAGGACCAGAAATTCGATCCGCCTGGCTCGCAGACGATCAACAAGAAGACCGTCAAGCCGACGATCGCCAAGTACCGCAACGCCGCCAACGTGGATGCGGCCTTTGAGGCGCTCCGCACTTACTGGGACGGCCTGCTGAGTCTCTGCGCCGTTGAGACTCCCGACCCGCACACCGACCGCATGGTCAATATCTGGAACGCCTATCAGTGCATGGCGACATTCAATATGTCGCGCTCGGCGTCCTTCTACGAATCCGGGATCGGGCGCGGCCTGGGCTTCCGCGACTCCAACCAGGACCTGCTGGGTTTCGTGCAGATGGTGCCCTCGCGCGCACGGGAGCGCATACTGGACCTGGCGGCCACGCAACTGCCCACCGGCGGCGCGTATCACCAATACCAGCCGCTCACCAAGCGCGGCAACAACGACGTCGGCGGCAACTTCAACGACGATCCGCACTGGCTGATCGTCGGCGTGGCGGCGTATCTCAAGGAGACCGGCGACTGGAGCATTCTCGACGAGCCCGTGCCCTACGACAATGAGCCCGGCTCGGAGCAGCCGCTTTTCGAGCACCTCCAGCGCAGCTTCCGCTACACTCTCGAGCGCCTCGGCCCGCACGGGCTGCCCCTGATCGGCCGCGCCGATTGGAACGACTGCCTCAACCTCAACTGCTTCTCCGACACGCCGGGCCAGTCTTTCCAGACCACGACGAACAAGGAAGGCAAGGTCGCCGAGTCGGTCTTCATCGCCGGCCTCTTCGTCCTCGCAGGCCAGGAACTGGCGGCCATTGCCCGTCATCGCGGCTTGGAGCAAGAGGCGTTGGCCTGCCTGGCGGAGACGGCCAAGATGGAGCAGACCGTCCGCCAGCACGGTTGGGACGGAGAGTGGTTCGTCCGCGCCTACGACGATTTCGGCCACAAGGTCGGATCGAAGGAATGCGAGGAAGGGAAGATCTTCATCGAGACGCAGGGCTTCTGCGTTCTCGCAGGCATCGGCCTGGAAGATGGTCTGGCCCAGCGGGCTTTGAACTCCGTTCGCGAGCACCTGGCCACCGAGCACGGCATCGTGCTGCAGCAGCCCGCCTATTCCCGCTATTACCTCCACCTCGGCGAGATCTCTTCTTACCCGCCCGGCTACAAAGAGAATGCTGGAATCTTCTGCCACAACAACCCCTGGGTGATCATCGCCGAGACGCGCGTGGGGAACGGCGACGCCGCGCACGACTACTACCGCCGCATCAATCCCTCGGTGCGCGAGCGCATCAGCGAGGTGCATCGCTGCGAGCCGTACGTTTACCCGCAGATGATCGCGGGAAAGGACGCCCCGACCTTCGGCGAAGCCAAGAATTCCTGGCTGACCGGCACGGCGGCCTGGAACTTCTACGCCATCACGCAGTGGATCCTCGGCATCCGTCCCGCCTATGACGGCCTGGAGATCGAGCCGGTGATCCCGAAGAGCTGGGCCGGATTCAAGGCCATCCGCAAGTTCCGCGGCGTCACGTACAACATCGAGGTCAAACGCGCGGGCGAGGGCAATCGCGTGGCCCTGGCCGTGGACGGCGTGCCCGTCGCCGGCAAGACCGTGCCGCTGCCGCCGGCCGGCCGCACCGAGGTCGCCATCGAGGTGACGCTGAGTTGATAGGTCGTGGCGCACGCTAAAGAGGCTGCTGAAAAAGTCCCCTCAGGGGTTGGGAGAGGACAAGCTGAAGCTTATCCCACATGGCAAACCAATGACTTGCGGCCGCACGTGGGGCATGCTTCAGCTTGCCCAGGGACTTTTTCAACAGCCGCTAAAGCGTGCGCCACGGCCGCAAGCTAATATGGAGTTCAGGAAAGAAGGAGGCTCGAAATGAACATCCGTCCGCTTCACGATCACGTGTTGATCCGCCGAATCGAGGAAACCGAGACGGTTCGAGGTGGCATCATCATTCCCGACAGCGCCAAGGAGAAACCGCAGGAGGGCGAGGTGGTGGCCGTCGGTGACGGCAAGTTGCTCGAGGACGGCCAGCACGCCGCCATCGATGTCAAGGTTGGCGACCGGATCCTCTTCGGCAAGTACTCGGGTTCCGACGTCAAGATCACCGGCGAGAAGTACCTCATCGTCCGTGAGGACGAGATCCTCGGCGTGCTGTCGAAGTGAAACCGTGTGCTAACCTGAGAAGGCATCTTTAGACTTGAGGAAGTTCTTGTGATGGGTCAAACTACGTTCGCACGTCTAATCTTTATGGCCGCGGCCGGAGTTGTCGCCGTGGGAGTGGCCTCGGCGCAAACCAAGGTCGCGGTGATCAACATGCAGCAAGCGGTGCTTGCCACCGCAGAGATCAAGAAGGCGTCCTCCGAACTGGAGGCCAAGTACAAACCCCGCCAGACTGTGCTCGACCAGCTTCGTGCCGACCTCGATGGCATCCAGCAGAAGCTCCAGGCGGGCCAGGGGAAGCTGTCACCCGCTGTCGAGCAGGACCTCACCCTCGAAGGCCAGCGCAAGCAACGCACCTTGCAGCGCTTGAGCCAGGATTTGCAGGAGGAAGTCGACAACGTCCGCAATGACATCCTGGCCGGCGCTCAGCGCCGCATGATGGAGGTCGTCCGCAAACTGGCCGATGAGCGCGGCGTCGACGTAATCGTGGACAGCGGCAGCACGCTCTTCTTTAAGGCCGCCCTCGACTTCACGCAGGATGCCGTGGCCGCCTACGACAAGGCATATCCTCCGAAGTAGCGGGCACGCGCGAGGCGCGATGGCTGGTTATCTCGAAGATTACGGGGTGGCGGATGAGCGGCGCTCCCGAGTCGTGCGCCGGATCGTCATCTCGGTGGGTGTCGTAGCAATCGGTGTAGTTCTGTATCTGGCCCTGCCGCTCCTCTCCATGCTGGTGCCGCCTCTCGCCCCCGGCTGGTGGCACGTCCGGACCTTCCTGGGCGACCTGCGCCGGCACGACTACCAGGCCGCCTATCGCGAATGGGGCTGCGCGCGGCCCTGCCAGGACTACTCCCTTCAAGACTTCATGGCGGATTGGGGTCCGCGGGGCTCGTATGCCGGCGCCGCCGCCGGCTCCATCCGCAAGGTGCGCCCCTGCGGGGAGGGCACGGTTGTGGCGATCGACTGGCCGGGCGACAATCAGACGCTCTGGTACAACTCCGCCGACAGCTCGCTCACGTTCTGGCCCTGGGGCGGCTGCCCGGCACATTTCACCGCTCCAGATCAGACCAGCGCGCCCTGAAGCCGGACCCGGAGAGGTCTCAGGATGGGGGTCCCCAAGTGGCCCGCCTGCCCCCCAGTACGGGACCCCTTGACTCCGGCTTCTCGTTGGCGTAAATAGAGCCTTGGAGGATTGTACCGTGTCCAGGCTTCACAGCCAGGCCGAAACGGACTCGGAAGACAAGCGCGTTTTCCTCCTGGAGTTTGTCGCGGCCTTCGCCATTCTTTCCATCATGGCGCTCGTTCTCTACATGGTGCTCACCTACAAGCCGGCGTGACGCTCCCGGCCGTCCGGCGGCTCGAACCGTGCGCGCACCAGGGCCAATCCGTCCTCTTTCGTCTCCAGCGTGCCCTCGAGCTGGGCGTCTTCCACGGCCCCGAGCATATGGCCGAATGACGGCCCCGGCGCGTACCCGGCGGCGATCAGGTCGTCGCCCGTCACCAGCGGCCGCGGCTTCAGCACCTCGGCCGGCACCTCTTTGAACCGCCGCTTCACGAGCTCGTAGTTATCGAGCATGCGGTGGCTCATTGCGCAGTCCAGCCGGTGCAGTTCCAGGTGCTCTTCGAACCGGTCCAGCCGCATGAAGCGCTTGAGCGTGCTCTCCCGCATCCGCGGCGCGTCCTTGAAGCGCAGGTGATTCGCCACTAGGGCCTCCACCTGCCGGATCGTTCCGCCAGGAAACCGCAGCCGCGTCAGGATGTTGACCGCCATGCGCGCGCCCACTTCCGGGTGCCCGTCGAACCGTATACGGTCTGCCATGCGGAATGTAGGCGGCTTGCCGACGTCGTGCAGCAGCACCCCCAGCGCCAGCGTCTCGCTCGGCTGCCGCATCCCTTCGAGCGTCATCATGGTGTGGATCCAGACGTCGCCCTCGGGGTGGAACTCCGGCGGCTGCGCCACGCCTTTCATCGCCGCCACTTCCGGTAGCAGGACGGCCAGCAGCCCTGAGGCGTCGAGCATCTCGAAGCCCCGTCGCGCGCCACCCTCCGTAAGGATGCGCACCAGCTCTTCGCGAATCCGCTCGGCTGAAATCGCGCCGATCTTCTCGTGCAGCCTCCGGATGGCCGCGAATGTCGCCGGCTCGATCTCGAACTCCAGCCGCGCCGCAAACCGGATGGCGCGCAACATCCGCAGGTGGTCTTCGCCGAAGCGCACCGCGGGGTCGCCGATGGCGCGGACGATGCCCGCCTTCAGGTCCTCACGACCGCCAATGAAATCGAGCACCTGGCCGGTTTCGGGATCGAGCAGCAGGCCGTTGATCGTGAAGTCCCGCCGGAGGACGTCCTGCCGAGGGTCGGTCTCGAACTCGACGGTGGTAGGCCGCCGCCCGTCCAGATAGGAATGGTCGCTGCGGAAGGTCGCCACCTCGACTTCGGCGGAACCGGACCGCACGATCACCACGCCAAAGTGCGCGCCCACCAGCCGCGCCCCCGGAAACAGGCACACCACCTGCTCCGGACGTGCGTCGGTCGCCACGTCGTAATCCTGCGGCTCGCGCCCCAGCAGCAGGTCCCTGACGCACCCGCCCGCCAGGTAGCCCTTGTGCCCGTGACTCTTCAGCCGCGCGATGATCTCTCTGGCCAGTGATTCTGCCACCAATATGATCGTAGAATGATTCCCGGAACGCCGCCGCCCCGCCGGGCGTAGTCCTTTGCATGAAACTGTCTCTGCACTCCGCTGCGGTTTTCGCGATCCTGGGCGCCGCGTTCTGCGCGGGGCCGGCATCCTCCCAGGCCAAGCCCGATTTCACCGGCACTTGGAAGCTCAACGCTCAGAAGTCCGATTTTGGCGCCGAGCCCGCTCCCGAGTCCTTCGTCGCCAAGGTCGAACACAAGAACAATGTTTTCAAGTACGTCGTCGATGGCTCGGCCAACGGCCAGGACTTTCACGAAGAGCTCGAGACCCCGATCGACGGCAAGGAGCATCCGGGTCCCGAGGGCTTTCCCGGCACGGCCATGATGAAGTGGGACGGCTCGGTGCTGGTCTTGGAGCTGAAAATGGACGACGGCACGCTCGCCCAACAGGGCCGCATGCAGCTCTCGGCCGACGGGAAGATCATCACCCGCGATGTTCACGGGAAGACCCCCGACGGCGGCGAGAGCAAGCGCCACGAGGTTTACGATAAACAGTAGGACAGGCCTCCGGCCTGTCCCATCCCGATGCCGCGCCCAACCACTCCGCATGGGGTCGCGCGCCGCCTGCTGCGCGCCCGGCCTTCCGAGCGGCGCGATGCCGCCATCCGGCGCGCCATCCGCCAGATCCCGCGCGGCAAGGTGGCCACTTACGGCCAGGTGGCAGCCGCGGCCGGGTATCCGCTCCACCATCGCCAGGTTGTCCAGGTCCTCCGCAAGGCCGGCGACTCGCTCCCCTGGCAGCGCGTCCTCGGCGCCGGCGGTCGCATCCGTCTCCGCGGCGACTCGGCCTTCGAGCAGCGCACCCGTCTGGCGATGGAAGGCGTCCGCTTCCTCGGCAAGCACGTGGATCTGGCCGCCCACCAGTGGAAGTTCCGGCCCTGGGAGTTCGACGACTGATCCCAGCCCCCGGCAGTGCCGACTGTGCTACCATCCTGAACTTGGGAGCGGTTTTCGCCGTCCTCCATAACCCCCATCTGGCTAGGGAGTACTCACTGTGAAAGTCTACGAGAGCAAGGACGTTCGGAACGTAGCTTTGATCGGTCATGGACACAGCGGAAAGACCACGCTGACCGCCGCCATCCTCTTCACCACGGGCGCGACCAACCGCCTGACGCGGGTCGACGAGGGCAATACCATCACGGATTTCGACGACGATGAGATCCAGCGTAAGGTGACCATCTCGACCGCGGTGGGCGTGGCCGAGTGGAACAAGGCGAAGATCAACCTGCTCGATACTCCCGGCTTCAACATCTTCATCAACGACACGCAGGCGGCGCTGGTGGCGGCCGACGCGGCGCTCGTTGTAGTGGACGGCGTGGCGGGCGTCGAGGTCCAGACCGAGAAGGTGTGGAGCTTCTGCGACGGCTATAAGCTGCCCCGTGCGGTGGTCATCAACAAGCTGGATCGCGAGCGGGCCAGCTTCGAGCGGGCCTTGGAGAGCGTCCAGGCCAACTTCGGGCGGGCCGCGGTCCCCATCCAGTTGCCGATCGGCGCCGAGCGCGACTTCCATGGCGTGATCGACCTGCTGGCGATGAAGGCCTACACCTACGCCTCCGACGGCGACGGCAAAGGCGCGGAGGAGCCCATCCCGCCCGCCCTGGCCGAGGCGGCCCAGAAGGCGCACGACGCCCTGGTCGAGATGATTGCCGAAGGCAACGATGCGCTGATGGAGGAATTCTTCGACAAGGGCTCGCTTTCACCCGAACAGATGATCGAGGGCCTGCGTCTGGCCATCCTCGAGCGGCGTCTGTTTCCGGTGCTCGCCTACGGCGCGCTGCACAACATCGGGACCGGCCTGCTCCTGAATTTCATTACCGACAACCTTCCCGCGCCCGCGGCCCGGGGCGAGGTCGCCGGGAAGAGCGGCGACCAGGAAGTCACCCGCAAGGTCTCCGACGCCGAGCCGGTTTCGGCGTTCGCTTTCAAGACCATCGCCGACCCGTTCTCGGGCCGCGTTTCCTACTTCAAGGTTTACTCCGGCGTGCTGAAGAATGACGCCAACCTGGTGAACGCGCGCAGCGGCGGCGCCGAGCGGCTCTCCCACATCGGCTCCCCGATGGGCAAAACGATTCAGCCCGTCACCGAGATCCACGCCGGAGACATAGGCGCCGTGGCCAAGCTCAAGGAAACCCTGACCGGCGACACTCTTTGCGACAAGGCCGCCCTCATCGAGTACCCGCCCGTCAAGCTGCCCGAGCCCTCCATCGCCTACGCCATCGAGGCCAAGTCGCGGCAGGACGAGGATCGGGTGGGGAACGCCGTCCAGCGCATCCTCGAAGAGGACCAGTCCCTGCGCTTCTACCGCGACCCGCAGACCAAGGAGTTCCTGCTGGCCGGAAGCGGGCAGCAGCACCTTGAGGTCATCGTCAGCCGTCTGCGCAAGCGCTACAGCGTGGAGGTGACGCTGAAGTCCCCCAAGATCCCCTATCGTGAGACGATCCGTGGCACCGCCGACGTGCAGGGCCGTCACAAGAAGCAGACCGGCGGCCATGGCCAGTTCGGAGACTGCTGGATCAAGATGGAGCCGCTTCCCCGCGGCGGCAATTTCGAATTCGTCAACGATATCTTCGGCGGCTCGATCCCCAAGAACTACATTCCCGCCGTCGAAAAGGGCATTGTCGAGGCCGCAGAAAAAGGATATCTGGCGGGCTACCCGGTGGTGGATTTCCGGTGTACGGTCTACGACGGCTCCTACCACGACGTGGATTCCTCGGAGCTTTCCTTCAAATTGGCCGCGCGCAAGGCCTTCAAGGCCGCCATGGAGGTGGCCCGGCCCACGCTGCTCGAACCCATCATGAACGTCGAGATCGAGGCGCCGGTCGAATACGCCGGCGACCTCATGGGCGACCTCAACGGGCGGCGCGGCCGCATTGCCGGCATGGATACCCGCGGCGGCACGCAGATCGTCCGCGCCCAGGTGCCCATGGCGGAGATGCTGAACTACCAGAACGACCTGATTTCGATGACTCAGGGGCGGGCCTCGTTCACGATGGAATTCAGCCACTACGACTTCGTGCCGCAATTGCAGGCCGAGAAGGTGATCGCCGCCGCCAAGGCCGCCAAGTCCGGCGAAGAGGAAGAGGAAGAATAGACCCGCGGGGCAGGCGCTTCCGCCTGCCTTGTCCGGTCCAAGTCCTTGATCTTACAGGGGTTCCCTCACCAGCACCACACCTGTTCCTCCCATTCTCCTTCTTGACCGCCCTATTTCAGTTGGGTTAAAGTCGTAGTTGCGGCCATAACAGCCTGACCTAAGTAAGGTCCCGTCGGGAGGTTGATGAACGGGCTACGGACACATTTGTGCTGGTTGGGCTCGTTAGCGCTCCTCGGCAGTTCCCTGGGTTGCGCTCCCAGCCAGTCGTTCCGCACCTCGTTTCTATCCCCGCCGGTCCCGGCCGCCCGTGCCTTCTACGTTCCCGACCCTCCTCCGCTCGATGCGCCGCTCGATATCACGGATTCCCCGCGCTTCATCTCGCCGCTGCCGCCCGTGTCCATCGGCAGCCGGGCCGACGTTCTGATCCGCGAAGCCGAGTGGCACTTCCAGGCGGGCCGCGCCCACTGCCAGGTGGGGGATGCCGACGCCGCGCGCCGCGAGTTCGACCGGGCCATCGACGCTTTGCTCTCCGCGCCGGAGGATGCCGCCATACGGGTCCCCGTCGACCAGAAGCTGGAGGAGCTGGTCGATGCCATCCACCGGCTGGACCTGGCAGGTTTGGGCGCCGGCGACGCCGCCTCCGTGCCCGGGTTCGAGAAGCCGCCCCTCGAGGACGTGGAGCCGCTGACGTTTCCTGTGGATCCCGCGCTGAAGGACAAGGTCGCCGAGGAACTGCGCGCCACATCGTCCCAACTGCCGCTCCAGATCACGGACCCGGTGCTCTCCTATATCAACTTCTTCTCGACCGGGCGCGGCCGCCGCATCCTCACCTATGGCGTACAGCGCTCGGGCCGGTACAAGGCGCTGATCCGCCGCGTCCTCGATGAGGAGGGCGTCCCGCAGGAGCTGATCTACCTGGCGCAGGCGGAATCGGGCTTCCAACCCCGGGCCGTTTCCCGCAAGAGGGCCACCGGAATGTGGCAGTTTATGCAGGCGCGCGGCCGGCAATACGGCTTGGAGCAGTCCCCGTATTTCGACGACCGCCTGGATCCCGAGAAAGCGACCCGCGCCGCCGCCCGTCACCTCCGCGACCTCTATCACCACTTCGGCGACTGGTACCTGGCGATGGCCGCCTACGATTGCGGGCCGGTCAACGTAGACCGGGGCGTCGAACGCACCGGTTACGCAGATTTCTGGGAGCTGCGCAACCGCAACGTGCTGCCCAAGGAGACGGCCAACTACGTCCCCGCCATCCTGGCCATGACAATCGTCATGAAGAACGCGAAGGAGTACGGCCTGGACGGAATTGACGGCGATCCGCCGCTCGAACACGACACCATCGACATCGCCGCGCTGACGCACCTGCAGTTGGTCGCCGACCTGGCGGAGTGTCCGGTGTCGCAGCTTCACGATCTGAATCCGGCGCTGCTCAAGAACATCGCCCCGGCCGGAAGGCCGCTGCAGGTTCCCAGGGGCTCCGGCGCCGCCCTGGCCGCGGTATTGGAGACGGTTCCGCCGGAGAAGAGGACCGCCTGGCGCGTGCACCGCGTGGTAGGCGGAGAGACCCTGGGCCTCATCGCGCAACGCTACCGCGTGACCCAGAACTCGATCCTCGCCGCGAACCGCCCGGGCGCCAGCGCTCTCGAGGCCGGCGACTTGCTCATCATCCCAGCGCTCCCCGTCCGGGAGAAGCCGGCGGTCAAGCGGGCGGTGCACCGGCACGGCGCCCCGGCGCACGCCGCGTCGGCTACCCACTCCGCATCGGCGAAGCGCACCCGGCCGGCGACTTACACGGCCGCGAATATCCATCCGCGCGGCACCGCGAAGCCCGCCACCGCCAAGCAGTAACATCCCGCCCGGCCGGCGCGCATCGGCCGCCGTTTTTTTGTAAGCACGCTCTTGCCTTCCCGCAAAAAGGAGTTATTCTAAGGTGTGACCACGCTCGTACAGGAGGCCTAAGAAATGTTTGATAAGCTCGAATTCGCCCGTATGACGGACGAGGAAGACGATTTCGATTTCAACGAAGAGCACGTCGAGCTTGAATCCGACCTGGAAGAGTACGGCCCCGAAGAAGACGAGGACGAGGAGGAAGAAGACATGGTCGAGCCCGTCGCCCCTGAGACAGCTCCGGTTCCAGTTCCAGCACCAGCACCCGCCCCTGTGGCCGAGGTGCCCCCCGCTCCGGTAGCGCCGCCCGTGAAGAAGCCGGCCAAGAAAGTCGCCGCCAAGGCTCCGGTCAAGAAGGCGAAGAAAGCCGTCAAGAAGGTAGCCGTCAAGAAGGCAGCGAAGAACGTCGTCAAGAAGGCCGTCAAGAAGGTAGCGAAGAAGGCGGCCAAGAAGGTCGCCAAGAAAGCCGTCAAGAAGGCAGCCGTCAAGAAGGTTGCGAAGAAGGCGAAGAAGGCCGCCAAGAAGAAGTAGTCAGCGACGCCCGAGCGGCGTACCGGGCGCCGGCGCCCCGCCGGCGCTAGCGGTCACCCTAGGACTCCGCGGCAGCGCTCGTATAAATGTAGGAGTGCGTCCGCGTACTCCTCGGGGGTTTTGGATTGCTTGCCGGTGTAGCCCGCGGCCGGCACGCCTTTGCCGTAACCCGTAGTGACGGCGATGAATTTCATCATCTCCAGCGCAATCTCTTCCTTGCTCCGTGGCGACGATCCTTGAGAGGTCTGATCTTCCATGGAAGTGCTTCTCCTTAAGCGAAGGCTCAGATCCAGGGTAACAAGTTCCCATGCCGCTTAACGCCCGCCGCCACATCCGGAAGATGCGCGGCGGCGCGCAGTCGCATCTGCTCGAGGCCGACGACGGGAGGTTCTACGTGGTCAAGTTCCGGAACAACCCGCAGCACCGGCGCATTCTGATCAACGAAGCGGTGGCCTCCACCCTCCTGCGCTATCTGCAGATCTCGGCGCCCGAGGTGGCCATCGTCTCGGTATCGAGCGAGTTTCTGGCCGCCAACCCGGATCTGTCTCTGCAACTGGGTGCGCACCGGGTTCCCGTCGAACCGGGCTGGCATTTCGGCTCCCGTTACCCCGGAGACCCGGACCAGCTGGCGGTCTACGACTTCATCCCCGACGCGCTCCTGGGGCAGGTGGTTAACCTCCGTGAGTTCGTCGGAATGCTCGCCTTCGATAAGTGGACCGGCAACGCCGATGGCCGGCAGGCGGTCTTCTTCCGCAGCCGGATCAGCGAGTGGACCGCCGCCCGCACCGCGACGCGCCCCGGATTCCTGGCCTGGATGATCGACCATGGCTTCGCCTTCAACGGCCCTTACTGGGATTTCCCGGATTCCCCGCTCCACGGCGTCTACCACCGTCCCGTGGTGTATGAAACGATCCGTTCGCTGGACGACTTCTCCCCCTGGCTCGATCGCATCGTCTACTTCCCGGTTGAGGTCATGGACCAAGCCTTCCGCGGCGTTCCCTTGCAATGGCTGGACGGCGAGCGGGAGACGTTGGAGGAACTTCTCGAGCGGCTCATGAAGCGCCGCGGGTTGGTGGCCGGGCTGCTCGACGACTGCCGCCGCGCCAAACCCGCCTCGTTCCCCAACTGGCGGTGAACGTCCTGCCTACCGAGGTCCGAAATTCCGTTAGAATAAGGGTTCTACAATGCATCGGCTGGTTCTCCACAACGACGACGTCTGCGAGGCCTCCGCGAAAGTGCTGGCCCCGGGCCAGGTCGGGCTGGCTTCCGGCTGGGGTGTTTTCAGCACCCTTCGGATCGTCCGCGGCGTGCCTTTCGCCTTCGAGCGCCACTGGGAACGGATGAAACGCGACGCGGCCACGCTGCGGGTGCCATTCCCCGCCGATCCGGACTACATCCACTCGCGCCTCCTGCGCCTGATCGCGGCCAACCAGGTCGAGAATGGCACCGCCCGGACGATCGTCGTCCGCAACCGGGGCGGCATCTGGGAAGGCTCGCCGGACCGGGATTTCGACCTGCTCGCCTTCACCGCCTCCCGCAAGGATTGGGGTGCTGGCGTGAAGTTGGCCGTCCACGAACAGGCCCGGCACGCGGGCTCCCGGTTCCGGGGCGTGAAGTGCCTCTCCTGGGCGCTCAATCTGGTCATGCTGGAAGAGGCTCAAGCCCGCGGGTGCGACGAGGTCCTGCTTCTGAACGAGCGCGGCGAAGTAAGCGAGTGCACCTCCGCCAACGTCTTCATCGCCCGCGAGGGCGAGGTTCTGACGCCCCCGCTCGATTCCGGGTGCTTGCCGGGTGTAACGCGGGAGATCCTGATCGAGATCGCCCCGGCCGAAGGAATCCCGATTCGCGAAAAGACGCTGCACCTGGAGGACTTCATGACCGCCAGCGAGGTCTTCATTACTTCGACCACGCGGAACCTGTTGCCGGTGGTCTCGATTGACGGACGCCCGTTGCGGCTCCTGAACCAAGTGCGCGACGCGCTGGAAGCCGCCTTCGAGCGAACGGTCGATAAGTATACTGCCAGTTATGCCAGTAGCCTGTCCTAAGTGCGGAAGCCGGAATCTCCGCTATGCGCATTTGCGCGGCACGTCGGAGCACCTCTGGAGTTGGTTCGGGATACGGCCGCTGCGCTGCCGCATCTGTTATTGCCGCTTCATCGAGCGGACGTGGCGTATCTCCAGCATTAGATTCGCCCGCTGTCCCCGCTGCTGGAGGCTGGATTTGAGCCGCTGGAACAGGGACGACTATCATGTCTCGTTCTTCAAGGGTCTGCTCCTGAACTTGGGGGGTAATCCTTACCGCTGCGAGTATTGCCGCGTCAACTTCGTCAGTTTTCGCAAGCGCAAGGAGAGATACAACCCGCAGCGGAGGAGAGAGCAACGAAAGCGTGACCGGAGCGCCGGCTCGCCCCAACATGAGTTGGCAGGCCAACCCGGCCCAGGCGAGAACGGTTCTTAGCGTGGGGCAGGCGGTTCCGCCTGCGTGGCAGGGGACAAAAACAAAAATGGTTCCAAGTGACCCACATCACAGCTCGTTCGCCAGCCGGCATGCACGGCCCGAACATGGCACTCGTCGATACACCCGCGTCGCCTTCGTTGCTCCCCGCAACGGCTTTTGACCGCTACGGATCGCTGCCCCGAAAGCCGCCGGGCGAACGATCAACGATGAAGCTGAAGCCTCGAGACGGCCTTTCCCTCGCCCGAAGCGGCTGCTAGTTTCCAAGCCACCTCTCCGGGGTTATAGTTCCCGGCCTGCCTCTTTGACTTCCCGACGAATCCGCCTGCGACTCGTTCGGCTGCCGACTCCCCACCTCGCGAACGGCTTCACCGTCGCGGGGCGGATCAGCGCCTGCAGCCCGTTGCCGCAGCCTCGTCCGCCACTCCGGTTTGGCTCTCCGGGCCTTGCTCCCCGTCCGGACCTTTCGATCCTTCCGGCTCAACGCTCGCCCCGGTTCACCTCCGGAAGCTTGCCGACGCGTTCCGCCCGATACCGTTCGCTCCCCGGTGGTCTAAGCTTTGCAACTCTTTCCACCGGATCACCGTTCCGGGTCCGCTGCGTTCCGCGTGACTCGCTGTTCCGTGAACCTCTTGGAACCAACTCCATCTTCTACCCAATCTCCGTTTCAGTCAAACAAAAACTCCGTGTTACGAACCGATTTCCGCAGAATGTTTCTACTTTGGATTCAGTCACATGAGATGGCTCTACTCTGGAATTCATGTGTATAAAACAATGCGGCGATCTCGTGTTTTGGAGGGAGCGGATCGCTGAAACAGAACTGCCCAGAACTGTTCCGGATTACTCGGACGTCAGCTTCAAAATCATCCCGGTGTCCGTGGCCACCCAGACGTTCTCCCCGTTGGGAGCGGCCAGGTAAGCGCGGCGGCCCACCGCCCGATAGTCGACATCCATCTCCGTCCAGTTCTCGAAGTCTTCGCTCTTCAGCATCTTGAGCTTGCCCGGCACGGGCGAGTGGAACAGAGTTCCGGAGGGCTCGACCGCCGCCAGGTAGGCTGGCCCTTGGGCTTCGACCAGGACGTCCGTTACGGCGCGGTCTTTCCGCCGGAACGCCCGCGTGGTCTTCCCGGTGGTGAGATCGATGCGATAAACCTCGGAGGGGTAGTCGAAACGGCCAAAAAACTCGACCAGGAGAAGCCCCCGGCCGTTCGGCGCCAAGCTGAGCGCCGTGGACTGGCCGAACATCGAGGTCTCCGCCGCCTTCCAGGTTCGTCCGCCGTCCCGTGTCTGGAGCGAGATTCCCAGGCCCGGCCACTCGCGAGGCTGGCCTCCCGGGTCCACCCAGTCGGGAGCCCTGTCGCGCTCGCCCGGGTGGGGCGGCTTGCTCCAGCCCACGATCATCCCGTCCTTCGGATTCGCGAAAGCAATGGCTCCGTAGACACTCTGCTCGCGCACGGTCTGAGGACTTGCGGCCGCCTCGACGGCGGTCCAGGTGGCCCCGCCATTCCAGGTCTGCCAGACCGACTTGTACTCTCCGACGGCCCACCCCCGCTTCTCGTCGCTGAAGTACACGCGCAGCGCGCCGGGCGCGGGCTTGAGCCTGGTCCACTTCTGGCCGAAATCGCCGGTGTGCCAGATGCTGTTGGGCGCCACCAGCCAGCCGGTTCGATCGTCCAGGAAGAATAGCGAAATGGCGATCTCGGGAATCGCCAGCGGAGTCCACGTCCGGCCGCCGTCGGTGGTCGAGACCGCGTAAGGTTTCGGCTTGCCCCGGCCCGCGATCTGGCCGGCGGCCATTCCAACCCGCGCCGAGGGGAACGCCAGGTCCGCTATAGCGAACTCGGAATCCTGCGCGGGGTCGTAGAAGTACTCCAGACGCCACCGCTCGCCCGCCGCGGCCACGGCCGGCCACAGCACCGCCAGCCCCAGCGCAAGCGTCCTCAATCGCCCGTTCATCTCACCGGTGCGGCGCGACGGGCCCGGAGGAGAGGACCAGGTCCACGTGGTTTGCGTTCTCCACCGCCAGCGGCGCCATGCGGGCCAGCACCAGCGCGCAGCCTACCTGCTCGCCGACGGTCGTGAGCAATTCCATCTCGTTTCCGTTGTGCTGATGCGGCTGCCGGTGCTGCACGTTGATGACGCCGACCACCCTGTTGCGGGCGATCACCGGCGCCGAGAGAAACGCCTCGAAGGTGTCTTCGGGAAGGTCGCGGAATGTTTTGAACCGCGGGTCCGCGTACGCTTCCCGCGAAATCGCCACCAACCGCCGCTCCTTCGCCACCCAGCCCGTCAGGCCCTCGCCCAGCTTCAAGCGAATCTTGCCGATCTCGGACGCGTGCGGCATGTTGGAAGCGCACAGCGCCAACTCGTCGTTGTCGATCAGGTAGATCAGACACGAGTCGCAGGCCGTGAACTCCACTACCAGCGCCACGATGCCTTGCAGCACTTCCTGCAGGCTCATTTCGCGCACCATAAAACGGCTGATCTTCTGGAGAAGCTGGAGTTGGTGCTCGGTCCGCCGCAGGATCGCCTCTAGGTCTCTCGTCTTCGGCACACTTCATTATCCCAGATCGGCGGGCTTCCGCCTGCGGCGATCAGGTCAGCCGCTCTCGTATTCCTGCAAGCGGTCGATCAGGTCGAAGACGAGCTTGCGGTCCTCCCCGCCGAGCGAGAACAGGTCGAGCGATGCCGTGACCGTCAGCGTTCCGCCGCTCCGCAGGCGCACGGTCTTCGAGAGGGCCGCGGGCGTCTCCGTCGCGGCGGCCGCTGGCGCGGCGCGCTTGTGCCCGAACGCGGCGGTCCGCGTCTTCGCTTTGAGCAGCACCGAAAGCGGCATCCCGGCGAACTGCGCCGCCTGAAGGAAGAACGACAGCGCCTTCTTGTGCGTCGCGCCCGACAGGCCGTACTGGCGCATGGCTTCGTCGAGTTGGCGCGGCGAGGTGCGCGTCAGATCCAGCGCCACCAGCGTTCGGTAGTGGCGCTCGATCAGCCCCCGCAACAGCTCGCGCCGCGCGCCCCGCTTCGAGACCAGCTCGCCCAGCGCGGGCGTCGGACAGTTGCCTTCGTCCATCAGGGCCAGGAACCGGAATGCGCCGAGCAACTGGCCTTGAATGGCGCCCGAGTAGGAGGGCCACACCGAGCGATCCAGTTGATTGGGGAGGCCGGCTTCGAGCGCGTCTAGGGCCGTGACAAAGGTCTTGAACGGCACGTAAGGGACAACCGGGTGTCCTGCTTCCATAGCTATACTGCATCGTATAACACAAGCGATTCCGTCGGAGGACGATTCCAGACTTTTTTTGGGTCCGGCGCGCGTCTCTTATAGAATCCAGATGAAGGGCGGGGGGTGAAGAAGCCGCCAGCGGCCCTACACCACAACATGTAGTGGTCATCAGAACGAGACCACAGGATTCGGTACAGAAGGTGCTTTACTTTTGCCGAAAAGCCGTTTAGAATAGTTTCAACCCCCCCGAGACCGGATTCGCTCGTGCGGCATCCGGAAAGCTCATAGTCAGGAGAACACGCTTTGCTGAAACTCAAGCGCGTCGAGCTACAGGGGTTCAAGTCCTTCGCAGACCGGAGCGAGTTGCGCTTCGCCGGAGCCGGCATTGCAGCCATTGTCGGCCCCAACGGTTGCGGCAAGTCCAACCTGGCGGATGCTATCAACTGGGTGCTGGGCGAACAGTCGGCCAAGACGCTCCGCGGCGCCCGCATGGAAGATGTCATCTTCGCCGGCACGCGCGATCGCAAGCCGGTGGGGCTGGCGTCGGTCACCATGACGCTGGTCGATCCCGGTTTGGACCTGGCCCGGATCGAAGCCGCTCAGGGCGCCAACGGCCACGCGAACGGCCATGCCAATGGTCATGCCAATGGCACCAACGGGACGAACGGCACCGGGCTGAACGGCAAAGCGAATGGCAACGGGCACGCGGAGCGCGAGATCACGGTGACGCGGCGCCTGTTCCGGTCGGGCGAAAGCGAGTACCTGATCGACGGCCGGGCGGCTAGGCTGCGCGACATCCAGGACATCTTCATGGGCACCGGCCTGGGCCCGGACTCCTACGCCATCATCGAGCAGGGGCGCATCGGGCAATTGCTCAGTTCGCGCCCGCAAGACCGCCGCGCGGTGCTCGAGGAAGCCGCGGGCATCTCCAGGTTCAAGTCGCGGCGCAGGCTCGCAGAGGCAAGGCTGGAAGGCGCCAAGCACAACCTGGAACGGGTCTTCGACATCCTCGAAGAGGTGGGCCGCCAGGCCAATTCCCTGAAGCGCCAGGCGGCCAAGGCGCGGCGCGCCGAAGAGCTCAAGAAGGAGATGGACGGCCGCCTGCGGCAGTTGCTGGCCGGCCGCTATCTCATGCTCGAGCGCGAGACCGCCCGGATCGCGCTCGATCTCAAAATGGCCACGGCCGGTTTCGAGGAGCTCTCGGCCGCCGCCGCCGGGCAGGAGAAGGACTACAGCCGCTCGCAGCAGGAAGGCTACCAGACCGAAGCCGAACTCACGGAAGCTCGCAAGAGGCTTGCAGAGCTGAACCTGGAGCTGGAACGCACGCGCGGGCGGCTGGAGTATCAGGCCAAGCAGGTCGCGGCGATCGAACAGCGGCTGGCGCAAGGCGAAGGCGACTCGCAGGAGACCGAGCGCCGATTGAGTACGGTGGGCGAAGAACTGGCCGCGCATCGCGCTTCGCTCGCGGACCTGGAACGGCAAGCTGCCGAGGCGCGCCAGAGGCTGGATGCCAAGGCGCACGACCGAGATGAAGTGCAGAACGCGGTGGCCGCTCGCGAGCGGGAAATGGAATCCGCGCGCCACGGCATTCTCCGCCTGCTGGGCGAGAGCGCGACGCTCAAGAACCAGCTCGCGCAGGCGGACACCTACCTGGCCGCGCTCGATCGCGATGCCGCCAAAGCGCAGAAGGAAGAGCTGGGCGCCACCCAGGACCTGGAATGGCTGGGCGCCGCCAAGGCCGAGCTTTCGACCAAGCTGGCAGCGCGCCAACTGGAGCTCGAGTCGCTGACGGAGCAGCGCCGGCGTCTCGAACAGGAACTGGCCGCGGGCAAGGCGGAACTGGCCGCCGCACGGCGCGACCTGGAACAGGCCCGAACCGGGTTCTCCCGTCTGAAGGCGCGCCTCGATTCGCTCGAAGAGATTCTCTCCCACCGCGCCTACACCACCGAATCGGTCAAGCGGCTGTTCAGCACCATCGAGCGCGGACAGGCCAACGGGCTGAAGCCGGTGGGCGTGCTGGCCGACTTCGTCGAGGTCGAGCCCGCCTACGAGAAGGCGGCCGAGGAGTTTCTGCACGACGAGCTCGAATACATCGTCGTCGCCGACTGGAACCAGGCGGAGTGCGGCATCGAGCTGATGCGGACCAGCGTCGAGGGCCGGGCCACGTTCCTGGTTCACCCCGAGCAGGCGGCGGCTTCCGAGGGCGTTGCGCGCAGGCCGGAAGCGGGCGCCGGCGTGACCGCCAATCTCAGCGACGTGCTGCGGCTGACCAACGGCCTCCGCAATTCGGCCCTCGAATGCCTGCCGAGGCTGGGGCAGTCCTATCTGGCTGCGGACCGCGCGGCGGCTCAGCGGCTGGCGTCCGAGTATCCGGAGCTGTACTTCCTGCTTCCGGACGGCGTCTGCTATCACGGCCGCACCGTGAGCGGCGGCAAGAAGAGCTCGAGCGGCCCTCTGGCGCTCAAGCGCGAGTTGCGGGAAACCAAAGCGCAGGTCCAGACGCGCGAGAAGGAGCTCCAGCAGGCGGCCGGCCGCATCGAGGGGCTGGAGCGCGACATACAGCGCCTCGAACAGGAGCTGGAGCGGGTCCGCGGCGCGCAGCAGGCCGAGGAGAAGGAAGCGGTCGCGCTGGATCACGAGATGCGGAAGCTGGCCGACGACCTGGCGCGGGCGGGCTCGCGGCTTTCGGTGGCGCGGCTCGAACTTGATCGGATCGGGCGGGAGAAGGCGCGCTCGCTCGATCGCCGCCGGGCCGATCAGCAGGCCTTCGAAGGGAAGGACCACATGCGCCTGGAGCAGGAGCGCACCCTCGAATCGGCTCGCGGGCAACTCGAGGCTCTGAAGACGCAGGCGGCGCGAGCGAGCGAAGAGCACTCGCTGCTACGGGCCGCCGTCGCCGGTCTCGATGAACGCCGGCGCGCCGGACAGGCCGCCATGGCCCGCGTGGAAGCGCAGCTCAACGAGCTGGCGGCGCGCAGCGGGCAGATGGCCGCCGAGCTGGAACGCCTGAGCCTCGAACGGGCCGGGCTGCTCACCAGCAACATCGAGCTCGACCAGCGCGTCCTCGACCTCGGAGAAGATCACTCCGTCGCCGAAGGCGGCGTCGAGCGGCTGGCCGCGAAGGAAGCGGGCCTGCGCGCTTCGGTCCTGGCGCTCGAAGAGAAGCTCAAGGACCTGCGCCTGCGGATGCAGGAGGCGCAGGAGAGCCGCTCGCGGATCGAGGTCGATCTGGTGCGGCGGCAGGCCGAATTGCAGTACCTGGACGAGACCAGCCGCAAGGAGCTGAACCTCGCGGTGGCGGAACTGTGCGGCGAGGAGGACGTGGTTCTCGACCCCGACGCGATGGCCGAGCTCGAAGAGAAGTACGGCGAGCTCCGGCGCAAGATCGAGGCGCTCGGTCCGGTCAACTCCGACGCGCTGGCCGAATACCAGGAGGCGCAGCAGCGCTACGATTTCCTCAACACCCAGCGGCAGGATCTGCTCGATTCCATCCGCGACACCGAGAAGGCCATCCACGAGATCGACACCGAGTCGCGCAAGCGCTTCAGCGAGGCCTTTGCGGCCATCAACGCGAACTTCCGCGAGGTGTTCACCACGCTGTTCGGCGGCGGGATGGGCGAGATGCGGCTGACCGACGAGGCCAACGTCATCGAGAGCGGCATCGACATCGTGGCGTCGCCTCCGGGAAAGAAGCTGCAAAACGTGCTGCTGCTTTCCGGCGGCGAGAAGGCGCTGACGGCGCTGGCGCTGCTGGTGGCTATCTTCAAGTACACGCCCAGCCCCTTCTGCATCCTGGACGAGGTGGACGCCCCGCTCGACGAGCCCAATATCCAGCGGCTCACGCGCCTGCTGGCCGACATGGCGGCACACACGCAGGTGATCATCATCACGCACGCCAAGCGGACCATGGAGACCGCGCAGGTGCTTTACGGCGTGACGATGCAGGAGCCGGGCGTCTCCAAACTGGTCTCGGTGAAGTTCAACGCGCTGATGCCGCCGCCGCTCGAGGCGACGCCGGGAGAGATGGCGCGGGCGTAGCTTTTTGTGGCGTCGTTGCTGCATCGCGCTAGCGTAACGGCGCGGGTCGTTTGCGGGCCAACCGTTGCGGCGCATTTTGCAGAACGCTCAGCATGCGGCGTGTGTACTCCGCGAGCGCCCTTTCGCCCTTCGCGGCCAGGCTGCACAGCGTCAGGGGGAGTTTTCCCTTGAACGTCTTCGTGATTTCCACGTATCCGGCTTCTTCCAGTTTCGCCAGATGGCTGGACAGGTTCCCCTGGGTGAATCCGCCCTCCCGCTGAAGGTAGAGGAAGTCGGCCTCGCCCACGCCGTCGAGGATTATGAGGATGCTCAGCCGCGCCGGCTCGTGAACGATCCGATCCAATTCAGCGATCTCCTGTGCCTGCCCATTCATGCGCGAGCGCCTTCCTGGTCCGGCCGCGGGTGCACGTGGAGGTACCAGATCAGCTTCCCCCCGCCCAGGGCCAACAGCCATAAACCCGCTAGAACCAGCGCCGGCGACGGTCGAAGGTCTCGCGGAAGATTTGACAGCATGAGCGCGGATCCGGCCAGAGCCAGCGGGAGCACCTCCCACCAGCGGTAAGGCCGCTCCAACCTCCGATTCAGCAAGTACAGCGCCACGACGGCCCCGCACACCGCAAGCGGCCATATCCAGGTCTGGTCGGTCAGGGCCGTCCAGAACGCTGCCAGGCTCAGCGGTATCGCGGTGTTGTTGCGAAAGTGAGTCACGTTCTTGTCGGAGACCGGCGCGGAAAGAGACATCAGCGTGGCGACCGTCCGTGAAGGCATGTCGTCGGAATTCATGGGAGGCCGCACGTAGCCGGTGCGCGGATACGTCAAGTGGCCCTTCAGGAATTCGATGATGTCGCGGTCCTTCCACAACAGGAAAAGGCCTAGGAAGCCGAACAGAGGACTCAGGCCCGCCGCCCACAACGCAAGACCCAGTCCGCCGCACAGAACCATGACTAGGCCGCAGACGATCTCGGGCAGCCCGTCGACAAACCAGTAGGCCGCGGCCCGAAGCGCAGGCGACGCAGAATCGTTTTCCATGCACTGTAGTTTGCAATACAAACCATGCTTTGTCAAGCCCTCTTCTGGCGTAAACTGGACCAGAAGCGCAATGCCTCCATCAGGCGCCAACAAGCCCTATCGATGGCTGGCCCAATACTACGACCAGGTCTTCACGTTTCATCTGCCGTGGTTCGAGACCGCGCGCCGGAGGGTGCTCGGCGAGATTCTGCCAGGCGTCGAATCCGCCTGCGACCTGGCCTGCGGCACCGGCACAACGGCCCTTCTGCTGGCGCGCCGGGGCATACGGATGTTCGCGGTCGACCTCTCGCCGCACATGTGCCGCCTGGCTCGGCAGAAGGCTCACCGCGCTGGCGTGCCGCTCGTCGTCCTGCGCGCGGACATGCGGGATTTCCGGCTGCCCGAGCCCGTCGACCTGGTGACCTGCGAATTCGACGCGTTGAACCACGTCCCGCGCGAGGCGGACCTGGCACGGGTGGCGCATTCCGTCGCGCGCGCGTTGCGGCCCGGCGGCTACTTCTATTTCGACGTCAACAACCGCCGCGCCTTTGAGAAGATCTGGCCCGGCACGGGGTTCATCGAGCAGCCCGGCGTGGCCCTGGTGATGCGCGGAGGTTACGACCGCGCGCGCGACCGCGGTTGGACCACCATCGATTGGTTCTGCCGCGAGGGGCGCTCCTGGCGGCGCCACCGCGAACGCGTGGAGCAGGTTGCCTGGACCCGTGCCGAGATGTACGGCACGTTGCGCGCGGCCGGCTTCGACAGAATCGGCGCCTGGGATGCCACACCTTTCTTCAAGGGCGACCCCAAGATCGAGCCTGGCTGCCGGACCTTCTACCTGGCGAGGAGAAGCGCCTAGAGCCCTTGGCCCCTAGGCCGCCCTGGCGGTCTCGGTCACAACGCTGCGCACGGCGTCGAGCAGTTTCTGCACGTGAAACGGTTTCGGAACGAACGCCCATTTGACGGTCAGGTGCTCCAGGCGCGAACGCGGGATCTCGGCGAAGCCGGACATGAAGACGACGCCGGCCCCGGGAAACCGCGCCACGAAGTGTTCGGCCAGCGTGATTCCGTCCGTATCGAGCAGGGAAATGTCCGTCACGAGGATGTCGAGCTTGGGCCGGTCCTGCTGAGCGTGCAACATTGCCTCCAGCCCGCTTTCCGACTCGATGATCCGGTAGCCTTGACGGGATAGGACCGTGGCGACGAAGCGGCGCACCTCGTCGTCGTCGTCCACGACCAGAACTGTTTTGGTGTTCCCAGCCACTTCCGCGGGCATCCCAGTTGTTTCAACTCTACACTGTTACAGCCGAGATTTCAATAGGTGCGTTCCGGCGGACTTGGTACACTGCGAGGTTTGGGGGATTCATGCGCAACCTGGTGACAGCTCTTCTTCTGGCTCTGGCCGGCGTTTCTTCGTTGCCTGCCAAGGTCGTGGTCTTCTGGCAGGACGGTTTCCCGACGGCTGCAAGCCAGCCTCTCAGCCGCGAAGTGTTGGGCCAGGCGCTCGATGCTCCGGTCTTCACGGGCATCGAGGCATTGCGCGATCCCGCGGCGCTCTCGGACGCGGACCTCCTGGTCCTGCCTTACGGCTCCGCGTTTCCGGCGGAGGACTGGAGCGCCATCCGCGACTACCTTCGCGCCGGCGGGAACCTGCTGATCCTCGGCGGCCAGCCGTTCCGCGTGCCGGTAACGAGGGCTGGCGGCAAGTTCGTCGAGGCCCCGCCGCAGGATACCTACTCGCGCGAGCTCGATTTCCGCCACACCTACGAGGTGCCGCGGCAGGAGGGCACGAAGTTCGCCTGGAAGTCCGGCTACGCGTTCCTGGGTACGGCGGAAGTTCGCGCGCGGCGGCTCTTTGCCGCTCAAGGCGGGCTCGACGGCCTGGGGTATTTGGTGAACTCCGACGGCGTCCGGGTTGCCGCTCCGGTCGTGGTTGCGGACCACAACCGCGCCTGGCAGCAGGACCCCATGCTCGGCGCTCGCATCGTCATGCTGGATTTCGACCCCGAGCCCGGCTATTGGGAGTCGGCCGAGGGCATCGCCCTGATTCGCGCCGCGGCCGGCTACGCCCGCCAGGGAGCGACGGCGTTCTGGCAGGACACGCTGTTCTCGACGCTGCGGCCAGGCGAGACGCCGCTGGTCGGGGTGCATCTACGGAGCGCCCGCCGGCAGCGCCTCGGGCTCGCTGAAACGGGTGAGGCCAAGGTCGAACTGCTCTCGGGGACCACCGTCCTGGAAAGCGCGCGCGTCGCCTGCTCCGGTCCCGTGGTGGATGAGCAGGTGGTATTCAGGAAGCCGCTTCCCCCAGGTTTCTACACCCTGCGGGGCGTATACGAAGAAGGCGGCCAGGCGCGCGAATTCTATCGAAACGGCTTCTGGGTCGAGGATGGGACGACGCTCAAATCGGGCCCCGTGCTCGGCGTCCACGGGGATTTCCTCACTCGCGACGGCAAGCCGTTCTTCCCCGTGGGCACGAACTACTTCAACACCGCCGACGACGGCTGGGATTTCTCCTGGCCGCGCAACGCCTGGACCTGGGAAACCGACTTCGCCGAAATGGAGCGCCACGGCGTGACCTTCGTGCGCACAGGCGTGTGGCTGCCCGAGCTCAAGTTCGTCGAGGAGGCGACCGGCGCCCCCGGCGAGCGCTTCCTGCGCAACCTCGAGGCCTACCTTCTATGCGCGCGCCGCCACAACATCCTCGTGAACTTCACCTTCTTCGCCTTCTTCCCGCACCCGTACATTCCCGACCCGCCCGCGCCGCCCGGACCGAATCCTTACATGGATCCCGTCTCCGTGCGCTCCGAGCAGGACTACATGCTCCCCATCGTGAATCGCTTCAAGGACGTCCCCTGGCTGAGCTGGGACCTCATCAACGAGCCCAGTTTCTCGAACCCCAGGCGCCCGTGGAGAGGCAATACGCCCAACGGCGACGCGGTGGAGGCGGCGGCCTGGCATCGGTGGCTGCGAGAGAAGTACACCAGCATTGCGGCGCTGGCCGCGGCCTGGGCCGTTCCACCCGAAGAGCTGGGCAGCTTCGACGGCGTGCCGCTTCCGGACGAGCAGGACCTTTCCTTCAGCCGCTCCGCCAACCCCCGTCAGGTGCGCGCGCTCGACTACAACCTGTTCGCGCAGGAGATGTTCACCCGCTGGGTGCGCTCCATGGTCACGGCGATCCGCGCCACGGGAAGCATGCAGCTTGTCAACGTGGGCCAGGATGAGGGTGGCGTGGTGGATCGCGTTCTGAACCAGTTTTACGCGGCGGGCGGCGTCGCGTTCACCACGAATCATACCTACTGGCGGGACGACGTGTTGCTCTGGGAGTCGCTCGCGGCGAAGCGCCCGGGAGTCCCCAACATCGTCGGAGAAACCGGATACCAGCCGGTGTGGTCGCCCGACGGCGCGTGGCGCTACGACGAAGTCACCGCCTACCCGTTGCTCGAAAGGAAATGGGCCCTCGGCTTCGCGGCCGCCTCGAGCGGCTTCCTGCAATGGGACTGGTCGCGGTCGCTCGATTTCGGCATGGAGCGGGCGGACGGATCGGCGAAGACCTGGCAAGCCATGATGCGCGGCATGGGGCAGTTTGCGGAGAAGGCTGCGCCCTGGGCCACGGCGTTCGTTCCGCCGCAGGTGGCCCTCGTTCTGCCGCAATCGCTCCAGCTCTCGGTGCTGAGCAGATACGGGGTCGAAGCGCAGCAGACGGCGGTCCGGGCGCTTTACCACTATGCGCGCGCCGAAGCGTACGCCGTGGGAGAGTACCAGATCGATCTTCTCGGGGATCCCAAGCTGATTGTTCTGCCGTCGCCCGGAGGCCTGACCGCGACGGCCTGGGAGGCGATTCGCAAGAAGGTGGAGGGCGGCGCGACACTGCTGGTCTCCGGCCGCTTCGACCAGATGGGCCTCGCGGCCGGGCTGCTCACGATCCGCGAGAACGTTGTGCAATGGCCCGAGGGAAAGGCGCGGTTAACCTACGGCGGCGACAAGACCACGTTCCTCGACCGGGCAGCTCTGGCTGACGGCAGTTCGTGGGCCGAGAAACCGCTGGGCCAGGGCCGGATTCTGTTTTCGCCGCTGCCGCTCGAATTGAACGACAACGCGCAGGCCGTCGGCGACGTTTACCGCTACGCGTTGAAGGTCGCGGGTGTCGTTCCGACATACTCGACCGACCTCGACGACCCCGGGATTCTGATCTGCCCCACGCGCTTTCCGCACGCGACGCTGTACGTATTGACCTCGGAGTCGAACCACCCGGATGTCCGCTTCCGGGACGGTGTCAGCGGCAAGGAATTCTCCGGCCGCCTCGACCCCGGCCGCGCCGCGCTGCTGCTGGTCGGAGACGACGGGGCCGTGCTGGCGAGTTACAACTGGAACGCCAAATAAGAAAGGCCCGCGGGAGGCGATCCCGCGGGCCTGAGTTTCTCGACCGAATTCGGGTTACTCTGCCCCGGCTGCCTTGCTCTTCCCGCCGTCTTTCTCGGCGACGTCGATCCGCATGCCGTAGAAGCTGCGGTACACGAAGAACATCGAAATCAGCAGGAAGACGCCCGACAGCACGTCGGTCAGCATCGGACCCTGGGTGGCCGTGAGGGAGACGGCCAGTGAGACCGCCAGCAGCCCAAACAGCGTGGTGAACTTGATGATCGGGTTCAAGGCCACCGAGCTCGTGTCCTTGAAGGGATCGCCGACGGTGTCGCCGACCACACAGGCCGCGTGCAGCTCCGTGCCCTTGGCGCGCAAGTCGGTCTCGACGACCTTCTTGGCGTTATCCCAGGCGCCGCCGGCGTTGGCCATGAAGATGGCCTGGAACAAACCGAACAGCGCGATCGAGATGAGGTAGCCCACGAAGAAGTACGGCTCGACGAAAGCGAAAGCCAGCGTGGCGAAGAAAACCGTGAGGAAGATGTTGAGCATGCCCTTCTGCGCGTACCGCGTGCAGATGGCCACCACCTTCTTGGAATCCGCCACGGAGGCCTTCTCCGATCCCTCCAGCTTGATGTTCCGCTTGATGAATTCCACCGCCCGGTAGGCGCCGGTGGAGACGGCCTGGATGGCCGCGCCCGTGAACCAGTAAATCATGGCGCCGCCCGCGATCAGACCGAGCAGGAAAGGCGCGTGCAGGATGGAGAGCTTCTCGAGGTTCACGGTCAAGCCATGGGTAAGCGCCACGATGGTGGCGAAGATCATGGTGGTGGCGCCCACCACGGCCGTGCCGATCAGGACCGGCTTCGAGGTCGCCTTGAAGGTGTTGCCCGCGCCGTCGTTCTCTTCCAGGTTCTCCTTGGCGCGCTCGAAATTCGGATCGAAACCGAACTCCCGCTTGATCTCGGCCTCCACGTTCGGGATGGATTCGATCATGGACAGCTCGTAGATCGATTGGGCGTTGTCGGTCACGGGGCCGTAGCTATCGACCGCGATCGTCACCGGGCCCATGCCCAGGAAACCGAACGCCACCAGGCCAAAGGAGAACACCGCCGGCGCCACCATCAGAATGCCGATGCCCTGGGTGCTCACGGCGAAGGCGATGCTCATCAGCGACAGCATGGCGAAGCCCAGCCAGTAAGCGCTGAAGTTGCCGGCCACCAGGCCGGAGAGGATGTTGAGCGAAGCGCCGCCCTCGCGCGAGCTGGTCACGATCTCCTGTACGTGCCGCGAATGCGTCGAGGTGAACACTTTGACGAACTCCGGAATCAGCGCGCCGGCCAGCGTGCCGCAACTGATCACGATCGAGAGCTTCCACCACAGAGAGGCGTCGCCGCCAAGATTCGGGATCATGAGCGCGCTGGCCACGAACGTCAGCCCGATCGAGAGGATCGAGGTCAGCCACACCAGCGTGGTCAGCGGGGTCTCGAAGTTCATCTTGTCCGCATTGGCGAAGCGGGCCTTGGCCAGCAAGCCGTTGGCGAAGTAGCCGACGCCGGAGGAGATCATCATCATGATGCGCATGGCGAAGATCCACACCAGCAACTGAACCTTTACGTCGTCGCCCTTCACCGCCAGCAGAATGAAGGTGATCAGAGCCACGCCCGTCACGCCGTAGGTCTCGAACCCGTCTGCCGACGGGCCGACGGAATCGCCGGCGTTGTCGCCCGTGCAATCCGCGATGACGCCCGGGTTGCGCGCGTCGTCTTCCTTGATCTTGAAGACGATCTTCATCAGATCGGAGCCGATGTCGGCGATCTTGGTGAAGATGCCGCCCGCAATGCGCAATGCCGCCGCGCCCAGCGATTCGCCGATGGCGAAACCGATGAAGCACGGGCCGGCCAGGTTGCCGGGTACGAACAGAAGAATGAACAGCATGATCAGCAACTCGACCGAAACCAGCAGCATGCCGATGCTCATGCCGGCCTGGAGCGGGATGTTGTAACACGGGTAGGCCTTGCCGGTGAGGCTGGCAAAGGCCGTGCGCGAGTTGGCGAACGTGTTCACGCGCATTCCGAAGGCCGCCACCAGGAAGCTGCCGGAGATGCCCACCAGGCTGAAGAGCACGATGATCGCCACCCGGAAGGCCTCAAAGCCTTGCAGCACCCCGAAGTAGAAGACGATGATCACCGCGATGAAGCACTCCAGAATCAGCAGGAACTTGCCCTGCGTCACGAGATAGGTTTTGCACGTCTCGTAGATCAGCTCGGAGACCTCGCGCATGGCCGCATGCACGGGCATGTTGCGGAGCCGCACGAACATCACCAGTCCGAAAACGAACCCCAGCACGCACACCACCAGCCCCCACATCAGGAGCGAGCGGCCGCCGATTCCGCCGAGGAACGTGGCGGAATTAAGGTCCGGCAACTGCAAATTCGCCTCGCCGCCTTCGGCCGCCCGCAGGGGCGCCCCGAGAACGGCCATACTCATCGCGGCGAATAGAATGCGGAGCGCACTGGCCCACCGCCGTCCGCGGGTCGTGTCCGTGTTCGAAACCATTATGGAAAGCCTCCTGAACGTACTATCGGATTCTGGCCCCCAGCGAATCAGGCCTGCTCGTCGAGGAGATGGAGCCAAAAGGGGCGAACTCGAGGGTGAGCCAAACACTCCACTATATAGGAGAAGGCCGTCGGAATTCAACCGCCCCGCTCCAGTGCGCTTCATTATCGCACGTCCACCGGGCGACGGCAGCGCGGCGACCGCGGCGCTCGTGCTATAACGATTGGAGGCGGGCCACCCTAGCTCAGCTGGTAGAGCGGCTGATTCGTAATCAGCAGGTCGCCGGTTCAATCCCGGCGGGTGGCTCCAGAATCTTCGGCGCCTCTCCTCCGGTGCGCATTCGCCCTTCAGTCGCCTCTTCCAGCCCGTTCAGCCCTGCGTTCCCAGCAGCCTCGCGATCACATCCGCGGCGCTATACGATGGCGTCCCGTTGGGCATGAAGCTGGCCACGTCCCCCAGGCAGTCGCCACAGGTGACCAGCCCCGTTTCGACATAGGCGCCGGCTTGAATCTGCGACAGGCCGATGTTGGCCAAAAGCGCGTTGCAGAGGCATTTGCGGCCTGTCACCTTCTCCGCGCTCCCACCCTTCGCGATGTAGGTGGCGATGGGCTCGGCGGCACATCGGTAACCGATCCCGCCGGACGGTAACCGGTAGGCCTCCCGCAGGTACCCAAGATCGCAGATGCGCGGCCGCGTGCCGTAAACCTCCGCCTCCGCCACCGTGCCCTCCACCGGAACGGTCTTGAACGGAAATCCGGTCGGCGAAGCCAGCGGATCGGTGAAGACCCGCGCCTCTCCGGCCACGACGCTCGCCAGGATGGCGCGTTTGTAATCCTCCCGCAGTGCGGACTCCGCGCACAACGCGAATGGCGTGCCCACCTGAACGCCCGTCGCTCCGGCCGCCAGGGCCTCGCGCAGCCGCTCCGGCGTCCCGTAGCCTCCGGCCAGCCAGAACGGCACCCCCAGTTCCTTGAGCTTCGCCAGATCGACTTCGTCGCGCTCGCCATACACCGGTTCGCCCGCTTCGCTCAGCGGACCCTTCCCGCGCGGCGGCGCGTTGTGGCCGCCGGCGGTGGGCCCTTCCACGACGAAACCGTCCACCCGGCCGTTGGCCTTCTTCAACATGGTCGTGGCCAGGGTGTTGGAAGCGATGATGGCGAGGAACTCGGGCCTCGTCAGGGGCGGCAGGTCGGCTTCCATGAAATCGCGCGGCGTGAAAGTGACCGCGGCGGCCTCGGCGTTTTCCGCTCCGGCCACGTGCACTGCGTAAACGGCCGTCTGGTGCTGCGTAAGGCAGTCCAGCGCGCCGGGGATCCGCAGGGGAATGCCGGCGCCCATCAGTACATACCCGGCCCCGGCCAGCAAGGCGCCGTACAGCGACGGCAGGTGTGGAATCTGGACCTTCTCCAGGTAGTTCACTCCTACCGCGTTCTCGTGGCCCTCGCGCGCCAGCGTCACCTCGACGTAATTGGCCACGATGCACAGCTCGCGGCGCTCGGCCGGACCGTCGCAGTTGTGCATGGGGAGCTGCTTGTAAGGCTCTTCGGGAGCTTTGCCATCGGGGATGAAGTACTTGTTCCAGACGCGCTCGGCCATCTTCCGGAACGGGAAGCTCTCCAACCCGCGCCGCATATGGCCGCCGCGGTCGCCATCCTGAAGGCGGCGGGCGAATACCTGATCCAGGGCCGTTCCGGAAACGACGCCCAACTGCCCCAACCTGGCCACCGCCCGCGCCAGCGTCCAGTCGGATACACCCACCCCCATGCCGCCCTGGATGATTGTGGGATGAGCTTTCATGCCGGGTATAACTCTCACACGGTATTCCGCAATGAGCGATCGGGGTCAGTTCCGGACCGTCAAAAAGGTACTACGAGTATACACCCGGAGTACGTGGCAAGATGCTGCGCGGTCCCGGCCCCCCTACTCCTTCAGCTTGTCCAGAAAGTGGTACAGCGAGACGCCCACGACCGCGTTCAACAGCCCCAGAATGGCCGTGTGCTGCAGGTCGAACAGCAGCCGCTGGCCCAGAAACGCGCGCGCCAGCGCCCAGTAGAACGCCTGGTGAAAGATGAAAAGGCTGAACGCCAGAACGAAGCGGATGAGCACGTGCTCCACGTCGATCCGCATGCCCACCGACGCCGCGAAGTAGCCTACCAGCGTCTTGTCCAACCCGAACACGCCGATCGGCTGGGGCGACAACGAATCCTGCACCAGCCCGATCCCCGCTCCGATGAAGATCCCCGCGATCTGGCTGCGGCGCATCAGCGCAAAGTAAACCGTGACCAGCAGCGGCAGCTCCAGATATCGCAGCGACTCGTAATACCTCGGGACGTAAACCTGGAAAAGAATCGCCAGCAGGGGAACCGCAATGAGCCCCCAGCGCCGGAAGCGGGCCACGCCCCGCTCGCGCGCACTCCCGATGAGGATCTGGTCGCTCATCTCGCGGTCGCGGCTCATGGGTTGGGAACTCCCGGCGAGACTGGTTTGGCCGCCGACGGCGGCGTGGGGCTGGCCGCCATCTTTTGCGCCTGCGCGGCCGCAGCCGCTTTGGCGCGCGCTGCCGCGGCATCCGGGTCCAGGTTGAAATCCGGCGGCTTCGAGCCCGGGAGACCCTGGCCGAAGGTGTGGTTCTCCATTTCGCCGACCCTCTGGTAGCGCTGGCGCAGCCGGTCGGCGTCGGTGCTGAGAGCCGGCACGCCCGGCTCCGCTGACGGGTTTTCACCCGGCGGCGGCGCCTGCAGATGCACCGCGGGGGCAGGAACCTGGCCCTCGGGAATCGGCTGGTGCACCCCTTCCAGGATCACCAGGACCTCCTCCAGTCCTCCTTGCAGCCCGCTCGGCGCCAGGTACACCAGTTTGTCCGGCTGGCCCGGTTGGGCGCTGGTCACCGTGCCGACTGGCAGGCCTCTCGGAAACACCCCGTCGTCGCCGGTGGTGTAGAACCATTCGCCCTCGTCCACCTTCTCCTCGTTCTGGATGTACTCCACGATGCACTTCGAGGTTTGGCCGAGCCCGCGCAGCGTGCCGCGCACGCGGTGCTGCTGCGAGATCACCCCGGCCGCGAAGGTCGGGTCGGTGAGCAGCAGGACCTGCGAGGCCGTGGGGTACGCGGAGATGACCTTCCCCACGATCCCGTCCGGCGTGATCACGGCCATGCCGCGCATCACGCCGCCCAGCGAGCCGCGATCGATGAACACCACGCGCGAGCTGGCGGCGGTCCCCATGCCGATCACGCGTGAGGGCAGGGTCTTCGACGGGTTGCTGGCCTGAAACGCGCTCAGCGCGACGGCGCGGTCCGCGCTTCGAAGCTCGGACTTCAGATATTGGTTCTCGAGCTTGAGCCGGCCCAGTTCCGTCTCGATCCGTTTGTTCTCGTCCGCCAGGTTGTGGAAGTTGACGTACCTGCCCACGGAATCGACGGTGCCGCCGCGAACCATCTCGATCACCTTGGCGATCGGGGTGACGGCGGTGACGGCCCACACGCGGATGAGGCGGATGTCCTGGTTGCTCTTGACCTGGTAGCCCAGCAGGATGAGCTGCGCAAAGATCACCAGAGCAAGCACGGTAACGTTGCGGTACCGGCTCAGCAGGTCCATGAAGTACCAGCTTACTCCCGCCTACTCGAGGGAGATCTTGCGAAGGAGCTTAAAATCGGTCAGCATCTTGCCCGTCCCGAGCACCACGCTGGCCAGCGGGTCTTCGGCGATCGAAACCGGAAGGCCCGTCTCCTCGCGGATGCGGCGGTCCAGGTTCTTCAGCAGCGCGCCGCCGCCGGTCAGCACGATGCCCCGGTCGCTGATGTCGGCGCTCAGTTCGGGCGGCGTGCGCTCGAGCGCCACGCGGATGGCGTTCATGATCGTCGCCACGCACTCGGAAAGCGCCTCGCGAATCTCGCTGTCGTCGATGGTGATGGTCTTGGGCACGCCTTCGATCAGGTTGCGCCCCTTGATCTCCATCGTCAGCGGCTTGTCCAGCGGATAGGCCGACCCGATCTGAATCTTGATCTGCTCGGCCGTGCGCTCGCCGATCAGCAGGTTGTACTTGCGCTTGAGGTACTGCATGATGGCGTCGTCCATCTCGTTGCCCGCCACGCGCACCGAGCGCGAATAGACGATGCCGGAGAGCGAGATGACAGCCACATCGGTGGTGCCGCCGCCGATATCCACGATCATGTTGCCGCACGGTTCGGTGATCGGCAGCCCGGCGCCGATCGCCGCCACCATCGCCTGCTCCACCAGGTGCACCTCGCTGGCCTTGGCGCGATAAGCCGAATCGACCACCGCCCGCTTTTCCACCTGCGTGATCTCGCACGGCACGCCAATTACAATGCGCGGGTGGACCAGCATCTTGCGGCCGTGCGCCTTCTGAATGAAATAATTCAGCATGCGCTCGGTCACTTTGAAATCGGCGATCACGCCGTCTTTCATCGGCCGGATGGCGACGATGTTGCCCGGCGTGCGGCCCAGCATCTCCTTCGCCTCTTTGCCGACCGCTTCGACTTCACCCGTGTTCTTGTTGATGGCGACGATCGAGGGCTCGTTCACCACGATCCCTTTTCCCTTGGCATAGACCAAGGTGTTGGCCGTGCCCAGATCGATAGCCAAATCGGAAGAGAACAGGCTGAATAGGGAACGAACATTCATCGCCGTAGTTGTTGAACTCCTTAATGCGGCTGGAAGTGCCGGAAAATAATGCGGCCAGTCCTCTCCGAGCGTAACACAGCCCTTTCCTCCGGGCCAACCGGTAGAAGATGGGCCGATGGGGCAGCGGGCACGTCACAGGGCGCGGAGACCCGTAGCGGCCGACCCCGGCCGGTGTCGAACCCCTGCGGGTGCGCTCTCTTAGTCTGCCACCACCGACTTCTGCCGGGTGTTGACGCTCATGTTGCCGATCTTGTCGATGGCCGGCTTCTCGTAGCGTGGCGATTCGTTCCGCGGCTGAACTGGAACCTGTGTTGGCTGTTCGGGAGCGTTATCCATGGGATAAACCATAACACGGCGCACGTTTTGGACACAAGAGTGAACATCGCGCCACCGCGCAGACCAGCCACGCGGGCCGGATCGTGTGGGGAAACCCCAGGGGCCCCTGCAGGGTGTTTATGGCCCGATGGACTTCGCCGGCCTGGTGTTGAGGGCCATGCTGCCGATCTTCTTGATGGCTGGCGTTTCGTAGTTCGGCGATTCGTCCCGCGGCTGAACTGGAACCTGTGCTGGCTGTTCGGGAGCGTTGTGCATGTGATAGACGTTAACACAACGCCCTGGTGGTTACAACAGTGAACATGGGGCCGATCGGGCTGCGGGATCGTCAAACCGCGCTACGGCGTGGGGAAACGGCCGGGGCTTGAAGTCGAGCAGGCGCAGGGCGGCCGCGGTCAGCTCGCCGGCTACTTCCTGCTCGGTGAACCGGTGCTCGAACTTGTCGGTCATCGAGTCCCCCGCCTCCACGCTGGCGGGCAGCCGCAATGCCCTCCGCATAGCATTGGCCGCGAGCGTAGCCGTTCTGGACCGCCAGCCGTCCGCCCGGCGCAGATAGAACGACATCAGCAGGGGGGCGCCCGGCTTCATCTGCCGCGCCAGCGCTCGCAGGAATGCGGCCCGGCGCGCGCTCTCCGGGACGTGCGTGTATCCGCCCCAGCCAATCACAACGCCGTCAAACCGCTCACGGAACGCGGGGACCTCGGATGGGGCAGCCCTTACGATGCGCCCTTCCGCGGCGCCAAGCGCACGGAACTTGTCGAGCAGGTGATCGCTCGGGTCGAAGGCGGTCGCCTCGTAGCCCATGGCGGCCAGCGCCAGCGTCTCCCGGCCCCCGCCCGCCGCCGCCACCAGGATCCTGCCGGCAGGTGGAAAGTGATTCAGGATGGCTTCGACCTCCCACCCTTGTAGCCCCTGCGCCAGGTACTCCGCCTGGTCGAACGGCGACTCCCGCGAGTAGTAAAGCAAGGTGCGCCGTTCCAGCCCGGCGGCATCCGAGCGCCCTAGCAGCACCACGCTACGGGCGGCCCGCGACCATCGGTTCACAGCCAGGCCTCCGCTTCGAGCATGCGTTCCCACCAGGCGGCCGCCTCCCCCACGCGGCTCATGTCGTCCGGAATGGTGAAGGCGCGGCACGGGACGGCTTCCACGATTCGGCAGTAGAAGCGGAAGTGCGTCTCCCAGATGGCCGCTTCGGCCAGCTCGTCGAAGCCGTTTACCACCAGTTCCCCGAGCGCCTCCTCGACGCTCAACCGGCGCGTGCCGATGGCGCCTCCGCCTCGCGGCCGCTCGAGGAGGAAGAGCGCCCGCAGCCTGCGGTTGCTCTGCTCGAAGAAACACTGCGGTAAGAGATCGTCGGCGACCTTGTTCCATCCGCGGGTGGCCAGTGCGTTCGAGAAGGTCGACTTTCCGGTTCGGCTCCCGGCCACGAACGCATAGACGCAGCCACCACGTTCCACCGCGGAAGCGTGCAAGACCGTTTCTCCCTGGAGGGCCGCGATGAAGGGCGTCGCCCAGCGCATCTCGCGGGCCCCCTGGTCGGGGCCGGCGGGATCGGCCGTGATGACAGCCTGCCGCCCGTCGCGCCGGATTCTCACGTCGGCCCCCGTGCCGGGGTTCGGGATACGAAGCCAGTCGCTGGGCGGATCGGCGGGTGCGTCGAGGAAGAGCACCTCGGACGATGCCGTGCTGCACGGGCCGCCGTCGTCCCCGGCCACTTCCCGATTGGTGGTCAGGCGCACTCCCGCAATCCGGCACTCGTGCCGGCTCATGCGCGCCTGCCCGGATTGAGCGGCAGGTAGTCGGCCCATGGTTTCAGGTCCCACAGCGGTGTTCCGTCGGCCAGTTCCACCCAGGCATGGGCATCCACCGGCTGGCTGTCGTCGGAGGGCGGTCGAACGCCGATTCGCAGAGTGCAGTCGATTCCGCGCCTCTTCAATAGCCTGTGCAGGGCAGCGGCATACTCGAGGCACGTGATCCGCTTGCAGTGGTGCAGGCTGGCCGACCACAGCACGCGCCAGACGCGTTCCGCGTCGCACCGCGCGGGCCGGGACGCCAGCGCGGGGTTCAAATACGCCCACCGCCAGGGGCTGCGGATGGCCAACGCCGAGACGGCCAGCTCCCACCAGCACCTGGTCCATAAAACGATCATTGCCCTTCGCCCGATGGTTCGATCAGTCCCAATCGCTCCAACTCGCCGGCCAGCGCCATCAGGGCGGCCTCGACGACCTCCGGCGGTTGCTCGAAGGTTTGCTGCGCCTGGCCGGCGAGCTGGGCGAGCGACTCGCCCTTAGACAATCCCTTCCAGAAAAAGGAGCCCGTGCCGTTCAGGCTGTAATAGTCGCCGGAACGCAGGTTGAGGAGAACGGTCTTCTCCCCCAGCGGCCGTTCGATGACGTGTTCGGGGACAGTGAAGGTTCGTTTCATCGCACTCTCGCAAAACGTCCGATGGCCTCCTTGGCCGCACGCTGGGAAAAGGACGCCCCCAGCCGCCAGCAGCAGCGCAACCGGCCGCGCAGATCGTCGCAGGCCGCCATGTCGCGGGCATACCTGTTCGCGAGTTGCGCCTTGGTGCGCGCCGGCGGCCGGACTTTCGTGAATTCCGGCAGGATCCGGGCCGCCCGGGCGAGCCGAGAAGCAGGAATCGGGATCCCGGAGACCCGCAGACCCCACTCCCGCTCCAGAACCACGACGCTCAGGGCCAGCAGCGAACGCGCGTGCATCTCGCCGGCCCGCCGCCATACCGCATCCCCATCCAGGCTGGAAGACCCGAGCAGCAGGAACAAGTCGTACATCCAGCGCAGCTTGCTAAAACGGTGCTTCGCGGCGTGGGCGCACAGGAAGAGAAACTCGTCCTCGGCATCCGGCACTCGGACCGTGCCGAGCCCCGGGACTTCCACGGTTCTTGCCCGGGCCAGGAAGCCGGTCATTTCCTGGCGGACTCCGAATTCGCTGAGCAACCTGTAGTGCAACTCGACCTCGGGCGCAAAGTCGTGAAGCAGGACGGCGTGCTGGTCCATCGGCACGAAGAGAATCGGTTCGGAACGATAGCCGAGCCGCTCCAGCTCCCGGACGGCCGCGGGCACCTCGTTGCGCGCCAGGGCGAGATCCAGGTCGAGCGAGGGACGTCCATAGGGCGGCCGATAGAACCGCTCCCCGAAGACGGGACCTTTGAGGTTCACGACTCCCACGGAAGCGGCTTCGAGGCGCCGTAGGATCTTTTCCAGCCAGTGCAGGCGCGTCTGGTGCTGCAGCTGCTGCTCCAGCAGATACGCCTCGTCCGTCGGACCGAGCTTCGTGGCCAGGGGAACGGCCACCTCTTCGTCCAGGGCCGCTTGCCACAGCCGTTCACGCGCGTCCCCGCCGTACTCCTGCGCCGCATCGGCGCGCAAGAGGTGGACCAGTTCCCGCTGTGTCTCGGATAGCATGGATTTTCGAGTATACACCCGTGGCGCACTCTTGCCTGCCGCGTCGCCACTCCTGGCGAGGTTGCCGTTCCGGCCCCAGCGGTGCTTCCCCGGCATGGCCGGGCTACCGCATGTTGTACGTGAACGTGAATTGCAGCCGAACCTGGCTCCCCTGGAATTCCGGCGGCAGCGGAGGAAACGGGGCCGACGCGCTGATGCCGGCTACCGCCGCGCGATCGAGCGACTCCGTCCCCGAAGGCACGGCGATCACCAGCTTGGGAACGTAGCCGCTCCGGTCGATGGCGAACTGGATCTGCACCCGGCCCTGCCGTCCCAGCCGCGCGGTCTCCGGGACCACCGCCAGCCAGTTCCGCTTCACGGTCGCCAGAATGCGGATGAGGTACGGCTTGAAATCCACCCCGCCCGGGTCGCTCATCAACTCCAGAGCGGTGGCGCGCCGGCCGGGTGTCGGCACCTGCTGCATTCCGATTCCGAGGCCGGGAACCGGCGCCAGGTCGGTGTCGCTGACCCGCACACCAGCCCGTGGGGTGTAAGGGGCGGCGCGTTCGGCTTCGGCGACGACCTCACCGGGGCTCTTCAGCCCCATATCCTGGCCGCTCGCCTGGGGAGTGCCGGACGGCACGCCGGGCGTCTCCAATGCGAGCTTGGGCTGCTCTTCCGTCTGGAGTTGTGGCGGCGGGCCGGGCATCTGAGTCGAGCCCAGTTGCAGCGCGGGCGGCGTCTGCCTGTTCAAGCCCGCCGCCGGCACTTTGGGCGGTTCAGGCGGCGCCGGAGGAGCAAGATGTGGAATCGCCAGCGGCGCGCGCAACGCCGGGCGCGGGGCCAGATTGTCCAGGCTGAATTCCTTGCCGATCTTGGCGCGGTTTGGCGCCGTCTGCGTGAACTCGATCGGAGGCGCCACCAGAACTGTCGAAGAGGTAAACCCGTGGCTCGGGCTCTCCGGCGCCACCGCCGCACCCCCCAGCAGCAGCAGGACCGCCAGCCCGACCGCATGGAGCAGCACGGAGATCGCGAACGCCCGGCCTCGAACGGCCGGCCGAGTGAGGCCGGGCCATTCCAGAACCAGTTCGGGAGGATTCTGGGCGTCCGGGGCGGGGGTCAGAGCTGCCATTGCCGTGCGCGCTCAGCGCTTCCAGGCCGCCAGCGATTGCTCGACCCGGCGGGAATGCTCTTCAATCTTAGCAAGCACGGCCAGGGCGGCTTTGAGAGCGCGGGTTCCGTCCTCCCCCGCCACCAGGGGCCGCGCACGCGTGCTGACGCTGTCGAAGAAGTGCTCCAGCTCCAGCGCGAGCGGCTCGCCCTTGGCGACCTCCAGCATGCGGAAGCCGATGCCGCCGGCTCCGCCAACCTCGAAAATCGCCCCCTCCTGCCGCGCATAGTCCAGCGAAATGTATTGACGCGGTTGAAACAGCCGTAGTTTCCTGACGCGCTCGGTCGAGACCCGGCTGGCCGTGAGGTTGGCCACGCAGCCCCCCGGAAAAGCGAGCCGCACGTTGGCGATATCCACCTTCCGGGAGAGCACCGAAATACCGGCCGCGCGGATCTCCTCCGGCGCCTCGCCCGCCAGGTCCAGCACGATGTCGAGGTCGTGAATCATCAGGTCGAGGACCACGTCCACGTCGAGGCTGCGCGGCGTGAACACGCTCATGCGATGAACCTCGAAGAACAGCGGCAGGGTGGTGGCCTTCTTGAGAGCGGCCACCGCCGGGTTAAACCGCTCCAGGTGGCCCACTTGAAGGATGCGCCCGTGCGCGCGCGCCGTCTCCGTCAACAGCTTCGCCCCGGCCAGATCCGGTGCAATCGGCTTCTCCACCAGCACGTCGAGGCCGGCTTCGAGCAGTTGGCAGCCGACGGCTGCGTGCGCGCTGGTGGGAACGGCCACGATGGCCGCGTCCGCCCGGCCCGGAAGTTGGGCCAGATCGACCGCCGGGCAGGAGAAGCGCGCCGCCGCCGCTCCCGCGCGCTCAGGTTCCAGATCGGTCACCGCCACAAGTTCCGCGCGTTCCGACTGGCTCACCACGCGCATGTGGTTCAGCCCGAACTGACCCGCGCCGACTACGGCCACTCGAAGCTTCGCCATGTGCTTTGTAATGTTAGCATGGGGCAGCGGCCCGCCTCCGCTTCCGAACAGGGCCGTCCCAAAAGCGGACACCTGGGAGCGGCTCGCCGCGCGACGGGTGCCATAAGCCGCGTGTTTTCATGCAGGCAGCGGTTGGTATCGGACGTGCGTAACTGAAACCGGCAAGCGTATGGATGTCCCTCGAAAATCCGCGGCGCGGAACAGGAAGATTCGGCAGATCGTAATTGGAGTTGTGGTTCTTGCCGCGGTCGGCGTGACGACGAAAGTGCTGGGTGGGCTGAAGCCCGCCGCTCCCAGCGTCGAGCGGGCCCAGGTCTGGATGGACGGCGTCAAGCGGGGGCCGATGCTGCGGCAGGTCCGCGGTCTTGGCACCCTGGTGCCGATCGACGGAGGCTTGGTGATTCCGGCCGAAACCGACGGCCGCGTCGAGCAGCGTTTGGCGCTTCCCGGCACCATCGTGACTCCCGGCACCCTGCTGCTGGTCCTGAGCAACCCCGAACTCGAGCAGGCCACCATCGATGCGGAATGGAAAGTGAAGGCCGCCGAGGCCGAGTTGAACAACCTGAAAGTGAACCTCCAGAGCGACCGACTGACACAGCAGGCAGCCGCGGCCACGGTGGAAACCGATGCGCATACCGCCCGGCTCGAGGCGGACCGCGATGCCGAGCTAAGCCGCTTCGGACTGACCGCCGACATCCAGGCCAAGAAGTCGGCCGCGACGGCCCAGGACCTGGAGAACCGCAACCAGATCGAGAAGAAGCGCCTCGATATCGGCCTTGAAGCCATCCAGGCGCAGCTCGCCGTCCAGCAGGCGACCGTCGAACAGCTTCGCGCGCTGTGGAAACTGAAGAAGAGCCAGATTCAAGCTCTGCGCGTCAAAGCGGGTGTGGCCGGTGTGCTGCAGCAGGTCCCCGTGGACGTCGGCCAGCGCGTGACCGAGGGGGCCATCCTGGCCAGAGTGGTTCAGCCGGAGAAGCTGAAGGCCGAGTTGAAGATCCCCGAGACGCAGGCCAAGGACGTCGCGATCGGCCAGGAAGCGTCCGTCGACACGCGCAACGGCATCATCGACGGCCACGTGTCGCGCATCGATCCCGCGGCTGTGAATGGCACGGTTACGGTGGATGTGAAGCTGGAAGGCGCGCTGCCGCCGGGCGCGCGGCCGGATTTGAGCGTGGATGGAACCATCGAGATCGAGAAGCTGACCGACGTTCTGTACGTGGGCCGGCCGACCTTCGGGCAGCCCAACAGCCAGATCAGCCTCTTCCGGCTCGATCCGGACGGAACGGGCGCCACCCGCGTGCAGGTGAAGCTGGGCCGCAGTTCCGTGAACACAATCGAGATTCTGGAGGGTCTGCGGATTGGCGACCAGGTGATCCTGTCCGACATGTCCGCATGGGATGCGCACGACCGCATCCGGTTGAACTGACCATGGCGTGGGGCAGGCGTCCACGCCTGCAGGCGGGTCTCCAGACCCGCAACCCCGAGCGCGAGCGAGGGGCGTCTTTTAGACTAGGTTAGCGAGGAGTGCTCTATGAGCTCAGAAGACAACAACACGCTCATCCGCCTGGAAGGCGTGACCAAGGTGTTCCTGACCGACGAGATGGAGACGCATGCGCTGGCGGGCGTGCACCTGGAGATCAAGAAGGGCGAGTACTTCTCGATAGCGGGCCCTTCCGGCTGCGGCAAATCGACGCTGCTTTCCATTCTGGGGCTGCTCGATTCGCCCACCGACGGCAAGTACATCCTGAACGGAGAGCCGGTGGAGAACCTGAAGCCGTCCCAGCGGGCGCGCATCCGCAACCGCGAGATCGGCTTCGTCTTCCAGGCCTTCAACCTGATCGGCGACCTCACGGTTTACGAGAACGTCGAGCTGCCGCTGACCTACCGCGGGATGCCTTCGAGCGAGCGCAAGGAGCGCGTGCAGAAGGCGCTCGACCGCGTCGAGATGTCCCACCGCATGAAACACTACCCGGCGCAGCTTTCGGGCGGCCAGCAGCAGCGCGTGGCCGTCGCCCGCGCGCTGGTGGGCGATCCGTTGATCCTGCTGGCCGACGAGCCCACCGGCAACCTGGATTCCAAGAACGGCGAGGCGGTCATGTCCCTGATGCGCGAGCTGCACCGCGGCGGCGCGACCATCTGCATGGTGACCCACGACCCGCGCTACGCCGCCTACTCCGACCGCAGCATCCACCTCTTCGACGGCCGCGTGGTCGAGGAGAGCGCGGAAGGGCAGCAGGCGGGGGACTAGTTAAGCCCGAGGCATGTGTCGCACTTTCCAGATTTAAGCCCTTACACGTACCTGGGTGGCGACCCCGACGGGGATAGTGAGGTCGTTAATATCGGGTGGCTCGACCGCGCACACCCCTTCGAGAAGGGACCTGTTGCGATCGAGACGTGCGAGCGCATAAAGGAAATGTGTCGGTTCGAAAGATGTCGTCAAACACGGGGCTGGCACTATTGTCACTTCTGCCCGGCGGAAAGTCGGGATTCGTGGCCTTCGCCCGGGTTGGAGGCCACAGTCAGGGAAAGATGGGGGAGCGCCGAGATTCGGGTGAAGGGAGCGGGCAAGAGGGTATATGCTCGTCCGAGCCTCATACACCACTACATCAGTGAGCACTCATACCTGCCTCCCGCGGAGTTCCTGACGGCCGTGGAGAATACTCGCAAGAACGATTCTTGCTCACGTTGTGATGGCTGATGGCTTTCGCCTACGTCCCCGCCTCCAGCCTTCTCACCACCGCGTCCGTGAACGCCGTGGTCGTACCTGTGCCCCCCACGTCCGGCGTGAGATGCCGGCCTTCCGCGTACACCCACTCGATGGCGCCCTGCAAGCGCTTGGCCGCGTCCGGCTCGCCGAGGTGGCCCAGCATCAGCGCCGCCGATTGCATCAGCGCCGTCGGATTGGCCAGGTCCTTCCCCGCGATGTCCGGCGCGCTGCCGTGCACGGCCTCGAAGACTGCGTGGTGCGTGCCCAGGTTCGCGCCCGGAACGATCCCCAGCCCGCCCACCAGCCCCGCCGCCAGGTCCGAGATGATGTCGCCATAAAGGTTCGGCATTACCAGAACGTCGAAGGTCTCGGGCCGGATGACCAACTGCATCGCGGCGTTATCCACGATCAGCTCTTTGTACTTGATGTCCGGGAAATCCTTGGCCGTTTCGCGGCAGCAGCGCAGGAAGAGGCCGTCGCCGAGCTTCATGATGTTCGCCTTGTGGACCGCGGCCACCGTGTGCCGGCCATTGCGCCGCGCCCAGCCGAACGCATAGCGCGCGATCCGCTCGGAGGCGAAGCGGGTAATGACCTTCAGGCTGGTCACCACGTCCGTGACCACTTCGTGCTCCAGGCCCGAATACAGGTCCTCGGTGTTCTCGCGGAAGATCACCAGGTCGATGAACACGTCGCTGAAGCGCGACTTGATGCCGGGAAAGCTCTTCACCGGCCGGAAATTGGCGAACAGATCGAGCTTCCGGCGCAGTTGCACGTTGAGGCTGACGTGCCCGCCCGCGACCGGCGTGGTGGTGGGGCCTTTGAGGCCGGTCTTGGTGCGGTCGAGAGAATCGAGGACCGGTTGCGGAACCTGGAACGCGGCGTCCTCGACCGTCTTGGCGGTGAGCTCGACGGATTCCCAGGCGATGCGGACGCCCGTGGCTTCGACTGCGCGAACTGTAGCTTGAGCGACCTCGGGACCGATGCCGTCCCCGGGGATGAGGGTCACTGGATGGGGCACGGTCCTATTGTAGCCGCCGCCCCCTGACCCCGACTACGCTGCGACTTGGTTCCGGCGCGCCACGTACGCTTCGGCGGCGCGAATACGGTCTTCAATGCGTTCCGCGGGAATTCCCAGCTCCGCGGAAAGCTCTTCGACGGTTTCGCCGTTCAGATACCTGCGGTAGACTTCCAAAGCGAATGGCGTGAACATTTGTTAACCCCCGGCCTACTTGCTATGATGCACCTATTGTGCCAAGCGACGCAAGCGCCTCCGGGCCGAAGAAGGAAGTCGAGATTAAACTGAGGCTTACGGGCGTGGACGAGGGGCGGCGCCGGCTGCGGCAGGCCGGGTTTCGGGTGTCGAGGCGGCGGGTTTTCGAGCGGAATACCATTTTTGACACGCCCGGACAGGCGCTGCGCCGCCGCGGGCTGCTACTCCGTCTCCGGACCAGCGGCGCACGCAGCCTGGTGACCTTCAAGGGGCCTACGGAGCGCGGCAAACACAAGATTCGCAAGGAGATCGAGTTCGAGCTTCGGGGCGGCAGCGAGGCTTGCGCCGAGGTCTTCGAGGCTCTGGGGTACCGGCCGGTGTTCCTCTATGAAAAGTACCGCACCGAATATGTCCTTAAGCCTGCCAGCGCCGGCCGGGCCATGCTCGATGAGACTCCGGTGGGGGTTTTCCTGGAGCTCGAAGGGCCACCGCAATGGATCGACCGGACCGCCCGCCGCCTAGGATTCCGTGAAGCCGACTACATCACCGCAACTTACGCGGAGTTGCATCGATCTGCCGGCCGCGGGCGGCGGGACATGCTTTTCTAGCCCAGAGATGACTTGCGGGCTTGTTGGACCGATGTTATGCTCTTCTTCGAGCCGGACGCCTGTGTCGGGGCCGGTTCGTTGCCGCCGGACGTCGAGCGCGGGGCAAGGGCTTCGTCTCTCATGGTTCCCGTACTTCTGATCGCAGGTCTCGTGCTGGTGCTCAGTGCCTACTGGTTCCGGTACAGTTGCCGTTCTATCCTCAGAACCGGGACTTCGCGCGAGCGCGTGGAGCAGGTGGCCTCCGCCAACCAACTGAACTTTCTCCAGGTGGAGGCGCGCCTCGACACCAGCTGGTCCGGGGCCGACATGAAGATCCTGAACGAGTCGTTGCGGCGCGACTACACCGTGCTCACCTGCCTGCTCCGCTACACCGCCGCCCCGGGTAGCGCCTTCTCGATCGAGCAGCGGATGCTGATGGCCGACTTCAAGCTCATGCGGTGGTGGGGCGGCTTCACGCGCCATCTGTTCTTGACCGCGCCCGCGCGCCGCTCGCTCTCCGAGCGCGCCCGCATCCTGGCCCACTTCGCCTACACCCTCGGCTCCCGAAGCGCCGCGCTCGCGCGAGCGTAGCCGCGCAGCCGGGCTCTCCCTGGCTCGGTCGCCGCGGCGCCGCCTCAATGCCGAACCGCGACCTGTCGCTTCTCCGCCGGAGCCCGAAATCGGGCTTCCTCCCAATTCGTGTGCACTCGTGTCCATTCGTGGCCCCAGTGCTTCGCTTTCTTGGGGGGGCGCACACGGCGGACGGCGTTTCCATCTTGAACGGCACGAACAGCGGAGCTACTATTCGGGTAGGAGAATCGGGGCTATGGCTGAGCCAGACAGCGCTGCTGTGCCTCGTGAGGACCCCGAGGAGGCCGAGGAAAAGGGTGAGCCGGCCCTTGAATCCGAATCGTCAGGCCTGATCGTCGGCGTCGGCGCGTCTGCCGGCGGATTGGAAGCCCTCTCGGAGTTGCTCCGGAATCTGCCGCCCGACACCGGCATGGCCTTCGTGCTGGTGCAGCACCTGGATCCACATCATGAGAGCATTCTCGCCGACCTGCTCGGGAACTATACGCGCATGCCGGTAGTCCAGGTGCAGGATGAGGCCCGCGTCGAGCCCGATCACGTCTACGTGATGCCACCCAACGCGACCATGCTGATTGCCGGCGGCATCTTGCGCGTCAGTCGTCCGGCCCAGCAGCCTGCCCATCAACGCCGGGTCATCGACGCATTCTTCACCTCCCTGGCCGAGAACATGCACAATCGGGCCATCGGCGTCGTCTTATCCGGGGCCGCGTCCGACGGAACCCTGGGCTTGAAAGCCATCAAGGCGGAAGGCGGGATCACGTTCGCGCAGGATGCCACGGCCAAGTTCGATGGCATGCCCCGCAGCGCGATCGCGGCGGGTTTCGTCGATTTCGTGCTTCCGCCGAAGCGCATCGCAGAGGAGCTGGCGACCATCGCGCGCCATCCCCTCACCGGCCCGACTCTCGATCCACTGCTGGACGATTTTCCCGCCATAGACAAGATCCTCGAAATCCTGCGCAAGAGGACCGGCGTCGATTTTCGGCTGTACAAGCAGCCCACCATCCACCGCCGGCTGGCGCGCCGGATGGTGGTGCAAAAGGTGGACTCGCTGGAGCGCTATTTCGAGATCCTGCAAGGCCAGCCCGGCGAGATCGACGCCCTCTTCGACGACTTGCTCATCAAGGTCACGGGGTTCTTCCGGGACGCTCCCGTGTTCGAGGCTTTGAAGGAAACGGCGCTCCCTTCCATCGTCCGGGATCGTGCCGAAAGCGACCCGCTGCGGGTTTGGGTCCCCGGTTGCTCGACCGGCGAGGAGATCTACTCGATTGCCATATCGCTCCTGGAATACGCGGAAGCCGCGGGCCTTTCCGTATCGGTTCAGATGTTCGGCAGCGATGCCAGCGAGCGCGTGATCGAAAGGGCTCGCGCCGGCATCTACGACGACAGCGTCGTTTCCGCTCTTTCCCCGGACCGGCTGCGGCGCTATTTCACCCGCACGGACGCCGGCTATCAGATCAATCGTAGCGTGCGTGACTTGTGTATTTTCTCGCGCCACGTTTTAGGCGTGGACCCCCCGCTCTCGCACATGGATCTGATCAGTTGCCGCAACCTGCTCATCTACCTCGCTCCCACTTTGCAGCAGAAGGTCATCGACACCTTCGCCTATGCTTTGCGTCCGGCCGGAGCCCTGCTCGTAGGATCTTCGGAGAACACCGGCCGGCTTTCCGAACTCTTCGATCCGTTGGATGTAGGGCATAGGATTTACTCCAGGAAACCGAGTCTCGGCACACGGGCGCTGGAGGCGATCATGGGTATCACCGGCACTCCCGCGTCTACATTGCCGCCCATCCCGCCGCCCAGCGTCCGTGTAACTCCGGGAGGCGTTCGATCTTTCGTCGACCACATGCTTCTCACCCGGTATGGGCCCAGCGGCCTGGTGGTCGACAAGGACCTCCGGATCGTCGAGTTCCGGGGAGACGTCGTCCCGTATCTAAACGTACCGGCGGATGCCACAAACCTGGACCTGCTCGACACGGTCCGCAACGATCTGGCCATCCCGTTGCGCGCCGCGATCACCGAGGCGCACCAGCGCAAGACGACCGTACGGCTGGAGGAAATCCAGGTTCGCCAGGACCGGGCTTTTCATTTCGTCCGCATCACCGTGATCCCCGTTTCCATACCGTCGACCGATCCGCATTCCGTCATCCTGTTTGAAGATCTGGCCGACTCGGCCGAGCTCGCGCTGAAGCGGATAGGCACGCCTCTCCCGGCGACCGAGGAGGTGCCTCTCGACACTCCCGAGCGCCATATCGAGCACCTCGAGCGCGAACTGGCTTCCAGCCGCGAGTACTTGCAGTCCATCATCGAGGAGCTGCGTTCCACGAACGAGGAAGCCCAGTCGGCAAACGAGGAACTGCAAAGCAGCAATGAAGAGCTGCAAACGACCAAGGAAGAGCTCCAGGCCTCGAATGAGGAACTGGTCACCATGAACGCGGAGATGCAGAGCCGCAATTTCCAGTTGGGCCAGCTCAATGACGACCTGGGTAACCTCCTGAGCTCGACCAGCACTCCCATCGTGATGGTGGGCCGCGATCTGCGCATCCGGCGTTTCACGTCCGCGGCCGAGAAAGTGCTTCACCTCATACCTGCCGACGTGGGCCGCCCGATTTCCGACATCAATCCGCGCCTCGACGTTGAGAACCTGGAGGAGATCCTGACCGACGTGCTCGACACTCTGAAAGTGCACGAGCAGGAAGTTCAGGACCCCGAAGGCCGCCAATACCTGATGCGCGTGCGGCCCTATCGGACGGCGGACAACCGTATTGACGGGGCCGTCCTGGTGCTGACCGATGTCACCGACCTCAAGCGCGGCATGGAAGAAGTGCGGCGCGCCCGCGATTACGCCAGCGCCATTGTCGACACCGTGCGGGAACCCCTCCTGGTCCTTAATGAAAGCCTCGCGGTTCGCAGCGCCAACCGCTCGTTCTACGAGTTCTTCCGCAGCGGTCCCCAGCGCATTGAAGGCCGCGGTGTGTACGAGATCGTAGACGGGCAACTGGATTTGCCGCCGGTGCGCGCGCTGTTGGACCGGTTGCTGGCCGGAGAAGTCCAGCTCCGCGACGTCGAGATCGAGCACGAGTTCCAGGCCGTCGGACCGCGCGCGCTGCTGCTGAACGCCCGGCGGATTGAGGGCGCCCGTGCGGACTCCATTCTGCTCGCCTTCGAGGACGTCACCGAGAGGAAGCGAGCTGCCGAAGCTCGCTACCGCCGGCTGTTCGAGTACGCGCGCGACGGAATCATGATTGTCGACGCCGCCACCGGCGAGGTTCTGGACGTCAACCCCTATACCGAGCAGCTACTCGGTTACCGGCGCCAGGAGCTGGTGGGACGGAAATTCGGCGAGATCGAGCCAACCCGCGACACGCCCGCGGTTCGCGCCGCGCTGGAGCAGATACGCGATCAAGGCGCCGCCCAGTTCTCCGACATGAGCTTCCAGACCAAGGACGGCCGCGCGATTCAGACCGAGGTCATCGGCGCCGTCTACCCCGAGGGGAACCGGCAGGCGATCCAGTTCAATGTTCGCGACCTCACCGAGCGCAGGAAATTCGAGCGCGAGATGCAGCATACGCAGAAGCTCGAGAGTCTGGGGCTGCTGGCCGGAGGCATCGCACACGACTTCAACAACCTGCTTACGGGCATTATGGGGAATGCCAGCCTAGTCTACGGCGACATGCCGGCGGACGACCCGGCGCGAGTCCAACTCCGCTCCATCGTTCGGGCGTCCGAACGGGCGGCGGACCTGACGCGCCAGTTGCTGGCCTACGCCGGCAAGGGGCGCTTCCTCACCGAACAGATCGGCCTCTCCGACCTGATTCGCGAGATCCTCGTGCTGATCCACACGTCGATTCCCAAGAACGTGGACGTGAAGCTCGATCTGACTCCGGATCTGCCGCCCATCGAGGCGGATCCCGCGCAGATACAGCAGCTCCTCATGAACCTGGTGATCAATGGCGCGGAGGCGATCGGCGAAGGCAACACGGGCAGCGTGGAGATCCGAACGGGCCGGCGAGAACTGACAGGTTGGGAAGTCCGGGATAACTTCACCTCCGAGGCGCTTACCCCAGGCAGTTACGTCTGGCTCGAAATCAAGGATACGGGCTGCGGGATGGACGAGGAGACCAAGGCCAGGATATTCGATCCGTTTTTCACCACGAAGCTCACCGGCCGCGGGCTGGGTCTGGCCGCAGTGTCCGGAATCGTGAAGGCCAATCGCGGAGCGATCCGTATCCATAGCACCCCCGGTCATGGGACATCGTTCTACGTTCTTTTTCCGGCTGCGATTCCGGCGCGAGTCGTCAGGCCAGCCAAGCCCGGACCGAAGTTAGTGCGCGCGTCCGGAACCGTCCTGGTTATCGACGCGGAGAGCGTGGTTCGCGAGGCGGCCCGTGCCATGCTCGAGAAGAATGGCTTCGAGGTGCTGATTGCGGAGAAGAGCCGGGAGGGAGTGGATCTGCTGCGGGCGGAGGGCCAGCGCATCTCTCTTATCATCCTCGACCTGACCATGCCGTTGATGGGCGGCGAGCAGGCATTCGACCTTCTGCGCGCCGTTCGGCCCAACGTCCCGATCCTGCTCGCCAGCGGTTACGACGAAACCGAAGCGGCCGCGAGAACCGTCGGTAAAGACTTCGCCGGGTTCATCCACAAGCCCTTCGACGTGGATCGGCTCCTTGAGGCGGTGAGCTCCGCCATGGGGCCCGAGTAACGGCCCTACCCCGCGCCCAGGTTGAACGACTCGCCCAGGTACACGCGCTTCACTTCGGGGTCGGTCCCCAGGGCTTCGGGGCTGCCGGCGCGGAAAATCCGGCCGTTGTTGATGATGTAGGCCCGGTCAGTCACGGCCAGCGTCTCGCGGACGTTGTGATCGGTCACCAGGACGCCGATGCCGTTGCGCTTCAAGTCGAAGACGATGTTCTGAATCTCCAGGACCTGCTTGGGATCGATTCCCGAAAAGGGCTCGTCGAGCAGCAGGAAACTTGGCTGAATGACCAGCGAGCGCGCGATCTCGACGCGGCGGCGCTCGCCGCCCGAGAGCGCGTAGCCCTTGTTCCGCCGCACGGTCTCCAGGCCGAGCTGTTCGATGAGTTGCGTCAGGCGGCCGCGCCGCTCGCCGTTCGACAGCGGCAGCGTTTCCAGGATCGCCATCAGGTTTTCTTCCACGGTCAGGCGCCGAAAAACCGAGGGCTCCTGGGGCAGGTAGCTGATGCCCAGGCGCGCGCGCTGGTACATCGGCAGGCGGGTGATCTCCTGGTCGTCGAGCGCCACGCGGCCCGAATCCGGGCTGATCAGACCCACCATCATGTAGAACGAGGTCGTCTTGCCCGCGCCGTTGGGACCGAGCAGTCCGACCACCTCGCCCTGCTCGACATACACCGAGAGGGCGTCCACCACCCGGCGGCCCCGGTAGGCCTTGCTGATTTCAAAAGTCTGAAGTTTTCTCATCGAGTAACAGGCGGGCTAATGGTGGCGCCGCAAAACGCGGGTAGTAACCAAGTCCTTCTTTTCTCCGTTCACGATCAGCTTATCGTCGTCCACGTAATAGGTCAACTCCGAGCCTTTGGTGGTGCCGCGCACGCTGTCCACCAGCACCGGATGGCCGCCCTTCATGAAGATCCGCTCGCCCTGTGTGTAGTATTCGCAGTGCTCGCCGGTCCCGGTCAGCGTGCGGTCCGGCTCGGTGCGCAGGATGGAGACATGGCCGTCCGCGATGGCGTGGTCGAGGGACGAATCGGCCTTGGCGTCGTTGAGAAAAGCGCGGATCTCCGACCCCTTCACGTCCATGCCGGGCCGCACCAGGTGCGTGCCGCCGGTGTAAACGGCAACGCGATCCGACTCGGTGTAGACCAGCGCGGCCGCTTCCACGGTGACGAAGGTGGGCGCTCCCGGGGTGGGCTGGGCCGCGGCCTTGCCGGCGCCATCCGTGGCGGCGCCGTCTTCCTTCTTCTTCTTCTCCATGAACCGCGTGCGCACGTGGCCGTTCGCGGAGAGCCGGCGCGCGGTGCGGTCTATGTCGATCGCATCGCCCCACACGCGATTCGAGCCCTGCCAGGCCACCGCCTGCCCTTCATAGTGGAAAAGGTGGTTGCGATCGGTGGCGCGCATGCGGGCGGCCGTAGCCTGCATCGGCTCGTCGTTCGAGAGCATGGCGGAGGAACTGCCCTGGCGATCGGGCATGCGCACCGAAACCACGTTGCCGTCGGCCGCCACGTCGCCGCTCTTCTGGTCCATCACGATGTGGTCTGCCGAGGTCGTGCCCGAGCTGTCCCACATGCGCGCGTTTTGGTCCAGGGTGATGATGTTGCGGGCCTGTTCGAGGGCGCCGCGGTTGGCGCGGGCGCGGCGCTCGCCCTCCTGGTAGGTGAAGTCCCCCGATTGTTCGATGTGCGCCAGCTCGCCGCTCTTGTCGAAATCCGCCTTCAGGAGCTTGCTGCGGGTGAGGACGGGATCGCCGGGCTTTTTCGGTTTCTCGCCGGGTTTGGCCGGCGGCGGCGGCTCCGGATCCGTGCGCGTGACGGCATTCTCGGCACGAAGCCACTGCATGACGTTGTCCGCGGCGTAGGCCACGAACAGGCTGCTGGCGTCGAGCGTGCGGTGGCGCTGGCCGGCGCGGTTCGGCAGAAAATCGAGGTGCGACGGCGTCACGCTCTCCACCGTTTCCAGCTCCTTGCCGCCCGGCCGCATCTTCAGGACGGCGCGATCGGTGTGCAGCACCCGCGTCTCCGGCAACTGCACTCCCGGACGCGGGAGCGGAACCGCTTCCAGAACCGTATTCCCGCTGGTTACGGCTTGCTTGAGCGGGCTCCCGGAGGCGCTGGTGTCGAACTCGAGATCGACGCGGGTGCAGGAGACGTTGGTCCGCGCCGCGTCGGTAACGGAGAGCAGCCGCGCATCGGGCTCACCGGAGAGTTTCTCCATCTCGCCCTTGGGCGTGAGTTTCACGTGCAACCGGCCGGCGGAATACTGGAGCTGGCGGCCGGGCTGATTGTCGGTCCCGTGGGCTTGCGTGGTTTCGATCTGATCGATGGTGCCCTCGTCGTTGAGCGTCACGACGGCTTCGCCGGCTTCCACCACGGTAGAGCCGCGCGTGAGGCGCGACCAGGGACCGAGCAGGACGTAGGCGTCCTTCTCCATGTAAGTAGCCTGCCCGGTCTCGATCTTCATGGGCTCGCCCTGGGGGTTCTTGCCGCGCCAGTGCAGCTCCACCTGGCTGTCCATCTCCAGCTTGGCCAGGGTGGGATCGTAGGAGGCTCCGACCGAGGTCCCGTCGCCTTCATCGAACTGGAAGTACGCGGCACGGGTGGTGTACGCTTTGCCGGTCTTCGCCTCGTAGGTCACTCCGGAGCTGTGGATCTTGAGCTGGTGGCCGTGCGGCGGGCCTGCGACGGACAGGCCCAACTCGATATCCACGCCGGCGTCGGAATAGAGCGTGCCCTTATCGTCGTCGAATTGCGCCTTGGGAGTGCGGACGCGGTCCAGGTCCTGGCCGTCGTTCTTGTAGACCAGAACCTCGACGTCTTCGATTTCCACCAGCGACGGCCCCGTCAGTTGGCGAAAGCGTTTGGCGCGGACTTCGACGATTCCATGCGTGGCCTCGTCCTTGCGCCAGACCCAGGTTGTGGCGGAGACTTCGGTGTTGGTGGGAAGGTTCGCTGGCGGGCGCGGCTCGTGCTTTGCCTGCCGGCGTTTCTGGCGAAAATAGGTAGCGCTTACCGCGCCCAGCATCAACACCAGGGCCAGCAGCAGCAATCCGCGGGTACTCCGCAACATAAACTCCAGCTCTTAAGGATAGCAGGCCCCGCCACGCCCGGCCTTCGAAACCATACAATATGAGGGATGCCAGCGCTCCCCATCGACGAGCAGATCGCCTACTTGAAGAAGGGCTTCGCCGAGCTGATCCGCGAAGAGGAGCTGCGCGAGCGGCTGCTGCTGTGTGAAAAGGAAGGCCGCCCCTTGCGCATCAAGGTCGGCTTCGATCCCACCGCGCCCGATCTGCACCTCGGCCACACCGTCCTGCTCCGCAAAATGAAGCACTTCGAGGACATGGGCCACACCGTGATCTTCGTCATCGGCGATGGCACCGGCATGATCGGCGACCCCACCGGCCGCAACACCGCCCGCCCGGCCATGACGCGCGAAGAGATCGAGCGCAACGCCGAGACCTACCGCGCACAGGTCTTCAAAATCCTCGACCCGGAGAAGACGGTAGTGCGCTTCAACAGCGAATGGCTCGGCCCGCTGCGCTTCGAGGACCTCATCCGGCTGGCCGCCAAATACACCGTGGCGCGCCTGCTCGAGCGCGACGACTTCTCCAAGCGCTTTCGCGACGGAATCCCCATCTCGATACACGAGCTGTTCTACCCGCTGGCGCAGGCCTACGATTCGGTCTTTCTCCATGCCGATATCGAGCTGGGCGGCACCGACCAGAAGTTCAATCTCCTGGTGGGCCGCGAAATCCAGCGCGATTACGGCCAGCCGCCGCAGATCGTCGGCACTACGCCGCTGCTCGAAGGCCTGGACGGCGTCAACAAGATGTCGAAGTCGGTCGGCAATTACGTGGGCATCACCGAACCGCCCGAGACGATGTTCGCCAAGCTCATGTCCATCAGCGACGACCTGATGTTTCGCTACTACGAGCTGCTCACCGACATGAGCCTCCCTGAGATCGCGCGACTGCGCCAGCGCATCTCTTCGGGCGAGCTGCACCCCATGCAGGCCAAGATCGACCTGGCGCGGACCATCGTCGCCGATTTCCACTCCCGCGCGGACGCCGAGCGCGCGGCCGAAGAATTCAATCGCGTGGTGCGGCGCCGCGAGGTCCCCAGCGACGTGCCGACCGTGCCGCTGCCCGAAGGCACAAACACGGCCGCCGGCATTCGCCTCGATAAGGTCCTCGCCAGGACCGGCCTGGCCCCCTCAGTGAGCGAGGCGCAGCGGCTCATCAAGGCCGGAGCGGTCGAGGTGAACGGCAGCCAGTGGACCGACCTGACACTGCGGACGCCTTCAGGGGAGGAGTGGGTCATCCGGGCCGGAAGGAAGTGGAAGATCGTGAAGAAGATATGACCTTCGCCACGCGCAAGCGGTTTTTTTGGAAGCTGAAGGAACGCGAGCTGCAGCTCGGCGACCGCACGCTGATCGTGGCCATCCTCAACGTGACGCCGGATTCATTTTCCGACGGCGGCCGCACCTACGATCCGGACCGCGCCTACGCGCGCGCGCTCGAGCTCGAAGAGCAAGGGGCCGACATCATCGACATCGGCGCCGAATCGACGAGTCCCGGCTCGGCGCGCATCAGCGAAGCGGAGGAAAAGCGGCGCCTCATCCCCGTCCTCAAGCGCCTGCGCGGCAAGCTGGCGGTTCCGATCTCCGTCGATACCTACAAGGCCGCGGTGGCCGAGAGCGCCATCGAGCTGGGCGTCGAGATCGTCAACGATCCCACCAGCCTTACCTTCGACGCCGGCCTCGCCAAGGTGGTCTCGAACCACAACGCCGGTCTGATTCTCAACCACATGCGCGGCACGCCGGAGACCTGGGCCAAGCTGCCGCCCGTGCCCGACGTGATGGGCCTGGTGAGGCACGATCTGGAAGCCTCGGTGCACCGCGCCCGGCGCGCGGCCGTGGACAACGCGCGGATCGTCATCGACCCCGGCTTCGGTTTCGGCAAACGCGGCGAGCAGAACTTCGAGCTGTTGGCGCGCCTGGCCGAGCTTGCCACGCTCGACCTGCCCATCCTGGCCGGCCCCTCCCGCAAGCATTTCCTCAAGCAGAAGACCGAGCGCGAAACCGAGTTCGCGACCGCCGCGGCCGTGACGGCGGCCATCCTGGCCGGGGCGCACTTGGTGCGCGTGCACGACGTCGAAGCCATGCGCGCCGCCGCCTCGGTTGCCGATGCCGTGGCGCGGTGCGGGCGCGGGGAGTAGGCCTCAACCCGGGATCACAGCAATTCCATGAACGCGTCGATCGAGAGACTTGCGTCACGAAGGATGGCGCGCAGCAGCGACTGCTTGATCGTCTTCCCGGCGTGGACGGGCACGACGACTCGAGCCTTCGTTTTTGGGCTCGATCAGGATGAGGTGGCTGCCTCTTTGCCGGTCCTCGACAAACCCGGCTCGCTTCAGTGCCTTTACGATCTTCCGCGCGGTCAGAGACGGGAGGGTGGGCATGAATCAGGCGGGAACGGACACGGGGACCGTAACCCTTCCCTGAAACGAGCGCCGTTCCTCGGGTATCGCCTCCCCGTGCGCATTCAGGCTTTCCAGGTACAGCGCGACGGCCTCCTTGACGTTGGCCTCCGTCTCTTCGAGAGTCTCGCCTTGCGTGTGACAACCGGGGAGGGCGGGGACGAATGCTACGTAGCCGCCCTCCGGCGCTTGTTCGTAAAAGACCGAATAAGACAGACTCCTGACACCCCTGCGTTGCATCACCCTCAATTGTAGGCGGACCTAGTCACGCCGTCAAAGAAGTGGCCGCGCCGCGCTTGCGGGGCGAGAGTTGATCTCGCCCGCACACCGCCGCCCCGCCCTAAGCGTTCTGGCCGAAGAGCGTCGCGAGCAGATCTTGCGTCGTGGGCGAAGCCGTCGTCGAGCTGGCGCCCCTCGTCGAGCCCCGCGCGGGCCCTGTAAAGATTCGTAAAGCCCGCAGCCGGGGCCTTTGGGCTAGCGGATAATCGAGTCGTGGGGGCTCCCGATCGAATCTCGCGGCGCGAGTTGCTGTTTGGGGCCGCGGCGTTGTGTTCCGGCTCCCGGATTCTGCGGGCCTGGCAGAACCCTACCTCCACTCCCACCTACACCGCCGATGTCAAAGTCGTCAACGTGCTCGCCACGGTGCGCGACAAGAAGGGCGCCATCGTCCGCAAGCTCGAGCGCGACGACTTCGCGCTCGCAGAGGACGGCCGCCCGCAGGTGATTCGCTACTTTGCGCGAGAGACCGACCTTCCCCTCACGCTCGGCCTCCTGGTGGATACCAGCATGAGCCAGCGGCGGCTCATCGGCCAGGAGCGCACGGCCAGCGCCAAGTTTCTGGACCAGGTGCTGCGCGAGGACAAGGACAAGGCCTTTGTGATCCACTTCGACCATGAAGTGGAGCTATTGCAGGATCTGACCTCCTCCCGCCAGCGTCTGAAAGCGGCGCTCGACGAGCTCGAGGCGCCGCAACTGGAGCGGCGCCAGGAGGGCGGGTCCGGCGGCGGTGGCGGCGGGTCGCGTTCCGGCGGCGGGCACGGCGGGGGAACCGCCTTGTACGACGCCGTGCTGCTCGCCTCCGACGAGCTCATGAAGAAGCAGAGCGGGCGCAAGGCGGTGATCGTCCTTTCCGACGGCGTGGATCGAGGCAGCAAGGTGACCATCGAGAGCGCGATCGAATCCGCGCACCGCGCCGACACGCTGGTCTATTCGATTCTCTTTGCGGACGAGCAGCCGTTTGGCGGATTCGGCGGAGGCCCCGGCTGGGGCGGCCACCACGGCGGCGGCGGGCGGATGGGGCGCCCCGGTGGCAACCGTCCCGACGGCAAGAAGATTCTACAGCGGCTTTCGAAGGAGACCGGCGGCGGCTTTTTCGAGGTCTCCAAAAAGCAGCCGATCGATCAGACCTACGCGCAGATCGACGAAGAGCTCCGCAGCCAGTACAGCCTGGGCTTCACCTCGGATCGTCCCGACGCCGGCCCGGGCTATCGCCACATCACGCTCACCACTAAGGACAAGACCCTCACCGTCCAGGCGCGCGAAGGGTATTACGCGGGGTAGGCGCGCCGGCTCTTCGGCAGCGATCGGATAAAAACGCCGCAGCGGGACCCCGGCACAACCCGCATCGCCATTCCCCGCATTCGTCCAACTGGATTTGCCGCGGCCTCAATCGCCTACGAACCTCAGGCCCCTTGCCAACGCCCGCCTATGCGCTACCCTCGTCTCGATGGCATTCCGCGGCAAGCTCGAAATCCGCCCTGCCGGATGCAGGGCCCCTTAGTCCGGTAGCCGCACGCGAAATTCAAACAACAAAAAAGTGCCAGAAGGTCCTAAGCCCAAAAATGAACACCTCATTGCCATCGGATTTCATCACTTTCGGCAGGGCGCGCGGCAGTGGGGCAGGCATTTCCGCCTGCCAGCGACAGGCCGGACGCCTGTCCTACTCGCCCGCCCGCGCCAGCAGCCGGCCGACGCCCTCGCAAAAGACATCCGGCGGCGTAAGCAGGCTCACCACGAGGAACGCCTCGGTCTCGAAATCGTAGAAGAAACCCGGCTGCACCAGCACCCCATCCCGGTCCAGCAGCTCGAGCGTCCACTCCTCCTCGCTACGCGTCCGCGGCACTTCGAGCGTGGCGTACCAGCCGCCCTCGACTTCGAGCACCGTCAGCGCGGAACCCGCCACCGCGCCGCGCAGCCACTCCAGGTTCCGCCGCACCCGGGCCGCGATCTGGTCCCGCACCTTGCTCCCCGCTTCCATCAGCCGCGCCGCCCCGTATTGCGCCGGGGCCGCGGCCGAAAGATACGTATCGGCGATCAGCTCCAGCCGCGCCAACGCGCCAACGCGCTTTTCCGGGGGCCCCGCCGTCACGATCCAGCCCAGCTTCATCTGCGGCAGCCCGGCGATTTTCGAGAGCCCACTGAGGCAGAACGCCAACGCCCCGCTGACGCACGCCAGCGTGGTGACGCGATCGAGGTCCGGCGCGAAGACGTAATCCGAGAAAACCTCGTCCGAAACGATAGCCAACCCGCGCCCGGCGGCCAGCGCGACCAGGCGCTCGAGCTCGCCGGTTTTCAGGAACGAGCCGGTCGGGTTATTTGGGTTCACCACGACGATCACCCGGGAGCGCGGAGTCAGCGCGGCTTCGAGCGTCGTGAAATCGATACGCCAGCTTCCGTCATAAGCCAGCGGGTAATCGACGGTGCGCACGGATTCCAGGCGCGCCAGAAACTCGAAGAGCGGATAGGAGGGCCGCGGCACCAGCACCTCATCGCCAGGGTCCGCCAGCAGCTTGAACACGTAGCTGTAGGCCTCGCTGGTGCTGGCCGTGAGCACGATTCGGTCCGCCGCCACGCTCGCCCCGCGCGCGGCGTAGTAGGCGGCCACCGCGTCCCGTGCCTCTACGGCCCCTGACGCCGAGGGCTCGTAACGGAGCGAGCGCGCGTCGCCCAGCGCCTCCAGGATCTCTGCCGTGGGGTAGGAAAACCCGGCCTGCGTGGGGTTCGATTCGGTAAGATCGAGAATGCGGGCACCGGCGCGCCGCTTGGCTTCGAGAAGGACGGAGATGCGGTTCGGCCGCAGGTCCCAATTCAGGCGCGAGGAGAACATTCCAGGCCGGAGTATAGCATCGGCGGGACACTATACTCGCCTGCCGAACGGCAGCACCGAACCGCGACCGTAAGGGAGCGGATGCCGATGCGCCTACAATGGCTCTAGAACACCCCATGCACACCTCGCGAAATAAGGCCGTATTGTCCCTCTGCGTGTCCTTCCTGTTCCTTGGACAGATGCGCGCCCAGAACCTGGCGGCATTCGAGAAGCGCGTCACCGAGTTCACGCTCCCGAACGGCCTCGACTTCATCGTGCTCGAGCGGCACGAGGCTCCCGTGGTTTCGTTCCACACCTACGTGAACGCCGGCTCGGTCGACGACCCATGCGACAAGACCGGCCTGGCGCACATGTTCGAGCACATGGCGTTCAAGGGCACCGAAACCATCGGCTCGACGAACTACCCCGAAGAGAAGAAGGCGCTCGAGGCCGTCGAGCGCGCCTACGACCAGCTCGACTCCGAGCGCGCCAAGGGCGCCGCGGCCGATCCCGAGCGGCTGCGCGCCCGGGAGCAACGACTGCAAACCGTCATGGACCAGGCCGCAGGCTTCGTGGACGTCAACGCCTATCCGCGCACCATCGAGGAGAACGGCGGCGCCGGCCTCAATGCCGAAACCGGCGAGGATTCCACCAGCTTCTTCTACAGCCTGCCCTCGAACCGCATCGAGCTATGGTTCCTGCTCGAATCGCAGCGTTTCTTCGCGCCCGTGTTCCGCGAGTTCTACAAGGAGCGCGACGTGGTGCGCGAGGAGCGCCGCATGCGGGTCGAATCGAACCCCGAAGGAAAGCTCTCGGAGATGCTCCTCGCCACGGCGTTCGCGGCCCATCCCTATCGCCAGCCCACCGCCGGCTGGGCCAGCGACATCGAACACCTTCGCGTGGCCGATGCCCGCGCCTTCTTCGAGAAGTACTACGCCCCGGCCAACATCGTCATCGCCATCGCTGGCGACGTGGATCCGGCCGCGGCCAGGCGGCTGGCCGAGAAGCACTTCTCACGGCTTCCGGCCCGCCCGCTGCCCGCCCCGCAGGGCACGGTCGAACCGAAGCAAGAGGGCGAGAAGCGCGTCGCGGTCGAAACGCCCAGCCAGCCGTTCCTCGCTCTCGCCTGGAAGCGCCCCGACCAGCACGATAAGGACGACCCCGTCTTCGACGTCCTCGGTGAGATCCTCTCCAGCGACCGCACCGGCTTGCTCTACGAAGAACTGGTGCGCGACCGCAAGCTCGCGCTCTCCGCCACGGCCATTTCCACTTTCCCCGGAGGCAAGTATCCCAACCTGTTTCTGATCTGGGTGGCGCCATCCTTGGGCCACACAACCGAGGAGAACGAGAAGGCCGTCTACGGCATCCTCGATCGCCTGAAGGAGAAGGAGACGGACGCCCAGGCGCTGGCGCGCGTCAAGACCAAGCTGCGCGCCTCGCTCATCCGCCAACTCGATAACAACCTCGGAATGGCGGAGCAACTGACCTTCTATCGCGTCAATTACGGCGACTGGAGAAAAATGTTTACGGGCCTCGACGACATCGACAAGGTCACCGCCGCCGACGTCCGGCGGGTAGCCGGCGAGTACTTTGTGGAGAGCGGGCGCACGGTGGCCTTTACGGTGGCGCCGAAAGGAGGCGCGCAATGAGACGCCGGCTGGTCTTAGTTTTCCTGTTCGCCGCGGCGCTCCTGGCGCAGGCGCCGGCGGACCTGAAGTTTCCGCCGCTCGCGCCGCTGCGGATCCCGCGCGTCGAGATATACACGCTGGCCAACGGCATGCGCGTTTACCTGCTCGAGGACCATGAGCTGCCGCTGGTGAACGGTTTGGCCCTGGTGCGAACGGGAAACCTGTTCGACCCTCCCGATAAGGTCGGGCTGGCCACCCTGACCGGTATGGTCATGCGCACCGGCGGCACGAAAGCCCGCTCCGGCGATCAACTCGATGAGGACCTGGAGAACATCGCGGCCTCGGTCGAGAGCGCCATCGATGAAAGCTCCGGCGAGGTCAGCTTCTCCGCGCTCAGCGAGAACGCAGACAAGGTTCTGTCCGTGTTTCATGACGTGCTCACCGAACCCGCATTCCGCCAGGAGAGAATCGATCTCGCCCAGTCGCAGCTCCGCGACCAGATCGCCCGCCGCAACGACGATCCGGAAGCCATCGGAGGGCGCGAGTTCAACAACATCGTGTACGGCAAGGACACGCCCTACGGCTGGCAGATCGAGTACGCCACGCTGGCTCGCATCCACCGCGACGACCTGGTTGGGTTTTACCAGCGCTACTTCTTCCCGGCCAACATCCTGCTGGCGGTCTACGGCGATTTCTCCACGCCGGCGATGAAACGGAAACTCGAAGAACTGTTTGGCGGCTGGAACGACCGGCAGGCGCCCGTTCCGCCCTTTCCGGCGGTGCGGGAAGTGCCGCACCCAGGCGTCTTTCTGGCCGTGAAAGAGGATGTGAACCAGACGGTCTTCTCGGCAGGGCAGCTCGGCGGAATCCTGCGGGACAAGAACGACCCCGCGCTCGAGATCATGGCCGATATCCTGGGTGGCGGCTTTTCGAGCCGCCTGTTCAAACGCGTCCGCACCCAGCTCGGCTACGCCTACGGCATCGGCGCGGACTGGGCCGCAGGATACGACCATCCCGGCCTGTTCGAAATTACTGGGAGCACGAAATCCGGAACCACCACGGAGACCATCGAGGTGGTGCGCGAGGAGGTCGACCGCATCCGCGCATCCGAGGTTGCCAGCGAGGAATTGGAGACGGCGAAACAGACCAGCTTGAACAGTTTCGTGTTTCACTTCGATACGCCGGCGAAGACGCTGTCGCGCGTGTTGCGCTACCGCTACTACGGATACCCGGACGACTTCATCTTCCAGTACCGGCAGGCGCTGGAAGCGGTGACCAGAGCGGACGTTCTGCGGGTAGCCAGGCAGTACTTGCGCCCGGAGGCGTTCACGATCGTCGCGGTCGGCAACTCCCGGGACTTCGGTAAGCCACTCAGCGCATTAGGTTTGCCAGTCCAGCGGCTAGACTTGACCATCCCGCCGCCCGCGGGGCGCTGAAGGCGCCACATACCCTGAGAATAATTGCGGCCGGAATGCACCGATATACGTGCAAGGAAGTTGCCGGCAGCAAACGCGGGCCTACTTCGTGACGCTCAGAACCTGGCGCCGTGGCTCCCTGTTTGGGAGGATCGCAAAAGGAAAGATGCGACCGAACCCGGTCGGCCGGGAGGTTGCCGCCTGCTGGAACCGCATCCCGGCCCGCTTCACCAACGTCCGGCTGGATGCCTTCGTTGTGATGCCCGATCACCTGCACGGAATCCTGCTGGTGAACGATCGCGAACCGGGGGATTTGCCTTCGATCCTCGAGTCCTTCCAGTCGGCATCCACCAGTTGCGTCGACTTGGGCATCTGGAGCGGGAACGGCCGCAGGCATTTCATCCGCGACGCAGACGAGCTGAATCGCATCCGGCACTACATCAGAGACAACCCATCGCGCTGGCCGCAGGATCCGCGCGACTTGCCGGCCTTTGGGCGAGGCTGACGACACCCTCCGCCGCAATCTGCGATAAAGGAAGCATGAAGTCCGTACTCGTACTCCTCCTCCTGGCGGTGGCTGCTCAGGCCCAGACTGCGCAGGAACGCGGCAAGCGAATGATCCAGGAGACCCTCGACGCGGTGGGCGGTTCCAAGTTTCTGGAGACCGACAATATAGTCGCATCCGGCCGCGCCTACTCGTTCTATCACGAACGGCTTTCGGGGCTCACGGTCGCGACGATTTATACTCGCTACCTGCCGCCCTCCGTGCCGCCGATCCCCGGCGAGATTCTCGTCGATGAACGCGACGCGTTCGGCGAAAAGGAGCGTAACGGCGCGACCTTGTTGATTGGCGGCAAGGGTTACGAAATCACGTTCCGCGGCGCGCGCCCGCTCCCTGACGAGACCATCGCGCGTTACAGGGACACCGTGACGCACAACATCTTCTACATCCTCCGGGAGCGCCTCAACGAGCCGGGGATGATCTTCGAGGACCGCGGCTCGGACATCGTCGACAACCAGCCCGTGAGGATTCTGGACATCACGGATGCCGACAACCGGACAGTGACGGTATACCTCCATCACCTGACCCATCTGCCGGAGCGCCAGGTCCACTACCGGCGCGACCCGAAAACGAATGAGCGCAATGAAGAGGTGACGATCTTCGCCAAGTACCGGGACGTGGGAGGCGGCGTGATGTGGCCATACGACATCCAGCGCATGCGCAACGGCGACCGCATCTTCCAGATGTATTCCGACTCCGTGGAGATCGACAAGAGCCTGCCCGGCAGCCTGTTTGCGCTACCGCCCGGCGTGCCGATTCTGAAGCCGCTGTAGCCTCGCCCCGCGGACTCAGCTCGCCGCTTTGAGAGCGGTCGACGCCTGCCAGTCGCACCCGGCAGGCTTGGCAGGCGGCTGCTCGCAGGCTGAGGTCAGAATGCGCCGCACTTCCCTGGCGTCGAACGGCTGCGCCAGCATGTCATAGCATCCCAGGTTGAGCACTTCGGCCCAGAACCGGTCGTCCGCAAAGCGATGCGTTACGACCACGGCGGGACAGGTCCCCAGTTCCCACGTAACGCCCAGCACGTCTTTCCAGTCGCCATCCGGTAGATAGGCCTCGGTCAAGACGGCCCCATACGAACTCTGGCCGAGGTTCTCGCGCGCACCTTGCAGGCTGGAGACATGCTCGAACTCGATGGGATCGGGCTTGAGCATCTGTGACAGCATCCCCGCATCCTCGCAACGCGAGGAAACGAATAGCACTCGCAGGCAATCCATCGGAACCAGCCTCCCAACCGGCTGGTACCACACAGCGTACCCCCAAAGCGAGCAGCTGGCAATGAGTTTAATCTATTAGATTGAAAACAAACAGACGTTATTACCGGATAAGTACACCCGCTTTTGCACGATTTTAGCCCCTCACCGTCACTGCCCCTTTTCATGCTTCATCACGGCAATGTAGCCGAGGTTGCGGTAGAGCTGGCGGTAATCCAGGCCGCAGCCCACTACGAACCGGTCGGGAATCTCGAAGCAGCGGAACGAGACCGGAGTCTGGACAATCCGCCGGGAGGTGCGGTCGAGCAGCGTGCATACGGAAAGGGAGTTCGGCCCGCGCGCCGCCAGGCTCTGGAGCAGGTACCGCGCGGTGAAGCCGGTGTCCACGATATCTTCGACCAGCAGGACGTCTTCGCCCTCGATGCTGTCGTCCAGATCCTTGGCGATCCGCACCAGGCCGGGAGCCGCGGTCTTGCTGGAAAAACTCGAGATCGACAGGAAGTCTATCTTCACCGGGACGTCGATGTGTTTGGCCAGCGCGGTCAGAAAGAACACGGAGCCCTTGAGAACCCCGATCAGCTTCAGCTCGCCGCCGCGGTACTTGTCCGAGATTTCCGCGCCGACTTCGGCGATGCGCTGCTCCACCTGCTCCTCGGTGAAGAGAATGCGTTCGACCTCGGGGGCTGCCGGTCTCATTTGGGCACCGTCTCAGGCTGCGGCTCCGGGCCGCGCTCCGCCAGCCCGTACTTGAAGATCAGATTCTCGAAATCTTTCTGGTAAAAAACCTGGATATTCACGTTGGGATAAATGGCGCGCAGCAACTTGACCTTGTGGTTCTTCTTGGTGACCAGCGACTGCTTCATGGTGGTGAGCTCGACATACAGATCGAATTCGGGCAGGTAGAAATCCGGCGTGAACGCTTCGAGCACCCGCCCGTCCTTGTCCCACTGAATGGGGAAACTGCGCGGCTCGTACTCCCAGTCGACACGGTAGAAATCGAGCAGGTTGGCAAAGACCTCTTCGCTCGGGTGTACGAAGCACTTGCTCTTGATGCTGACGCGCCCCGGCGGCTGGATACCGTACTTGGCGAGCTTGAGACGCACCTGGAACTGGAGATGCGCCTCGGCGGCGGGCGACAGCAGCCCTATATCGGCCAGCCCGCGCTGGCCGGCCGCGCTTCGAATCAGCTCCGCGACGCCCTCCGGCTCGAGCAACTCGGTGTTCAGCACAAGATCGAACAGGTGCGGCGGAGCCGAAGACCGTCCGAACCTCCTCATGCGCCCGGCTTTCCGCTCGCTTTCGAGCCGGCGTAGCAGGGCGCGCGCAGCCTTGCGGTCGAGGCGATGGTCGAGCATCAGGGTCCCGACACGGCGCGATTCGGGCGCCACTACGTACACTCTGAGGAGCCCGGGGAAATCGCGGAAAAGCAACTCGGCGCCTTCCGCCGCCAGCACCAGGTGGTGCTCGCACGCCAGGCGCGCCACCACGGAAATCGCCGCGGGCGCGAACGCCTTGTCCGGAACGGCGGCCTCGCCGCCGAACTCCTGCGCAAAAATCGCGTCCAAACGCGAGTCGGTCACCAGCTCGAACTGTAGGAGTTGGGCCGCCGAACGCGCCACTTCTTCCTGGCGGCTGGCCGGCTGCCCGGAGATGGTGATCAGCGCCATTCGACGCCCCGCCGGCGCGCGTGGTCGGAAAGCATTTCCTTCGACATGATAACGCACGCGCCGGGCGAGGTTGTAACGCGCGCGCCGAGGTCGTACCCGCGAGCCAGCTAGCCGAGCGTGCGGGCCAAGCGCACCCAGGACCTGGAGGAGGGCTTCGGAGGAGCTGTGCCGGGCTGCTCCGGCGGCTCCGCACCCGTCAGCCGGTAGTAATAGTGGACCAATTCGTTTTCGTCGTATTCGATGGCCCGCGCATACTGGCGGATGTAGCTCACCGTGTAAATACCACCCGGCAGCTTGTCGAAAACACCCTCTTCGATCGCACGGAGGTACGAGACAGCAATCTTCGTGGACTCAGCGATCTCCTTGAGCGAGACGCCGCTTTTTTGCCGGGCGATCACCAGGTCCGGCAGAACGCCGTTTGGAACATCCATCTGCCAAATTGTCGTAGCATTTGGGGTGCCAATGCAAGTAAAAAAGGCTCAACGCACGGAGTGGGGGGCGCGAGTCGCCCCCGAATGAGGGGTACGATAGGTGCAGGTATGGGCGTCTACAACTTCAGCGCCGTCCGGAGCGACGGCGCGCAACAAAGCCTGGCGGACTACCGCGGCAAGGTCCTCTTGATCGTGAACACCGCCAGCAAGTGCGGGTTCACTCCGCAGTACGAGGGGCTCCAGGAGCTGTACACCAAGTTCAAGGAGAGCGGTCTCGAAATCCTGGCTTTCCCGTGCGACCAGTTCGCGCACCAGGAGCCTGGCTCGAACGCGGAGATCCAGACTTTCTGTCAAACCCGCTTCGGGGTCGCGTTTCCGGTCTTTCGGAAGATCGCGGTCAACGGCGAGAACGCAGATCCGCTGTTCCAGCACCTCAAGGATCGCGCGCCCGGCTGGCTGGGCAAATCCATCAAGTGGAACTTCACGAAGTTCCTGGTGGACAGGCAGGGGAGCGTCGTGAAGCGCTTCGCGCCCCGCACGACTCCGGCGAAGATCGAGCCCTGGCTGCGAAAGCTGCTATGACGCCGGCAGCGCCTGCGCCTTGCGAGCCCGGACGTAAAGGACCCGCAGCGCGGCCAGCACAGGCACGGAGAGGAACATGCCCGGGATTCCCGCCAGTTCCTCGCCTGCCAGCGCTCCAAAGATAACCAGCAGCGGATGCAGCTCGGTCCCCGAGGACATCAGGTGGGGGCTCAGTCCGTAGTCGTTGAGGAAGCGGTAGGCGATCAGAAACACCAGGATCACGAGCATGTGGCCGGCGCCGGAGAGCGCGGCGGCCAGAAGAATGATCGCCGCCGCCGTCAGAGGCCCAACCAGCGGGATGAACTCGAGCAGTGCGGCAATGCTGGCGAGCAGGATGGGGTACGGCAGGCCGGCGATGGCGAAGAAGATGCTGTAAAGCGTGAGCGTGGCCAGTGAGATGATCACGAGCGCGCGCATGAATTGCCCCAGCAGGACGTTCAGGTCGGAGAGGATGTCTTCCCACATGGCGCGCCGCCTCCCGGTTGTGAGCGCAAGCGCCTGGTCCGTGAGCTTCCGCCCGTCCTTGAGGAAGAAGAAACTGAGGATGGGAATCAGCACCACAAAGACGGCGTTGCTCAGCACGGCCACCACGCGCCAGCCGAGCCTTTGGATGACGGGCAGGGCGTCGGACCCAAAAGTCGGCGCGTGCTGGTCGATCTGGGTCAGCACGTAGTGCTTCACGGGTTGGAGCCAGACCGGGTTGGGCGACGCGAGCTTCTCCTTCAACGCGCCCACGAACGTCGGGAATCCGGCGGCCAGATTGGAAGCCTCCTCGGCCGCTTTGTTTCCAATCAAAATACTGCCCGCGACGAGCAAACCGACCAGCAGGACGTAGACGGCGGCGAGCGAGTAAGTGCGGGATCGGCCCCTGGCGACGAAGCGGTTCACCAGGTTCACCAGCGGCGATAGCAGGTACGCGAACAGGATCGCCAGGACAAACACCAGAAGCACCCGGCGGAGGAAATAGACGATGGACAACAAGAGGGCGACCAGGAACACCGACCAGGCGGCGCGCGCGGCGCGGCTGTCGAATCCGAGCATGTCTGTATGGTACGAAAACCCGCCATCGGCCGTCAGCCGTCGGCGCTTGCGACTCACGGCGGGGCACGACATGTTTGTAGACGCCAAAGGGAAGTCCGGCACCGAACCGCGCGCGTAAGCGAGCGGGTATCTCCGGCTGGGCGGGAATCCGCTCCCTCACGGTCGCGGTTCGGTGCTGAGTACCCGATACGCTCGGATGGCTGGATCTCTGATGCCTATACTGCGCGCCGGGCAGCGCGAAGTGGCTATAATCAGAACGTCTGCGTGGATTCTGTGGACGATCAGCCGGAAAGCCCGTTCGAGAACATCGAGAGCGCCCTGCAGTTTGTCGAGCTTCTGTGCGACGCCATCGAGGAGACCCGGCGGGAGATCGAGCAAGCCAGCGCCGAGCCTCAGTCGGACCGGCGCCAGCAGGCGCTGCAACTGGTTTCCTACAACCTGGCCAAGCTGGCGCTGCATATGGGCACCAGCCGGCGCATCTTGAACGACCTCAGAACCTTGCGGCGGCTCTTCCTCCAGGAACGAGGCGCGAAGGACGATGAGGAGCAGGCCGAGGAGCCCGAAGCGGCGGGATCGGCCGGCGAACTGGCCGATTCGGCCGACGGCGCGGGCTTCACCGACTAGCGCGTGTCGTACTTTCTGGCGTGCGAGCGTTACCTGAGGGGGGCGGACTTCGCCTTATGTTGAAGAAAGAAGCGTTCATGAAGGTTTCCTTGTGTCTGTTCAGCTTTGGACTGCTGGCGGTGGGTTGTTTCGCGCAACCGGCGCCCCCAGTGGGCGGCCAGGCGGGGGAAATCACCCGCTTGATCGGCGAGGTGACCGCGGTGAACGCCGCCGCCCATGAGATCACGCTCAAGACGGTCTCGGGAGCCGCCACGGTGAAACTGACCGACAGGACGCGCTACTTGCGCGTGCCGCCGGGCGAGACGGATCTGAAGAAGGCCGTTCCGATCGCCTTGGAGAACATCGGAGTTGGAGATCGCCTGCGGGCCCGCGGGCGAATGTCGGAAGACAAGAGCTCGCTCGTGGTGCTGGAAGTTCTCGTGATGACTCGCGCCGATCTGGTGCGCAAGGCTACCGCGGACCGCGAGGAGTGGCAGAAGAGAGGCACGGCCGGCACGGTGACGGCCACCAATCCGGCGGCGCGCGAGATCACGATCTCGGTGGGGGCCCGGGAAACGGCGCGATTGGTCACGGTCGAGGCGCCCGCGGGCGTCCCCTTACGGCGCTACGCGCCGGACTCCGTGCGGTTCGCCGACGCGCAGCCGAGTTCCTTCGAAGCCCTCAACGTCGGCGATCGCCTGCGCGTGCTGGGCGACCGCAGCGCCGACGGGAGCCGCATCAAGGCGGAAGAGATCGTCTTCGGAGCGTTCCGAAACATCGCCGGGTTGGTCAAGACAGTGGACGCGGAGACGGGCGAGATTCACGTCACCGACCTCGAGACGAAGAAGCCTGTGCTGGTGCGCGTGAATGCGGATTCGATGCTGCGCCGCATGCCGGAGGGCATGGCGATGATGATCGCGCGGAGGCGGCAGGCGGCGGCGAACGGCGGTGCACCGCCTCCGGCGCAGGGCCAGCCCGGACAGGGCGGACCGGGAAGCGGCGGGCCGCGCGGCCCACGCGGCGGGATGGACTTCCAGCAAGTGCTCGAGAGAATGCCGGCGCTGACGCTCGCGGAACTGAAGCCCGGCGACGCCCTCATCATTTCCAGCACCAAGGGCGCCGATTCTTCCGAGGCCACGGCGATCGTGGTGGTGGCGGGAGTCGAATCGTTGCTGGCCAGCGCTGCGGGCGGCCCTGGAATGGGCGGAATCGGCAGCGCGTTGAACTTCGAGATCGGCCCGCAGTGAAGACGACAGGCCGGAGGCCTGTCCCACGTGAGAAGCGAGGAACTGGATAGAACATGCTGAAGTCTTGCTGTATGGTGCTGGTGGCCGTGCTGGCTGTGGCCGCGCAGGCGCAACAGAACGGCGGAACGCTGAAGGGTACGGTGACGGACAGCAGCGGTGCAGTGATCCCGGGAGTGAAGGTCTCGCTGACTGCCCCAGGGGTCGAGCGGACCGCCACGACGGACCAGGCAGGGTCGTACACCCTGCTGGGCCTGGCCCCGGCCACGTACACGGTGCGGGCCGCGGCGGCAGGGTTCGGATCGTTTCGCGGCGCCGCGGAGGTCGCCGCGGGGCAAGTGGCAACGCTGGATATCAGACTTCAAGTCGCGCTCGAAAAGCAGGAGGTCACGGTGCAGGCCGAGGGCGCGCCCACGGTGAGCACGGAAGCCTCCAACAACGCCGGCGCGCTGGTGCTGCGCGGCGACGACCTGGACGCGCTGCCGGACGATCCCGACGATCTGCAAGACGACTTGCAGGCTCTGGCCGGACCCTCCGCGGGCCCCAGCGGCGGCGAGATCTACGTGGACGGCTTCAGCAACGCGCGGCTCCCTCCCAAGGCTTCCATCCGCGAAATCCGCATCAACCAGAATCCGTTCTCTTCGGAGTACGACAAGCTGGGGTACGGCCGCATCGAGATCCTCACCAAACCCGGAACGGATACCTTTCACGGCCAGCTCATGTTCAACGACAGCGACGAGGTCTTCAACGCGCGCAACCCGTATGCGGACAACAAGCCCGATTTCCAGTCCCAGCAATTCGGCGGCAACGTGACCGGGCCGCTCAGCAAGCGCGCTTCGTTCTTCCTGGATTTCGAGCGGCGGGACATCACCGACAACGCCGGGATCGACGCGGTCGATTACACGCTGCTCAGCCCGAGTAATCTCGACAACCCGCCGAAGATCTCGACCGCGGTCGTGACGCCGACCGAGCGTACGACGCTGAGCCCGCGCCTGGACTACCAGTTGACCTCGAAGCAGACCATCGTGGCGCGGTACAGCTACACGCGATTCAGCCAGACGGACGCGGGTCTCGGCAACCCCGCCTATTACCCGGATCAGGCCTACCCCTCGCTGACCACCGACCAAACGGTCCAGCTCACCGACACCATCGTGGTGAGTCCGCGCACGGTGAACGAAACGCGCTTCCAGTTCGCGCGCGACACGTTGGATTTGAACGGCAACGACAGCACGTATACTATCTCCGCGCCGGAGTTTGTTTACGGCGGGGCCCCGGTGGGCCACTCCACGCAGGACGAGAAGCACTATGAGCTGCAGAACTTCACCACCATGGCGGTGGGGGCGCACGGTTTGAAGTTCGGCCTGCGGGTGCGGGGCTTGACCCTCGACAACTCCACGCTCAGCAACGAGGCGGGGACATTCGTGTTCGACTCTTTGGGGAATTACCTGGCCGGCCAGCCGTCGCAGTTCCTGATCTCGGCCGGAACGCCGTTAGCGAGCATCTCGCGCGTGGACGTGGCGCCGTTTTTCCAGGACGACTGGCGCATGCGGCCGAACCTGACCGTCAGCCTGGGACTCCGGTATGAGACCCAGACCAACATCCACGACTGGCACGACGTCGCGCCGCGTCTCGGATTCGCCTGGGCGCCCGGCGGCAACTCGAAGGGGAACGGGAAGACGGTGATCCGCGGCGGATTCGGAATCTTCTACGACCGCTTCGACGAAGGTCTCACGCTCAGTGAGGAGCGCTTCAACGGAGTCAACCAGCAGTCGTACGTGGTCATGAACCCGACGTTCTATCCCAACATTCCGCCGCTCTCCTCCCTGGCGCAGTACGAGCAGGCGACGATCCTCCAGGTTCAGCCGGGCCTGCGCGCTCCGCGCACCATGCAGGGGGCGCTGGGGGTGGAGCGCCAGTTGCCGTGGAATACGACGGTGGCCAGCATGTTCACGTACTCCAAAGGGGAGCACCTGTTGCGTACGGTGAACATCAATGCGCCGGAGCCAGGGAGCGAACCCGGGAACCTCATCTACCCGAACGGCACGAACGAAGTTATCGACCAGTATCAGGCCAACGGCGCGTACCGGCAGGAGCAGTGGATCACCAACGTCAACAGCCGTCTCAACAAGAACATCTCATTCTTCGCGTTCTACGTGCTGAGCAAAGCCGTGAGCGACACGGACGGCGTCGGAACCTTCCCGGCCAACACGTACGATCTCTCCGAAGAGTGGGGGCGCTCCTCGCTGGATGTGCGGCACCGCTTCGTGCTGGGCGGATCGGTCATGACGCGCTGGGGCGTGCGGCTGAGTCCCTTTATCGTTGCGCGCTCCGGCGCGCCGTTCAACATCACCACCGGCACGGACCTGAACGGCGATACGATCTTCACCGACCGGCCGGCCTTTGCCACTCCCGGCGAAACCGGGCCGAACGTGAAGGCGACGCCGTGGGGCACGTTCTATCTGGATCCCGCTCCGGGGACTCCGGTGATTCCGCGGAACTACGGGCAGAGCCCGGGGTACTTAGGCATCAATCTGCGCCTGAGCAAGGTATTCGGGTTCGGCGAAGCGCGCTCAGCGCCAAGCACGCCGGCATCCGGCGGTGGTCCGGGCGGCCCGCGCGGAGGCGGCGGCCCGATGGGGATGGGCGGCCGTGGCGGCGGCATGCGGGGAGTGTTTTCGGATGCGCTGACAGACCACCGTTTTAACCTGACCTTCAGCGTATCCGCGCGCAACCTGCTGAACACCACCAATCCGGGACCGGTTGTCGGGAATCTCAGCTCTGCGTTCTTCGGGCAATCGCTCGTCATGGCCAATCCGTTCGGCGCGGGCGTCACGGCCGGCTCGGCCAGCGCAGCCGACAACCGTCGCGTCGAGATGGGGCTGCGGTTCAACTTCTAGGCGGCGCCGCCACGAGCCAGGCGGCGCGGCCTTAGACTGGTAGCACATGCCCGGAACGTTGTATCTTGTGGCCACGCCGATCGGGAACCTGGAAGACATCACGCTGCGCGCGCTGCGCATCCTGCGGGAAGCCGGCCTGGTGGCGTGCGAGGACACGCGGCAGACGCGCAAACTGCTCGATCACTACGGTATTCACAAGCCCACGGTGAGTTACCACGAGCACAACGAGGCTGTGCGCGCGCCGGAGCTGATCGAGACGCTCGCCTCCGGTGTGAGCGTGGCGCTGGTTTCCGACGCGGGCACACCGCTGGTTTCCGATCCGGGCTACCGGCTGGTGACGCACGCCATCGCGAAGGGAATCCGCGTCGAGTCGCTGCCCGGACCGTCGGCGGCGCTGGCTGCGCTGGCCGCCTCCGGGCTGCCCACCGACGAGTTCCACTTCGGCGGCTTTCTGCCGCCCCGCTCCGCGCAGCGCCGCAAGACGCTCCAGAGGCTGAAGGACGAGCCTGCGACGCTGGTCTTCTACGAAGCTCCGCACCGGCTGCTCGACACGCTGGCCGATATCGAAGAAGTGCTGGGGCCGCGGCCCGTCGTGGTGGCGCGCGAGCTGACGAAACTCCACGAGGAATTCCTGCGCGGCACGGCGGCGGAGCTGCGGCGCGCGCACATCACGCTCAAAGGGGAATTCACGCTGCTGATCGCCAAAGCGGAACGCCAGGCGGCGCTCGACGAGACGGCGGTTCCGGACGCCGTCGAAGCGCACGTGCGCGCCGGCATGAGCCGCATGGACGCCATGAAGGCCGTCGCCCGCGAGCGCGGTCTCTCGAAGCGCGACGTGTACGCCGCCTATACAAACCCCACTAATTGAAACGCACTATAGGTGCTTCGAAATCGGGCACGTTATAATCTTTCGGAGTGGTTAGTCCCAAGGTCCGCTTCCTATCTGCCGGCGTCCGCGTAGTTACTGTCTCCCTGCTGGCAGCCTGTGCGATGGCCGGCGCCGGCGCTCCGTTCGTGTACACGGAGGCGGCGCGCTACGACCCCAAGGGCGGCGAGCGGTTCCCGGCCGGCGCCCGCCTCATCCTCGTCGAAGGCGGAGCGGCACGCGCACTGATCCCCGGATTCGCGGCGTCGGCGGACGCTGCGGTATCCTTCGATGGGGCAAGGGTGCTGTTCGCGGGCAAACAGAAAACGGGAGGGCCGTGGCAGATTTGGGAAGCCGCCATCGCGGGCGGCGCGCCGCGGCGCGTAACTTCGGGCGGCGAGGATTGCATCCGGCCGTTCTACCTGCCGGCTGACAACCTGGTTTATGCGCGGCGAACGCCGGCCGGCTTCGAGATCGAACTGGCGCCGCTCGCGGGCGGCACGCCGCTGCGCCTGACTTACGGCTATGGAGACCATCTCCCGTCGGACGTTCTACTCGACGGGCGGGTGCTGTTCGACGGTCCTCACGGGGCGGGCACGCGCGAGGTGTACACCGTCTACGCGGATGGCAGCGGCGTCGAGAGTGTGCGCTGCGACCACGGCGCCGACCGGCACTCCGGCCGGCAAGTCTCTTCGGGCGACATTGTGCTCGTGAGCGGCTCGCATCTGGCCCGGTTCACGTCGTCGCGCGCCGTCGAGCTTCCGCTGGCGCTTCCGAAGGGGGAATACGCAGGACCGGTCGCGGAGCTTGCGCCCGGCGAACTGCTGGTCTCCTGGCGCGCGGTTGCGGACGCGCCGTTCACACTTCGCCGCGTGAAGGTCGGCGAGACGCAGTTTGCGCCCCAGAAGGGCGACAACCCCAATGCGCTCGATCCGGTCATCGTGCGCGCTCACGCGGTCCCCAAGCGCCACCCGTCGGGCCTCGGGGACCGCGTCGGCGGGAACCTCCTGTGCCTGAACGTCGCCACATCGCGCGAGGGCGGGATCCCGGAAGGCGTGGTCCGGGCGGTGCGCGTGTGGGCCCAGGATGACGCCGGTGCGGCCGTGGCGATGGGTCAGGCGCCCGTCGAGAAGGACGGTTCGTTCTTCGTGCAGGTGCCGAGCGAGCGGCCGATCCGCTTCGAGTTGCTGGACGGCAATTCGAAAACGGTGCGGGCCGCGCAGGGCTGGTTCTGGGTGCGCCGCGGCGAGCAGCGTGTCTGCGTGGGCTGCCACGCCGGGCCCGAGCGCGCACCCGACAATGCCGTGCCGGCCGTGCTACTGCGCACGACCGATCCGGTCAAAATGACTTTCCCCGTTCCCGGAGGTGGCCGATGAAGTACTGGAAACTGCTTTTGCCGATTCCGTTCCTGGCGCTGCTGGTCGCCCAGCAGGCGCGCGCTCCCATCCGTTTCGAGGACGTGACCGAAAAGGCGGGCGTCCAGTTCACGCACAGCTTCGGCGCCGAAAAACTGGGGTCGCTGCTTGAAAGCACGGGCGGCGGCGCGGTGTGGTTCGACTATAACAACGACGGCCTGCTGGACCTCTATGTCGTAAGCGGCATTCCGCTCGAAAAGGGAATGCACCCCTATCCTCTGCGCAAGCCGCCCGCCACGCCGCCGCACAACCACCTGTTCCGCAACGACGGCAACGGCCACTTCACCGACGTAACCGAGCAGGCGGGCGTAGCCGCCAACGTCTTCAGCATGGGGGCCATCGCCGCCGACTACGACAACGACGGCTGGCAGGATCTGTTCGTCAGCGCCTACGGCCGCGTGATTCTCTATCACAACAATCACGACGGCACGTTCACCGATGTTACCGAGAAGGCCGGGCTGAAGGTTCCCGGCTGGTCCATCGGCTCCGTGTTTCTGGATTACGACCGCGACGGCTGCCTGGACCTGTTTGTCGGCAGGTATGTCAAGTTCGATCCCACTTACCGCGCTTACTACGCGGCCGATAACTACCCCGGACCGCTCGATTACGAGCCGGAATCGAATATGCTGTTCCACAATAACTGCGACGGCACGTTCACCGACGTCAGCGAGAAATCCGGCATAGCCCAGTTCAAGAGCCGCGCCATGGGCGTGACGGCGGGCGATTTCGACCGGGACGGCTGGCCCGATATCTACGTCGCCAACGACAAGACCGAGAACTTCCTGTTCCACAACCAGAAGGACGGCACCTTCAAGGAGATCGCCGTCTCCGCCGGAGTCGCTTACGGACAGAGCGGCGAGAACACTTCGGCCATGGGCCCGGTCTTTCTGGACTTCGATCACGACGGCAAGACCGACCTTTGGGTTTCCGACTCGAAATACAACCGCATGATGAGGAACGTCGGAAACCTCAAGTTCCAGGACGTGACCGAGAAGTCCGGCATTTCGCAGGCCGCGGCGCAATACACGAGTTGGGGTACGGGCGCTTACGATTTCGATAACGACGGCTGGGAAGATCTCTTCATCGCCCACGGCGGCCTGATTCACATGGTCCCCATGGAGCACAGCGTCTTCCGCAACCTCGGTGGCTTCAAGTTCGAAGACGTTTCCTCTACCGCCGGCGCCTACGTCGAAAAGACCAAGACCGTGGCGCGCGGGGCGGCGTTCGGCGACTTCGAGAACAACGGAAAAATCGGCGTCTACATCGTGAACCTGGGCGCGCCGGCCGTTCTGCTCCGCAACGTAACCACGAATTCGAATCACTGGATCGCGTTCAAACTGGTGGGGGCGGGGCGCGGGAAGAGCAACCGCGACGGCATCGGCGCACAGATCGAGGTCTTCGCCGGCGGCCTCCATCAGCAGCGCGAGCGCGTAGGCTCGTCGGGCTATCTTTCGGGCGACGATCCGCGCGTGCACTTTGGCCTGGGCGCGGCTTCCAAGGTGGACAAAGTGGTGGTCACGTGGCCTAGCGGCACGCCGCAGGTGCTCGAGAACGTCGCGGCTGATCGGTTCGTGACCATCGAGGAGAAGTAACCATGCGGAGCGGGATCCTGCTCGCCGCGGCGCTGGCCGCCGCCACCTGCGGGGCCCAGCCCAAGCTGCGCTACCCGTCGCCGGTCGAGATGGCGATCTCCTCCGACGGCGGCACCCTGTATGTGGTGTGCGAAGGCACGGACGAGTTGGCGGTAGTCGATGCGCGGTCCGGCAGCGTAACGCGCCGCATTGCGGTGGGCCGGGTGCCGAAAGGGATCGCGCTCGCGCCGGACGGACGGCGCGCCTACGTCGTGAACTCCTGGAGCGACGACGTCTCCGAGATCGACCTGGCATCGTTCAAGGTGGTGCGCACGCTGCACGCGGGTTTCGAGCCGACCTCGGCGATCACGGACCGCCGTGGCGCGTTCCTCTACACGGCCAACCGCATCAGCAACGACGTTTCGGTGATCGACCTGAAGAGCGGCGCCGAGATCAAGCGGCTGCTGGCGGGCCGCGGGGCGAGTTACCTGGCGCTCTCGCCCGACGGCACGCGGATTTACTCGACGCATATTTACCCGAACTCAGGCAAGTTCCGCACGCCGTCGCAGTCCGAAATCACGGTTATCGACACGGCCCGGCAGATGGTGGTGGACCGTTACGGTCTCGACAAGGCCGCGGGAATTTTCCACGTAGCGCTGTCGCGCGACGGCAGGCTGGGCGTCGTGGCGCAGTTGCGGCCGAAGAACCTGGTGCCGCTCGCGCACGTCGAGCACGGCTGGGTGATGGGCAATACGATCTCGGTTTTCGGCGCCGACGCCGGCGAGCTCATCCAGCTTCCGATCGACGAGCTGGAGCGCTATTTCACTCCGCCGTTCGCCGTCGCCATCGCGCCGGACAAGAGCGCCGTCTATATCTCGACGACCGGCTCGGACAGCGTGACGGTGATCGATGTCGGGCGGTTGCTGAAGTTCATCCGGTCGCTGACGCCCGCGCAGCGGAAGACCGTGGCGAACGACCTCTCGGCCTCCGCCAATTACGTGGAGAGCCGCATTCCCGTGGGCCTGGCGCCCAAAGGCCTGGCGCTCTCGCCCGATGGCAGCCGGCTCTACGTGGCCACCCGCAACGACGACACCATCTCCGTGGTGGATACCGCCGCGCGCAAAGTGGTGCGCACCATCGCGCTCGGCGGGCCCGGAACGCTTACGCCGGAGCGGCGCGGCGAGCGCTTGTTCTTCAGCGCACGCTTCGCTTTCCAGGGTCATTTTGGATGCGCGAACTGCCACCTGGAAGCGACTTTCGACGGCGTGTCCTGGGACCTCGAACCGGACGGCTTCGGCAAAGATATCGTGGACAACCGCCTGCTCGAAGATATCAAGGACACGGCCCCGTATAAGTGGAACGGCGGCAATCCCGATCTCGAGACCGAGTGCGGCCCGCGCACGGAGAAGTTCTTCTACCGCTCGCAGAGTTACTCGCGCGATGAGCTGGAGGACCTGGTGGCGTTCATCAAAGCGCTCCCGCTGCGGCCCAACCGCTATCGCCTGCCCAATGGCGAACTGACGCCGGCGCAGGAGCGCGGCAAGGCGATCTTCGAGCGTACGCGCGCCAAGAACGGCCGGCCGATTCCCGAGAGCAACCAGTGCGCCGTGTGCCACTCCGGCCCGCACTACACCAACCAGCAGCTTGCCGACGTTGGCAGCGGCAAGTGGACCGACCGCTCGCCTCTGTTCGACGTCCCGCAGTTGAGTAACATCGCCCTCACCGCGCCCTACCTGCACGACGGCTCGGCTAAGTCGCTCGAAGAGATCTGGACGGTTTTCAACCCCAAAGATACTCACGGGCTGACCAACGACCTGCAGAAGGACGAACTGAATGATCTGATCGAGTATCTGAAGACGCTCTAACGGGCTGCTGAAAAGGACCCTGGGCAAGCTGAAGCATGCCCCACGTGCGGCTGCAAGTCATTGGTTTGCCATGTGGGATAAGCTTCAGCTTGTCCTCTCCCAGCCCCTGAGGAGACTTTTTCAGCGGGCTCCTAAACCGAAGTTACCGAGTTTACGGGTTTGACATCGGTTTGTTCCCCTTCCTGTTTGACCTAGTCGAAACCATGTAACGCGTTTTCCTTATTGACGTAACGGCCTTCGGGGGGATAATCGATAGTAAAGCTCGCAGAAGCGAGCGTTTGTATAGGGGCTGTCTCGCAAAAGACTGTTATGAATCCGCAGAGTGTAAGTGTGCCTGGGGCCCCCGGACGAAGCGATCCGGCCACTCTGAGAACCGTGGAGGTTTCAACTATGAAAGCACTGAGTTTTCTCATCCTATTCTTCGTGTGCCTGAGTGCACGGGCACAAGATCCAACCGGGACTCTCGAGGGGCAAATCCTCGATCCATCGGATGCGGCCGTGACGCAGGCGATCGTGGGCGCGCGAAATGCCCAGACGGGCTTTGCCGCAACGCAGCATTCCGGAATGGACGGCTCCTTTCACTTCTCCTCTCTGCCCGTGGGCGACTACGATCTCCATGTCTCGGCGAAGGGCTTTGCGGCCTTCAGCGCTTCGCCGATCCGGATCGACATCAACCGCACGGTGCGAGTCCCCGTCAAACTGGAAGTGGAGGGCGGCCGGAGCGAAGTGACAGTGACGGCTACTGCCGCGACCGTCGATGTCAGCTCCACCCTCGGGAACGTCGTATCCGCGCGGGAAGCGACGGACATGCCCCTGAACGGACGCGACCTGACGCAACTCGGGCTGTTGCAGCCGGGAGTCGCTCCCATGACCGCCGGCCTTGCCGAGGCGGGCGGCATCGCGCGCAGCGGCCAGGCGTACGCGGTGAATGGGCAGCGGCCGGAGTCGAACAACTACCTGCTCGACGGCGCCAGCAACGTGGACAGCGTGAATGGCGGATACGCTCTGCGCACGCCCGTGGACGCCGTGAGCGAGTTCCGCATTCTTACTTTGAACGCGCCCGCCGAGTATGGCGAAACCAGCGGCGCGACAACGTCGATGGTAACCAAGTCGGGGAGCAACCTTCTTCATGGCGACGTCTACGAGTTCCTCCGGAACAACGCCATGGACACGCGCAACTTCTTCGCCGCCGAGACGGAACCGCTGCACCGCAATCAGTACGGCGCCACACTGGGCGGCCCCATCCGCAAGGACAAGGACTTCTTCTTCGTCTACTACGAGGGCCAGCGCGATTCCGAAGGCAAAACGCAGGCCGCGATCGTGCCCACCGCCGCGGAGCGGAACGGCGATTTCTCCGGACTCGTCGATCCCTCCACCGGACAGCCGGCGCCGCTCATCAACGAGTTCACCGGCCAGCCGTTCCCGGGAAACCGTATCCCGACAAACATGCAGAGCCCGATCGCTCTACAGGCGGAGAATCTATATCCGCTGCCCAACATCGGCACGAACGTATTTGAATCCACCCAGCTCGGCTCGACGAATTACGATCAGGGCGGTTTCCGCCTCGATCACTACTTTAGCGACAGCGACCAGTTCTTTGCGCGGTACTCAACGTCGTCTCTGAACCAGTTCGATCCGCTGCCCATCGCCGGCGCGGGCGTGCCCGGTTTTCCGGTTACCGACGACATCGTCACCAACTCCGCCACGGTCTCCTGGGTTCACCTGATTTCGCCGCAAACCGTCCAGACCGCGCGCGCGGCTTTCTTCCGGAATGAGTTCCTGGCTGGACAGGCGACAAATCACACGCCGGGCAGCAGCCTCGGGTTTCAATATCAGCCCACCCTCGGCTTGAACCAGGGCGTTCCGTATCTCATCGTGAGCGGCTACGCATCGCTGGGGAATCCGATTACCGGTCCACAGAACACCTATCAGAACGACTTCCAGGGATCTTACTCGCTGGCCATGACCCGCGGCCGGCACAGCCTCAAGTTCGGCGCCGACCTCACTCGCGAGCAGATCAATGTCCTATTCGGAATCGCCACCAACGGCTTTTTCGTGTTTGCGCCCTTCCCCGCAAGCGATTCCTTCGCCAGTTTCCTGCTAGGACAATCGGTGCAGTTCTTCCAGGGCGGCGGCCAGTTCGACCGGGGGCTGCGTAAGTGGATCGCGGCCGGTTATGCGCAGGACGAGTACCGCGTCAGTCCGCGCCTGACTCTCAACCTGGGTCTGCGATACGAGGTGAACACGCCCTACGTCGACATTCGAAACCGCATGAACGCGTGGGCGCCGGGCCAGCAATCGACGGTCTATCCGAACGCGCCGGCAGGGCTGCTGTTCCCGGGCGATCCTGGCGTTCCGGCGGGGATCGCCCCGGTCGACTATAAGGAGTTCATGCCGCGAGTGGGCTTCGCCTGGGATCCATTCGGCGGCAACAAGACCATCGTGCGGGCCGGCTACGGGATCTTCTACGACGGCTTCACGAACGGCACGGGAGGTCCTTTGCAGGCCGCCGTCAGCGCGCTGCCGTGGACCCAAGCGTACCAGTTGCCGGGCCCGGGATTCAACCTGGCCAATCCCTATGGCGGCGCCGCGCCCCCGTTCGGCACCGGGAATTTCGTCGCGCCGGCCACCGTGCTCACCGTCCAATCGGGAATGCTGCCGCCGTACTCGCAGAACTGGAATCTCTCGATCGAGCGGGCGATCGCCGGGAGCTATCTGCTCGACGTTCGCTACGTCGGCAACAAGGGCACGCATCTGCCGCGGTTTATCGAAGCCAATCCCACCATTTACGGACCGGGCGTCAACGCGAGCAACAACAACCAGATGCGGCAGTACACCACGTGCGACTCGCAGGGTATCTGCAATTACGGATCGGTAGGATTGCTGGCCGACAATTCCAGCTCCACTTACCACGCGCTGGAAGTCGCTTTTTCGCGGCAGTACTCGCACGGCCTGAGCTTCCTGGCCTCTTACTGGTACTCGAAGAGTCTCGACTATATCTCTTCGTTGAACGTCGCGGGGTCGGCGCCCACCCTGGTGGCCGGCGAAAACGATCTGGCGCAGAACCCGTTCGACCTGGCGGCTGAGCACGGCCCTTCGTTGTTCGATGCCACGCACCGGTTCGTGTTCAGCGGAACCTGGGCGCTGCCGAAGTGGCGGGGTGCTTCGCAGGCCGTTGCGTTCTTTACCAACGGCTGGCAACTCAACACCATCGCCAGCTTGTCTACCGGCACGCCATTTACCGTCTACGACAGCGCCGACGTTTCCCTGCAGGGCAGCGCGCCCGAAATCACCGGCTTCTACTCCAGCCGGCCCGACCTGATTTCCAATCCCAATGTGGGGCAGCCGAACACGCCGAACGAATGGGTGAGCCGTGCGCCTTTCCTGCAACTGAACCCGGTAACTCAGGCCGGCCAGTTCGGCAATGAGGGCCGCAATGTGGTACGCGGTCCGGGGATCGAAGACGTCGATCTTTCGTTGTTCAAGTACTTCAACGTCGGCGAGACCCGGCGCGTGCAGTTCCGGGCGGAGTGTTTCAACCTGCTCAACCATCCGAATTTCGGTTTGCCCGAGAACGACCTGGAATCTCCGGCGTTCGGTCAGATCCTGCAGGCGGGTCCGCCGCGGTTGCTGCAACTGGCGGTCAAGTACGTGTTTTAGGGGGGCGCCCAACTCAAAATCGGCCCGTATCGCGCACGCCCTTGCCTTCTGTGCACTCCCAGAGCCGCCCGGCGGCGAGGTTCTTGAACTCCTCGACGCGGCCGCTGGGCCACGCGACGACCACGCGATCCACCTTGTCCCGCTTCGCCAGGCCGAAGGTCAGCGCCAGCTCGGACTGCGACAGGTAACTCGACCCGCTCTTCACCACGCGCGAGCTCGCCTCGCCGCCATAATAGATGCGCACGGAGGAGCCGATCGCATCGCGGTTCGATTTCGTGCCGATCAGACGGAAGCGGATCGAGCGGTTCCCGGAAAACTGGTCGTTCCGATAGAGATAGGCCGGGCCGTGATTGGTGGTGATCAGCACGTCCACGTCGCCGTCGCGGTCGAAGTCGGCGAAGGCGGCTCCGCGGCTGACCTTCGGCTCGGCAAAGGCCGCGCCCGCCTGGCTGGCCACGTCCTCGAAGCCTTTTGGGCCGCGGTTGAGAAACAGGTGCGGCGCCATGGCGTACTGCACGTCGCGCTGCACCATGCTGAAGTCGTCGATGTGGCCGTTGACCACCAGCAGGTCGAGCCGCCCGTCCAGGTCCACGTCGAAGAAGAAGGTTCCGAAGCCGAGGCTGCGGCGCGAGCGCCGGCCCAACTCGGAGCCGGGCGCCTTGTCCACGAACATCCCGCGCTTGTTGGGCGTGTAGAAGCCCAGCATCTCGTTGTCGAAGTTGGTGACCACCAGGCCGGTGATGCCGGAGTTGTCGTAGTCCGCCGCGTCCACGCCCATACCGCCGCGCGCCTTGCCATCCTCGCTGAAAGCCACGCCGGCGCGCACAGCCGCATCTTCGAACTTGCCGTTGCGCAGGTTGTGATAGAGCTTGTTGGGCTCGGTGTCGTTGGCCACGAACAGGTCCGGCCAGCCGTCGTTGTCGTAGTCGAACATCGCCACGCCCAGCGACTTCGAGCTGCTGTCGAAGATGCCGGATTGCGCCGTCACATCCTCGAAGGTGCCGTTGCCGCGGTTGTGGAACAGCCAGCACGTGTCGCCGCGATACGCTTCCGGCGTGCAGTATTGTTTCTGCTTGCCGTCCACCGAACAGAAGACGTCCAACTGCGGCGACCACTTCACGTAATTGCAGACGAACAGATCGAGCAATCCGTCGCGGTCGTAGTCGAACCACAGCGCGGAGCTGCTGAAGGCCTGCCGCCCGCCCAGGCCGGCCTTCTCGGTGACATCCACGAAAGTGCCCTTGCCGGTGTTGTGGAACAACCGGCCCTGGCCCACCGCGCTGATATACAGGTCGGGGAAGCCGTCGTTATCGTAGTCGCCCACGGCGACGCCCATGCCGTACATCTCGACGTCGAGCCCGGCCTGCCGCGTCACGTCGGTGAAGGTGCCGTCGCGGTTGTTGCGGTAGAGCTTCATGGTGGTGCGCTGCTTGCGATGTCCGGGCCAATCCATGCTCTGCACCAGCAGGATGTCCTGCCAGCCGTCGCCGTCGTAGTCGAAAAAGGCGCAGCCGGAGCCCATGCACTCGGGCAGGAACTTGGCGCCGTAGGCTCCGCTGTTGTGGAGAAAGCGAACTCCCGCCTGCGCTGTGACGTCTTCGAAGCGAAAGCCCAGGTCGTTCTTCTTCTGTGCCAGCGCGCCCGAAGACAGGAACGCGGGCAAGCCCCACAGGAACTGCCGGCGGTTCACGGCGTGACGAGCCCCTTCCGGATGGCGTACACCACCAGCTCGGCCGTGCGGTGAACTCCCAGCGCGTCCATCAGGTTGGCCCGGTGCACCGCCACCGTGTTGACGCTGAGGCTCAGGATGCCCGCGATCTCCTTGTTCGAATTCCCCTCCGCAATGAGCTGCAGGATCTGCTTCTCGCGCGGCGTGAGCTTGTCGAACATGTCGTCGGGCTCGCGCTCGGCCGAAAGCAGACCCGGATCGAGCACGCGCTTGCCCGCGGCGGCGTCCTTGATGGCCGCGGGGAGATCGATGTCCATCGCGTTCTTCAGGATGTAACCCAGCGCGCCCGCGTCGAAGGCGTTGCGGACATAGTTCTCCTGCGAGTACATGCTCAGGATGAGGATGGCGGTCTTGGGCAGGTGCCGCAGGATTTCGCGCGTGGCCTGGACGCCGTCCATTTCGGGCATCGCGAAGTCCATCACGATCACCTGCGGCTTGAGCTGCTGCGCGAGCTGCACGCCCTGTTTGCCGTCGCTGGCTTCGCCCACGATGGAAATCTCCGCATCGTCCTCGATCATGCGCCGGAATCCTTTACGCACCAGCGCATGGTCGTCCACCAGCAGAACCGTGATTTTGTTGCTCATGCAGCGGTATCCTCCCCGAGTGGAATCTCCAGACGGACGAGCGTTCCCTTGTCGCCCGGCCGCACGAACTCAATTCTCCCATGCAGCAGCTCGGCGCGCTCCCGCATCGCAACCAGTCCCGTGCCTTGGCCCGGCGTCGCGCCGTTCCGCTCCGGGATGCCGGCGCCGTGGTCCTCCACCTCCAGCTCGAGCCGGTCGGGCGCATAACGCACCCGAACCCACGCGGTCTGGACCCCGGAATGCTTGGCCAGGTTGTTCAGCGCCTCCTGAAGCACGCGGTAGACGTTGATGGCCACGCGGTCGGAAACGGCGGGGCTCGTTCCCGTCTTCTGGTATTCGACCTTGATTCCGGTCTGCTTCTGGAACGTCGGCAAATACCAGTCGATGGCCTTCTCCAAACCGCCGTCGTCGAGGACGGTCGGGTGCAGCACCTGCGAGAGGCTGCGGATCTTCTCGATGGTCGATTGCGCGATCTCGCGAACTTCCGCCACCTCGGTGCGGAAGGGCGAATCCGGCGGCAGGCCGCCCTTCTTCTCCGCCCGGCTCAACATGGCGCCGATGGCGGTGAGGATCTGGCCGAATTCGTCGTGCAGCTCGCGGGACAGCGAATGGAAGACCTCTTCCTGTACTGTGATTAGCTTGCGCGCCAGCTCGCTGCGGTGCCCCGAGAGAACCGCGAGGCGTTCGAAGAGCATGCGGTTCGAGCGGATGGTGTACAGGCTCGTCAGCGAGATCGCCACCAGGACCGCGGCCAGGAAGAGGTAGATCTGCCGCTCCACGCGCTCGTAGATGGCCTGAATGCGCGCCGCGGCCTGCTGTTCCATCTCGTTGTTCTCGACCAGCGCGCGCGCGACAGCGTTGGTGAGCGCCGCCTGCTGCGCTTCGAGCGAGGTGCGGATGAACATGCGCGCCTGCGAGGTGTCGCCCCCGCCGGCCATCGCGAAGAGCTGCTCCACGGAAGTCCAGAGCTGGGCCAGCGCGTTCGAGATGTAGTGCCGCCGCGCGCCCCTGGCCTCGGGCGCCAGCTCGGCTTCGATGCGCAGGGCGTCGTCCAGATCGACGCGCGTGCGATGGAACTGGCCGCGCCACGCCTCCAGCGGATAGGGCTCATAGCCGTCCACCATGTCCCGCATCGCCAGGCCCAGCGAGTGCAGGTCGTTCTGGATGCGCAGAAGCTGGAGCGAGTCTTTGCGGTTCCGCTCGACCGTGCGGGCTTGCAGGTCCTTGAGCATCGCGATCTGCCGCAGGGCGTAAAGCGAGAACACCGCCACGGCGGCCAGCGTGATCGCCAGGCCGATCAACAGCCGGCTGGTCGGCGACGACAGCGTCTTGGCGTTCATGATTGATCCAGCGAGAACAGGATAGCGCACTCTTCATTCCGTTGCGCTTAACACGTTCCTACTAATATCTTCCGGTTATTTATAGGTTTAGGAGGCGAATGTTATACTCCACTGGTAAGGGTTAGTCTCGGGCAGCGAACGGATCGGCCACAGCGGTTCTCCCGGCGCGGTCCACCGGTAGGAGGATTCGAGCGATGAGGATTGCCGTCGCCACTCTCGTTGCGGTATCGATCGCTGCCGCCGCTCCGCCCGACATGCCCCGCTTCCGCTGGGAGAACTTCACCACCGCCAACAGCCCCCTGCCCAACGACCACATCTTCAACGTGTGCGTGGACGGCAGCCGCGTCTGGGCGGGAACCGAGGGCGGCCTGGCGCTGTACGAAGACGGCAAGTGGAAGGTCTACCAGCCCGCGGACGGCCTGGCCCATCGCGCCGTGCTGAATGTCGCCGTGGACAAGCGGACCGGAGACGTCTGGGCCGCGACGATGGCTGGGCTGAGCCGCTTTTCGGCCGGCCGCTTCGACAACTTCACCCAACTGAACAGCGGGCTGCCCAACGACGTCGTCTACGGCGTGACGGTCCAGGGCGATTGGCTCTGGGTGGCGACGGCAGCCGGCGGCGCACGCTTCAACACCAAGACCAACGTGTGGGAGCACTTCAACGAACGCAATACGCCGATGTACGAAATCTGGACCTACGCCGTGAGCGCAGCCGAGGACAAAGTCTACTACGCGGTGTGGGGCGGCGGCGTGCTCGAGTACGACGTCAAGACCGCTCATTGGAAGGACTATAACGACCCAGACGGCGAGACCGAAATGGTGGTGCTCAAGGATCAGGGTCTCATCCACGAGATCACCACCTCCGTGAGTTACCCCGGAAAAGGCGTGTTCTGGGCCGCGACTTACTTCGGCGCCAGCCGTTACGACGGCCGCCACTGGAAAGGCTTTCTGGACAAGGACAGCGGCCTGCCGAGTAACTTCCTGAACCAGGTGAAGGCCGTGGACAACGACCGCGCCTGGTTCTCGACCGACAAAGGTCTGGCGTACTATGACGGCGTGAACTGGGCCGTCTACCGCCCGGCGCTCGATACGCACAAGCCCGAGATGCTGGTGCGCGATGCCGCGGGAACCGTGACTAAGGTCGCGGTGGATTCCGCGCCGTCGCATAACTACATCCTGGGCGTGGATTTTCAGGGCGACGATGTCTGGGTGGCCACGGCTCACGGGCTGAGCCACGGAATCCGAGTCAAGACGGCGCAGGAGCGCCTCGCGGCCGAGAGGCATTAAAGGTCTTTTTTTGTTGAGAGGCTACTTATTATGACGCTCAGTGAGATGCTGGAAGAAGCCACCATGGCTCAACACATCGAGAGAAAAGCGATTACCAACTATGAAGTCCTCAATGAGGCTTACGCCTACGCCAAACCGAGCTCTTTTTCCCGCGGCTTGCGGCTCGAGTTCGGCAACATCGTCGTGTTGCTGATTTCCGGGACGGCGAGCATCGACGAGAACGGCGTCACGGTGCACATAGGAGACATCCGCGCCCAGTGCCGCCGCACATTCTTCAACATCACCAAGCTCCTGGAGAGCGAAGGCGCCACCTGGAAGGACATCGTGCGCACCACCTGCTACCTGCGCGACATCGACCGCGACTACGACCCTTTCAACGAGGAGCGCACCGCGTTCTACGCCGAGCAGGGACTCGACCCGCTTCCGGCCTCCACGGGCATTCAGGCCCACCTGTGCCGCCCCGAGCTGCTGGTGGAAATCGAAGCGATCGCGGTTTTCCGTAGGGAGTAAGCGCATGAAGCCAGCCGGGTGGTTGTTGGCCCTGGCGCCGGCGCTGATGTGGGCGCAAGGGCTCGCTGGTCCATGTTCCTGCGGCGTGAATCCGCCGGGCCCCCCGAAGAATCGCGAGCTGAGGCCCTACGCCGATACGCCCGACGACATGCAGCCGTACGCGAAGTTCGGCGACAAGGCGGGTGAGCCCTATTACGAGTTCTACACCAAGCTGATCGAGTACAATGGCGCGGCCCGCGACGTTCCCACGCTGAAGCCCTCCGACGTCGACGAGGTCCGCATCGGGTTTCTGGGCCCCATCGAAAACCACCCCGAAGAGCCGCTGGGCAGGATGATGCTGGCCGGCGTGCAGCTTGCCATCGAGGAGGCCAACGCCTCCGGCGGCTACGGCGGCAAGCCCTTCAAGCTGATGATCCACAACGATCAGGCCGTGTGGGGCGCGTCGTCGAACGAAATCGTCAAGATGGCGTACGACGAGAAGGTCTGGGCCATGCTCGGCTCCATCAGTGCCGATTCCACGCACATCGCGCTGCGCGTCAGCCTGAAGGCCGAGGTGCCGATCGTCAACGGCGCTTCCACCGACCCCACCATTCCCGAGACCATCATCCCCTGGTACCTGACCACCATCCAGGACGATCGCGTGCAAGGTTACACGCTGGCGCGCCGCATCTACACGGATCTGGGTCTCGAGCGCATCGCCCTGCTGCGCGTCAACTCCCGCTACGGCCGCTTCGGCGTATTGAAGTTCAAGGACGTCTCGCGGCGGATGGGCCACCCCGTTGTGATCGAGCAGAAATGGATGCCGGGGGACATGGACTTCCAGCGCCAGTTGCGCATCATCAACGAGTCGCGCGTGGACGGCATCGTCATCTGGGGCGACGCGAAGGAAGCGGGCACCGCGCTCAAGCAGATGCGCGCCATGGGGATGAAGCAGCGGGCTTTCGGCAGCTTCCGGACCATCGGGCCGGGCTTGTTCGAAACCGCCGGCGACGCCGCGGAAGGCTTCGAGGCCGTTTACCCGTTCGATCCAACCCGCGACGATCCGGCGTGGGTGGCCTTCAAACAGCGCTTCGAGAAGAAGTTCGGCAAGGAGCCGGAAGCGTTCGCTTCGCTCGGCTACGACACCATGCGCATCCTGCTCGAGGCCATCTGCAAGGCGGGCCTGAACCGCGGCCAGATCCGCGACGCGCTCACCGGTCTCGAACACTACAAGGGCGTGACGGGCGACATGGTTTTCGACCCCAACTGCAAGAACATCGTGCCGCTGTACCTGGCCACCGCGAAGCAAGGCAAGCTCGAGTACCGGCGCTATCCCATGAAGAAGGAGTACGCGCGCGTGGGCGAGAACGGGGTCGAATACAACGGCCCGGAGCTGGCGGATGCGCCCTCCGGCCCGCTGCGCATCGGCCTGTTCGGGCCCGGCGCGGACAAGGCGGCTCTCGCACTGGCGAGCGTGCTCGAACCGTACCACGGCCGCTATGAGGTGGTGCCCATCGCCGCCAATACTCCCTGGGGCCAGTCGTCGACCGAGTTGGTGAACCTGATCTACGAGCCGAGCACCATCGGCGTGATCTCGACCGACCGGAATACGAGCCACCTGGCCGAGCAGCTTGCCATCAAGAGCTTCGTCCCGCTGATTGCGATCTCCTCCGACAAGTCGCTCACCGCGGTCAATATCCCCTGGATCTTCCGCCTGCCCGCGGAGACCTCGATCGGCGACGCGTTGCGTTCGATGATCGAGGCGGCGGAAAAATCCGGCCCCAATCGCGGCCGCCTGCGCGCAGCGCTGGCTTCGGGCGCACGCTTCGACTCGAAGGGCGACCCGCGGTAGAGCGTGGGGCAGGCGCTTCCGCCTGTCTTCTGTCAACTTGAGTTACGATAGTCAACTTAAAGTATGCAGACGCTCGCAGGTGCCGAGGACGCTCTCTATCAGCATTGGGAGGTTCCCGGCAAGCCCATGGCGGTCTATCTCTCCCGCGCCGTTTCGGGAGCGATTCTCCTCGAAGGAAGACGAGGCCTGATTCCGCTGCGCCGTCCCGAGGTGGGCGGCATCCTCCTCGGCAGGGTGACCGTGGAGGGAATCGTCACCGTGCGGATCGAGGCCTGCGTCGAGCTGCCATGCGAGCACTTGTTCGGGCCGTCGTACGCGCTCTCGGAGGATGAAAAGCAGGCGCTCCGCCATGCCCTGGTCCAATACGGCTCCAGCACCGAGGCGGAGATCCACGCGGTCGGATTCTTTCGCACGCACACCCGCCGCGGCCTCAGCGTGGATAGTGACGACCTGCAGTTGGCGGAGTTCTTTCCAGAAGGGGCGGACCTGGTGCTGCTCATAAAGCCGCGCCTCCTGCGGCCGAGCCGGGCGGCATTCTTCTTCTGGGAGGACGCGCAGACCCAGCCCGCCTCAGCCGCCATCGAGTTCTCGATCCCCAGGCGTGCCAGCCGGGATGCGGCCGCCGCGCCGGAAGTTCTCGCTCCGCCGGAGCCGGCGATCGAGGAAGTGGACGTCGCGCCCCCTGCGGCTTCCCGAAGACCTCTGTGGCCGTCGCGGTGGGTGCAGGCGCCGCTGCGGGTCTTCCTGTTGGCGGCGTGGTGTTTGATCGCGTATCTGAGCGGGTACGCGGCCGGGCGGCAGATCGACAAGGTGGCTCCACGAGCGGCGCCGCCGCCCCGCGACCCCTATGCGCTCTCGCTCCTGGTCTTGCAGTACGGAGACAACCTGCACCTGACCTGGGACCGCCAGGCACGGCCGATCGCCGCGGCCGAGCGCGGAAGCCTGCTGATCTCGGACGTGGGTCAGAGCCGCACGCTCGATCTGAGCGCGGAGCAACTGCGGCACGGCGCCGTGGCCTATCACCAGCTCAGCGATCGCGTCCGATTCCGGCTGGAAGTTTTTCTTCCCGGCCGCCGCAGCGTGAGCGAGAGCTGGGAGTCCTCGGCCAGCGGGCATTGAGCCCGCGCCGTCCCCGTCTATACCGAAGCCGCCGAAGAACGGAACAGCCGCGCGCGGATCAGGTTCAGAACGTCGTTCGCCAGGAACGGCTTGCGCAAGATGGGGAAGTCGTACTCCTGGCAGATCGCTTCCTCTTCGGGGGTGAGCTGCGCCCCGGTCATCATGATCACCTGAACGCCGGGCGATTTCCTCTGTAGCAGGACGCCCAGCTCGACGCCGTTGCCGTCCGGCAGAAGGTAATCGAGCAAGGCGGCATTAGGAGTTTGCCGCGCGACAACCTCGTTCGCCTGCTGCGCGGATTCCGCCGTGAGCAGCCGCCACCCCGCTTGCGCCATGAGGCGCTCCAGGAACCGCAGCAGGTCGCGGTTATCGTCCACCAGCAACACCGTGGGATGCTGCGGAGCGCGCACCGCGCCCTGGTCCAGTGAGCGGATGATCAGGCTCTCCTTGTCTTCGGCCAGCTCCACGCGCACGCGCGCGCCCGGCTCGATCTGCCCCGAAGCCACCTTGGTCGCCAGCGGCTGGGTCAGATGCCGGTGTATGGTGCGTTTGAGCTCGCGTGCACCGTACTCGGGGCTGGTCCCCTTGCGCAGCAGGAACTGCCGGCTCTCGAACGGCACCTCGATGTTGAAGTAGCGGTCGCCCAGGCGCGTGTTGACGTGCCGCTGCAACTCCGCCATCTGCTGGTCGAGGATCGTCGCCAGCGATTCGTGGTCGAGCGGCTGGTAGGTAATCACGGCATCGATGCGGTTGACGAATTCCGGGGAGAACTTCTTGCGAACCGAAACCAGCGCGATGCTCTCGAGCTTGCTGAACATGTCCGCACGGTCAACGCGCGCCGCACCCGCCTGGAAGCCGAATTCGGGATGCAGCTCCTTCATCATCTCCCGCGCGCCCAGGTTGCTGGTGAGGAAGATGAGGCTGTTCTCGAAGTTGACCGAGGTATTGTCGCCCAGGCGCAGGTTGGCGCGGTCCAGGATGCCCAGCAGCAGGCGCACCATGGAAGGAGCGGCCTTCTCGATCTCGTCGAACAGAATGATGGCCAGCGTGCACTTGTCGCTGGTGACCGCGTTCAGCTTCTGCTGGGTCAGCATGGGCTGCGTCTCGCGATGGCCCAGGTAGCCCGGAGGGGCGCCGATCAGCTTGGCCACCTCGTGCTCCATCTGGTACTCGCCGCAATCGATCTTCAGGACGTTCTTCTCGCTGCCATGCAGAACATCGGCCAGCGCTTCCACGGTCTTGGTCTTGCCCGTGCCGGTCGGTCCCAGCAGCAGGAACACGCCCGCGGGCCGGCCCTCGGGCGAGAGTCCCGCCTGGTACATTTCGACGTACGGGACGATGTATTTCATCGCCGCCGGCTGTCCGATGACCTTCTGCGAGAGCAGGGTCACCAGGTCGTTCGGCGACTCGGCGGCGGGTTTCCTGGCCTTCCCAGCACTCCCCGGAGTTTTCATCTCGACAGCTTCCCCTTCTGGCCCCATTATATCCGCAGCCATGCTACCTGCCCCTTCCCGAGGCGAAATTCCTGGTAGTTTCTGCGTCGAACTACCCAGAATATTCCGTTAGAAATGAGAGGATTAGGTCTCCAATCCGGGAGCTGGCGCGCCCATCGCCGTATGGGTTGTGAACGCGCGCCATGCGCTCGTATTCGTCCCGGTCCTCAAGCAAGCGGCCGGCCTCGGCAAGGATACACGCCTCGTCGGTGCCGACCAGTTTCACCGTTCCTGCCTCAACTGCTTCAGGCCGCTCGGTTTTCTCGCGCAGAACCAGGATCGGTTTGCCCAGTGAGGGTCCTTCTTCCTGAACCCCTCCCGAATCCGTGATCAACAAGTATGCGCGCCGCATGAGATCCACAAAGGGCACATATTCCAGTGGCTCGACGAGAACGATGTTCCTCCGGCCGGACAGGTACTTCTCCACCGGCTCCCGAACGTTGGGGTTCGGGTGCACCGGATAAACGATCTGGACATCCGGCCGCTCCGCGAGGCGCGCCAGTGCCGAGCAGATCCGCACAAAACCCTCTCCAAAGCTCTCGCGCCGGTGCGCGGTGACGACGATCAGCTTCTTCGCAGGATCCAGTTGCGGCCACTCCGGCCCGTGCAGCGCCCCTGCTACCAGCTTATCCCTAACGTACAGGACCGCGTCGATCCCCGTGTTGCCCGTCACCGCCACGCGCTCCCGCGGTACACCCTCAGCATACAGATTCGACGCCGCCCAATCGGTTGCAGCAAAGTGCAACGAGGTGACCCGCGTCGCCAGGACCCGGTTCATCTCCTCGGGAAACGGCTGCGACAGGTCCCAGGTTCGCAGTCCCGCCTCCACGTGTCCCACCGGGACGCGGTGGTAGAAACCGGCCAGCGCGCCGCACAGGGTCGTTGTCGTATCCCCCTGAACCAGAACGATATTGGGACGTGCGGACTCTAAGACGGGTTCCAGGGCGGCCAGAATCCGCGAGGTGGATTGCGAGAGCGTCTGGTTGGGCTGCATGATATCGAGATCGTAATCCGGCACGACCTCGAACGCCGCCAGCACCTGATCGAGCAGGGCCCGGTGCTGGGCCGTGACGCACACCTTCACCGCATACTCGGGACGGCTACGAAGGTGCCGGACGACCGGACAGAGCTTGATCGCTTCCGGCCTGGTACCGAAGACAAACAGGACAACGCGCGGGCTCTGAGGGGGCAACCTTCCTGTTTTAGCACGCCGGCAACTTCAGCCGCTCGGCTGTTGCATCCGCTTGCTTACGCGCCCGGTTCGGTGCGATTGTGCTCCCCGGCGGACAGAGCGGCTAAGGCGCGCGGGAGCACCGAACCGCGACCGTCAGGGAGCGGGGTTAGGCGCCAACCAGACCGGCAGTACGCCACCGGCGCGGAGGGATCGAGCGGAGAAGGCGGGCTATTTGTGCCGGTAGGTGATTCGACCTTTGGTCAAATCATAGGGTGAGAGTTCCAAAGTCACTCGGTCGCCGGCCAGCACGCGGATGCGGTTCCTGCGCAGCTTTCCGGCCAGGTGGGCCAATACGATACGCTCTTGATCCAACTGCACGCTGAACTGACCAGCGGGAAACTTCTCGACGACCGTTCCGGTCACTTCAATACTGTCTTCCTTGCTCATTGTCCTCCTGGCGATGAATGGTGGGTGTAGCCGGCCCCGCTCGAACCGGGGGCGGTTCGGGCAACTCGGCGCCGGTATTCTGTCCGACCTGAAGCTTCAAACGTACTTCGATTATACAGCGGCCCGGAGGGGTTGCTTCACTCGGATCTCAACGCCACCGAAGGATCGACCCGCATGGCCCGCCGCGCGGGGACGTAGCAGGCCGCGAGCGCGGTCGCGCCCAGCAGCAGCGTCACCGACGCGAAGGTGACCGGGTCGGTGGCGCTGACGAAGAACAGGAACCGCGCCATCACGCGCGTCGCCGCGTACGTGCAGGCCAGACCGCCGAGCATGCCCGCAACCACCAGCCACGCTCCCTGCCGCAGCACCATGCCCATCACGTCCGGTGCGGTGGCCCCCAGGGCCATGCGAATCCCGATCTCGCGGGTGCGTTTCGCCGTCGCGAACGCGACCACTCCGTAGACTCCCACCACCGCCAGCGCCAGCCCCAGAAGGCCCATGGCGCCCGCCATCAACGCGCCGAACCGGAGCGCCAGGAACCCACTTGGCCCCTGGAGCGCCTGCCGCATGGTCCGGACTTCGATGATCGGCATCTCGGGATCGAGCGCGTGGATCTCGCGCTCCACCGCCGCGCTCAGCCGCTCCGGCAGCGCCACGGACCGGATTTGCAGAGTCCGCCGCGACAAAAAATCCTGCTTGAGCGGCACGTAGAAGTACGGAAGCGGATTCTCCAACGCCACCAGGTACTTGCCATCGCGGGCCACGCCCACGACCTCCCACATCCGCTCCGGGCGGTTGGTGTTGTTGAAGCTGACTCGAAACCGCTTGCCGATCGGGTTCGCGCCCGGCCAGAACCGCCGCGCCATGGTCTGGTTCACGATCGCGACCGGCGGCGCCTTTTCATCGTCCATCTCGCCGAAGGCGCGGCCCCGCAGGAGCGGTATACGCAGGTTGTCGAAGTAGGCGGCGTCCACGCTGTTACGCAGCACCAGCGGGGGCGGCACGCCCGGAACGTCGGGATGATCCTCGGTGCGAACCAGGGCACCGTAGCTGTAGTAGCCCAGGGGCACGCTCGAAGCGAAGCTCGCCGATTGGACTCCCGCCAGCGCGCGCACCCGCGCTCCCAGCTCGCGGTAGAATTCCTTGGTTCTGGCTTCGTCGTATCGGGCGTACGACGGGTCGATGATGACGTTCAGAAGACGATCGGGGTCGAAGCCGAGATACTGCTGCTGCGCACCTTCGAGGCTGCGTACGAACAGGCCTGCGACCACCAGCAGCGTCAATGAGCCCGCCACCTGCACGGTCACCAGCATCCGGCGGATCCGCTGACGGCCCGCGCCGCCCGATGCGGTCCGGCCTTCTCCGTGCAGCACCACGCCAGCGTCGGCGCGCGAGGCGCGGAACGCGGGCCACAGGCCGGCCGCCAGGCCCGTGAGAACCGTGGACGCCAGGGCATAGGCGAACACCCTCCAGTCGAAACTGGGATCGAAGACCACCGGGAGGTCGGCCTCCACCCGCATGGAGGCAAGCGCAGCGCTGGCCCATGCGCCCAGAAGGATCCCCGCCAGGCCCCCCAGCACCGCCAGTGCCGCGCTCTCGGCCAGCATCTGACGGATCAGCCGCCACCGCCCCGAGCCCAGCGCCGCGCGGATGGCCAGTTCGCGCTCGCGCTCCGTCGCGCGGACCAGCATGACGTTGGCCACGTTGATGGACGCCAGCACCAGCACCAGGATCGCCAGCACCAGGAACAGGCCGGAGATCAGCGGGACCACGCTCGCGAAGACGGGGACGGGTCTGGCCAGCGTCTCCGGGAAGACTCGGACCGAGAGCGCCTTGTCGGTATCGGGGTATTGGCGGGCCAGCCGTCCGGCGATGACATCCACGGCGCTCTGCGCCTGGCTCACGGTTACGCCGGTCTTCAAACGTCCCAGCACGGTCAGGAACCGCTGGCCGCGATCGGTCCGGAATGCGCCGTAATAGCCCACCGCCTGTGCGTGGCTGAGCGGCAGGTACGCGTCCATGTCGAGCGTGTGGAACAGGCCTCGAAAGCCCTTCGGCGCCACGCCCACGATGGTCGCCGCCTTGCCCTCCACACGAACCTGCTTGCCGATCACGCCGGGATTGCCGCCGAAGCGCTTCTGCCAGTACGTGTAACCGAGCATCATCACTGGCTCTGTTCCGGCCGTGTCCCCTTCGCCCGGCAGGATGAATCGCCCCGCCGCGGGCCGGATGCCGAGGGCCGAAAAATAGTTGTCGGTGACGTGGCTGTAAAGGATCTGGCCGCCCTTGCCATCCGCGACCAGCCCGCCGATGCTGGTCTGGTATCCGAGGAGATCGGAGAAAACGTTCGCCTGTCGACGGAAGTCCATCAGGGCGGGATAGGAGAACAGGTACTGGAGTTTCTCGAGGCCGGTGGTGTCGCCTTTGTTCTGAGCCGCCAGCACGGTGAGTTGCTCGGGCGCCCTCACCGGGAGCGGCCGGACGAAGCCACTCACGGAACTGAACACGGCGGTGTTGACTCCGATCCCCAGCGCCATAGTTAGGACCACAACGGCGGCGGCGCCCGGTTCCCTGCGCCACTGCCTCACCGCATGCCGCAGATCGTCAAATAGAGTCCGCATCGAGTTCCGGATCAGAGTATACGACATTCGACGCTTCCCAACGCGCCCGCCTTGTACTACTCTGGCTGTGGGACGGTGAGGCGTGACATCGCTCAAAGACACATCGGTACTGGTCACAGGCGCGGGACGCGGGATCGGGAAGCGGCTGGCGCTCGGCTTCGCGGAGGCAGGCGCGCGCGTGGGCCTGCTGGCGCGCAGCAAGGCGGAGCTGGACCTGGCGCACCTCGAGATCGAACACGCCGGAGGCATTGCGCTTCGCATCCGCGCGGACGTGTGCGATTTCGAGCAGATGAGCGCCGCCGCCGAGCGCATGCGCTCGCACTTCGGAGGCGTCCACGTGCTGGTGGCGTCGGCCGCCGTCCAGGGGCCGATCGGCCCGCTGGCGGAGAACGCTCCCAAGGCCTGGGCGGAGGCGATCCAGACCAATCTTCTGGGTGTCATGCACAGTTGCCGGGCCGTGCTCCCGGGCATGATCGAAAGGCGCGGCGGCAAGATCCTGGTGCTGTCGGGCGAGGGCGACATGACGCCGCGGCCCAACTTCTCGGCTTATGCCACCTCGAAGGCCGCCGTGGTGCGCCTGGTGGAGACGCTGGCGGAGGAAGTGCGCGACCACAACATCCAGGCAAACTGCATCGCGCCCGGCCTCACCTACAGTCACATGACCGACCAGATCCTGCACGCCGGCGAGGAGCGCGCCGGATGGAAAGCGCACGACGAGGCCCTGCAGTTGCGCATCGGCGGTGGAGTCGCGCCCGAGAAACAGATCCAGCTCGCGCTTTTCCTGGCCTCCTCGCGTTCGAATCACATCAGCGGGAAGCTCATCCACGTCGCCGACGACTGGAAGCGCCTGGAGAACTCGAACATCAATTCGGAGATCTACACATTGCGGCGGGTACAGAAGGTGTAGGGGGAGCGATGGACGATGCGCCCGCCGCGAACCGATAGCGGGCAAGTCCTGGACCACGCACCGCCGATCGTGCGCTAGCGGATCGTAAGGACCTGGGAGGCCAGGACCCTCCCGTCGCGACGAACAAAAGGCGCTCGCAGAGCAACCGCCGTGGCGGCCACAATCGAGCGCTGTCGCCTATTCTGGCTGAGCGTAATACCCGGATCGCGTGCGCGCCGCCAGCCCGGGCCGGTCGACCTTGACGTCGATCGCATGGTACTCGTTGGGGCCGTCTCCGGCAAGGCCGTCAAAGGAGAGGACGTAAAAAGCGTTCGCGTCCGCAAAGCACCTTGCGATCTCGCCCGCTACATCGTTACTTGAATTGAGAACCAGGCCTCCACTTTGATGCGCGAGAATCTGCAGTCCCAGATTCCCAAGCCGCGCCTGTCTTACGGTAGTTACTGGTTTTAAGAACAGCTTATAAGCTGCCGTTCGAAATCCGCCCGCGCCCGTCAGCCCCAACGGATCGACGATGTAAAGAGTAATTCGAGCCCGTCGCAGCCTGTCCGAAAGAGCGACGATGGACTCGAAGACCCACTGCTGGGCCTTTGAGCTCAGATCCACGCCCGGGCCGGAAAAAAGGGGCCAGCCCGGACTAATCCAGACCACGAGTTTTCGTCCGGGCCTTGCCGCTTGATCGTCGGCGAACTGCCCGAGCGAGTGAAGACAGAGACCCAGCCGCTCCTGGGCGCCGTAAAACCCTTGTGACCTGCCAATTGTGCGCAGGCCGGATCCCGTCTGGTTCAGTTCTGCAATCAAGACGTTTCCATCTCGAGACGATGTCTTCCCGATCGTTGTCCCCGAATCGGTAAGAAAGACCATGGATACAGGGAGGGCAAGCTGCCCGCCGTTTCGCCCCAGGAACTTCACGATTTCCGTTCGTGCGGACGCTACGCGTGTGAAGGAAGCGTTGACCTCATCGACGAGCAAAACCACTTCCACAGGCGGATCGGCCGTTGCGGTCCCACCCTCAACCGCACGAAAAGAAGTGATCTTTTGCGGCTGTTTGTTGTCCAGAAGCGTGAAGTCCCGCTGTTCGAGGCCGCGGAGCTGAGTTCCGGACGTGTCGGTCACAACCACATCGAGCGTGATTTGGCGAGTCGCACTGGCAGGCGAAGCAGGTTCGGACTGCCCAGCGGGTCGATTCTGCCCTGCAAATAGAAGCGAAAAGCAGAGTAGGCAGACGCAACCTATGCACCGGGCATTCATGCGAGGCACCTCAATCAGGGTTCCCATTTTGCCACCCTGGCTCGGTGTCGATTATACATCCAACCGCATTCTTGGCCAGCCACAAAAAAGGCCGCGGCCTTGCGGCCGCGGCCTTCGAGGAGGGAGCGAGGACACCTACGCCCGCAGGGCGTACGAACTGAGAACCTTCAGGTAATTCCCGCGCAGGAACGACTTCGGATCCGCCACCGACTTCTGGCTCATCGAGCCCTGCATCTGCTGGATGGATTCGTATTCGTGCTCTTCCATCCACGTCTGGAGCTCGCCCAGCACCGTCGCGATGTAGTCGATGCCGCGCTTCAGAATCGCCGACGCCATCATGGTCACCTGCGCGCCGGCCATCATCGCCTTCAGCACATCGTAGGAGGTGTGGACGCCGCCGGTGATGGCCAGGTCCGGCCGCACCCTGCCGTGAAGGACGGCCACCCAGTGCAGCCGCAGCAGCAGCTCGTACGAAGTGCTGAGTTGCAGGCTGGGAACGACCTCCAGCGCCTCCAGGTCGAAATCGGGCTGGTAGAAGCGATTGAAGAGCACCAGCCCGTCGGCGCCGGCCTGGTCGAGCTGAAACGCCATGTTCACCATCGCGCTGAAGTACGGGCACAGCTTGACGGCCACTGGGATCTGCACGGTGGCTTTCACATCCCGCACCAGGTCGCAGTAGGACTGCTCGATCTCGGCCGCATTGACCCTCGGATCGGTCGGAATGGTGTAGATGTTGAGCTCGAGAGCGTCCGCGCCGGCTTCCTGCATCTTCTTCGCGTAGCGCGTCCAGCCGCCGGTCGAAGCGCCATTGAGGCTGGCGATGATCGGAATCTTCACGGACGCTTTAGCCTGGGCGAGGTTCTCCAGATAGGTTTCCGGGCCGATCTTGTAGCCGCCCATATCCGGGAAATAGGAGAGCGACTCGGCGTAGCTTTCGCCGGTCGAGAGGCTGCGGTCGAGATCCGCGCCTTCCCGCTCGATCTGCTCCTCGAACAGCGAGTGCATGACCACCGCCGCCGCCCCGGCCTGCTCCATCTTCTTGATGTTGCCGAGATTCTCCGAGAGTGGAGAGGCCGAAACCACCACCGGATTCTTCAGCGTGAGTCCGAGATATTTCGTCGTGAGGTCCATTACTTGTTCTCCTCTTTCGCAACGGGGACCGGCTGGGCGGAACCGTTGGCGCCGCCATCGCCGGGCATCGCGGCCATGTACTCGTAGAGCTTCCAGCGGCTGTTCACGCTCTCCTGGGCCAGATCGTAGAGCGCCTTGGCGTGCTCGGGCTGGCTGAGCCGCAGCATGGAGTAGCGGGTTTCGCTGTAAATGTACTTGTCGAGCGGCAGGGCGGGCGCGCGCGAATCGAGCTGGAACGGGTTCTTGCCCTGCTTGGCCAGCTCCGGATTGTAACGGAACAGCGGCCAGTAGCCGCTCTGCACCGCGGCCTTCTGCTGATCGAGGCCGTGGACCAGGTCGTAGCCGTGGGCGATGCAGTGGGAGTAGCAGATCAGGATGGACGGCCCGTCGTAGGCTTCCGCCTCGAGGAACGCCTTCTGGGTCTGCATATCGTTTGCGCCGAAGGCGATCTTGGCGACGTAGACGTTGCCGTAGTTGATCGCCATCATGGCGAGGTCTTTCTTCGGGCGCGGCTTGCCGCCGAAGGCGAACTTCGCCACCGCCCCTAAGGGCGTCGCCTTGGACGCCTGGCCGCCCGTATTGGAATAGACCTCGGTGTCGAGGACCAGCAGGTTCACGTTGGCGCCGCTCGCCAGAACGTGATCGAGGCCGCCGTAGCCGATGTCGTAGGCCCAGCCGTCGCCGCCGATGCCCCAAACGCTCTTCTTCACCAGGACGTCCGCACAGGCCGCCAAGTCGAGAGCCTGGGCGGTTTTCAGATCCGCGATCTTCTGCTTGAGAATCGCGACTCGTGCGCGCTGCTCTTCGATGTCGCGCTCGGTCTTCTGCTCGGCGCCGAGAATCGCCTTGACCAGTTCGTCGCCGACGACGGAGGCCATACCCGCGAGCAACTGCTCGGCGTACCTCTTCTGCTGATCGATGGAGACCCGCATGCCGAGGGCGAACTCGGCGCAATCCTCAAACAGCGAGTTCGACCAGGTGGGGCCGCGGCCGTCCTTGTTGATGCAGTAAGGCGTGGTGGGCAGGTTGCCGCCGTAGATCGACGAGCAGCCGGTGGCGTTGGCGCAGATGGCGCGGTCGCCGAAAAGCGAGGTCATGAGGCGGAGGTAGGGAGTCTCGCCGCAGCCGGCGCAGGCTCCGGAGAACTCGAACAACGGCAGGAGCAACTGCGAGTCCTTGATTTGCGCCAGGCTCAGAACCTTGCGGTCCATTTCGGGCAGCTTCTTGAAGAAGTCCCAGTTCTCGGACTCCGGCTGGCGGAGCGGCGGCTGCGCGGCCATGTTGATGGCCTTGTGCTTCACCTCGTTCTTGCTCTTGACCGGGCAGACCTCGACGCACAAGCCGCAGCCGGTGCAATCCTCCGGCGCGACTTGCAGCGTGTATTTCTTGTCTTTGAATTCGCGCCAGCGCGCCGCGGTGGATTTGAAGGTGGCCGGTGCGCCCGCGGCGAGGTCCGAAGCGTAAACTTTGGCGCGGATGCAGGCATGCGGGCAGACCATCACGCACTTGCCGCACTGTATGCAGAGGGCCTCGTCCCAAACCGGGATTTCGAGGGCGATGTTGCGGCGCTCCCATTGCGCGGTGGCGGTGGGGAAGGTGCCGTCGGGCGGGAAGGCGCTCACCGGCAGGTCGTCTCCGTAGCCGGCATAGATTCGGCCCAGAACGTTCTGGACGAACGCGGGTGCTTCTTCGGGAACGGCGCGGCGCATCTCGAAAGCGCTAGATACCTGGGCCGGCACCGCGACTTCGTGCATATGATCGAGGGCCATGTCCACGGCCTCGAAGTTCTTCTTCACCACAGCCTCGCCGCGCTTGCCGTAAGTCTTCTCGATGGCCTTCTTGATGGCGTCGATGGCTTCCTCGCGCGGCAAAATGTCGCTGATGGCGAAGAAGCAGGTCTGCATGATGGTGTTGATGCGCCGGCCCATGCCGGCCTTCTCGGCGACCAAATATCCGTCCACCACATAGAACTTCAGCTTCTTGTCGATGATCTGCTTCTGGACGGTGCGTGGAAGCTGGTCCCAGACCTCATCGGGACCGAAGGAGCTGTTGAGGAGGAACGTGGCGCCGGGCCGCGCCGCCCGCAGCATGTCGATGCGCTCCAGGAAGGAAAACTGGTGGCAGGCCACGAAGCTGGCATGACCGATCAGGTAGCTGGAGTGAATCGGTTTGGGGCCGAAGCGCAGGTGCGAAATGGTGACGGCGCCGGCCTTCTTCGAATCGTAGACGAAGTAGCCCTGCGCGTAGTTGTCCGTGTCCTCGCCGATGATCTTGATGGAGTTTTTGTTGGCGCCCACGGTGCCGTCCGACCCGAGGCCGTAGAACAGCGCCCGGACGGTCTTGGGATCCTCGGTCGAGAACGCCGGATCGTAGTCCAGGCTGCTGTGGCCGACGTCGTCGACGATGCCGACCGTGAAGTGGTTCTTGGGGGCGTGCTTGGCCAGCTCGTCGAAGACGGCCTTGACCTGGGCCGGCGTGAAGTCCTTCGAAGACAGGCCGTACCGGCCGGCGACGATCTTGGGGAACTGCTTGAACGCCGTCTGGCCGGCGCCGAAGGCTTCGCTGATGGCGGCAATCACGTCGGTGTAAAGCGGATCCCCGACTGCGCCCGGCTCCTTGGTGCGATCGAGAACGGCGATCGATTTCAGCGTGGCGGGCAGCGCCGCGATGAAGTGATCCACCGAGAAGGGGCGATGCAGGTGGACCTTGACG
>Ga0116114_1000004_pt1 | contig 195584 bp, 173 predicted proteins | sample June2015DPH_10_5_FD_89823 | JGI IMG/M metagenome (GOLD analysis project Ga0116114, IMG submission 89823) | Peatland microbial communities from SPRUCE experiment site at the Marcell Experimental Forest, Minnesota, USA - June2015DPH_10_40 | ecosystem: Environmental > Terrestrial > Soil >... | reverse complement strand
GCACCGACGCCGTGCGCATGGCCTTCCTGCGCGCCGCCGCCCCGGGCACCGACATCGTCTTTACCGACGAGCGCATGGAGAGCGCCCGCAACTTCGCCAACAAGATCTGGAACGCCGCGCGCCTGATCTTCATGAACATGGAGCGCTCGGGCATCTCGAGTTGGGTGCCCGCGGAAGGCGCCGCCCTGCTGCCGGAGTTCAACTCTCCGGGCCTCGAAGCGCCGCTCGAGGACCGCTGGATCTTCAGCCGGCTGAATCAATGCGCGGACCTGATGAACCGCGCCATCGACCGTTACCGTTTCCATGAGGCCGCCGAGCTGGTCTGGCAGTTCTTCTGGCACGAGTTCTGCGACTGGTATCTCGAAATCAAGAAGCTGCGGTTCGAGCCCGACTCGGGCCTGACCACCGACTGGCGCAACCTGCTCACCGTTTTCGAGGCGGCCCTGCGGCTCCTGCATCCCATCATGCCGTTCCTCACCGAGGAGCTGTGGCAGAGGCTCCTGGCGAACGCCGGTGAGCGGCCCGTTTCCATCGCCGTCGCCTCCTACCCCGAGTACGATTCTCATGCCGCGGATCACGCCGCCGAGCGCGACATGCAGATCCTCCAGGACATTGTTGTCATGGTCCGCAACCTGCGCGCCGACTTTGCGCTCGATCCCAAGCAGGAGTTCGATGCCGTGCTGGTTTCCTCCGGCGCGGCGGCCGAGGTGGCGCGCGCGCAACTCGGCGTCATCCAAGGGTTCGCCAGGGTGACGCTCGATGTGCGTTGCGACGGCGCCGGAGCCGCGGGCGTGAAGCGCTCCACGTCCGGCTTCGACCTGGTGCTCGATGTGCCCGCGGCGCAAGCCGAGATCCTCCGCAAACGGTTGGAGAAGGAGAACGAACAGCTCGAAAAGAACATTGCCAATTCGAACCGCCAGCTCGCCGACGAGACGTTCCTGGCGCGGGCGCCGGAACACGTGGTAGAGTCCATTCGCCAGAAGCTGGCCGGCTACGAGGACCAGCTAAAGAAGAACCGAGCCACTCTGGACGGGCTGAACTGATGTCTTCGTGGCGCACGCTTCAGCGTGCCGCGTCGAGACTCGTCTCGACGCTTGCGTGCGCCGGCAAGGCTCTTGGCCACGAATGCACACGAATGCACACGAATAACCCATTTGCCTTCCATTCGTGTCCATTCGTGTCCATTCGTGGCCAGTTCTGTTTTGGCCCCCTTCAGTGGCCTCTCGAGCCTGCTCCACGGTCAGCAGGACACTAGCCCATGCCTTTCGACGTTCGCCATCCCGAAATCGTCCAGATCGTCAAGCACGCGCTCGAGGAGGACATCGGCACGGGCGACGTCACCTCCGACGCGTGCGTCCCGGCGTGGAAGCGCGCGCAGGGGCGGTTCGTGGCGCGGGAGCCGATCGTCGTCGCCGGGGTGGAGTTGCTGCCGCTGATCTACGAGCTGCGCGGCGGCAACGAGGAAGTCAAGCTGGTGCGGCAGAGCGGCGACTCGGTCGACCAGGGCGACGTACTGGCCACCGTCCGCGGCCGCGCCCGCGCGCTGCTCGCCTGCGAGCGGGTGGCGCTGAATTTCATGCAACGGTTGGGCGGAATCGCCACGCTGGCCCGCAGCTACGTGGACGCGGTAGCCGGAACGAAGTGCCGCATTCTCGACACGCGCAAGACTACGCCCGGCCTGCGGCGCCTGGAGAAAATGGCCGCCGAGGCGGGTGGAGTCATGAACCACCGCCTCGGTCTCTTCGACGCCATTTTGATCAAGAACAATCACATCGAGGCGGCGGGCGGCGTCAGGCCCGCGCTCAAGCGCGCGCTGGCCACCGGCCTCCCGGTCGAAATCGAGGTGCGCACGCCGTCGGAGCTGGACCAGGCGCTAACCGGCGGCGCCAAGCATTTACTGCTCGACAACCTCACGCCCAGCCAGGCCGCCGAGCAAATCCGCTACATCGCGGGCCGCGCCACGGTGGAACTCTCCGGCGGCATCACGCTCGAAACCATCCGCGAATATGCCGAAGCCGGCGCCGACTTCATCTCCTGCGGCGCCATCACCCACTCGGCCACCGCCGTCGATATCAACTTCCGCCTCGAGCTCAGCCTGGCCCCGGAGGAAGGCTCGCAATCGAAGACCGCCGATCCGGTGTCACGCGCTCAGTAAGACTCCCGGGGCACGTACTGTGCTATGCCGAGCGCCGAATCGGGACGAACCGGATTTCGGCCCGCTGATTCAACGCGGCTCCGATCCTGCGCAGCATCCCCAGCGAGTGGCCTTCGTAATCCGCGTCCTCGAGGCGGCAGATGACCGACGCGGTAGTGCCGATGAGTTCAACCTGGCAGCCATGTCAAACCTCCTCATAGGTGTGTCTCTCCGGATTCGCCGCGAACCGCCTCTTGCGCTCGAGGCGCGATCGATCTCCTTCGGCGCGACCGCCCGTTCCTTCAATGTGCCCGTATCATACTATGAATTGTGGCGCACGCTTCAGAAGCTGCCGAGAAGTCCAGGAACACTGGGCCGCCGATGAACGCAGATCAACGCGGATGAATCACTTGTCTTCAATCCGCGTTGATCTGCGTTCATCGGCGGCCTTCAATTGTTCCAGCCTTTTTCACCAGCCTTCTCAGCTTGCCAGGGACTCTGCCAGCAACCTCCGAAACGCGCGCCACGGGACTGATGGATGCCCCTTAACCTCGACCTGATCCGCACCGCCTCTCCCGGCCGCGAGCTGGTGTGGCTCGAACGCTGCGGCTCCACCATGACCGAAGCCGCTCGGCTCGCTCGCTCCGGCTGCCCGGCCGGCTCGGTTGTCGTGACCGAGGAGCAGACCGCGGGGCAGGGACGGCTCGGGCGCGCCTGGCATTCGGAACGGGAAGCCGGCCTCTACGTCACCATCGTGTTGCGCCCGGGCCTCGCCGAGGAGAACGCGCGCGTGCTCTCGATGGCCTTGGGCCTCGCCACCGCCGAGGCCATCGCGCGCGTCGCTGATCTGCGTACGGATCTGCGCTGGCCCAACGACGTTTTGATCGCCGAGAAGAAGTGCGCCGGCATTCTGGTGCAGGCCGAGGGCCCCGCGTTCCTGGCCGGAATCGGAATCAACGTCAACCACACGTCGTTCCCGCCGGCGCTCGCGGCCAGCGCCACCTCGTTGCGCTTGGCCGCCGGACGCCCGCAATCCCGCGAGCTGCTTCTCATCCACCTGCTCGAAACTACGGACAGCTTCACGCGCATGTTGGTCGAGGGCGGCCGCGAGCCGATTCTGCGTATGTTCGCGCGGGCGTCGAGCACCGTAAGCGGCAAACGCGTGACCGTGGACCAGGGCGGCTCGGCGCTCGAAGGCGTGACGGACGGCCTCGACCCCTCCGGCTTCCTCCTCCTGCGCCTCCCGGACGGATCGAGAACGACTATACTGGCCGGAGGCGTAAGACCGGCGTAAACCGTCATGCTCCTCGCACTCGATGCAGGCAACACCAACATCACCGTGGGCGTCTTCGACGGCCGGCGGTTGATCGCGCACTGGCGCCTCCGCACCGTCCACGACCAGACCGCGGACGAATGGGGCATCCTGCTGCGCAACCTGTTCGCGCTGACGTCGCTCGACCTGGCGGGCGTGGACGGGATCATCGTCGCCAGCGTGGTGCCGCCGCTCAATTCCGCGCTCGCGCTCATGGCCCGGCAGTACTTCAACACCGAGGCGCTCTTCATTACGCACGAAACCGACACCGGCCTGCGCATCTGTTACGACAACCCCCGCGAGGTCGGCGCCGACCGCATCGTCAACGGCGTGGCAGCCTTCGCGAAGTACGGCGGGCCGTGCGTGGTGGTGGATCTGGGCACCGCCATCACGTTCGACGCCATTTCGGCCCAGGCAGAGTATCTGGGCGGCATCATCTGCGCCGGCATCGGCATCGCGGTCGAAGGACTGTTCGCCAAGACCGCGCGACTGCCCCTGGTGGATGTGCGCGAGCCCGAAAAGCTGATCGGCACCAACACCGTGGGCAGCATGCAATCCGGCCTCTACTACGGCGCGATCGCGGTCATCGACGGCATCCTCGAGCGCCTCATCGCGGAGATGGGGCCCCAGACGCGCAGCGTCGCCACGGGCGGCCAGGCCCGCCTGGTCACTCCCGGTTCGCGCTACCTCAAGGAAGTGGACGAGGATCTCACGCTCGAGGGCCTGCGCATCGTCTGGGAACGGATCGGCCGGCCGTGACGCCCGAAGACTGGGGCCTGAACTACTTCAACTATTTCACCGAAATCGAGGAGCATTTCCAGCGTGCGCGCGGCACCGGGCTGTTCCTGCTATCGCCTCTCGATTGGGCGCTGGCCGAAAGCTGGAAGAATGCGGGAGTGCCGCTCGAGGCCGTGCTGCGCGGCATCGACGAGGCGTTCGAGAAGTGGCGCAGCCGGAAGTCGAAGATCCAGACGGTCAACTCGCTCGCCTATTGCTCCCAGGCAGTGCTCGAGCAGGCGCAGCAGATGGCGGGCGGCGCCGCTAGCGCGAAGGGTCCGGTAGCGCCGCCGTTTCCGGCCGAGGATCTGCGCTCCTACCTGGAGCGGAATGCGGCGGTGCTGGAGGGCCGGTTTCCGGAAACGGCCGCGACCTTGCGGGGCCTGGCGGCCGAGGCCGAAACGCATCTCGCCAATCTGGAGGACCTGGAACGCCGCCTCACGGTCCTCGAAGAGAAGATGATCGCGGCCGCGCGCGTGTCGCAGCCGGAAGAGGACCTACTCGCCGCCCGCCGCGAGTTCGACCTGCAACTGCGCCCCTATCGCGGCAAGATGTCCGTCGAGCAGATCGCGCTGCTCGAACGCCAGTTCCTGGACCGCCGTCTGCTCGAAGCCTCCGGCCTACCGCGGCTCAGTTTGTTCTATCTGCGGTAGGGGTCTTGGGCGAGGCGAGGAATCCCTTGACGCGCGCCTCGCAGCTCTTGCTCTTGAAAGTGACGATGGCGGCAGGGTTATCGAGTTGCCCTCCGGCCAACACCGTCGAGTAGATCGTTACCTTCTCGTAGTTCCTGGTAGTCCGGCAGATGCCCATGCATTCGGACAGGCTGCCGAGCGCCAGCCCTCTCGAAGCCGGGGGGACCGCTTTGTCAATGACGGCGATCAGGTCCTCTTCCGTCTTCGGCCCCGAGATGGTGAGCACACAAACTTCGCCCTTCGGTCCCTCGATCGCCGTAATCGTCACTCCGGGGCGAACGACATAGCTCCCCGCGACGGGCTTGCCGTAAAGGGCCCGCAAGCTCCCCTCGCTGACTTGCCCGAAGCCGGCCGCTACAAGCGCGAGCCAGGAAATCGCCACGCACCAGCGCCCTTTCGTGGATCGCATGCGCACCGCGCGCACCGATCCCATCCTGGCGCTGCCCTTCGAGTAGGGAGGCGACCTAGTCGCGGCTCCCCATCGCGTAGCCCACCCAGATCGTCCCTTGCGGCACCATATTGCTGCCGAACTGGTTGTTGAGCCCGGGCACGTAATGGAAATCGAACTGCGGGCGGATGAAGATGTGACTCGTCACGTAGAGAGACACGCCGACGCCTGCGTGGACCTGGAAGTGGCTCCAGTTCGCCAGAGGCTGGTTCTGGCTCACGCAGCTAGTGCCGATGCAACCTGTGGAGGTCTCGATGTAGCTGGTCCGGGCTCCGCCGATTCCACCCTGCAACTGAAGGGCGAACCTCTTCTCGCTCAGCGGCACGTAGATGCCGTTGAAGTCGTAAAAGATCTGGCGGGACTGCGCAAAGGTCCCGTAGTCGGTCCGTGTGGGCTGGAAGCTGACCTCTGTCCCGATGCCGTACCGTTTGTTGAGCATCACATCTGCGCCAAAGCCCATGAACAACCCGCTTAGGGTAGGCAGGCAGTTCGCGCCGGTCGCACAGCCCCAGCCGCTGGTGTTCACGGGGTTGGTGTTGGCGGAGTCGTGGGCGGATCCGAAACCGATACCGATGTCCGCTGAGGTCTGCGCACTGGCAAGCGCGGCGCAGAGAACTAGCAGGGAAACAGGTGCAATGTAGCGCCAAAATGCTCTCACTTCAGGATCTCCTCTCTCGAGTGACTGCGCCCACAATTTGGAACCGTGTGCGCCTTCTTATGGTTACGACGTTCAGTCCGGGACGGAGGTTTCACCTCTATAGTACAAGGATGTGAATCTCGCCGGGGCCATGGACCCCACGGACCAGGATCTGCTCGATGTCCGCCGTGCGGCTGGGCCCGGTAATCAGCACCAGAGAGCTGGTGATTTCGCCCGGCCGCGGGACCATCATAAACAACTCGTCGAGCCCGCTCAGGATTCTGGCCCGCGGGACGACGGCGATATGCACCGGCGGCAGCAGCGAGACCATGCGCGCCTCTTCGGGAGACGCCAGCATCACCAGCGTTCCCGTATCGGCCAGGGCGTAGTCGGCGCTCGTGATGCCGAAAGCGGCCGAGGCGCAGGCTTGCCGCAGCGCCTCGCCGTCCGTGAACCCGTTTTGAACCGCGGCCAGGCCGGCGATGCCGCACTCTCGCAAAAGGGGCGCATTGGAGGCGACCGCTGGTCCCCCGCCAATCACGGCCGCAACGTATTCCCGCGCCTCTGCGGGCGAGTCGGCCAGAAACGTCTTGCCAGCCAGGCCCGAGACGGCTCGGAAAAGCGCCTCGATCCGGGCTTCCACTCCCACCTCCGGAATCCGGATCCGCGCCGCGGGCGCCGCCGGGTGGTCCTCTCCGCCGCCAAGAGCCGCACGCGCCTGCTGGAGGATCTGCTCCCGCGCCGTCATTTTGCCGCCGCCTTTCTGCGCTCGCGCCACAACTGGCGGAAACTCTTCCCGACCGGCGGCAGATCCCGCTGGCTGAGCCAGGCCCGCAAAGGGCCGTGGTTGAGAAGTCCGGGCGCCCGGGAGAACCAGTGCTCGCCGGGCAGCACCGCCGAAGCCATCAGACCCGCCATTTCGTAAATCCTGGGGTGCCGCATGACCCAGGCCCAGGCGCGGAAGCCCAGCCGCTCCATCCGGCCCTCGCCGCGCCCGGCCTCGGCCGCGTGAACCTCCGTGCGCAGTTCCAGAAGCAGCTTCGGAATGTCGATTTTGACCGGGCATACCTCGCCGCAAGCGCCGCATAGGCTCGAGGCGAACGGCAGCCACGGCTCGTGCGCCACGCCCATGTACTGTGGCGTGAGGATCGCTCCGATCGGCCCCGAGTAGACCCACGGATAGTTGTGCCCGCCGATCTTGCGGTAGACCGGGCAATGGTTCAGGCACGCGCCGCAACGGATGCAATAGAGCGATTGCCGCTTCTCGCGGTCCGCCAGCAGGCGCGTGCGGCCGTTGTCGAGCAGCACGATATAAAGCTCGTCAGGCCCGTCGATCTCCGTGGCGCGTCGCGGCCCGGTGAGAAACGAGGTGTAAACCGTCAGCGCCTGCCCGGTGCCGCTGCGGCCGAGCAGCTTCAGGAAGACGGCCAGGTCCTGAGCCCGCGGAATCATCTTCTCGATCCCCGCGATCGCCACGTGGACCTTCGGCGCCGTGGTGGTCAGGCGTATGTTGCCCTCGTTCTCCACGATGGTCACAGCGCCGGAATCCGCGATCAGGAAGTTGGCGCCGGAGATTCCGATATCGGCTGCCAGGAATTTCTCGCGCAGCACCTTGCGCGCGATGCGGGTCTGCTTCTCTATCTCTTCTTCCCGGGGGACACCGAGCTTCTCGGTGAACAGGTCCGCTACCTGGTAGCGCGTCTTGTGCAGCGCCGGGGCCACGATGTGATACGGCCGCTCGCCGGCAAGCTGGATGATGAACTCGCCCAGGTCCGTCTCCACCGGCTCCAGATCGTGGTGCGCCAGCCGCTCGTTCAGGTCGATCTCCTCGGTGGTCATCGACTTCGATTTCACCAGCAGCCGGGCGTTCTTCCTTTTCGCCAGTTCCCACACGAAGTCCGCTGCCTCGGCGGCGTCGCGCGCCCACACTAACTGTGCGCCGTGAGCCTTGGCGTTGGACTCGAACTGCTCCAGGTAGAAACCGAGGTTCTCGATGGTGTGCCGCTTGATCAGGTTGGCTTGGGTGCGCAGCTCTTCGAACTCCGGCAGCGTCGCCAGCGCGGTGCGGCGGTGGTCCGCCAGGCGCGCCGTGGCCGAGTAGATGGCCGTCTGCAGGCTCGGATTTACCAGCGTCTCGTGGAACTTCTCTTCGGGTCGGCCGGGCATCGTTCTCCTCAGCGGTGCGCCAGCACTTCAGCCAGGTGCAGCGTTTCGACCGGCAGTCCGGCCCGCGACAGCGCGCCGCGGATCTGCATCAGGCAGCTCACGTCGATACCCACCACCGCCTCGGCTCCGCTGCGGACGATCGAGTCGACCTTGGTGCGCGCCATTCCTCCGGAAACCTCCGGGAATTTCACCGCGAACGTTCCGCCGAAGCCGCAGCACTCCTCGGCCGTGTCCATCTCGCGCAGCGTCAGGCCGCGCACCCGGGAGAGCAACCTCCGCGGCCCCTCCTTGATGCCCAGTTCGCGCAGACCATGGCAACTGTCGTGGAAGGCGACTGCTTTGTCGAGCCGCGCGCCGACATCCTCCACCTGGGCGACCTCGGTCAGGAACTTCGAGAACTCCCACACCCGTCCCTCGATTCCCTCGCACTCGTCCCCGAGCAGCTCCTTGTAATGGTGCGCGATCATCGACGCGCAGGAGCCCGAGGGCACCACGATTCGTTCCGCGTCCCGGAAGACCCTGAGCCAGTGACGCGCCACCGAGCGCGCCTCGTCGCGGTAGCCGGTGTTGAAGGCCGGCTGGCCGCAGCAGGTCTGCTCCTCCGGAAAATCGACTTCATACCCCAGCCGTTCCAGCACCGTCGCCATCGCCAACCCGACCTGTGGAAAGAGCTGATCCACAATGCACGTGACGAAAATCGAGACCCGTGACATGCTACCGAATTCTAGCAGGTCCCCGGCGGCAACCGGTTGGGCGCGCCGCAACACAGCACCGAACCGCGACCGTGAGGGAGCGGACTCCCACGTGGACCGGCGTTTCTTGGCGCCCCAGCCATGTGGCGCGGGCGGTTCCGCCTGCGTCCGGCGCTAAAATGGAACCAATGGGCTGGGTTCTGTTCCTCGCATTAGCCGCCGCATCTCTTCCGCAGTCATCCGTGCGCGGCAAGCTCGTTCAGAGGGAAGGAAAGCCGCCCGCCATCGAGACCACGGGTCACGATCTCGTCGCGGTGGAAGGCGAGCCTGAGACGCTCGCGGTTCTGAATGACAAGCGCTTGGCCGGATTCGACATCGAGCTCGTGGGGCACTACGACGCGCCCGGCCGCTTCACTGTCGGGCCGTTTTACACTTCGACCTCGATCATTGTCCACAAGGACGGCAAGCGCTACAGCGTCAGCTACTGGTGCCCCATCTGCTCCATCCGAGCCTACACTCCGGGCAAATGCGTCTGCTGCCAGCAGGAAACTCACCTGGATCTTCAGGAATTGAAACCGTAGTCAGCCGTCAGAAGCTGTGAAGAAATCATCAGCTCTGAAGGCTGATGGCTGATGGCTGACGGTTGACGGCTGACGGCAGACGGCTACCTCCCCAGCCACTCCATCATCGCCCCTAGCGCCCGCCCGCGATGGCTGACCGTCAGCTTGCGCTCGCCGCTCACCTCGCCGAACGAGCAGCCGAACGGCGGGTAGTAAAACAACGGGTCGTATCCAAAGCCGTTCGGCCCCCGCGGCGCATCGAGAATAGAACCCTCGACCACTCCCCGAAACGTGCGCACCAGCCGGCCCTTCTCGGCCAGCGCAATCGCGCACACGAAACGCCCGCCGCGCTGAGCCGCATCGCCGAGCCTTTCGAGCACCAGGCGGTTGTTGTCTTCGTCGCTCGCATCCGGCCCCGCGAACCGCGCCGAGAGCACTCCCGGTGCGCCGCCGAGCGCGTCCACTTCCAGGCCCGAATCGTCCGCGAACAGCATGCCCGGCGCATGCGCGCTGTAGTAGAGTGCCTTCTGAACCGCGTTTTCCTCGAACGTCTGCCCGGTCTCTTCGGGAGGTTCGATGGCGCCCAGGTCCGCAAGCGGGACGATCTCGAACTTCCCGCCGCCCAGCCGCTCCGCCGCCAGGCGGAACTCGCGCAACTTGCCGGGGTTGGTCGTAGCGCAGTACAGCGTCACCCGCCCAGGGCCTCCCGCTGGACCTTGACCAGGCTGCTGGCGCCCCGGCGCGCCAGCGCCAGCAGTTGGGCGAGTTGCGCGTCGTCGAAGGATTTCTGTTCCGCCGTGGCCTGGACCTCGACGAAGCGGCCCGCGCCCGTAATCACCACGTTCATATCGACCTCGGCGCGCGAGTCCTCTTCATACGCCAGGTCGATCATCGGCTCTCCTCCGATGATGCCGACGCTCACCGCCGCCACCGAGTCCCGGATCGGCGAAGCCCGCAGCACGCCGAACTGCACCAACTGTTGCACGGAGATCGAGAGCGCGACGAAAGCGCCCGTGATCGCCGCCGTGCGCGTCCCGCCGTCGGCTTGCAGGACGTCGCAGTCGAGAATGATCGTGCGCTCGCCCAGCGCCGCCAGGTCCACCACCGAGCGCAGCGAGCGGCCGATGAGCCGTTGTATCTCCTGCGTGCGGCCCGATGGGCGCACGGTTTCGCGCGGCGACCGGGAAACGGTGGCTCTAGGCAGCATGGCGTATTCCGCCGTCACCCATCCCTTCCCGCTGCCGCGCAGGAACTGCGGCACGGTCTGCTCCACCGAGGCCGCGCACAGCACGCGCGTGCTGCCCACCTCGATCAGCGCCGAGCCTTCCGCCGTCAGCAGGTATCCCGTCTGGATTTCCACCGGACGCATCTGGTCCGGCCTTCGGCCGTCAGCCCGCATGTCCCAGCGCTCCTTTCAAGAACCCGTAGAACAGCAGCAGCAGCAGAGACATCAGCGCGACCAGGAAAACGATGCACGGGATGGCGCCGCGCTTGCGCTCCCCCTTTCCGCCCTTGCCTTTGGCCTTGGCCGCTTTGTACTTCGCCATTATGAGTCCGCCTAAAACCTTCCCGGCTTCAAGTAGGATGCCGCGCGGTGGAAGAACTCCTCCAGCGTCTGCAGGCTGGTCTGGCCCAGGTTGCGTAAGGTGATGGCCACCACGGGCCGCCCGCGCTCCGCCAGCGCAATCTGGGTCGCCAGGAACTGCGCCACGTGATAGTCGGGGGCGTAACGTGCCGCCGCCAATGGCTCCTGTGCCTCCGAGAGTAGCACGGTCGACAAGCAGCGGCCGTGGCCCAGGATCGTCTCGTGGCAGGAGTGGATCGCGGCCGGGCCCTCCTGGACGTCGGCGGGCATGTTCAAACGCCTCTCGAACAATCCATCGGCCGCGCGGTCGAGGATCCGCCGCACGGCCACTCCCGCGGGTGAATACCGTGTGTCTCCGAAGAACGTCAGGTCGCCGTACTCGATGCGCCGCTCGGCAACCAGGTTGCGGAGGATCGCCGCGTAAAGCTGTGGCGCATCCATTCCATTCGGCTCGAAGTTCAGATCGAGGCGATCGTAGTGCAGGATGAGGTCGCCGCGAAACGCGACCTGGCGTTTCGACGAGACCATGGACTTCCAGCATGCCGTGTGCGCGGTGCCGCCCGCTTCCTGTGCCTCGCCGTATATGCGGCTCGCGATCGCTTCCTGCAAATCCGCTCCGGGCCGCGTGGCGAAGTTCAGCCCGCGCAGCCAGGCCAATCCGAACACGCAGTAGTGGACGACCTGCATATACCGCGAGAGCAGCGAGCCGCGCGGCAAAGTCAGAACCGCCAGTGGGTACCCCGCCCGGCGCAGCAGCGCGATCTTCGCCGTGTCCGGCCCCGGCATGCCGCTGACCCGAACGGCAACAAAAACGCGGTCCTGTTGCGGGTCTCTAGGGGGACGGTAGTTCGCCAGCCGCGGCCTTGCGCACGGCATGATCTTCAAGCCCAGTTTCTCGCTCTGGCCCAAGGCTTCCTCGAAACGCTGCTTGGTCCACATCGCGGCGCCGGCCCAGTCCTTCGGCAGCACCAGCGTGACCTTGTCGCGGCCCGCCCCTCCCTGCGCGTGCAGAAAGGACGCCAGCCGCCAAGCGGTGTAAATGTCTTTTTCGCTCAGGCAGGCGTTCCGGATCCACGCGCCCAGGTCCACGCGCGCTAGCGCCAGCGGGTAGAGACTGCCCCGCGCCAGCGGCCCGCCATGCCGTCCTGCCACGACGCCGTCAAGCGGCAAGGCCGCCCGCCGATAGCCGCGCTCGCGCGCCAGGCCGTCGAGCAGCGAGCCCTCCGCCGCCAGCGAGAGAAAATGAGCGCGGCCGTCGATGCGATGCCGGTCATACAGGTTCGCCAGCTTCTGCAGGGCGACCACCGGCTCGTAGGAAGTCATTCCGGTCGTCGTCCCCACCACCAGGGCGCTGCGCAGGACCGCGGAGATGGAGAGTCCGCTCCGGCGCTCGATATCGTCCAGGATCGCTTTCAGCTTGACGGGATCCGCCGAATCGAGAACGTAACAGCGCGGGCCGCGCTTGAGGAGGCCGGCCGCATGGTACATCCACGCGTCCGCGGCCGCAGCTCCCACCCCGGCCCACAGCAGAAACCGCAGCGGCGCCTGGTGCGCGCTCTTGATCGCCGCGCGCAGCTCGGCCGCTTCGGCGGTCACCTGCCCGGCCCACTCCGGGTGCTTCTCCGCGTTCCACGCCGCGCTGAATACGCCGTAGCAATTCCGCGTGACGCGCCCGGCGCCATCGAACTCCATCCCGATCGACGCCAGCGGGTCGGAGGCATCCACCGTCTTGAGCCTGCCGAGAATCCGCTCGGTGCCGAATTTCTGGAAGAAGGACTCGGAGACGTCTCCCGGCGAGTCGTTGGCGAGCGAGAGCAGCACCTAATCGTTGTATCACAGAACCGCGTGGCGCACGCCGTAGGATAAGCTTCAGCTTGTCCCCGCCGCATCACGCGCTTGTTTGGTCCGTGTCTGTCTCGAACGCGATCACGCAGTCTTCCGGGCTCCAGCCTTTGTTCGTCGCCGTGGTGGTGATGCCGCCCGATGGCATGCGCTCGTAAGGGAACGCGCTGCCGTCCTCGACCACGTACGCCCGCCGGATCTCGCCCTTGACCGTGTAATCCATCCTCAGGCTCGTGCCCGGAAGCCAGTTGAAGATGTGCAGGAACCACGTATTGCCGCGCGCGGTGGACGCCGTCGCCGTGTAATACACGCCTGGCCCCGGCCGCGTGCCATGGATCGCCGTGCCGTTCTTGTTCAGCCATGTTCCCACCGCGTGCAGGCGATCGGCGAACTCCTGCTGCACGACGCCCGTCGGTTTTGGCCCCACGTTCAGCAGCACGTTGCAGTCGGCCCCGGCGGCCGTCGCGAGCATTTGAACCAGCTCCGAGACCGGCTTGTAGCGCGAGTCGGTTCGCGCATAGCCCCAGTCGTCGTTGACGGTGAGGCAGGCCTCGCGCAGGCGTCCATCGTCTTTTTCCGGCCGGCGTCCGAGCTCCTGCTTGGGCGTGCTGAAATCGGCCGGGACGCCGCTGCGGTCGTTGATCAGCGCGCCCGGCTGCAAGCCGCGTATGAGCGCGATCAGGTCCGCCGAATGCCACTGCTCGGGTGTGTGGTCCCAGCCCCCATCGAACCAGATGCCGGCGATCTTTCCATATTGCGTGCACAGCTCGCGCAACTGGGTTTGGATCGTGTCGAGGAACGCGGCCGAAACCGGCGTTTTCGGCTCCAGGCTTTCCTTGTAGGCCGGGTTATTCCAATCCATGAGGCTGAAGTAGAAGAACAGGGGCATGTTCTGGCGGTGGCATTCGGCGGCCAGCTCGCCGATCAGGTCGCGCCCGAACGGCGCGTGCATAATGCTGAAGTTGCTGCTGGCGGTCCGGAACATGCAAAAGCCCTCGTGATGCTTCGAGGTGATGGTCATGTATCGCTGGCCGGCCGCCTTCGCCAGATCCACCCACGCGCGCGCGTCGAATTCGGAAGGATTGAAGAGGGCGATCCGCTTCTGGTACTCGGCGGGCGGAATGCGCTCATTGTGCATCACCCATTCGCCGCGTTCCAGCGTCGCGTACAGGCCGAAGTGAATGAACAAGCCGAACCGCGCGTCCCGGAACCACGACCGGGCTTCCGCCGGCGCGCCGGCCGGCGCAACGTCCGCGGCGGAAGCGGTAGCGGTCATCAGCGGAGCCGCAGTTAGGGCTTGTGCGAATTGGCGTCGGCTCAGTTGCGTGGGGTATGGTCTCCCGGACAGTGGTCTTCGTCCAAGCATCATGATACTGCGCTGGTGGGCAGCTCACCCCACATTGGCCGATCAACCACCGTTCATCGGATTTCATCGTTTTCTACCCGGAATCTCCGGCCGGTGCGGCGGGCAGCGCGAAACACGCGAAATAGAAAAGTGCAACATGGTCCTAGTCCCAAAAGCGGACACTTCCGCCGCCCACACGCTTAACCGCCGGGCGCGCGACCGCGGCCCTTTGCTAACCTGGAGATTCCCAACCCATGGCTGAATCTCCGATCACTCTTCGAAGCGACGATTTCGCGACCTGGTACCAGGACGTGGTCCTCCAAGGCGACATGGCGGAGCCCGCCGAGATCGTCAAAGGCTGCATGGTCATCAAGGCCAACGGCTACGCGGTCTGGGAAGTGCTCCAGCGCGAGCTCGACACGCGCTTCAAGGCTTGCGGCCACAAGAATGTCTACTTTCCGCTGCTCATCCCGCAGAGCTTCCTGAAACGCGAAGCGGAGCACGTCGAGGGCTTCTCGCCCGAGCTGGCCGTCGTCACCATTGCCGGCGGCAAAGAGCTGGAAGAGCCCTACGTCATCCGCCCCACTTCCGAAACCATCGTGGGCCACTTCTTCAGCAAGTGGATTCAGAGCTGGCGCGACCTGCCCATGCTCCTCAACCAGTGGGCCAACGTGGTGCGCTGGGAATTGCGCACGCGCCTGTTTCTGCGGACCACCGAGTTCCTGTGGCAGGAAGGCCATACCGCCCACGCCACGCACGAGGAGTCCCTCGAAGAAGTCCTGCGGATGCTCGATGTGTACGCCGACGTGGCCGAGAACGTCATGGCCATGCCCGTCATCAAAGGCGTCAAGTCGCAGGCCGAGAAGTTCGCCGGAGCGCTGCGCAGCTACTCCATCGAGGCCATGATGCAGAACGGGCTGGCGCTCCAAGCCGGCACGAGCCACGACCTCGGCCAGAATTTCGGCAAGGCGTTCGGCGTGCAGTTTCAGAGTAAGGAAGGCCGCCTCGATTACGTCTGGCAGACCAGTTGGGGCGTGAGCACGCGCCTGATCGGCGGCCTCATCATGAGCCACTCCGACGACAAGGGGCTGGTGCTGCCGCCCCGCGTCGCGCCGGACAAAGTGGTCCTGGTCCCCATCTACCGCAAGGACGAGGAGCGGGCCCGCGTCCTCGAAGAGGCCGCCCGCATTGCCAAGGAAGTCGGCGCCCGCCTCGACGACCGCGAGGGACAGACGCCCGGGGCCAAGTTTTTCTATTGGGAGCGTCGCGGCGTGCCGCTGGTCGTAGAATTGGGGCCCCGCGATCTGGCGTCGGGCAACGCGGTCCTGAAGCGGCGCGACACGGGAGCCAAGGAAATCGTGCCGCAGGCCGATCTCGCCGCGCGCATTCCGGCCGCGCTCGAATCCATGCAGGTGGACCTCTACGATAAAGCCAAGCAGAGACTGAAGGCCAACACCGTGCTTGCGAACTCGCTGGCGGAGGTCGAGTCGATCCTGGCCGACGTGACCGCCGAGAAGGGCGGCGGTAAATTCGTGATGGCGCACATCAAGGACGATCCCGCCTGCGACGCGCGACTGAAGGAGTTCAAGGCCACGGTCCGCTGCATTCCGCTGGCCGACGAGTACGACGGCCCCGGCAAGTGCATCATCACGGGAGAGCCGGTGGACCGTCGCGCCGTGATCGCGAAGGCATATTGAAACGCCTCCTCATCCTCGCCACCACCACCGGTTACCAGACTCGTGAGTTTGCCCAAGCCGCGCGCCGCGCCGGCGCCGAACCCGTTCTCGCCACCGACCAGTGCCACCGACTCGACGACCCTTGGGGCGACGGCGCCATCACGGTGCGCTTCCACAACACCGCCCGCTACGCCGGCCTGCTCGAGGCGAGCGGCCCCTTCGACGGCATCGTTGCGGTCGGCGACCGCCCGGCCTTCCTCGCCGCCCTGGCCGCCCAGCGGCTGCGCGTCCCGTTTCATCCGCCGGCCGCCGTCGAGGCTTGCCGCAGCAAGTTCCTGGCGCGCGAGCGCTTCCGCGCCGTCGGCCTCAACGTTCCGGCGTACTTCCGCGTTCCGCTGGCAGCCGATCCGCTCGAAGCGGCCCGCCGCGCGCCCTTCCCTTGCGTACTCAAACCGCTCGGCCTCTCGGGCAGCCGCGGCGTGATCCGCGCCGATAGCGAGCCGGAGTTCGCAGCCGCCTTCGAACGCATCAAGCGACTGCTCACCAGCGTCGAGATCCGCATGAGAAGGGAAGAGCAGGACCGCTTCATCCAGGTCGAAGAGTTCATCCCCGGCCGCGAATTCGCGTTCGAGGGCATCGTCACGGACGGCACCCTCCGGACGCTGGCGCTGTTCGACAAGCCCGATCCTCTGGACGGCCCGTTCTTCGAGGAAACCATCTACGTCACGCCCTCGCGCGAGACGGAAGCGGTGCAGCGGGAGATCGTGGCGACTACCGGGCGGGCTGTCGCCGCGCTGGGGATGACCCACGGTCCCGTGCACGCCGAGCTGCGCTGGAACGGCCGTGGCGCCTGGATGCTGGAAGCCGCTCCGCGCCCCATCGGCGGCCTCTGCGCGCGGGCTCTGCGGTTCTCCGGAGGTGTGTCGCTCGAGGAGTTGATTCTGCGCCACGCGCTTGGCGAGGATGTTTCAAGCCACCGCCTCGACGGCCCGGCCAGCGGGGTGATGATGATCCCCATCCCGCGCGCCGGCGTCTACGAGGATGTGGCGGGGATCGAGAACGCCCGCGCCGTTCAGGGCATCGAAGATGTCGTCATCTCCGCCGAGCGGGGGCAGAAGCTCGAGCAGTTGCCGGAAGGCTCGAGCTACCTGGGATTCCTCTTCGCGCGCGCGTCTGCCCCAGCCGAGGTCGAAGGCGCCCTGCGCTCCGCGCACGCGCTGCTGGAATTCAAGATCGCGACGGCCCTGCCCGTCGTCCGGGGCGCCCAGTGAACCGCCGCTCCCGTGGCGCACGCTTCAGCGTGCCGTGCCGGCACTCGTGCCGGCACATGCGGTCAGTTCTTCGAGCGCGGAGGCACGAATTCCGGCGGGAAAGCCGCCCCCTCGCCGAAGAAGTACTCCTCCATCTGCTTAAGCAGGAACTCCTGCGATTTCGGGTCGCCGAGGTTCAGCCGGTACTCGTTCATGATCATCTTCATGTGTTCGAGCCACAGCTTCCATGCCTCTTTCGAGACGTTCTCGTAAATGCGCTGCCCGAGCGGGTGTCCCTCGAAGGGAACTTCGTCGAGCCCGGTCATCTGGCGCTGGAACTTGACGCAGAAGATCTTTCGAGCGCCCGGTTTTTCGTCTTCCGGTGAGGGCACGCTTCCACAACTCATGTATGAGGATCCTCCGAAACTTCAGCATACCGCAGCGCTCCGCGGCTTCAGGCCGCCGATGCGCGTGGCCGCCGGGAGCGGGTCCGCGCCAGGTATTCGGAGAGCTTGAGCGGCCGCTGTCCGCCCATCTCCAGGCCATGCACGGCCGCCTTCTGGTAGCGGCGCAGCAGCCGCCGGCGGTTGGCGCGCAAAACGCACTGGTCGAGATCCACAAGCAGCTCGACCTCCCACGGATAGAAGCTGGTGCGTACCAGCGCGCCGCTCTCGATCTCGCGCATGAGGCGCTTGAAGCGGACCACCAGTTGTGCGGTATCGGCCACGCTGGAAACCTCACCCGTCTTATCGGCTGGTGCCGGGATTTTGTACAATCCGAAGGGACCGGAGGGTTCGGGAAATGCGCAAGATAGCGGTTGCCGTCGTTCCAGGGGATGGCGTTGGGTTGGAGGTGGTGCGCGCCGCGCGGCGCGTTCTCGAAGCTGCCGGTGCCCGTCACGCCATCGATTTCGCGTTCGAAGAATTCGACTGGGGAGCGGAGTACTACTTTCAGCACGGCCGCATGATGCCGGCCTCGGCGCTCGACCTTCTGCGCTCCTTCGACGCCATTCTGCTCGGCGCGGTCGGCCATCCCGACATTCCCGATTACGTCACCCTCGGCGGGCTGCTGCTGCCCATCCGCCGCGGCTTCGACCTGTATGTCAATGTGCGCCCGGCGGTGCTCTATCCGGGCGTCGAATCGCCGCTGGCGGGCCGCGGCGCCATCGACATGGTCGTGGTGCGCGAGAACACCGAAGGCGAGTACTCGCCGGTGGGCGGATTCGTCTACCATCACCAGCCGGAGGAGATTGCGGTGCAGACCGCCGTGTTCACGCGGCGCGGAACCGAGCGCATCATCCGCTACGCGTTCGAGCTGGCGCGCCGCCGCGACGGGAAGAAGCGCGTGGCCTCGATCACCAAGTCCAACGCCCAGGCCTATGGCATGGTGCTTTGGGACCGCGTCTTCGACGCGGTGGCGCGCGAGTTCGCGGACATCGAGACCGAGTCGCTTCTGGTCGACGCCGCCGCCATGAACTTCGTGCGCCGCCCGGAGACCTTCGACGTGGTGGTGGCATCGAACCTGTTCGGCGACATCCTGAGCGACCTGTCGGCGGTGATTACGGGCTCCATCGGCCTGGCGCCGAGCGCCAACCTGGACCCCCAGCGGCGCGCCCCTTCGCTGTTCGAACCGGTCCACGGCTCGGCTCCCGATATCGCCGGACGGGGCATCGCCAACCCGCTGGCTGCCATCCTTTCGGCGGCGATGATGCTGGATCACCTGGGCGAGGCGCAGGCCGCCCGCTCGGTCGAGGCGTCCGTTAAGGCCGTTCTGGCGGCAGGCTCCGTCCGCACTCCCGACCTGGGGGGATCGAGCGGCACCGAAGACGTCGCCGCGGCCGTCATTGCAAATCTGCGATAAGCGGCTCAAATTCGCTCCGAGTCGGCCGATGAGAACATTGAAATGGCAGCCACGCCCAGAACGGGCGCCGATGACGGCGGCGCGGTCGATGGCCTGTTGCGGGACATCGCAATTCAGGCCGAGCTGCTGGCGCTGAACTTCGCCCTGGAGGGCGAAGGCGCCGAGCAGGCTTCGACAGCCCTCATCGCGCTATCCCGCGAACTCCGCGAGGCCGGCCGTGCTAGACCGGGCGCCACCGAAGGCGCCCGGTCCACCTGGCGCCTGGGAGACTGACCCCTGGCGGACCCGCCTCCCGCGATGAGGTTGCGCCGCACGCCAGAGTTCGTTATCCCTAGAAGGACGGTGTTATTCCACGTCGCCGGGCAAAGGATCGCGCGGAAGGCACGCCGGCTGGCGGCTGTTTTCACGCTGTTCGCCGCAGTTCCGTGCTGGGGTGCCGAGGTGCGCCTGACGGGCCGGACGACCGACGAGAACGAAGTGCCGGTCGGTCAGGCGCGCATAGCGGTCAGTGGAGCCGAAGGCCACGCGGTGCGCACCGTGGCCGCCCCCAACGGCTCGTTTTCCATCATTCTGCCAGGGCCCGGGGATTACGTCGTCGATGTCCAGCGGGAAGGCTACTTCGAGTTGCGGAACTACCGCCTCCATCTGGACGGGGATCGCGAGCTGATTCTCGTGCTCAACACGCTCCATGAGGTGCTCCAGAGCGTGGACGTCAACGGCACTCCGTCGCGGGCGGGCCTGGACCAAACCGCGGAGCAGGAGAATCTGAGCGGCACGGAGGTGAACAACGTGCCCTACGTCGCGTCGCACAGTCTCCGCAACGCCATGGACCTGATCCCGGGCGTCGTGCAGGACTCCGGCGGGACGCTGCACTTCGAGGGTAGCTCCGAAAACCAGGTGTACTACACCCTGAACGATTTCAATATCGGGGACCCGATCACCGGCCACCTCAATACCCGTCTCGCCGTGGAAGGCATTCGGGACATGGAATTCCAGAGCGCGCGATTCTCGCCGGAGTTCGGGAAGGGCTCGGCCGGCGTCCTCACCATTCACACCGACACCGGTGGCGACAAGTTCCACTATACGGCGACGAATTTCATTCCGGGCTTGGGAACTCAAAACGGGTTTCATCTCGGAAACTGGACGCCGCGGGCCGGCTTTTCCGGGCCGATCGTGCACGGGCGGGCTTGGTTCGCGGACAACTTCGGCGCGGAGTACGACCAGAGTTTCGTAAACGGACTGCCGCAGGGGCAGAACCAGCGGTCGGGCTGGTCCGCCAGCAATCTACTCCATGGCCAGGTGAATGTGACGAGGTCCCAGATCCTGTTCGCGGATTTCCTGGTGAATTTCAACAACCAGACCCGGGCAGGATTGGGGCCGCTGGACCCGGTTTCGACGACAACGGCGCAGCGCTCGAGCGAGTACCTTACCAGCCTGAAGGATCAATTCTACTTCGAGAACGGCACGCTGGCCGAGCTTGGGTATGCGCACAGCAGTTACTCCGACCGGCAGGTCCCGCAAGGCGATGGGCTATACATCCTCTCGCCCAGCGGGCGCAGCGGCAATAACTTCCTGACATCCAGTCAATGGGCCAGCCGGGACCAGGCGCTGGCGAACGTATTCCTGCCTCAATGGGAGCTCGCCGGGGCGCACCAGTTGAAAGTGGGGGCCGATTTCGACTACCTCAATTACCAGGCCGATTTCACGCGCACGGGCTACGACCAGATCGGCTTGGCGGGCACTCTGCTCTCCCAGACGCTGTTTACGGGCAACGGCGCGTTCCAGCGCTCGAACCTCGAGGCGTCCTCGTATGTGGTGGACACCTGGCGGCTGAGGCGGAATGTCCAGATAGAGGCCGGCGTCCGGCAGGACTGGGACCGGCTGGTGGACCATGTGGCCCTGGCGCCAAGGGTTTCCGTCTCTTACTCGCCTTTCGGCTCGGGTAACACGAAGCTTTCTGCCGGATACTCCATTACCCACGATGCCACGAGTCTCGCCTTGTTCAGCCGGCCGCTCGACCAGACCGCGCTTACGACATACTACAATCCAGACGGCACTCCGGTGGGCGGTCCTCAGGCGACAACCTTCACGCTCGGGAACGGCCCCTTGAGAATGCCGCGCTCGGAGAACTGGAGCGCTGGGGTCGATCACTCTTTTCCGCACCGGATCGACGCCGGGGCCGACTATCTGCGGCGCCGCGGGAGCGATGGGTTCACCTACGTCAACACGTCTTCGCCGAACGGAGGAGCGTCCGGGTTCGAGACGCTGTTCGGGAGCCCGACGTTGCCGGGCGTCTACGCTCTGACCAACGATCGCCGCGACGCTTACGACGCGGTGCACGTGGTGGTCCGCCAGACCTTCTCCGGCCAGTTCGAGTGGATGGCCAGCTACACCCGCTCGCGCGCGGTCTCGAACGCGTTTCTGGACCTGACGACCGATCAGCCGTTTCAAGTGCTGAACGAATTCGTCCCGCTGCCCTGGGATGCGCCCAACCGGTTTCTGGGATGGGCGTACCTGCCGCTGCCGCTGAAGAACTGGGCCGTTGCGGTGCTGGCCGACGCGCGCACCGGCTTTCCGTTTTCGGTGGTGGACGAGAACGGGCAAATCCTGGGCGGGGCCGATTCTCAGCGCTTCCCGTCCTACTTCGAGTTGGACGCGCACATCGAGCGGCGGTTCACCTTTTTGGGCTATCGGGTGGCGGTCCGCGCCGGCGTGAACAACCTGACCGGCCATCCGAATCCGGCGGGGGTGAACAACATGGTCGGCGCCCCGCAATACCTGCAGTTCCTGGGCTTCGAGGGGCGTCACCTGGTGGTGCGCGTGCGATTCTTCGGGCGGGCCAAGGGGAAGTGAGGCGGCCTATCCTCGCCACGGTGGACCCGGGCTTTCGTGACCAGTCGAGGCCGCGTGGCTAATTCGGAAGGGGCAAAAGTAACTTCTGCAGATCCTCCATCAATTTGGAAAGGTCCAGGACACCTTCGGCACTGGTAACCTCGGCATTACAGAGCAGCACGACCCCGACACCTTCCCCGGGAAAGTAATGAATGGAGGCCGTCGTCGACGGCTGCAAACCGTTGAATCCCACCATTCGTCGTCCTTCGAACTGCAAGACACCCCAACCGAGACCAAACCGGCTAAGCGTCCCGTCCGATGTCTTTTGGGGAGTCCAGGTTTGCTGAAGGACTTCTGGCTTCAACACGCGGCCGGAACCAACCGCGATTACAAAGCGAAGGTAGTCTTCCGCGGATGCAGTGAAGCCGCCCCCTGGGTACTTATTGCTCGCGTCGTATGCGCGCGTGTTAGCGATCTTGCCGTCCTTGTCCACGGAGTATCCCCGGACCCGTTTGTTCACGATCGCCTGCGGATCGTCGAGATCGAAGCCGCGGATGCCATAGTGGCGGAAGAAGGCTTTGGAAAGTTCCTGGAATGACTCGTGGGTTGCCGCCTCGGCGACAGCGCCGACCATGGTGAAGCCAAACGTGGAGTATGCCGTTTTCGTCCCCGGCTCGAAAAGGAGCGGATCGTCCATGAACGCTCGGAGCGCGTCTCGCGAGGTCCGGTAGTGAAGGGCGCTGAAGACTTCCTCCATGTCGCGATAGTCTCGGACACCCGCTTGGTGGCTTAGCAGCTGTCTAACGGTCACCCTGCCGTAAATCGCAGGCAGATCGGCCACATAGGCTGTTACAGAAGCGTCGAGCATGAGCCGGTCCGACTGGACAAGATCCATGATGATTGTTCCGGTCACCGGTTTCGAAAGAGAAGCAAGACGGTGCGCGCTATCCGTCCGGAGCGGCACATTCTCCTCAATGTCGCCGAGACCAAGCGCTTTAGAGTAGATGACCTGGTCGTGGGTCGAGACGGCGACCGACAGCCCAGGGCAACGCGTCGCCTTGAAGGCCCTCTCTACGATGGGGTTGAGTTGACTTACTATGGCGCCATGATCGCTTTGGGCCCGAGTTGCCGCCGTAAAGATCAGCAGCGCGATCAGGGCGTAGAACGGCTTGCGAAGCACGATGCCTGGAAGACGTAAACCGGAGCGATTCGGTTGCCCGCGAGTGGCGGTGTCCATGAGCCGCCCACTATCACCGCAGCGCAACTGGGGACCAAACCGCCTCGACCAGACTAAAGGGCCAGGCGCCCTGGAGAGAGCGGTGGAGATGCCACCGCGCAGGCGAATGCGAAGACGAACCGGTGGGTGCGACGCTCCACCGGCGAACAAGCCGGCCAGCGAAAGTCCGCTACCTCTTCGGGAAGCTTGCGTCCAGGGCTAGGTTGATCGCCAGGACGTTGACCCGCGGCTCGCCTAGAAAGCCCAGGTCGCGGTTCTGCGTGTTGCGGGCGATCAGGCTGCGAAGCTGGTCGACAGAGATCCCGCGCGCGCTGGCGATGCGGGCCGCCTGGACGTCTGCCGATGCGGGGCTGATGTCCGGATCGAGGCCGCTGGCAGAGCTGGCCACCAGGTCGGCCGGAATCGGGCCGGTGTACTCCGGGTTGGCTTTGCGGAAGGCGGCGACCGAGTCCTTCACACGGTCGGCCAGCTTCTGGTTGGTCGGTCCGAAATTGAACGCATTGGAAGAGGTCGGGTCGTATCCATCGTTGCCGGCGGCGGAGGGCCGGGGCTGAAAATACTCGGGCCCCTTGAAGTTCTGGCCGATCAGGCGGGAGCCGACGATGCGGCCGTTGGCGCGGATCAGGCTGCCGTCCGCCTGGTCGCGGAAGAGAACTTGGCACAATCCCGTGACCACCAGCGGGTAAGCGAGGCCGGTCAGAACCGTCAAAACCAGCATCATTTTGAAGCCGCGAAACATTTGCTGCCACATAGGTCTCTCCTCAGTCGTCCGCTTGCTTACGCGCGCGGTTCGGTGCTGCTGTCCGCCTGCCTACGCGCGCGGTTCGGTGCTGTGCTGCCGCCGCGACAGAAGCACGGAACCGCGACCGTGAGGGAGCGGACATACTCATGCCAGCCTCAGCAGGCCCAGTATCCGGTCGATCAGCCAGATGCATGGGAACGGGGCGATAAAACCGCCGACGCCGTAAATCCAGAGGTTGCGCCGCAGCATCCCGGCGGCGCTCTGGGGCCGGTATTTCACGCCCCTCAGGGCCAGCGGCACCAGCGCCACGATAATCAGTGCGTTGAAGATCACCGCGGCCAGCACGGCGCTCTGGGGCGTGCGCAGGAACATGATGTTGAGCTTGGCCAGGGCCGGGTACGTCACCATGAACATCGCCGGGATGATGGCGAAGTACTTGGAGACGTCGTTCATGATGGAAAACGTGGTCAGCGCGCCGCGGGTGATGAGCAACTGCTTCCCGATGGCGACCACCTCGATGAGCTTGGTGGGATTGCTGTCGAGGTCCACCATGTTGCCGGCTTCCTTGGCCGCCATGGTTCCGCTGTTCATGGCCAGGCCGACGTCGGCCTGCGCCAGCGCCGGGGCGTCGTTGGTGCCGTCGCCGGTCATCGCCACCATGCGCGCGCCGGCCTGCTCCTTGCGGATGTATTCGAGCTTGTCCTTGGGCGTGGCCTGCGCCAGGAAATCGTCCACGCCCGCCTCCGCGGCGATGGCCGCGGCCGTCAGCGGGTTGTCGCCGGTGACCATGACGCTGCGGATGCCCATGGCGCGCAACTGCGCGATGCGCTCCTTCATGCCGCCCTTGACAATGTCCTTGAGGTGGATGATGCCGAGCAGGCGGGGACCGTCGGCGACGGCCAGCGGCGTGCCCCCGGTCCGCGAAATGCGATCGGACAGCTCCGCGATGGTTGGAGGGACCGCGCCGCCTTCGTTTCTCACGAACTCGACGATCGCGTCGGTGGCGCCCTTGCGCAGGCGGCGGCCGTCGATATCGACGCCGCTCATGCGCGTGTAGGCCGAGAACGGAATGAAGTGCGCGTTGTGCTCGGAGACCTCGCGGCCCCGCAGCTTGTACTTCTCCTTGGCGAGAACCACGATGGACCGGCCTTCGGGCGTCTCGTCGGCGAGGCTCGAAAGTTGGGCGGCGTCCGCCAGATCGTTTTCGTTGACGCCGTCTACGGGCAGGAAAGCCACCGCCTGGCGGTTGCCGAGCGTGATGGTACCGGTCTTGTCGAGCAGCAGGGTGTTCACGTCGCCGGCGGCTTCGACCGCCTTGCCGCTCATGGCCAGCACGTTGTGCTGCATCACGCGATCCATACCGGCGATGCCGATCGCCGAGAGCAGCCCGCCGATGGTGGTGGGAATCAGGCACACCAGCAAGGCGACGTACACGGGAATGGTCGGAACGGTGCCGGCGTGGGCCGACGCCACGCTGTACACCGCGTACGGCACCAGGGTGGCCACGGCAAACAGGAAGATGAGCGTCAGCCCCGCGATCAGAATGTTGAGCGCGATCTCGTTGGGCGTCTTCTGGCGCGAAGCGCCTTCGACCAGCGCAATCATGCGGTCCAGAAACGTTTCGCCGGGGTTCGAGGTGATGCGGATCTTGATCTGATCGGAGAGCACCTTGGTGCCGCCGGTGACGGCGCTGCGGTCGCCGCCCGACTCGCGAATCACGGGAGCGCTCTCCCCGGTGATGACGGATTCGTCGACCGTAGCGATGCCTTCGATGACCTCGCCGTCGCCCGGGACCAATTCGCCCGTGTTGCACAGCACCACGTCTCCGGCGCGCAGCTTCGAAGAGGCGACCCTATCGCTGGTTCCATCGGGGAGCAGGCGGTTGGCGATGGCGTCGCTCTTGGTCTTGCGCAGCGTGTCCGCCTGGGCCTTGCCGCGGGCTTCGGCCATGGCCTCGGCGAAGGTGGCGAACAGGACGGTGAACCACAGCCAGATGCAGATCTGCAGCTCGAATCCCAGGCCGCCCGCTCCGGTGACGAGGTCCCGGATCAGGAACGCCGTTGTCAGGGCGGCGCCGACCTCGACCACGAAGATGACCGGGTTCTTCATCAGCGTCACGGGATTCAGCTTGCCGAACGAGGCGCCGATGGCGCGCCGGAGAAGCTCGGGATCGAACAGGGGACGCGCACGCACCAGCTTTCTCGGGATGAGCGTGCCCGGGTCTTCAACCGAAGGAGGATTCTCGGTGGTCGTCATCGCTTAGCTCCCAATGAACACTAGTAGCGAGAAGAGCTTCCCCTGGTGCATGAGGAAATGCTCCACAATCGGCCCGAGCGCCAGCGCCGGGAAGAAGGTGAGGGCGCCAATCACGGTCACAGTCGCCACCAGCAGCCCCACAAACAGCGGGCCGTGGGTGGGGAAGGTTCCGCTCGAACTCGGCACTTTCTTCTTGGCCGCCAGGCTGCCCGCCACGGCCAGGAGTGGCACGATGAACATGAACCGCCCGAAGATCATGGCCAGGCCGGTCGTGACGTTGTACCAGGGGGTGGTGCCGTTGATTCCCCCGAACGCGCTCCCGTTGTTCTCTGCGGTGCTCGAGTAGGTGTACAGAATCTCACTGAAGCCGTGGGGGCCGGCGTTGCCCAGATTGGCGGTCGTCGGGCCGGGGGGATTCCAGTAGCTGTCCTTGTGGAATGGAGCAACGGAACTGGCCGCAGTGAGAACAAGGATCAGGAACGATGTTGCCAGGATCGGCAGCATCGCCATCTTGACTTCCTTTTGTTGAATCTTCTTTCCCAGGTACTCGGGCGTCCGGCCCACCATCAGCCCGGCGATAAAGACGGCGACGATCGCGTACAGCAACATGCCGTAGAGGCCCGAGCCAACTCCGCCGAAAATGACTTCGTCCGTCTGGAGGTTGAACATGGGGACGAGGCCGCCCAGAGGAGTGAGCGCATCGTGCGCGGTGTTGATGGCGCCACAACTGGCGTTGGTGGTGACGGTGACGAACAGAGCCGACGCGGCGATGCCGAAGCGGGTCTCCTTGCCTTCCATGTTGCCGCCTGGCTGCTGGGCCGTGGCGGCGGTCTGGAGGCCGAGCTTCGCCAGGATCGGGTTGCCCGCCTGCTCAAAGCCGTAGCAGACGAAAACGCCAATCAGGAACATTACGGCCATGGCCGCGAAGATCGCCCAGCCTTGCCGCGTATCGCCCACCATGCGGCCGAACGTGTAGGTGAGTCCGGCAGGGATGAGGAAGATCAGCAGCATCTGGACGAGGTTCGTGAAGGGAGTCGGATTCTCAAAGGGGTGCGCGGAGTTGACGTTAAAGAATCCGCCGCCGTTGGTCCCCAGCAGCTTGATCGCTTCCTGAGACGCCACGGGCCCTTGCGCAATGGTCTGCGCGGCCCCTTCGACGGTCTTGACCGTGGTGTAAGGGTGGAAGTTCTGAATCGCGCCCTGCGAGCAGAGCAACAGCGCCGCGAGGACGGAGATCGGCAGCAGGATGTACAGCGTCGAGCGCGTGAGATCGACCCAAAAATTCCCGATGCTCGAAACCTGGTGCCGCGCGAATCCGCGAATGATGGCCACCGCCGCGGCCATGCCCACGGCGGCGGAGGCGAAATTCTGCACCGCCAGGGCGGCCATCTGCACGAAGTAGCTCACCGTCGTCTCGGGCGTATAGACCTGCCAGTTGGTGTTGGTCAGAAAGCTGACCGCGGTGTTGTAGGCCAAGTCCGGCGAAATCAGCTTGCCGCCGAATCCCCGCGGGTTGAATGGCAGGTAGCCCTGCAACCGTTGCAGCGCGTAGACGAACAGGAAGCAGAAGATGCTGAACGCCAGCGCGCCGCCCGCGTAGTGGGTCCAGCGTTGTTCCACGTCCTCCCGGATGCCGCACAGCTTGTAGACCAGGCGCTCCAGGGGACGAATCACAGGATGGAGGAAGGTGCGCTCGCCCCCGAACACTTTCGCCATGAACAAGCCAAGCGGCTTCGTGACCAGCAGGATGAGGCCGAAAAACACTGCGATCTGGAGAATCCCATTTCCTGTCATAGAGCCCTCAGAACTTCTCCGGGCGAAGCAACGCCCACGTCAGGTACACCAGCAGAAACACGCATGTGACGCCAGCAACGATGTAGTCCACCATAGGAGTTTGTTCCTTACAACCGGTCGCAGGCCTTCGTGATGGCCCACAGAGCGACGAAGCCGGCAACGCCGGTCAGCACATACAGGAAGTCGAGCATTCCGCGTCTCCTTAGTTCGAGCTTACCAGCAGCGCCTGGTGCCCGCTCTTGCGAAGAGCCCGGGCCAGCCGCCGCTCCCGCGTCCCCGGCCACCAGCGCATGCGGGCGCCCAGGATGACGATGGAGCCCGGCTTGAGGCCGTCGAGCGCTCCGGTTTCCCAGTCGCGGCAGAGGCGGATCTCGACGTTGGTCTCGATGGCCGACTGCTCGGCCAGGGTGCGGAATTTTCGTTCGGCGAAGTCCTTCTGCACCGGCGGCTGATCGAGCTCCGCAGGAAACGCGACGGGCTGGGGCACGATCAGGCGGATTCGGGCGGCCAAACCCTGAGCGAGGTTGGCGGCGGCCTTCAGCGCGGCCAGCGTCTGCTTGACGCCGGTGTAGATCACCACCACTTCCAGCTTCGCGGTCTCCGGCGAGGCCACGCGCGCCAGCACCCCGGGCTGAGCCAGCCAGATCCTGTTCATGAGTGTCACCTGATTCAGGCTAGCTGGGAAGCCATTAAGAAGGCATAAAGGGCGCGTCAGGATTTCGTAAGGGTGTGGTGGAGCAGACGTTTACGCGGGTCTCCTGGAGTCCTGCCCCACCTACTCAGGCAGGTAGAAGCGGTAGCCGACCCAGGGTTCGGTCAGGAGGTAGTGCGGGTGAGACGGGTCCGGCTCAATCTTCTTGCGGAGCTGATTGACGAAGACGCGCAGGTATTCGACTTCCTCGCCGTAGTCGGGCCCCCAGACGGCTTGCAGCAGGGCGCCGTGAGGGATGGGCTGATTGGGATGGGTGAGGAAGTACTGGAGCAGATCGAACTCTTTGGGCGTGAGCCGGCCCTCGCGCGATCCGACCGTCACGCGGCGGGTCTTCAGGTTGATTTCGACCTCGTCGAGCTTGACCGTTCCCAAGGTGTCCTCGGGCCGCTGGGGCAGGCGGCGCAGCGCCGCCCGGATGCGCGCCAGCAGCTCGGGCATACTGAACGGCTTGGTGATGTAGTCGTCGGCGCCTGCGTCGAGGGCCTGCACCTTGTCCTTCTCCGCGTTGCGGACGGTGAGCACGATCACCGCCACGTCCCAGCGTGCACGGATTTCGCGGCAGGCATCCAGGCCGCCCATGCCCGGCATATTCATGTCGAGCAGGACCAGGTCGAAGCGCTCCGCCGCTAGCTTCTCGAGCGCTTCCTCGCCGCTGCGCGCATCCGCCACGTAGTAGCCGAGGCCGGTGAGCGTGGCGCGCATTACGCGGCGGATCTGCGGCTCATCATCGACCACCAGAACGCAGGTGGCGCTCACGAGGGCACCCGCTCCGTGGCGAGCGGAAGGGAGAAGCAGAAGCGCGAGCCGTCCGGTGCGCTCTCCACCCAGATGCGGCCGCCGTGCGCCTGCACGATTTCGCGCGCGATGGTGAGGCCCATCCCAGTGCCGGGAAGCCGCTGGCGGTCTCTCGCGCAGCGGTAGAATTTCTCGAACACGCGCTCGCGTTCCTCTTCGGAGATGCCCGGCCCGCGGTCCCGGACGCTGAAGACAACGCTGTCGGGCGCGGCTTCCGCCGCCACCACCACCGGCGAGCCGGGCGGAGAGTATTTGAACGCGTTGTCGAGCAGTTGCAGAAGCACGGTGTGGAACATGGCCGGATCGGCGCTGACCGGCGGCAGGGGGCCGGCGGCCGAGACCTCGATGCGCCTCCCGTCGAGGCCGGGTTCGACCTTACGGACGACGGCGGCCAGCAACTCGGAGGGCGAAAGCGGCTCCTGGCTGATGCGCAACTCGCCCGCCTCGATGCGCGCCATGTCGATGGCCTCGCTGACCATGGTGGTCATGCGGTCGGCTTCCTCGCTGATGACGGTCAGCAACTCGGTGGTGGTCGGATCGGCCAGGCCCGAAAGCAACGCCGAGGCCGCCGCCTTGACCGAGGTGAGCGGCGTCTTGAACTCGTGCGCCACGGCGTCCAGGAGCGCGGACTTCAACTCCTGGCTCTGGCGCGCCACCTCGGCGCGGCTGGCCAGTTCGAGGGTGCGCGCGCGTTCGAGCGAGATCGCGGCGAGATTGGATATAGCGTGCAGCGCCGCATCGGAGACCGAACCGGTGAAGATCCCGATGCTGCCAATGGGGCCGCCGCCCAGCCGGATGGGCAGCACGGTGACGCCTTTCTCGTCGAGCTCGGTGTTTTGGACGGCCACGTCCCGCAGCCTGGCTTCGGCGAGCGGGAGGTCCTCCGGGCCGGCGCGCTCTACTTCGCCTGTCCGGCGGTCGAACACGGCGACGGCCGGCAACTCGAAAATGGCCGCGACCTGGCGCGCCAGGTGCCTGGCAACGGCGGCCTCGCTGGGTTCCGCCATCATCAGGGCGCGGCTAAGGTTGTACAGCCGCTCCATCTCGGCGCGGCGCTCGGAGGCTTCCACCGCCCGCCGTTTGGCCGTGGCCGAGAGATTGCTTGCGGTCACCGCCGTCACCAGAAAAGCCGTTAGCGCCACCCAGTTCTGCGGATCGGTGATGGTGAACGTGCCGACCGGGGGCAGGAAGAAGTAGTTGAACGAGAGCATGGCGGCGAAAGACGCCAGCACCGCCTCCGCCAGACTTCCCCAGGTGGCGACGGCCAGGATCACCAGCAGGAATGCGAGCGCCACGGTGGTGGAATTTACGTGGAGCACAAGGGAGCAGGCGCCAGTGACCGCTGCGATCAGCGCCAGCGCTGCCGTCATTCTCAGCAGCCGCTTGGACCGGGTTTGCGAAGGCATAACCGCCCCCTTTTGTGCTTATTCTAGCCCTTGCCGGCCGGGCGCTGGCCGTACTTCTCGCTGCATTCGACGGAGCAGAAGTGAACCACCTCGCCGCCGACAGTGCGTTTCACCGACGTGGCCGTGGAAACGTAGGTGCCGCAGACGGGATCGCGCTTGAGCTCGCCAACCTTTTGCGGCTCGGAAGACGGGGAGCGGCCGGAAGCCGCCGGCCCCAGGAATCCGCCGATCGCCTTGCCCAAGACTCCGACGATGGAGCGGAGGAGGCTGATGAGGATGACGGCGAGGAAAAGGTAGAGAACAACGCGGATCATGAGATGGGGCGCTCCCGGGGAACGCCCCGTCCTTCCCATTATGCGCTACGACTTCTTCTTCGACTTCTTCGGGGTCGGAGTCGCGTTCGGGTTCGTGTACTGAGTCTGCACATCTGTGGACAGCGCAGCCAGCATTCCTTTCGCCGCGTCGGCGTTGGGGCCGTTCGGCGCCAGTTCGAGGTACTTGTCGAGTTCTCCCTTCATTTCGGGAGGCGCGACCGTCTTGCCGTCCGGGGTCACGCTCATCTTTGCCGAGAGGCACACGGCGTACTGGAAGTGCGCCTCGGCGTAACTCGGAGTCAGCTCGATGGCCTTCTTGAAGTTCGCGGCCGCTTCGTCGTACTGGCCCTTGTTGACCAGCAGGGCGCCCAGGTTGTAATAGTATTTTCCGGCGCCGGGGGGATCGTATTCAGCCGCCTTCTGCAGCTCCGCCGAGGCCTCCGGAAACCTATTCAGCCGGGCCAGCGCCAGAGCGTAGTTGTTGTGTACCGCGGGGTCGGAGAGCTTGAGCGCGATCGACTTCTCGTAACTTTCAAGGGCGGAGGTCAGCGAGGCCTGCGCCTCGGGACCCATCTGGGTGCCCGCCAGGCCGGTCTGAGCCTCGGCCAGATGGGACCAGATGGCCTCCTGCTTGGGATCGGTTTCACCCGCCTTCTTGAACGCCGCAATCGACTGTTCGTAGTAGGTTGCGGCCGTCAACGGTTGCGGCGCGGCCTGGGGATTGTTGGGGTCCGCGGGGGCGGTGGCCGGACAAGACGCCGGCTTCCTCCCGCAGTTCAACGCCTGCATGCCCGCGTTGTACGACTCGTTCAACTGCCGATTGTGCGCCTGAGCTTCCGCGGCCTGTTTTTCGTGCTCTTTGAGCGCGGCGCGCATCTCGGGGCTCAACTGTTTCTCCTGTTCTTTGGTGAGCGTGCCGGATTGGGCGGCTTCGGAGAGGGCCTGGTCCTGGTCCCTCTTGGCCTTGAGGTTGAAACTGGCGTCGGTGCTGTTGGACGTGGTGGTCCTGAGCTTGTTCACGCAATCGCGTTGCCTGCCATCCACTTCCACGCACACGTTGAAGGTGCCGAGAGGCAGACCGCCATAGAAGTAATGGCCCTTCTTGTCGGTCTTGGTGTGGTAATGGCCCGTGATGTCAACGCGCTCAATCTTGATGACGGCGTCTTTGAGTGGATTGCCATCGTCCCCGGTAACCGTGCCCTCGATGGTGGTGATGGCAGCCAGCGAGACGCCGGCAAAAACGACCAACGCGCTTGCAAGTCCAGCCGCTCTCTTAAGAATCATGACGGACCTCCGCCTCCTGTTTGAGTTCTCCAACATCAGAGCATACTACAACCGCCGGCGGACAGGGTGGTTCCGGCCGGCCATCAGCCGTCAGCCATGAGACGTCAGCCTTGGCCCGTCGGCAATCAGCCCTGGCGACCGCAGGAAAGCCTTGCCTGCAAGCCTGAACTGGTGGTGCTGTCACGCCTCCGGGCGTCGCGAGAAGGATGGGTTACAGCACCGCTCGCAACGCGAGGTTCACCGCCACCATCAGCGCCGAGAACGCGGGGAGGATCAGAAGCGCCTTTTTGAGCCGCCTCGGATCGTCTCCCGCGGCGGCGCCAATCATCGGCGAGCTCACGGCCAGCCCAATCCAGCCGAACATGGCGACGATTCCGATAGCGGTCGCTTTGGCCGCGCCGAAGACGTTGCCGGTGATCGCCAGCACGGTCGGGAACACCGGCGCCATGGCGAGGCCCGCACAGAACACCGCCGCCCAGGCGACGGCGGGCCGGGTGGTCCGGAGCGCCAACCAGGTCGTGATCGTCATCAGCGCCGCCGCGACGAGGGTCACCGTATCGGGCCGCATCGTTTTGAAGAGCGGCGCCACGGCCACTCGCCCGATGAGCAGGCCCAGCGCAAAGCCCAGCGACAGGATGTTCAACGCGCGGCGCTCGGGGATTCCCTGCGCGATGAGGTGGCGCGTGAGCCAGTTCCACACCCCGACCTCGCAGGCCACGTACAAGAACAGCATCGCCGCCAGCAGCCACAGCGCCGGATGACGCAGGAGATGGCTCGCCTCCGAGAGTGCGATTCCGCCAGCGGACCGGGCCGCCGGCATCGTCACGCTGGCGCTCAGGGCCAGAGTGGCCGCCGTGGCCACCGCGGTCAAGTAGCACAAGCGGGTCGAATTGCCGCCCAGGAGGTTGGCGAGGATGAAGGGAGTCGCCAGGCCGCCCAGGCCGAAGAAGACGTTGAGGAAGTTGAGCGCGGCCGCGTGCTGGGAGCCGCCTAGATCGAAGGCCAGGGCGTTAGCTCCCGTGACGATCGTGCCCCCGCCCAGCCCGAGCAGGAACAAGTAACCGACCACCTGGCCATAGCTTTTCGAACTGGGTAGCAGGAACAAAGCGAGGGCGATGAGCGCCAGACCGAGAACCAGGCCCACTTTGTAGCCCTGGCTGTCGATGAGCGGTCCTGCCGCGACGGAAGCGATCACCAGGCCCATCGCCTGAGCCAGGGCAATGTTCCCGTTCTGCTTGGGCGTGAGGTGGAACCGGGCGGATAGCCCGGGCAGAATCGTGCCCAGCATGGCGGCAATGAGACCGTAAACGAAGATCGCGAATATGGGAGCGAGCATCAGCATGGCTCTTAAGAGGCTACACGATTCGGCATCTGCGCGCAGCGGCCGCCGCTTGCTCACGCGCGCGGTTCGGTGCTGGGGCGCTCCCCACGCCAGCGCGAGGCAGGGCGGACGGTCGATGGCGCTACTGCCCGATTCGAGCGTTCCGTCCGCGGCCGACTGCGCTATAATGAACTCAGACGTCGAGCCGCGAGAGTGGGCGAAAGCCCACTTTTTTGTTGGCCCAGTGATAACCAGGCACAATGAACGAAGCCATCGTCGATAGGGTGACGGAGATCGCCCGACGTGTGGCCGAATCCGAGGGCCTGGAAGTTGTTGAGGTTCAACTGCTCGGCGGGGGCAGTAAACGGATGCTGCGAATCACCATCGACAAGCCGGCCGGTGTTTCCCATGCCGACTGTGAGCTGATCTCCCAGCAGGTGGGGACCATCCTGGATGTAGAAGAAGTCGTCCCGGGAAGCCGCTACACTTTGGAGGTCAGTTCTCCAGGGGTGGAGCGCAAGCTGCGCGGGCCGGCGGATTTCGAGCGCTTTCTCGGCCGCAAGGCCAAGGTGGTGCTGCGCGAGCCGGTCGAGGACCGGCGTCACTGGGAAGGCATTCTGGCCGGTTTCGCCGGGGATGTCGTCACCTTGGAGCCCTCACCTGGAAGGACGGTACGGTTCAGCGTCCAGCAGGTCGAGAAGGCGAACCTGAAATTCGACTGGTAATCCCGAACAGTCAACGAGGAAAGCATCTTGGGCACGATCTATCAATCCATCGAGATTCTGAGCAAGGAAAAGGGCATCGACCCGCAGATCATCGTTGACGCGGTCAAGGATGCCATGCTGGTGGCCGCCCGCAAGCATTTTCATACCGAAGAGGATCTCGTGGCGGAGTTCGATCAGAAGACCGGCGCCATCCAGATTTTCATCGTCAAGAAGGTGGTCGAGACGGTGGACGTTCCTCTCAACCAGCTCACGCTCGAGCAGGCCAGGGCCATCGATCCCGGCGCGGAAATCGGCTCGGAAATCCGAATCCCGAAGGCTACCGACCTTCTCGGCAGGGTGTCCGCGCAGACCGCCAAGCAGGTGATCCTTCAAAAAGTCAGGGAAGCCGAACGCGAAACCGTTTATCAGGAGTTTTCCGGCCGCGTGGGGGAGCTGGTGAACTGCTCGGTGAAGCGGGTGGAGGGCCCGGACCTGGTGGTGGACATCGGGAAGACCGAGGCGCGCCTGCCCAAGAAGGAGCAGTCGCGCCTCGAGAGCTTCAGCGTGGGCGACCGCGTCCGCTGCGTCATCAAGAGCGTCGAGAAGAGCGGCAAGAACCCGGGCGTGGTCGTCTCCCGGGCGGCCCCGGAACTGGTGGTCCGCCTGTTCGAGCAGGAAGTCCCGGAGATCTACGACAGCACGGTGACCATCAAGGCCTGCGCGCGCGAGGCCGGCGAGCGCACGAAGATCGCGGTGCAGAGCCGCGATCGCGACGTGGACAGCGTGGGCGCCTGCGTGGGCATGAAGGGCATGCGCGTGCAGTCGATCATCCGCGAGCTGCGCGGCGAGAAGATCGACATCATCGAGTACTCCGAGGACGCGGTTTCGTTCGCCACCCACGCTTTGAGCCCGGCCAAGATCAGCCGCGTGACCATCCTGGACCCCGAACAGAAGCACATGGAGGTCATCGTCGACGACACGCAGCTCTCGCTGGCCATCGGCAAGAAGGGGCAGAACGTGCGCCTGGCTGCCAAGCTGCTGGGCTGGAAAGTGGACATCAAGAGCGAAGAGGAGAAACGCCAGGAGGTCGAGTCTCAAATGGAGGCGCTGGTGGTCTCCGGCGCGCCGGTCTCCGTGCTGATTGACAGCGGTCTCACCGACAAGGTGCTCGAGAAACTGATCGAGGCCGGCATCGCAACCGTCGAGCAGCTCGGCGCCATGACGCCCGAGCAGCTCGAAGAGATACCGGGGGTCGGGCCCAAGACCGTCGAGTCCATCCAACTCGCGGTGAACGGCTACTACGCGCAGTTCGAAGAACAGGCAGGCGGCGCAGGCGAGGCTGCCGGCACGGCCGAAGCGGTGGCCGAGCCCGAAGCCGGCCAGGAGCCGGGCCTGGAGGCTGAAGCGATGGGCGAGCCCGAAGCCGGCGAGGAGCCAGCGCTGGAGGCCGAAGCGGCTGGCGGGGAGCCGGTGGAGGAAACGCTGGAGGCGGCGGAAGAGTCCGCGCCCGAGGAGCAGGGGGCTACGCCCCCGGCCGGAACGGATTCGGAATGATGGAACTCTGCTACCATAAAGGACTCGGATTGAGTGCCTTGGGGGTTAGAGAACAAACGGCGCCAGCTCGGGGAGTGTGTCTCGGAGCTTCTGACAGGGAGGATTATGCCTCCCCAAGTAGGCGGTCCAACTGAACAACGTTGTTATGAGGAAAATTCGGATTAACGAGCTGGCGCGCGAGTGCGAACAACCGAACAGCGCGATCATCGCGGTGCTGCCGCAATTCGGCGTCACCGACAAGAAGACGCACTCCAGCTCGATTGAAGACGACGTCGCGGACAAGATCCGGCGGCACTTTGGCGTTTTTGTCGAGCGCGCCGCCCCCGCGGCTGAGGCGGGAGTCGCGGAAGAAGCCGAAGTCGCGGCCGAGGAGCAGGCGGGCTTCGAGCCGGCTGAGGCGGAAGCCCCGGCCGTGGAGCCCCCGCAGACTGCCCCGTCGGTCGCCCCAGCGTTCCCGTTCGGCCTGACTACGGAAGAGAAAATGGCCGCCCGTCCGGCCGCGCATCCGGTGCGCCCGCCGCTGTTGGGAAGAGGCCCGCGGCCCGTGCCGGCGCAGCCACCCTCGGCTCCGGCTGTGGCGCCCGCGCTACCCGCCGCGGCGCCTCCGCTGCCCGGCACGCCCGTCCGGCAGCCTTACGCCGCCCGGCCATTGCCCTCGGCTCCCCGTCCTGGCCAGATCATTTCCGGGCCGCGGCAGCCGTTTCCCGGCGGTCCGGCGGAAGCGCCCCAGCGGCCCGCAGTGCGTTCTTCGGCCAGGCCCGCCGCCGCGCCGTCCCAGGCGCAGCAGCAGCCGTCCGATCGGGCCTCCGCCGGTCCGCCCGTCGCGGTCATTTCACTGCGGGGGGCGAGCCTGGCAGGCCAGCCCGCTGCGCGGCCCGTCGTTCCGCCGCGGCCCGACCTGGTCGCCCGGCTCCAGCAAACCAGGACCATGCCCGGCCAGCCGCAGCCGCGCCCCGGGGCTCCCCTTCGTCCGGCCAGCGTGCCCGTGCCCGGCCAGCCGATTTACAAAGGCCCCATCCGTCCCGGCCAGCCGCTCATGCGCGCGCGTCCCGGCGCGCCCAGCGGTCCGCTGGCCAGAGGACGGGGTCTGCACCCCACCACGCCTCTGCGTCCCGAGGTGGTCACCGTACCGGCCACCGAACAGCGCCGCCGCCAGTTCGGCGCCCGTCCGGTCATCGATCGCGAGCGCGAACGCGAAGGAAAGCTGCTCCGCGTCCCCGTGCGCCGGGGCGAGGATATCGGCCACCTTGCCGAAGGCAAGCAGATCACGGTCGCCGAAGGGATCACGGTCAAGGAGCTCTCCGAGAAACTCGGGCTCAAGGCCAACCTGGTCATCAAGAAGCTGGTCGATCGCAAGGTCTTCGCCACCATCAACCAGGCTCTGGACGTGAAGATGGCCGAGAACCTGGCGCGCGATTTCGGCGCCATCGTCTCCACGGTCAGCTTCGAGGAAGAAGCCACCCAGCAGCAGGAGATGCTGGCCAGCACCAGTAGTGAAGAGGACTCCGGGCCCGTCAAGCGGCCGCCCGTGGTCACCATCATGGGTCACGTCGATCACGGCAAGACCTCGCTGCTCGATGCCATCCGGTTGAGCCGCGTCGCCGAGAGCGAGGCCGGCGGCATCACCCAGCACATCGGCGCTTACCAGATCGAAAAGAACGGCCGCAAGATCACCTTCATCGACACGCCCGGCCACGAGGCGTTCACTCGCATGCGCGCCCGCGGCGCCAAGGTCACCGATGTGGTGGTCCTTGTGGTTGCGGCCGAAGACGGCGTGATGCCGCAGACGGTCGAGGCCATCGATCACGCCCGCCTGGCGCAGGTCCCCATCATCGTCGCCATCAACAAGATCGACAAGCCCGACGCCCAGCCGGAGCGCGTCATGCAGCAGCTCTCCGACCGTGGCCTGGTGCCCGAAAAGTGGGGCGGCGATACCGTCATGGTGCCCGTCTCCGCACGCACCAAGCAGAATCTGGATCTGCTGCTGGAAATGATCCTGCTGGTCTCCGACATGCTGGATCTCAAGGCCAACCCCAGCCGGCCTGCCGTCGCCAGCGTGCTCGAGGCGAAGCTCGACCGCGGCCGCGGTCCGGTGGCCACCGTACTGGTGCGCAACGGCACCCTGCACGCCGGCGACTACTTCGTCTGCGGGTCTGTTTTCGGCAAGGTCCGCGCCATGTTCGACGATCGCGGCGAAGCCCTCAAGGACGCGGAGCCTTCGGCGCCGGCCGAGGTCATCGGCCTGGATTCGCTGCCCGAGGTCGGGGACAGCCTGCAAGTGGTAACCGACACCGCCAAGGCCAAGCAGATCGTGGTCTACCGCGAGTCGAAGGCGCGCGAGCAGGCCATGGCGAAGAATACGCGGATCACGCTCGACCAGTTGCACCGCCAGCTCAAGGAGGGCGAGGTCAAGGAGCTGCCGGTGATCCTCAAAGCGGACGTCGGCGGCAGCGCCGAAGTGATCGCCGAGGCCCTGCAGAAGCTCTCCACCGACAAGGTCCGAATTCAGGTCATCAGCAGCGGCGTGGGCGCCATCACCGAAACCGACGTGCTGCTGGCTTCGGCCTCCAACGCCGTGGTTATCGGCTTCAACGTCCGGCCGGATCGCAACGCCGTGGCGCTAGCCGAGCAGGAGAAGGTGGACATCCGGCTGCACACGATCATCTACGACCTCACCGACGAGATCAAGCGCGCCATGACCGGCATGCTCGAGCCCGTGTACAAGGAGGTCTACCGCGGGCGCGCCGAGGTGCGCGAGATCTTCCGCATCAGCAAAGTCGGCACGGTGGCGGGCTGCCTGGTGATGGACGGATCGATCCCTCGCGACGCCAACGTCCGCCTGCTGCGCGACAATGTCGTGGTGCTCACCGGCAAGCTCGCTTCGCTGAAGCGCTTCAAGGACGACGCCAGCGAGGTTCGCGCCGGCCTGGAATGCGGGCTGGCGCTCGAGAACTTCAACGACCTCAAGCCGGGCGACGTGATCGAAGCGTTCGCCAGCGAGCGCATTGCGCCCGAGGTGTTCGCTTGATGGGGACATGCCGGCCATCGGTGTACTGACGCTCGAGGTGCATCTCGAGAACTCGCACTCGCTCAAGGATAAGCGTCACGTGATCCAGGGGCTCAAGGAGCGCCTGCGCCACAAGTTCAACGTGGCGGTGGCCGAGATCGATTGCCAGGATCTGTGGCAACGCGGCGTGGTGGCCGCCGTGACGGTATCGGGCGACCACGGCTACGCGGCCGGGGTGCTGCAGTCCGTCGAGAAGGAAGCCGCCGCCCTGCTGGGCCCGGAGCTGGTCGGCGCCACTGTCGAGTGGCTGGAGTAGCCGGATGGATCCCCGACGTGCCGAGCGCCTGTCCGAGGCGCTACGCGAAGAACTGGCCGAGCTGATCGAGTACGAGCTCGCCGACCCCCGCCTGGCGGGGGTCACCGTCACGGAGGCCCGCCTGGTCCCCGATGGCCGCCACCTCCTTGTAACGGTGGCCGTCAAAGGCAATGCCGCCGAGCGCCAGCTCGGTGTCGAGGCTTTAGGACACGCCGCCAGCTACCTCCGCCGCGCCGTGGCGACCCGGCTGCGCCTGTTCCGGGCGCCCGAGCTCCACTTCCAGGCGGCAGATCCGGCGGGCGACCGCATCGGCGAGCTGCTGGACCGAATCCGGAAGAACCGCGAAAAAAACGAAAAAAAAGCGGGAAACGAGCCGTAAACGGCCTCGCTTCGTGCTACTTTTGTGGATGTTGCCCCCGATTCGGTGGGGCGGCATATCGCAGACCGGCGGTCGTCCCCATAGGGCCCTGGCCTGACGTTCTCATATGCGAGGGCAAAGCGGAACAGCCATGCGTGTGGCTCCCATGAACAGCAGATTTCTTGATGCCTGCCGGCGCAGGCCCACCGACGTGCGTCCCGTGTGGTTCATGCGGCAGGCGGGGCGGTATCTCAAACCCTATCGCGACATCCGGTCCAAGCACGGCATCCTCGATATCTGCAAGCGCCCGGACCTGGCCGCCGCCATCACCTTGCAACCCGTCGAGATCCTGGATGTGGACGCGGCGATCATCTTCGCCGACCTTTTGCTTCCGGTCGAGCCCATGGGCCTGAAGCTGCGCTTCGCCGCGGGCGAGGGCCCGGTGATCGACAACCCGGTGCGGACCTCGGAAGACATCGACGCGCTCTCGATTTCCAACACGGACGACCTGGGCTACGTCGGCGACGCCATCGTCCAGGTGGTGAAGGCGCTGGCGGGGAAGGTGCCGGTGCTGGGATTCGTGGGCGCGCCGTTCACCATCGCCAGCTACATGATCGAGGGCGGGGCCTCCCGCACCTTCATGAAGACCAAGCAGATGATGTACTCGAACGAGACCCTGTGGCGCCGGCTGATGGGCAAGCTGGTGGACGTTCTGGGGCCGTTCGCGATTCTGCAGGTGGCCGCCGGCGCCCGCGCCATCCAGGTGTTCGATAGCTGGGTGGGAGCGCTCGGCCCCGACGATTACGTCCGCTTCGTGGCCCCGTACTCGCGCGCGTTGATCGAGCGTATACGCTCCACGGGCGTGCCCGTGATCCACTTCGGCACCGGCGCCGGCGGGTTCTTCCGCGAGCTGCACGCGGCCGGCGGCGACGTCCTGGGCGTGGATTGGCGCATCAATATCGACCAGGCGTGGATCGACATCAGCTACCGCTCGGCCATCCAGGGCAATCTCGATCCGGCCGCGCTCTTCGCGCCTCTCCCGGAACTGAGGACGCGCATCCACGAGCTGCTCAAGCGCACCGGCACGCGGCCCGGCCACATCTTCAACCTGGGCCACGGCATTCTGCCCGAGACGCCCGTAGACCACGTGCGGGCGGCGGTGCAGTTCGTGCGCGAGTTCAAGCCGTAATGGGGGCAGGGGTTCGGTGTTGCGGCGCAGTCTGAAGCGGGCGCCAAAAAGGACCAAAACATTGCTGGCCGCAGATGAACGCGGATAAACACGGATGGAAAACAAATGGGTGTATCGGCGTCCATCCGCGTTCATCGGCGGCCAAGATTGTGTTCATGAACTTCTTCCTGACCGTGTGAAGCGTGCGCCACGCTATCGCCATGGGGGCCACCCTTGAAGCAGACCGTTCTGTTGCTGGCACACGGGGCGCCCGAACGCGTCGAGGACATCGCGGAATACCTGTCGTATGTGCGTGGAGGGCGGCCCACGCCGCCGGCGTTGGTCGAGGAGGTCGCCGATCGCTATCGCCAGGTCGGTGGCGGTTCGCCGCTATTGGCTCGCACCCGGGAACAGGCCTCGGCTCTCGAACGCGAGTTGGGGATTCCGGTCTATTTCGGGATGCGGAACTGGCGCCCGTTCATCAAGGAAACGGTGGTGCGGATGAAGGCGGACGGCGTCGAGCGTATCGTGGCGCTGTGCCTGGCGCCGCAATACTCGAAGGCCAGCGTGGGGTTGTATTTCCGCCGCGTGCAGGAGGCCAAGACTGAGGCGGGCCTGGCGGCCGAGATCGTCTGGACCAAGACGTTTCACGATCACCCGCTGCTGGCGGAGGCATTCGCGGAGCGCCTCGCGCCGCTGCTGCCCTCCGAGCGCGTGCTGTTCACCGCGCACAGCCTGCCCGAGCGCGTGCTCGAGCGCGGCGATCCGTACGACTCGGAAGCCAGAGCGACCGCCCGCGCCGTCGCCCTGCGCGCCGGGCTCGCCAGTTGGGATTTCGCTTACCAGAGCCAGGGCTTCAGCGAGGAGAAGTGGCTCGGCCCGACAGTCGAGTCCCGCATTGACGAGTACGCCTCAGCAGGTGTCCGCGAAATGGCGCTGGTTCCCATCGGCTTCGTCTGCGACCACGTCGAGATCCTCTACGATGTCGATATCGCTTTCCGGAACTACGCACAGGAACGCGGCATCGCGCTGCGACGCCCAGAGTCGCTGAACGATTCTCCGATCTTCACGCGCGCGCTGGCCGCCGTCGTGGGACAGGCCTCCGGCCTGTCGGCGACAGGCCGGAGGCCTGTCCCACGGTGAGAGACAAGTTATGCGCGTAGTCATCGTCGGCGGCGGGATTTCGGGTCTGTCGGCTGCCTACTACCTGGCGAAGCACGGCATCGCATCGACCTTGATCGAACGCGAGGGGCGACTGGGTGGCGTGATTTCGACCGAGCGACGCGAAGGTTGCGTGCTCGAAGCCGGCCCGGACAGTTACCTGGCGCAGAAGCCGTGGGCGCTGCACCTGATCCGCGAGCTGGGCCTGGGCGGCGACGTCATCGGTTCGAACGACCACCTGCGCGTCACCTACGTTCTGAAGCGCGGGCGCCTGGTGCCGCTGCCCGATGGGCTGATGTTGATGATCCCCACGCGGATCTTCCCGCTGGTCCGCACCTCGCTGCTGGGCCTCGAGACCAAGATCCGCATGGGCCTGGAGTGGTTCCGGAGGCCGCGCGACGGCTGGCAGCCCGACCGGTCCGTGGCCGAGTTCGTCGCCGCGCACTACGGCTGGGAGGCCGTGGACTACCTGGCCGAGCCGTTGCTTGCTGGCGTCTACGGCGGCGACCCGCACCAACTCAGCGTGGCCAGCGTGCTGCCGAGGTTCGTCGAGATCGAGCGCAAGTACGGCAGCCTCACCAAAGGCGTCCTGCACGAGCGCCGCAAGGCGGCCAAACACGCTCAGGGCCAGCCGCTGTTTCAGACTTTGAAGGGGGGCCTTGGCCAGCTCGTCGAATCGCTGATCACGCAGACGCGGCCGGCGCCCGAAGTGCTGCATGCCTCTGCCGAAGCCGTGGAGCGCTCCGCCGGAGGCTCGTCGTGGCGCGTGCGCGCGGGTGGCGAGTGGATCGAGGCCGATCACGTGGTTCTGGCCTGCCAGGCCTACCAGGCCGCCGCGCTTGTCGGCTCCGTGGATGGCGAGCTGGTGGCGTTGCTCGACTCCATCCCGTACTCGAACTCCATCACCATCTCGCTGGTCTATGACAAGGCGGGCTTCCGGCATCCGCTCAACGGCTTCGGCTTTCTGGTGCCCAAGAGCGAACGCCAGTTGCTGGTGGCCTGCACCTGGGTCGGCACGAAGTTCTCCGATCGCGTGCCGCCGGACAAGGTGGTTCTGCGCTGCTTCGTGGGAGGCGAGGACCCGGGCGTGCTGGCGCTCTCCGACCAGGACCTGGTTACCCATGTGCGTGCCGAACTGCTGACCGTCATGGGAGTCTCCGCAACCCCGGCCTTCACGCACATCGCCCGCTGGCCGCGCTCGATGGCGCAGTACACCGTGGGCCACGGAGACCGCGTGGCCCGCATCGAGGCGCGGCTCAAGGAGCTGGGCGGGCTGCACGTGGCCGGCAACGCGTACCACGGCATCGGCATTCCCGACTGCGTGCGCATGGGGAAGCAGGCCGCGGACGCGGTGGCGGCCCATTCTAGCGGATGGGCAGCGCGTACATGAGTCCACCTTGCGTCCAGAGGTTGTTTGAACCGCGGGCCAGCTTCATCGCCGACTCCGAGCCGAGGTCGCGCTCGAAGATCTCGCCATAGTTGCCAACGGTTTCGATCACGCGTGCCGCCCAAGCGTCGTCGAGGCCAACGAATTGGCCGTAGCCGCGCTGGACGCCCAGCAAACGCTGGATCAGCGGATCGTCGCTCTTCTTCATCGCGGCGAGGTTGGTCCGCGTCACGCCGCTCTCCTCGGCTTGGATCAATGCTTCGACGGTCCAGTTGACGATGGTGGCCCATTGTGGGTCGCCGAGGCGATAGGTAGGTGCCAACGGGTCTTTAGCGATGACGTCCGGCAGGATTTCAAAGTTCCGCGCCAGGTTTTTGAAGGCGATTCGCTCGTAAGCCAGTTGTGAGACGTCGGCGGTGATGGCGGCACAGTTGCGGGTGACGAACGCCGCTTCCATCTCGCCTTCTTCCTGAAAGGGAAACGGCAGCCACTTGATCTTCTCGCGCGTCATGTAGCTTTCGACCTGGGCTTCGATCTCGGTGCCAGCGAGAAAGCAGACTTTCTGGCCGGCAAGGTCCTTCGGGGAAGCGACTCCCGTGGTCCTATTCACAAGAAAGCCCTGGTAGTCATAGAAGACGGGCCGCGCGAAGCCAAAGTCGCTGTTAGCCGTATTGATGAGATTCGGGGACCCTGTGGCGAGGAGCGCGATCTCGCCGGATTTGAGGGCTTTCAGGGCGTCCTGTTCGTCGCGGAAAGGCACGACGGTGAACTGGGCCTTTGGCCCGAGCACAGCCACTGCCACCGCTCTACAAATGTCCAGGTCGAAGGCGGAGTGATTCCCATGTGCGTCTTGGGTGGAGTACTCGGGTTCTTCGGTGTCGATGCCGCAGGGGAGTGAACCGGCAGTTTTGATTCTATCGACCGTAGCCCCGCCGAAGGCAGCCGCGGATGTTCCGATTGTCAGCCATGTAATGGAAAGTAGGAGTGGGGAAATCCTGCTCATGCGGCTCCTCGTATAAGAAAAGCCGGCGATCGGATAGAAGATCCGATCGCCGGGAACGCGGTCGGCAACGGCTTCTAGTTCGACGGCCAACTGCCCGATGTCGGCGTACCTGGGTTGGTGCTGGGACGAGGATTGAAGTCCGCCGGAGCTGGATCGATCAGTACGCCCTTGACCATGTCGGTCGGGGTGATCTGCAGGGCCTTGCAGCCTTGCCCACCGGCATGCGGCAGGCTTAGAACCTGAACCGCCGGAATGATTGCGTACGTGGCTGGCAATGGTTCCACCAGACCGAACAAGCGGCCGTTGTCAAATGCAGAGAAGAGGTCGCCGACGCCAGGAGTATTGTCATCGGAGGGCCCCAAGTACTTCTGGCCGTATTTCTTCTCGCCCAAAGCACGAGCCGCGGATTCGTCGGGAAGATCGGCGAGCGGAGTCAGGTTGAACAACTCGTCGATGAACTTTATGATCGAGCCATGCTCGGTGGCTTCATGGGAGATGGTGTGGACTACACTAAAGGGCGAGATCACGATCGCTGGAATTCGGGGACCTTGGTCGAGAGCGGCTCCAAGAGGATCGAAGGAGCGAATCTGCGGCTGGGTGTGGTCGTAGAGGCCATCGGTTTCATCGTAGGTGATGATGATGGCGCTTTCCGGCCAGTACTTGCTGTTTGCGATCGCATTGATCGAGTCGGCCAGGAGAGCCTCGCTAATCTGGGCGTCAGAGTAGCCAGGGTGGTCGTCATTGCCCTTGAAGGCGGCCTGGACCGCTGGGCTGGGTGAGCGTGGAGTGAGGCCGTCGAGGTTGCCATATCCGCCGCGAACGTAGAAGACACCGCCTCCCGAGGGCAGGGCGTTGGCCTTGATCGCCGTATAGAAATCGCCGAGGCCCTTCAGGTGCGCCTTGGTTTCGGCCGGGTTGTTGGCCTCGTAGCCGAAGTATTGCGGGCCGTTGTGATGGGCGATGTAGTCGAGATTGGTTGCCGGGCCGGCAGGATCGGTCGGCTCGTGATCGTAACCTTCCTGGAACCAGCCCCAGTTCACCGGCTTGTTGCCGTCGCCGGCGATCTTCTTGATGTCCCCTTGAACATCCAGGAGGTCGAAGGCGGGGTTCAGATCCGCGGCCGTGATGCTTCCAATCTGCTCCCCCATAAAGGAAAGCGGCAAACTGGCGAAGGTAAGGTTGGAAGCCGGGTTCGAACTCACGCCGCCCGGGTTGTCGACGGGCTGCTTCTCGCCCGGAGGGGTAAGGACGTCCAGAGCGGATCCCCAGAAGGGTTGCGGATCGGCGGTGACCGGCAGTTGCAGGTTGGTGGTTATGACGTTGCTGCCCAGTTCGGGATGCTCGACCCACTGTGTCTTGCCCGACTGGCCGGCGATCATGGCGATGGCGTTTGGTGTCGAAGGCCCGATCACGGTGTCGAAGAAGTTATCGAAAAGCGTGAAGCGATCCGCGTAGTTCCAGAGAAATGGAGCAGCATCGCAGTCCACATGCCCGACGACGAGTTCGCCCTTTTGCTTTTGTTTCTCGGTCGGCACCGGTCCGGTATAGGTCCGTCCATCGGCGCTTAGCGTCCCAGCCAGGCCTTCCTCGACGAAGGCGTAGCGGTTATTCTGGGCGACGTGATTCGCATTCAGATTCAGCTTGGCATCGATGCCTACGTGGGAGTGATTAACCGAGTCCGTGTCCTCCGGGTAGAGGAGCACTGTCTTGCTGTTGATGTCGGTGACCGACTGCGGAATCTTGAAGGGGGAGATGGTGCCTACCGAGCCGTCCGTCAGAACGATCGGTTGGTCAAAACCGGGAGTTTTGCCCGCGGGCTGAGAGAACAGGCCCCGGGCCCCGGGGTAGCTGCCGAAGTAGAAGTCAAAGGATCGGTTCTCTTGAAAGAGAACGAAGACGTACTTGATATTCCTGCGGAGCAGTTCGCGTTTCACATCGTGGGGCAGATAAGGCCAATCCCCCCTGCCGAGCGTGTAACGCGCGACTTCATCGCCTGACCTCGGTGCGATTTCGACAAAGTTCTTCTGGCCGACAAACTCGTCATTCCCCAGGTCTTGGGCCAGCGCGGCGACTGGCGGCATCACCAACGCGGCCATCATCAGGGAAGTGCAGCCGGCCTTCACCCATGTATTGATATGCATAGTGATCCTCTCCTCTCTGCTCATGTGGTTTTCGCCGGTGAGCGAGTGGAGATCCGGCGAGGAAATGCTCCATAGGCCATACGTTAGCATCGGCATGTAAATCCGGCGTGAAGAACCGGTGAAGATCTGGTGTCAGAGAAAGAACCACGGACGCTGTGAGGTGCGGGAGCGTCGGCGCCGGGGTTATGCGGGATCAGCCTGAAAGGCTCTAGTTGCCACGGCAGCATCGGCGGCATCGGGCTGACGACGTGGGCGGCTGCTACAGTGGTAGCAATGCGAGTTGCGGTATGCGTCACGCTGACGCTGGTTCTGACCGGCTGCGGCTCCGGCCGGTCCCAAGCTCAAGAGCCGGGGGCGGCCGGCACAGCGCATCCTCAACGCTACGCCGTTCTGGCCAACGCCGATAGCGCCCGCGACCACGAGGGCAACGTGGCTTGCGCCTACCGCACGCTGCGCGCGCTCGGCTTCGACGAAGAGAACATTTTCGTTGTCTCCCCCAAGGACCGGCGCAATCCGCCCGCGAAGCGCACACCGGTGTGCAGCCCCGTCCCGGCCCACTTCGCGCAGGTGATGGACCGCCTCGCCTCGCTCACACACGCCGGCGATACGGTGGTGATTTACGGCACCGGCCACGGCGACTACGACCGGCGCGGAGTGTTCCTCGAGTTGCGCCACGGGCGCCTGTGGCCGGCCGATCTGCGCGCCGAGGTCGAACGCCTGCCCGCCAACGTGATCGTCATCATGGACCAGTGCTTCTCGGGCGGCTTCGTCGAAGCCTTCGAGGGCACGCGGAGCAGGGCTATCGTGATCTCGGATGTCGACAGCAAACACGAGACCTACTGCAAGTACTTCGCGGAGACGTTCTGGGATGCTTTCCTCAAAGACCACAAGACTTCGGTGCGCCAGGCGTACGAGGCGGCCATGAAGATCCACCAGAAGGAGCTCGCCGACGATCCCGATCTCAAGACCGACGGAGAGTACCGCTTCTTCAATGGCTTCACCGACGTTACGCTGAACTGAAACGGCGAGCATGCCGAGGCGCTGTGAGCGAACGGGTGCTGGGGGCGAACCGGCATCGCCGGCCGACGGGAACTCGGGACCGCACGGCCGCGAGAGGGCACACCGGCACGGGTCTCAATTGAGATACACTGGATGAGGAGCGCAGTATGCCAAGGCAAGCTGTGAAGACCCGGATGATCCACGCCCGCATCGATCCCAAGCTGCTGAAGTCGGCCGCGCGCGTCTTCTCCAGAATCGGCCTCTCGACAACGGAAGCGATCCGGCTCTTCTTGAAGCAAGTCGTATTGCATAAGGGAGTGCCGTTTCCCATCGCGATTCCCAATGCGCAGACGGCCGCGGCGATGAGGGAGGCGAACGATCCTGCGGCGTTGAAGCGCCATCGTACGTTCCGTGAATTGCGCGAAAAGATCTAATGGCGCTGGCCCTTTTCACCACAACGGCGTTTGAAAAGGACCTGCGGCGGGTTGAGAAGCAGGGCAGACCTGGACAAGCTGGAGGAGATCGTCGATCTCCTTCAGGCACAGCGACCCTTGCCTCAGCGCTGCCGGCCCCATGCGCTGCGCGGCAACTGGTCCGGGCACTGGGACTGTCATGTCAAAGCCGATTGGCTTCTTCTGTGCAAGGTGACAGAGACTGAACTGATCCTGGTGCGCACCGGGAGTCACGCCGAGTTGTTCGAGTGATCGACCGGCGCCGCCGAACTTTTACCGCCAGCGGAACAGCCGCAACGCCACGAAGAAGCTCACCACCAGCCAGGCCGCAATGATGGCCACCTCGCCGCTCACCTGCGACAGGCGCGCGCCCTCCATCATGTTGGCCCGCAGCACGTTTGCCACCGCCGTCAGCGGAAGCGCCTGGATGAAGGGCTGCACCACGGCCGGGAAGCGCTCCGCCGAAAAGAACACGCCGGAGGCGATCCACATGGGCAGCATGACGGCGTTCATCAGCCCGGAAACGGCTTCGATGGTGCGCGCCCGCGAGGCCGTCAGCAGGCCCAGCGCGCTGAAGCAGAACGCCGAGAGGACGCACAGTGCCGCCAGCTCCCACAGAGAGCCGCGCAGGGGAGTGCCGAAGACCGCCACGCCGAAGCCCACCAGAAACGCCACCTCGACGAACAAGAGCGTCAGCCGCGACAGCAGGAACGAGAGCAGGTACTGGGTGCGCGACATGGGCGTCGCGACCAGCCGCTTCAGCAGGTTCCGGCGGCGCGCGTCCACGATGGCGAATCCCATCCCCCATATCCCGCTGCCCATGAGGTTCAGGCCGACCAGGCCCGGGATCAGGAAGTCGATATAGCGCGAGCCCGGTTCGCGCACCAGGCTGTCGGACTCGGGCGCCGGATCGCGCACGCCCGCGGCCCGCAGGATGGCCCGCTCCGCCGCGAGGCGCGCGGTCCGCCCGTCGGGATTCGTGTCGTCGTAACGGTACACCACGCCGCCCTGCTCGCCCGCGAGCGCCAGCAGGGCAATGCGGCCCGTGCGGAGTCCTCGCTCTCCCGCCGCCCGGCTCATCACTTCGGGCGCCAGCGACTTCTCCGTCCGTAGCGCGCTTGCCAGTTTGGCGTTCTCCGCGCCGATCTTGAGCACCTCTGCGGGGCGGTTCCGGAAGGCGATGCCCAGCCCAGCCGCCAGCAGGATCGGGAATATGAAAACCCAGAAGACCGCCTCCGGCTCCCGGCGAAACTCGCGGAACCGCACCAGCGTGAGCTGCACCAGGGGGTGATCGACGAAGGAACGGCGGCGGGTCTCAATCTTCACGGAGGTGCCTCCCGGTGAGGGTGACAAACACGTCCTCGAGCGTGGCGGAGTGCGTGCGCAGCTCGGTCAGCTCGATGCCGCGCCCATCCAGCTCGTCGAGCAGCGCCGGGACGGCCAGGTGCAGCTCGGTCACCTGCAACTGAAAACCGCTGTTGTCGGCGTGCGCCCGGCTCACGCCCTTGAGGCTTTCGAAGATCGCCACATCGAGCGCGGCACCGCCGGTGGCGAACTCCACCACGTGATCCGCCCCGATCGACGCGATCAGCTCGCGCGGCGTGCCGAGCGCGATGATCTTTCCGTGGTCCATGACGGCGACGTGGTCGGAGAGGCGCTCGGCCTCGTCCATATAGTGTGTGGTGAGGATGATGGTGCGGCCGTCCCGCTTGAACTGCTCGATGAGCTGCCACATCTGGCGCCGCGCTTGCGGGTCGAGGCCGGTGGTCGGCTCGTCCAGGAACAGGAGGTCCGGGTCGCCCACCAGCGCGCAAGCGATAGCCAGCCTCTGTTTCTGGCCTCCGGAAAGCTGGCCCACGCGCGCCCGCGTCTTCTCCTCGAGCTGCACCATCGCCACCACGTCCGCCACCGCCGGCCCGCGCTCGTAGAAGCTGCGGAACAGGTGGAGCGTCTCTTCGACCGTGAGCTTGTCGGCGAGCTGAGTTTCCTGAAGCTGGACGCCCAGCCGCTGCCGCAAACGCCGCGCGCCGCTGGCCCAGTCGATCCCCAGAAGCTCGACCGTCCCGGCGTCCGGCGCCAGCAGCCCCTCGCAGATTTCGATGGTGGTGGTCTTTCCGGCGCCGTTCGGCCCGAGCAGCGCGAAGCACTCGCCCGCGCTGGCGTCGAGGTCGACCCCATCCACCGCCACTACGTCGCCGTAAGCCTTGCGCAGCCCCCGCAGGCGCAAGGCGGCCTTGCCGTTCGCCATAGCTCCAGGGGAGCACAAAACCAAAATCTTCCGCAACACAGGTCGAATTTCTTGCAGCGTTGCCCGTGAGCCCAGCATCCTCTGAGTAGGACTCCGGGCGACCGGGTTCGACTGAGGATGCTCATGAAGCACAAGACCACGTTTGCGATTGTTTTGCTGCTGCCGCTCGTTTGCCTGGCGGCTGACGGCCTTAAGCCGCTGGATGTGAAGCTGGGGCTCTGGGAGGCCTCCATAACAAGCCAGAGCACCGGCACGCCGCCGATACCGGAGGACCTCCTGGCCAGGCTCACGCCCGAACAGCGTGCCAAGATGGAGGCGGCTTTGGCGGCCAGGCAGGGCAGAGGCCCTCAAACCAGGGTCCACAGGTCCTGCCTGACCAGCGACGATCTGAGAGAGATGCTTGACCTCGACAACGGCAACCTCGCCGCCTGCAAGCGCACTGTTATCCGTTCCTCCTCCACGGAAGAGGAGGTTCACTTCGAGTGCGACACCGGCAGGACGAAGCGCAGCGGCGACGTGCACGTAGAGGCCCTCAGCCCGGAGAGCGTCAAAGGGACCTCGCAGGTCAGCTTCGGGGACGGGACCCACACCATGGACGTCAAGTTCTCCTTCACCAGCCGGTGGCTCGGCGCGGCCTGCGGCGACCTCAAGAAGAACTAGACGCAAGAATGTGACGCGCTGAAGCGTGCGCCACAAGCGGTCCCGCCTATTTGACGTTGACCACCGTCTGCAGCCGGACGTCGGCCGAAGAACCGCCCACCAGGATGCGAACGGGCTCCGTCTCCACCTCGAAACGGCCGGCTTTCTCGTTCCACCAGGCGAGCGAGTCGCCTTTCAGCGGAATCTCGACGGTCTGCGTCTCGCCCGGCTTCAATGTGACACGCTGGAAACCCCGCAGCTCTTTGCGCGGCCGCTCCGCTTTCGACTGCGTGTGCTGGACGTAGAACTGCACCACCTCGTCGCCCGTGCGCGCGCCCGTGTTTTTGACGTCCACGCTGGCCGTCACGCTGCCGTGCGCGGCCAGCCGTCCGGAACTCAGCCGCAGGTTCGAATACTGGAACGTCGTGTAGCTCAGGCCGTAGCCGAACGGATAGAGCGGCTCGCCCTTGAAGTACATGTAGGTGCGGCCGTGCCGGATGTCGTAGTCCATCATGGGCGGCAACTGGTCGAGCGACTTCGGCCAGGTCTGGTTGAGACGGCCGCCGGGATTGTAGTCGCCAAACAGCACATCGGCCAGCGCGGTCCCCTGTTCCTGTGCGGCGTGCGTCATGTGGAGAATGGCCGGCACGTTCTCCTGGGTCCAGCCGATGGCATACGGGAAGCTCGAAACCAGCACCACCACGGTCTTCGGATTGGCCGCGTATACCTGCTTGACCAGTTCCTCCTGGGACAGATTGATCGACTCCCGGTCGCGTCCTTCCCGGCCTTCGCCGGGGTCCTTGCACGGCTTGCTCGATACGTCCGCGTTGAACATCTTCATCAGATCGGTGTCGCCACACGTGGGGTGGTTGCCGACCACGACCACAGCGACATCGGAAGCCTTGGCCGCCCGCACCGCCGCGCCATTCTCATTGTTGGCGGCGTGGTTAACCGTAACCGCGGGGCCAACCTTGGCCTGGATGCCCTGCAGCGGGGTAACGGCATAGGGGTATTGCCCGCCATAGAGGTCGATCAGCACCTCGTCTGCATGCGGGCCAATCACCGCGATGGACTTGATGGCTCGCCGATCGAGCGGCAGGAAGCCATTCGCGTTCTTCAGAAGCACCACCGATTCGCGCGCCACCTCCCGCGCGACGTTCTTGTGCTTCTCGGTGGTCCAAGGCCCCTGCTCGCCGGCGCGCCCGATGCCGGCATAGGGAACCATCGAGGCCGGCTCCAGCAATCCCAGCCGGATGACGGTTCGGAACTTGCCCCTGAGGACCGCGTCCAGGTCGGCTTCGGTCATCAGGTGGCCGGCGATCGCCTGCTTGATCTGCTGCGGAATGCTGACGAAGAACGCGAGGATCTGGTTGATGCCGCCGTCCTTGATGGCCGCCACCGTCGCCTCGAGTTGCGTCTTGTAGTACTTGTGCTGGCCGACCATCAATTGCACCGCCAGCGCATCGGAAGAAATGATGCCGTCGGCGCCCCACTCCTTCATGGCCAGGCTCTTCAAGATCGGATTCACCGTCATCGGCACGTGGTTCCACGCGTTGTAAGAGGCCATGAACGAGCGGGCCCCGCCCTCGACGAATCCCATCCGGAACGGCACCGAGTAATACTCGCGCAGCAGCCTTTCATCGAAGTCGGACGACGATCCCCCGCGCGTTGTCTCGTTGCTGTTGGCGAGGAAGTGCTTGAGCAGGGAAGCGGCCTGCCAGTACTTTGGGTCGTCGCCCTGGAGGCCCTTGATGAAGGCCACGGACATGGTTCCGGTGAAGAACGGATCCTCGCCGTAGCTCTCGTTGTTCCTGCCCCAGCGCGGGTCGCGGGCCAGGTCCGCGTTCGGCCCCCAGGCTACCAGCACTCTGTCTTTGTACTTGTCGCTTTGCGTGATATATCGGGCCTCGTAGCCCTCCACCGCCCCGGCGCGCCGGATGAGGTCCGGGTCCCATGTCTCCGCCATGCCGATGACCTCGGCGAAACTCGTCGTAGGGACGAGTTTCTGGCCGAAGGTGCCTTTCCGAACCAGACCGTGCAGCCCCTCCGAGAGTCCCGCGCTCGGGATGTTGAGCCGGGGCACGCCGGAATTCGTCTCGATGCAGCCGATCTTCTCATCCAGGGTCATCAGCGACAGGATGTTGTCGACGCGCCGTTCGAGCGGCAGCTTCGGATCCTGAAATGGGTATTGAGTCTGGGCGCATAGGGCGGCCGCGGCCAAAGCCGCAGCCGCAAAATACCGAGCTGGTATCATTCGATCTCTCCTCTTCATCCCGCCGGGATCAGGAATCCGCGCTCGATCAACTGGCGCATCAGCGCCAGGCAGTTCGGCGTGATGCGCTGCAGGTCCTCTCTCAGCGTCACCGCGGTCTTCTCCAGGATTTCGCCGAGCGTGTGCCGGCCGTCGCAGAGTGCCACCATGCCCGCCAGCCGCAGATCGATGTCGGATTCGTATTGCAGCCCCTGCGCCAGGCGGATCTTCGCCGACCGGATCCGCCACGAGCCATCCTCCCATTCGCAGACGTGGTCCAGCCGGGCGCTCTCCGCGACGCGGAACTTCCCCCCGAGCAGCGCCGCATCGTCGCTCGCCGCCTCCAGAAAATCGCGCAGGCCGAACCCGCGCAACACGTACTCACCGAACGGTCCGGAGTTGCCGGCGGGACCTTCCTCGATCCTCAGCCAGTTCCTGCGTCCGCTGGCCTTGCGCAACGCGATCAGGCCCGTGCTGGTGGCCTCGATTCTCTCGCGCGCGTAGTAGGCGAGCCATTCGTCGTACAACCGTGCGGATTCCTCGACGCCCGCTTGCTCGGTGTCGCGGATCCACACGTGCGCGTAATCGGCCGCGTCGTGCGTGTCGGTGCGCATCACCCAGGCGTCGCAACCGGCGCCGTCGAACCACCCCGCCAGCCGTTCTTTCCAGTCCTGGCCCTCGATGTGCGCCCAATCGCAGACGATCTGGCAGAAGCCGCCTTCGTTCAAACAACGCGCGCCATCCTGGATCAGGCTGCGCGCAAAGCCGTCCAGCGGCACGCCGCTGTCGCGATAGAGGAACCGGCGCGACGGAGTAAGGGCGAACGGCGGATTCGAGACGATAAGGTCGAAGGTGCGCCCGCGCACGGGATCGAACGCGTCGCCTTCCAGGAACTCGATCCTCTCCGCGCAGCCGTTAAACGCGGCGTTGAAGCGGGCGAACTCGATGGCGCGCGCATTCGAATCCGTCGCCCAGACGCGGTCGCTGTGCGCCGCCGCCAGAAAAGCCTGCACGCCGCTCCCGGTTCCCAGGTCGAGCGTGCTGCCGACGGGGCGCCGCAGCGTGGAATCGGCCAGCACCACCGTGCTGGCCGTCATGCCCATGACCTGATCGTGCCGCTCCGCCGAGTCCGGCGTTTCCTGGTGATCCGAGGCCACCAGCAGGCTGCGGAACGCCATCATCCGCACCAGGCCGCGGACCTGGTCCCCTTCGATTGCAACCAGTCCCACGCGCGCCCATTCCTCGGGCGGATCGGGGGCCAAAGCGCGCCGGGCGGCCTCGAGATCCTCGGGGATGCCGAGCAGGAACAGCCGGATGAGAGCGTCGAGCGTGCGGCCGCGGCGCGTCAGGTGCCGGAAATGGGCCCGGTCCCGTCCCAACCGCCGGGGAAGCTGAATCGGGCCGAGCGTGTCCACGAGGCCGGCCTCATCGTATCCCGCCTGCGCGAACACCTCGCGGAAACGGCCGGCCCCCTCGGCAACGAGACCCTGCGATGTGCCAGCCCCCGGTTCGCTTGGCATGCCTTGGCAATCATACAACGGCTGGCTGACTCCTCGCCGGGCGCCTTTTCAGACCTCGGGCTCCTGCAAAGGGGTGCCAAAGAGCCAACTTCCTCAAATGCCGGGGGTTGGTGTGCCGGCCCCCTTGAGGGCGGGCCCGCTATGGCGGGGCCGGCTGGCATATAGTATAGAGAGACCCGTACTGGGTACGCGTCACTTTACTTATAGTGTTCTCATAGGATCGAGAGAAGAAGACGGAGACAACCAGAATGTGGAATAAGCGCAAGGATGAAGACGTCAGGCAGCCTGCAGCCCCCGCCCCGCCGCAAGCGGAGTTGAGCAGAGAACCCGCCCCGGTTCCGGCCCCCGCGGTCAAGCCGGCCGCGACAGAGGCGGCTCGCGGCGTCGCGGCTATCGGCAAGTCCGTAATCATCAAGGGGCAGATCCTGGCCCGCGAAGATCTGTACCTGGATGGCGAGATGGAGGGCACCGTCGAGGTCCCGGAGCATCGGTTGACCATCGGACCTCACGCCAAGCTGCAGGCCAGCATACGTGCGCGCGAAGTCGTCGTTCTCGGCAGCGTAAACGGCAACGTAGAGGCCATCGAGAAGATGGACATTCGCAAGGACGCCCGGCTGATCGGGGACATCAAGACCGGCGGCATCGTCATCGAAGATGGCGCGTTCTTCAAGGGCAGCATCGACATCGTCCGGCCCGAGCCGGCCAGGCCGCCGAGACAACCGCAACAACAGCCGCAGCCTCAGGTGGCTCCCGTGGCAGTCGCGCCCGCTGTGGCCGGCGACAAACGCTGAGGTCCGAGGAGCTTTTGTTCAGCGACCGGTGGAAACCTTCTCGCGCGGATTCGGGTGGTCCACGCGGCGTCCCATTCTCGTCTTCGAAACCGGTCGTCCAAGCTGCGGCCCGTTCTCGAGATTCCACCGGCAGCGTGTATTCGCGTCACAGCAGCGGCCTCGAGCAGTTCTTCAATCACATCCGCGGCGAAACCGGGCTGCGCCTGCTCGACCTCTCGGGAGCTTCGCAGGCCAATATCGGCTTCATCACCAGCCAGGGCTACCGGCTCTACTCCGAAGACCTCATGCAGAGCCTCGACGCGGCCTTCGGCGGTGACGACTTCTACGACAACCAGTCTTCGGCCGAGCGCGCAGGCGCGTTTCTGGTGCAGAGCCTCGCCTTTCCAGACCAGCACTTCGACGGCGCACTGGTCTGGGACGTGCTCGAATTCCTGGCGCCGCCGCTGCTCAAGATCGTGGTGGAGCGACTTCAGCGCGTCCTGAAGCCGGGCTCCTATCTTCTGGCCATCTTCCACGCCGAGGAACGGGCCGGCGCCGTTTCCACCTGCTCGTACCGCATCGGAGACGCGAAGACGCTGCTGATTTCTCCCCGAGGCATGCGGGAGCCCGCCCAGTTCTTCAACAACCGCGCCGTGGAGAACCTTTTCAAGGAATTCGAAACGGTGAAGTTCTTCCTCACGCGCGACCATCTGCGCGAAGTCATCGTGAAGCGGTAGGGAGAAGCCGTCAGCCATCCGCCGTCAGCCACAGGCGCGTGGGGTGTTCCTGACGGCTGAGGGCTGATGGCTGACGGCTGCCTTTACCGGTACAGCCCCCTTAACTGGTTCCTTCGAATGCGCAGCAGGTCGAGGAACATGTTCAGGCTGTCGCCGAACATGCTGACCTTGGTGCCCTCGGAGTGGCTCCAGCGCACCGGGACCTCGATGGTCTTGTAGCCCAGGCGGCGCGCGATGAACAGCAGTTCGGCGTCGAAGCCCCAGCGCTCGATCCGCTGGCGCCGGAAAATCTCCTGGGCCGCGCCGCGCTCGAACAGCTTGAAGCCGCACTGCGTGTCGGCGAACGGCAGGCCGGTGGCCACGCGCATCAGCAGGTTGAAGACGCGGCCGGCGGTCTCGCGAAACAGCGACTGGTGGACCTGGATCAGGCCGCGGTTCAAAGCGCGCGATCCGATGGCGACCGAGGCGCCCTGTTCGCGCGCCGCGGCCATCAGTTTGTCTAGCTCCTCGATGGGCGCCGAAAGGTCGGAATCGGTGAACAGGACCCAGTCGCCTTTCGCCTCCAACATGCCGTGCCGGACCGAGTAGCCCTTGCCGCGGTTGCCCGGGTTCTCGAGGAGGCGGATGCCGGCGTGCTCCGCCGCAAACTCCGCCGCAACGGCCGCGGTGCGGTCCTTCGAGCCGTCATTGACCACCACGACTTCCCACTGCGGCCAGTCGCGCGAGCCGAGGTAGTCCAGAATCGAGCCCAGCGTGGCCGGCAGGCGCCGCTCTTCGTTGTACGCGGGAATTACTATGGAGATTGAGGGCAACCGCTCCATTATAATTGGAGCTTCGGCTGGAAGGAGCCCACTTGGAACAAGAGTTGCTTCAACAGCGCCTGGAGCGCATTCGCGAGATCGGTGGCTTGGGACACCGGCCCTACGGCCGCCGCTTCGACTTTACGCATACCATTCCCCAGATCCGCGCGGAGTACGAATCGAAAAGCGCCGCGGAGCTGGAGCCGCGCATCCAGGTGCGGATTTGCGGCCGCATGCAGACCGTTCGTCGCATGGGAAAGGCCGGCTTTGCGCACCTCGCGGGAGGCGGCGAGCGGCTCCAGGTCTATGTGCGCAAGGGCGAGGTTCCAGACCCGGACTTCCAGCTCTACCAACTTCTCGACATCGGCGACATCGTGGGCGTCGAGGGCTATCTGTTCCGCACCAAGACGGGCGAGCTGACCGTTCACGCCGAGCGGCTGGAGTTCCTCTCGAAGACGCTGCTCTCCATGCCGGAGAAGTGGCACGGCCTCGAGGACGTCGAGATCCGCTACCGCCAGCGCTACCTCGATCTCATCGCCAACCCGGAAGTGCGCAAGGTGTTCCTGACGCGCGCCCGGATCGTCGCCTCGCTTCGCCGGCAGCTTGAAGCGCGCGACTTTGTCGAGGTGGAGACGCCGATGATGCAGCCTATCTACGGCGGTGCGACGGCGCGGCCGTTCCTCACCCACCACAACACGCTCGACCTCGACCTCTATCTGCGCATCGCGCCCGAGCTGTACCTGAAGCGCCTGATCGTAGGCGGCCTCGACCGCGTCTACGAGATCAACCGCAACTTTCGCAACGAAGGCGTCTCGACGCACCACAACCCCGAGTTCACCATGCTCGAGTTCTACCAGGCCTATACCGACTACCGCGGCCTGATGGACCTTTCGGCCGAGCTGCTGAAGCAGGCGGCCATCGACGCTACTGGTGGGGCCGAGGTGGAATACCAGGGGCTCAGGCTCGATTTCGGCAACCTGCGCCGGATCTCCATGCGGGAGGCGATCGTCGAATTCTGGGTGGGCGACGGGCGGCCCGCTCCGGCCGATCTTGCCGATCCCGAATGGCTGAACCGGCACTCCAACCGGCCCTCACGCGGCGAGCAATTGGTCGACATCTTCGAGCGCGTGGTCGAGGAGCAGCTCGTGCAGCCGACGTTGGTCTACGACTACCCGGTGGAGATCTCGCCGCTCTCGAAGAACAAGCCCGACGAACCGGATTTCGTCGAACGCTTCGAGATCTACGCCGGCGGCATGGAAATCGCCAACGCCTACACCGAGTTGAACGATCCCATCGAGCAGCGCCGCCGCTTCGACCGCCAGAAGGAGATGCGCGAGCACGGCGACGAGGAAGCCCACCAAATGGACGAGGATTTCCTGCGCGCGCTGGCCTACGGCATGCCGCCCACGGGCGGCGAAGGCGTCGGCATCGACCGCCTGGTGATGCTGCTGACCAACTCGAAGTCCATCCGCGACGTGATTCTGTTCCCGCTGCTGCGGCCCGAGACCTCGATCGGCCTGGCAGACCAGTTGCGCGCCGCCGACGAGCGCGAAGCGGGAGACAAGTGACCGGGCGTTTCGAGTTCTTCATCGCGCGCCGCTACCTGAAGGCCAAGCGCAAGCAGGCCGTGATCTCGGTCATCTCGGTAATCTCGGTGGTCGGGGTTGCGGCGGGCGTGATGGCGCTGGTGGTCGCGCTGGCCATCAACAACGGCTTTCGCAAGACGCTCGAGACCAGCCTGCTCGGCGCTTACGCGCACATCCTGGTCCTCGAGAAGGAGCCGGGCTACGGGATCGCGGATTGGCGGGGCCTGGACGCGAAGCTGGTGAAGCTGCCGCACGTGGTGGGCGCCTCGCCGGCGCTCTACGGGCAGGTCTATCTCTACACCGACCGCAGCGCCAGCGGGGCGGAGTTGAAGGGCATCGAGACCGGGGCGGAGCTGGATACCAGCGACATGCTGCGGCACCTTAAGGCCGGGTCGCTGGCCGGGCTCAGGCCGAATCCGGACGCGCTGCCGGGCATCATCCTAGGGACCAGCCTGGCGCAGACGGTGGGCGCGCGCGTCGGCGGCACCGTCACCGTGATGAGCCCGCAAGGCGAGCTGACTCCTTTTGGGCCGCGGCCGAGTTCTCAGCGTTTTCGCGTGGTGGGGCTGTTCGAGTCGGGCTTTTTCGAGATCGATTCCACCTGGGCGTTCGCGTCGCTCACGGCGGCGCAGCACCTGCTGGGCCTCGAGGACGTGGTCAACAGCATCGAGCTGAAACTCGATGACATCTACCAGGCGCCGGAAGTGGCCAGCCGGGTGGATCGTGTGGTGGGTCCGAAGCTCGCGGCCTCGACGTGGATGGAGCAGAACCGGCACATCCTGAACGCGCTCAACATGGAGCGCGCGGTGACCTTCGTGACCATTGGGCTCATCGTGCTGGTGGCGGCGCTGAATATTCTGATCACGCTGATCATGATGGTGATGGAGAAGTACCGCGACATCGCGATCCTGGTTTCGATGGGCGCCAAGCAGGAGCAGATCCGGCGCATCTTCATGTTTCAGGGCGTGCTGATCGGCGGGGTGGGCACGACGATCGGCCTCGCGGCCGGCCATCTGCTTTCTTTCCTAGCCGACACGTACCGCTGGGTGCGTCTGGACGAAGAGGTTTACGCGCTGAGCTTCGTGCCTTTCGCCCCGCGCTGGATCGACAGCGTGTGGATCGCGGCGTTGGCCATCGCCATCAGCTTCCTGGCGACCATCTACCCGGCTCGCAACGCCTCGCGCATTGCCCCGGCCGAAGCGCTGCGATACGAATAAGTCGTCCGACCTGGCCGTCTGCCATCAGCCATCGGCCTTCAGCCATCAGGCCGGCGGCTGCGTCAGAAGGACGGGTTGAGGGCCGTCATTTCGGACTTGCTGGCTGGGCCAGCTTCTGCAAAATGTCCGACACGTAGCTGGTGGTTTCGGCCGGGAGCGGAAGGATGCCGGCGTTGTCGGCGCGGCTTGGGCCGGCATTATAGGCGGCGAGCCCGAGCAGCAGGTTGCCGCCGTAGCGATCGAGCATCTGTTTGAGGTACTTGGCGCCGCCATCCACGTTCTTGTGCGGGTCGAACGGGTCCTCGACGCCCAGGCCGGCTGCCGTGTCCGGCATCAATTGCATCAGACCCTCGGCGCCCGCGGACGATACGGCGCAGGGCAGGTACGACGACTCCTTCTCGATCACGGCGCGCAGCAGGTCGGGCGTGAGGCCCTCGCGCTGGGCGATCTCCTGCACCATGGGTGCGATCTGGTCTTCGGGAACGGGATCGCACTCGGCTTCGACGGCGGTGGCGGCGGGCGCAGTGGCCGGCGGCGAGAGCGGTTCGCTCCAGGGAACCGTGAAGAACGCCGCCGTTGCCGGGGAGGCCGCCCGAACCTGCTGTTTCACGGCGGCCCTTTGGCGCTCGATGGCGGCGCGCTGGCGGGCGATGGAATCGGGAGTCTGGCCGGCGGCGACCGCCGCGGCCAGCGCCAGGCTGAGTGCGAGCTTCATCGGAGAAGAGATCGGGTGAAAAGCCCGCCGGCTTCAGGCCTGCCAAGCGGCGTTCACGAAGGTCTGCTCGCGGCCCGGCGCCGACAGATGGAGCGTAGCCGAGATCGCGGCCGGGCCGTCCAGGGCGGCGGCCAGGGCTCGGGTCGCCTCCACGAGCAGCAGCGACCCCAGCGATACGCACGCCCGGCCGCCGTACAGCCGCTTCAACTTGCGGTTGAGCGCGGCGGTGAACCCGTCGATCACGATGGCCAGGTCCTTCATCGTCCTGCGCGGGTTTGCGCCCAAGCGCGAGGCCAGATCCCGGCCCGCCACGCCCAGGCCCACCAGGCGGGCGATGAAGAACTCGTCGCCGGTCAGCAGCGCGTTGAGGAACCGTGGGCGGAGCAGGATGCCGGCCAGCACGTCGCGCGCCCGCCAGGAACGGTAATGGCGCGCCAGGTCCTTTCGCCCGGCGGCGATGAGCAGCCGTTCGGCGCGCGCCAGTGAGGACGCCAGCGGCCGCGCCGCCCACGGGCGCGCGACGCAGGGGTTGTCCGGGCTCACCAGGTCGTAGGCGAAATCGCTGCGGGGTTCGCCGGAACACGGGTACGTGCTGCGGTAGAAGAGCAGCGCATACGCCAGCGGCAGCTCCTTGAACCGGCTGAAATCGCTGAAGTAGACGTACGGCAGCCACCGCCGCAGCGCCTGCTGTATGGCCACCGAGACCTTGGAGTAGATATCGAAGAACAGAGGGTCCTTCTCGCCCGGTGCGCGCAGCCACGCGCCGGCCAGGCTCCCCGGAACGCTCAACGACACGGACGCCACCACCTCGCCGGGCGGGGCCGAAGCGAGCCACTCCCAGGGCTCGGGACCGAAATCGTAGGGACGCAGCACGGGCGGAAGGGTTTGCGCGAGCTGCGCGGCCGTCGAGGCCCGGCTGTCCGTGAAGCCGATCTCGAATCCGGGGCACTGGCTGGGATACAGCAACGGGGCCGCCACGAGCAGCGCGCCCTGGCAGGCGTTCTTCCCCGCCGCCCGGCCGGCTGGCGCGTGGACGAAGATGCGGCCGTCCTGCTCCACCACTGCCTCCGCGCGCGCCAGCGTGTTCCAGCGCTCTGGCCACTCTCTGCGATCGAGGGTGGGGAGATGCACCTCGATGGTCCGGTCGCCTTCCAGGGTTCGCGCCAGACTCGCTTCGACGGCTGTAAAGGCAGACCGGTAGGCGGGCAGGCCCTGCGGAGTGAAGTCGAACGAGCGGTCGAAAAGCGCGGCGCCGCGAGCCGTGCGCCGGCTCAATTCGGCGGCGCACTTCTTCTCCAGGGCCCGGAACGCCTGTTCGTAAATGGCATTCGCCAGCCGCGTGGCCGCTCTGCCCGGGGCCTCGCTGTCGAGGGCGAAGACGGCGCGGAGCAGGGGATCGGGGCTCGCATCCGAGCCGGGCCGGGCTTCGACCTGTAGGCTCTCTGCACGCCACTTCGAGATGCGCAGCCGCAGGCGCCCCCGCTCGTCGAGCGCTACCGCGGCCAGGAACGTGGCCGAGAGCGTGCAGCGGACCGAGGCTTCGACGCCGGAGGGGAAGTGCTTGCACAGTTCGCCGCCGAAGTGGCCGGGAGCGGTCTCCCGCAGCCAGTGCAGCGCGAAGCGCAGATGCGGGCGGGCTGTGAGCGTCAGGCTGCTATCCAGCCAAAACAGGAGAGTGCGGTCGGGGCCGATGTCGGCCGGACATGCGATCTCGAATGGGGACATAGTAGCAGCAGATTGTACCGTTGCGGGGCGGAAAATCGGATCGTCAGACAGAAGCGGCGGCGGGTGCGAAGGGTCGCAAGCCTAGGCTTGGGTGCGAGATACTCCGCCGCGATGCTTTTGTGCGAGCGTTGTGACTGACCGTTTCCTTCGCTCGGCGCGAGCCCGCGAGCGCAGCCACGCATTCACATCGCCGACCGAAGCGAACAGGCCGGCGTAGGTGTCGCCGGCGCGGGGCGGCGCGGGACGGCGGCGGTCGAAGTCGCGGGGACGAAAGCGGTCGGTCACGGCGATCACGGCGACCCCCATGGGGCGGTACTCGTGCAGCCCCTCGGCCCAGGCCAGGTCGCCGTCGATCCAAAGCGGGAACCCCATATGCCGATCGTACCGCGCGGGTCGCGGTGCGCCACAATCTACGTATGCAGCGAAGAACGTTCTTGTCCGTGGCCGGGGCGGGCGCGCTGGCCGCGCAGGCGCTCCCGGCGGCCCGTGAGGGAAGGTTGAGGCAGGGTGTCGCGCGGTGGTGCTTCCCCCAGTGGAGCGTGGAGGAACTGGCGGAGCGGGCGGCCAAGCTGGGAATCGAGGGCATCGACCTGGTGGGGCCCGAAGACTGGCCGGCGGTGAAGAAGTACGGCCTGGTTCCCTCGATGATGATGCCCGGCGGTGGCACCATCCCAGACGGCCTCAATCGCGGGGAGAACCACGACGCCATCGAGCGCCAGCTCCGCGAGGGCATCGCCAAAGCCGCGGCTGCGGGAGCGCCCAACATCATCACCTTTTCGGGCAACAGGCGCGGGCTCCCCGATGCGGAGGGCATCGGGAACTGCGTTGCCGGCCTCGACCGCATCAAGGCGTTCGCGGAAGAGAAGGGCGTGACGGTCTGCCTGGAACTGCTCAACAGCAAGATCGACCACCACGACTACCAGTGCGATCATACAGCCTGGGGCGTGGAGGTGTGCCGGCGGGTGAATTCACCGCGGGTCAAGCTGCTGTACGACATTTACCACATGCAGATCATGGAAGGCGACGTGATCCGCACCATCCGCGAGAACATACGATGGATCGCGCACTTCCACACCGGCGGCGTCCCCGGCCGGCACGAGATCGACGGCACCCAGGAGCTGAACTACCGCGCCGTCGCGCAGGCCATCGCCGATCTGGACTTCCCGGGTTTCGTCTCGCACGAGTTCCTGCCGGTGAGGGATCCGCTCGAATCGCTGCGCCAGGCGGTGGAGATTTGCGGGGTGTAGCGCCGTCTCTTACTTGCGGACGCAATCGTTCTTGTCTAGAGTAAGCGTCACTTGTGAAACGGACATGTCGCTGCCGTCCACGGTTACGGTATCCGTACTTACCGCGGCCGGATTGCCTGCCCGGCACTCCGCCTCCGCGTGGATTGAGTACCGCACGCTCGGGAATAGATTCAGCGTGCATGTGGAGTTAGTGAACAAGTCGGTATACGGTTTCATTCCCGCGCTGGCGACGGCAATCACATGCAGCGGAGAGAAATTCTCGGGGGCTGAACCATTCCACGCCAGCCTGACGGTGATCTGTCGCGTCGGCAGCGGCTTGCCGAGTTGAATATCAGCGTCCATGATCTGCTGCCCGTCGGCCAGGTGAATTATCTGGGAGCTTTCCAGGTCCGCTGCGTTGGGATAGAACGTGCGCGGAAACGGGGCGTCGGGCTGCCCGAGGTTTGCGGAATTGAATACCAGGACGTAGTCGCCGGGCGAAAGGTGGTTATAGTCGAAAGACTGCGACGGTTTCGATGGCCTGCCGTCGCGTCGATAGACGGGCAGACTTGACTTAGCCTTATATTGTTCGAGGAGGTACAGATCCACGCCCGCGTCGCGCATCTGTTTGCCGTCCGGCCCTAGGAGCCTTCCGCTGATACGGCCCTTCGGCTCGGCATGGATATCCTGTTCCCAGGAAGAACGCGCCGGCAAATCGAACTGTGCAACCGGACTTCCTAGGACCTCCTGCCGCACCTCAAGATTGGGCGGCAAATCCGCCGAAATCTTGTACCTGCCTTCGGGCAGCCGCTGAAAGGCATACACGCCGCGTTCGTCCGTCTTTGTCTCGAATGACTTCGTCCCTGCCTGCAGCCTGACTGTCACGTCGGCCATGGGGTGCGAAGGGCCCCACAGCATTCCGTAGACCGAAGCTACACGCCGGCCTTTCTTCTCCGCCCGTAACTGCTCGATGATGGCTTGCGCGCATTCTAACCGGCGAGTATCGGAGTTTGGTTCCGTATACAGGCATCCGTCACCACATTCATTGGCGAAGATCAGGTACTGCTGGCCATCCTCGAAATCCCACCCCTTTATTCCAACCACGTCGACGTAGCCGCCCGCGACCCCTTTGAACGCCTCCGTCACGCGAAACCTGGCTGCGGAGTCCACGTGCTCTGTGACCGTCCCGGCAAATATAACGTGGGCATATCTGAACAGGGTTCGTGGAGTGGGCACGCGGACCCACGAATCTGCCGACCCGACCGTCAGACCGGCCACGAGCAGCACGAAGACCAACCGGACGCCTCGGACCATGCCCTGCATCATAGTCCAACACGAGGGCAGCCGTCTCCTCTACCTTCCCCCCGGGCCGCCCACCGGCAGCAGCTCCACCTGGAACGGCGAAAGCGTCGCGCCCACGCGCATCTGCTTCTGGCCGTCGGAGAACTCCAGATAGAGGCGGCCGTCCGAGCCCATCGCCCCGGTGCCTTTGTAGGACGCATCGCCAACGGTCATGGCCAGATCGGAGACGCGCAGGAAGGGACGACCGCGCGGCAAGCTGAAGGCGAAACTCCCGGAGACGGCCTGCGCCGCCGTGTCGCCGGTCAGCGTGACGGAGCGGCCCTTGAACGAACCGTCCAGGCGGAGGTTCCGCAACAGGTCGTCGCCGCTGCCGGCCGCTTGAAGCGTGCCGCGGCCGTCCCACTTACCGTTCATCCAGTTGACGCCGCGAACGCGAGCCGACAAGCGGTAGGCCGGCTGGCTGCCGCGCAGGTTCGCGCTCATGCGCCCGGTCAGCGAACCGGCCCCGAACTGCGCCGTCACCTCCGTGGCCTCGATTGCCGTTCCTTCCCACCGCACGTGCATGTGGACCTTGTCGAGCGGCAGCCCCGCCACGGTCAGCGAGCCGAACTCGAGCGAAGCCTCGGCGCGCCGGTTGTCGAGCCACTCCGGACTCTTCGTGCGGCCGAACCGCAGCGCGCGGCTCAGCAGGCTCTCCTCGCGCCGCAGCGACGGCATCAGCAGCCGCTCCAGTTCCTGAGTGTCCGCGCTGGTCATGCTGATGCGAAGCTGGTCGGGCCGTTCGGCCGCCGTGACGTAGCGGTACTCGCCCTTAAAGGCGATCGCTCCGGCGCGGCCCTCGATGCGGTCCATCAGAAGTCCGTCGTCGCCCAGGGTCACGCGGGCCGACGCGAGCTCGACAGGGTCGGCGATCCCCGGCACGGCGATGCTCGCGCCCTGGATCTGAAATGCGCCCGTCCAACGGCCCGCGGGGTTGCCCTGCTTGCGGTATTCGAGCTGGCCTTTCCAACTTCCCTTCGCCAACCGATCGAGCAGCGGGACGCCGTCGAACAGCCGCGTCCCATCCGGCTGCTCGCCTCCGATCCGCAACCCTGGAGCGGTGATGACGGCATCGAGCGTCTGTGAGCGCCAAACCCATTCCGCTGCCGCTACCGCGGTTTCGCCACCAGCCTCGAACTGCGACGGCTGGAGGTGAATGCTGTCCCCGTCGAACAGCAGGCGCGCCGAGGCGAGCCGTATGGGCGGGGCTCCGGGAATCGTGACCGCGGTCTCGCCCGAGCCGAGCAGGCCCAGCACACCCGCCTCCGGAGAGTAGCCGACGGCGCCGCTCAGATCGCCCGTCACCGCAACCCCCTCCGGCAGTTGCTGGCCCATGTTTCGCGCCACCTCCGGCAACGGCGCCAAAGGAAAACGATCCAGCTTCGCCAGCGCGGCCCAGTGCGGCTGCGACAGGTAGTCCCGGACGCGGAATTCGAGCGACACCGGAAGCGTTTCGTCTTCGGGCCGCACGGTCTCGAGCTCTAAGGTCTGCGAGATCAGATCCAGGCGTCCGCGATATTCCAGCGGCCATCCTGCGCCGTGCGGCGGAAGCAGGTCCCAGCGGTGTAGATCCCGAATTTGCACCTGGCCGGTGATTTCCACGTCCGAGGGCGGCCCGGCCAGCCTCGCGCTGGCGCCGATCTGTCCGTGAACTCCCAGGTCGCGGCCGTGCACCAGCCGGATCAGGTCCGAGAGCGAACTTCGGGCCAGCTCGATCGAGGCGTCGATGCGGCCTCCGTTGTCGCCCGGTTGCCAGCGGCCGCGTGCGATGAACTGGCCGAAGCCCTGGCTGCCGCGGTCCGTGCGCGCCGGCGCGCCTTCGAGACGCACCCGCCACTCCCCGCCCGGCGACGACGGCGGGATCACGTCCAGTCTGGCGTCCGCCAGATAAAAGATCGACTTGGTGTCGCCCAGCTTGAAGTTGATGCGCCCGCTGCGGACCTCGATCTCCGGCAGCCGCATCCTGGCGGCAGCCGCGCCGGCCGTCCGGCCCAGCAGTGCCTCGAAATTCCAGTGGCCGCCCGTGGGACGCGCCAGGTTGATGCTGGCGTCCTCGAGCTTCAGGCTCGAGAATTCGAGCCGCCCGGTGAAGATGCTCTTGAAGCTGATGCGTGCAGACAAGGACTCGACGTAGGCGAACGGCTCCAGGCCCACCGCCGGGTCCTCGTGGATGACGACTTTGTCCACCGAAAATCCCGGACCGCCGAACAAGTCGAGGTGAGCCTCGCCGATCTCGACTTCGCGCCCCAGCGCCCGGCTCAGGCTCGTCATCACGCGATCGCCAAACCGGTGCGCATCCACGAGCGGCGCGATCAGGCCGACGGCCACCACCAGCAGCGCTCCTGCCAGCGCCAGTCGCCAGATCGTTTTCTTACGCAGCTTCATGGCGGTTCGGCCAGAGAGCGATACGCCTCCGGGTCGTCGACGTCCCGCAGAATGCCGGGGTCGTCTACGTCAACATAGCAGGCTTCGCCGGCGTGCCGGTGAACGATCTCGCGCGCCTGCGCTTCGGCGGGCAGGGCCAGGAACTCGGGGATGAAGCTGCGCGCCGCGCAGACAGGATGGCCTCGCACGCCCTGATAGCGCGGGATGACGAGCCCGGTACCGCCCCCCCGCCAAAAAGCCGCCACCAACCCCGCAACAGTTCCGGCCAGTACCCGCGGAAAATCCACCGGCGTGAAAATCACTCCCGCAGCCTCCTGCGGTACGGCCCGCAGGCCGCACTGGAGCGAGCTGAGTTGTCCTTCCCGATACCGCTCGTTCAGCGTGAACGCCGCCTGAAACGCGCGGGCGGCGCCGCCACGGATAGCGGCCGCGTGGGCGCCAAGTACAACAATCACAGGGGCCGAATGGACTGCCAGCAGGCCGATCATGCGGTCCAGGAAGCTCTCCGGCGGCTCCGAGCCGGGCGCCAACAACAGGGCCTTGGGGCGGCCCATCCGTCTCGATTCGCCGGCGGCCAGGATGACCCCGGCCAGACCGGCCCGGCGGTGCGGATTTGGGTCCGCGGCGTTCACTCCAAATGGGCCTTCGGACGCTCGTTCGTGAACAGAGACTTCGAGAGGCTACGCCACTCCGGCGGCGCATTCCGCCTCACCGCGATCATCTCCGCCACAACCGAGACGGCGATCTCTTCGGGCGTCACCGCGCCGATCTCCAGGCCCATGGGAGCGTGGACGCGCTCGAACGCCGCCGCGGGGAGACCTTCCTTCTCCAATTCCCGCACCACCGAGATCACCTTGCGCTTGCTGCCGATCATGGCGATATAGGCGGCTCGCGTGCCGACCGCCCAGCGCAGCACCCGCATATCGTCGCGGTGGCCTCGGGTGACGATCACTATGTAGCTGTTCTCATTAACCTCAAGACGCGGAAAGACTTCTTCGTACTCTGCGGCAATCGTTTCGTCCGCCTCGGGAAAGCGCTCGCGATTGGCAAACGCCTCCCGGTCGTCGATTACGACCGTGGCGAATCCGGCCAGGCCGGCGGTTCTTGCCAGGCCTTTCGAGATGTGGCCGGCCCCGAAAACGAACGCCCTGGGCTGGGGCGCCACCGGTTCCACAAAGACCTCCAATTGGCCGCCGCAAATCAGGCCGTTGTCATAAGCGGCGTCCTGGCCCAGGTTGAAGCTGAGGCGGCGGGGCTGGCCAGTCTCCATCACCTCGCGCGCGGCGTTCCAGACCTCCGCCTCCACGCAGCCGCCCCCGATAGTACCCGCAATGGACCCGTCTTCCCTCACCAGGAGCTTGGCCGTCTGGTAGCTTGGAATGGAGCCTCGGACTTCGACAATCGTTGCCAGAACGCACTTCTGGCCCAGCCGGCGCAGGCGGACCAGTTCCTCATAGACGTCCACTGGCAGCGATTATACCATCGCGAAACCGAGTACCCTCAGTACTATAGTTAGTTTTAGGATTTCATGATATGATCCCGTGTACAGTTGGAATCAGTAGCTTGACCGTTGGGTTCGCTCTTGTATTCGACCTCGACGGTGTGATCGTGGACTCCAACGAGGTCCACTCGGAGAGTTGGCGCGAGTACCTTCGGCGGTGCGGGCGCGAAAAGCCGGAGGACTTCGACCGGCTCATGTTCGGCAGGCGCAACGACGATATCGTCCGTGACGTGTTCGGTTGGGATCTCGAGCCCGCCGAGGTCTTCCGCCACGGTGCGGAGAAAGAGAGACTGTACCGGGAAATGATGGGCCCGATGCTGCGGGCTCACCTCGTTCCAGGGGTGGCGTCCTTTCTGGAACGGCACCGGGAGATGCCGATGGCAGTGGCGAGCAACGCGGAAGCCGCCAACATCGACTTCGTGCTCGGCGACAGCGGTCTGCGGAAGTTTTTCCGCGTGGTGGTAGGCGGGCACCAAGTCGAGCGGCCGAAGCCGGATCCGGAGATCTACCTTCAGGCGGCCGCGCTGCTCGGTGTGTCCCCGGTGAATTGCATCATATTCGAGGACTCGAAGGCCGGTATTCAGGCGGCGCGCGCGGCGCGCGGTCGTGTCGTGGCTGTCAATGCCGCAGCACCGGCTTCGGAGCTTCCTCAGGTGGAGATTAGCATCCGGGATTTTTTGGATCCCGGGCTGGAACAGTGGCTCTCGGAGCTCGATCCCGGTCGCTGACGCGCCTCCTCGCTGGCGCGTTCGCTGTGGCGGTCACTCTGGCCGCGCTTCCCGGCGACACCAAGCCACGTGTGTCTCTGGAGAGCGTCAACGCGCGCCGGGCCCGCGACTTCGCCCCCTCGATGGAAGGCCAGGTTGTAACCGTCGCCGGACAGGTGTCGGCCAAACCGATCGACTACGAATCCTACAGCCAGGCGGCGATTCAGGACGACGACGGCTACGGCCTGATCCTCGAAGGCGCGCCCGACGTGTTCTCCGCGATCCTGCCCGGGGCGCGCGTGGAGGCCCGAGGGACCGTTTCCAAGCGAGCGGGCCTCCCGGTGCTGCTGGTAAGCCGCATCGACGTATTGTCGCGCGATGCGGCGCCGGAACCCAAGCGCTTGGACCCGGACGAGCTGCACTCCCTGAAGAACCTGGGGCTGCTGGTCTCCACCACCGGCCGCGTCGTCGACAAGGGCGAGAACACGCTGGGCCAGTACCTTCTGATCGGCGACGCCAAGAGGCCGTTGAAAGTTCTGTTGCCGGGTGGGGCGGCCGGTCTCGACCGTTTCGAAATCGGCGACCGCGTCAAAGCCACCGGTATCGCTTCTCAGTACTGTCCGCTCCCGCCCTACGACCGGTCCTTCCAGGTGGTGCTGGCCGACGGCGGTGGCGTTGTGCCTGCCGGGAAACGTTGGGCGATCGGTCCGGAGTGGTTTGCCGCCCTGGTGGCGCTTCTCGGCTTCGTGTTCGCTTTGTGGTGGTTCCGCGAGCGCCGCACGTCCGGCCAGCGCAGCATGGTACGGACGTTCTACAGCCTGGGCGAAGACGTAATAGCGATCTCGTCGCCTCTCGATATTCTGCAGCGGCTGGCCGGGGTGCTGCCGCGCGCGCTGAACGTGTCCGGAGTCCACCTCTACATTTACAACCGCGCCGCCAAGATGTTGGACCGGGTGGGTTCCGCCGCCGATAACAGCGCGGTTTCCGTCGCGGTCCAGACGCCCGAGGGCTCGTTGCCGCTCGGTCCGGCCGTCTCGTTCCGCAACCAGGCGCTGCTGACCATTCCGAATACGGGCGCCAGCCCGTTCTTCCCCGATGGCCGTCCGGGCCGCACTCCCGGCTCGGTCATGTTCGTCCCCATGCTCGCAGAGCAGGAAGTGCTGGGCGTGCTGGAGATGTACGACTGGAAGCCCGACCACGAGTTCAAGCTCGACGAACGCGTGCTGGCGCAGCACCTCGCCAACCAGATCGGAATCGCGCTGCGGCTGACCGAAGAGAAGAGCGTGCGCGAGCAGTTGTTCCGAAGCGAAAAACTGGCGGCGGTGGGCCAGTTGATCTCCGGCATCGCCGCCGAGTTGCGCGCGCCGCTGGACAGCATTTCCCACCTGGCGGAACAGATCGTTACCGCCCCCGTCGCGCGCTGGGAGGATTTCGACACCATCTCGTCGGAGGCGCACAAGGCCTCGGATATCGTGACGCGGCTGGTTTCGTTCATGCAACCGGAGCGCGGCGAGGCCAAGCGGATCGAGCTGAACGGGCTCCTCGCCAACCTGTTCGAGTTCCGGCGCCAGGAGTGGGAGTCTCGCGGCTTCGACTTCAAGGCGATTCTATCGCCCAGCCCCATCCACGTGCTCGGTTCCCAGGGCCAATTGGAGCGGGTGTTCCTGGATCTTCTGGTGCAGGCCGAGCACGCTCTGGCGGAGTCCTCGGAGAAGCGGCTGATCATCGCCACCAGCATTCTGGCGCAGCGCGCCCTGGTGGAGATCGAGTACACCACCGGCGCGGCGAAGGGGGCCTGGAGCGGCCTGGCCCATGCCGACATGGCCGCGCACGTGGACGGCGTCTCGCGCGGCATCGTGCGCAGTCACGGCGGGGAGCTGCGCATGACTCGCTCCGCGCAGGGCGATTGCCGCCTCGAGATCGAGTTCCCGGCCGCCCCGGCCCGGGCAGCCGAAACGGGCGGCACGGTGCGCGCCTTCACCTGCCTGGTGGTCGAGCCGGATGCCAACGTCCGCGAGGACTTGGTCCGCACGCTGACGCAGCGCGGCTGCCGCGTCATTCCCGCCGCCAGCGGCGAAGACGGCGCCGAGCTGGTGCAGCGCCTGCGGTTCGACATCGTGTTCTGCGCGGTGCGGCTGCCGGGCCTCAACTGGATCGAATTCTCCGAGGGCATCCGGAGCGAGGTAGGGGCTTTCGTGCTGCTGACCGAGGGCTTCGATTTCGAGCTCTCGCGCGGCCTGTTGAGCGCCGAGAGTCACTTGTTGACCAAACCCGTCATCGAGCCGGAGCTGGACCAGGTGCTGGCCGCTGTCGAGTCGCGGATGGCGGCCGCGGAGTCACGGCTGCTCGTAATGCGGCCTCCCGACAAGAAGGCCGCAGGCCATACCTATTAGGCATCCGCTTACTCACGCGCGCGGTTGCGTGCCACGGCGCACCATAGCACCGAACCGCGACCGTCAGGGAGCGGAGCAACGCCGGGCTCGCCGCCTGCGTAGAATACAGATAGATGGCTATCGAACGGTTCTTGTTGCTGGTTGCGCTCGGCTGCGTTTGCGCGGGTTGGGCGCCAGCCGAGGAAAACTACTCCGGACCGCGCCCGCCCAAGGCGGATCTGCCCTACGTCCTGCACGGCGACAATCTCATCCCGACCGAGGCGGGCCAGGCGCGCGAGGATCGCCGCGGCAAGAGCGATTCGGTCTACACCATTTCCGGCGCGGCCTCGCCCGTGCGCACGCCGCTTGCCGAGCCGATCTTCCTGTTTGAGTCCGACAAGATCGGGCCCGAGTCGTTGCAGCTCTTCCGGCTCGAGGTGAAGGGTGGAAACCGCGAGGTCGTGGCCGGCAGCAAGAAGACCGGCCGCCCGCTGCACTTGACGGTCAAGTCCCTGGGAGGCCGGCTGTATCGCATCGAGGTCAACGAAGGCCTGGGCCTCGAAAACGGCGAATACTCGCTCAGCCCCGAGAGCTCGAACGCGGTGTTCTGCTTTGCGGTCTACTGAACAGCCGTCGGCCATCAGCCGTCAGCCGACGCCGCCTTCCGCCGTAGAATTGAGTTTGATGGCATTATCCAAGTGCGTTCTCGCACTGGCTGTGGCAGCGCTCGCCTGGGGCGCCGATCCGCTCCAAGATGCGCGCAACCGGCAGGACCGCGACTACATCCGCTGGGCTATGACCCAGGCGGACGCCGCCGCCAGGAAGAATCCCAAAGACGCCGCGGCGCAGTACCGTCTGGCGGTCGTGCAGTCCGTTCGCGCCGAGGTAGCGCTGGAGGTGCACGACAAGGAACTCGCCAAGACCGCGGCTGAAGAGGGGATCGGCGCGGCCGGGCGCGCGGTCGATTTGCAGCCGCGCGTGGCCGAGTATCACCGCATTCTCGGAACCCTGTGCGGCCAGGCGATACCCGCGAAGCTCTGGCTTGCGATCAAGTACGGCGGCTGCGCGCGCGACGAAATCACGCGCGCCATCGCGCTGGACGGCGGGTCCGCGCAAGCCTACCTCAGCCGCGGTGTGGGGGACTACTATCTGCCCTCGGGCATGGGAGGCGGGTTCGACCTGGCCTTGCGCGAGTTCGACAAAGCCATCCAGCTCGATCCCAACCTGGCCGACGCGTTCCTGTGGCGCGGCCTCGCGCTGCGCAAGCTCCATCGCAACGCGGAAGCGTACCGTTCCATCGCCAGGTCGCTCCAACTAAATCCCGGCCGCGCCTGGGCGAAGGAGCAGCTCGACAAGACGCCGCAGAAGTAGCCGGGCTACGGGCGCGACTATGCCCGTCCGAGCAGAAAACTCTCCACCTCGCTCCGCGTGGGCATGGAGGACTGCGCCCCGGGGCGCGTCACCGAAATGGCGGCAGCGGCACTGGCGAACCGGAGCGCCTCCGGCATAGGTCTGTCTTCCGCCAGGGCGACGGCCAGCGCTCCGTTGAACGCATCGCCGGCGGCGGTGGAATCGGTTACCTCGACCGGGAATGCCGCCTGGTGCAATGCCCGCCCGCCGTCGTCGAACAGACATCCCTGATCGCCGAGTTTCAGCACGACAGCCTTGGCGCCCAATTCCCGCAAGGCGCGAGTCAGCGCGGGTGCGTCCGCCACGGACACGCGCGCGGGAGGGCGGCTCAGCAGGATCAGTGCCTCGCCTTCGTTGGGTGTCAGGATGTCCACCGCGCCGAGCAAGTCGCGGGAGAGCGTCCGCGCCGGCGCCGGATCGAGAATCGTGCGCGCACCTTCCTCGCGGCCCAGCGCCAGCAGCGCGCTCACCGTATCGAGCGGCGTCTCGAGTTGGAGCAGTAGAAAGGCCGCGCCGCGCAGCGTGCGCCGCAAGCCCGCGACGTCCGCCGCGGCGAAGGCCTGGTTTGCGCCCGAGGCCACCACGATCGAGTTCTGGCCCTGAGCGTCCACCCAGATTAGAGCCACGCCCGTGGGCGCCGATTTTGTGCCGGCGACGGCGTGTGTGTCCACGCCTGCGGCCGCCAGGCTGGCCTTCAGGTGATCGGCGAACAGGTCGTAACCCACGCGGCCGGCCATGCGAACCGCGATGTGCGGGCTCGCCAGGCGCGCCGCCGCGTACGCCTGGTTGGCGCCCTTTCCGCCGGGCGTCATGCGGAACTCGCGGCCCAGGACGGTCTCGCCCGCGGCCGGCAGGCGCTCCACCCGCACCACGAAATCCATGTTCAGACTGCCTGCGATTACGATCACGGGCCGGCCGCCGCTATCGCTCATCGGACCAGATCGATGCCCAACTTCTTGAGCTCTTCCTGGTAATAGCGGCGCAGGAGGATGTCCCACTCTTCGCTGCCTTCGGGGATCTCGCGCTTCTGCGAGCGGATTTTCTGCCGGGCGGCGCGGTCGACCTTGTCCTCGGTCAGCAGCAGCTCGGTGATCAGCCGCACGATCTCCAGGCGCACCTCGTTGGGCGGCTTCTTCAGCCGCACCTGCCTGGCCTTGCGCAGCGAGGAAACGATCTTGTGCGACATCTCGATCACTTTATCGCGCGACAGCTTCATGTTGTCGCCGGTGTCGCGGCCCGCGGCGCGGATCACCTTGCGCTGCGTGATCAGCGTGTTCTTGATGCGGCGGAACATCTCCTGGTAGCTGACGTCGTTCTTCCGCATGTACTCGCTGTACTGGCTCAGAATCTCGCGCACCTCGTCGTTGAGGCGGTCCTCCACTTGCAGTTCCTCGGTGATGATGGCGTTGAGAAGCTCGCCGACCACCTGCGGTTCGACGGTTTCAATCGATGTGGGCGTCAGCTTCTTGACCAACTCTCGAGATAGATAGGCGACGAATTCTCTGGCTAGTAGCATGAGGTGGAACCCGCGGCGCACCCGCAGAACTCCTTCGTGCGCGGCACGGGGCTTTTGAAAACCATGGCTCTACGTTAGTGTACTATACGGGGACTTTTCAGGAGTCGCCGCGGTGCTGCGCGAGAAACTCCGCGTCGATCGGCTTGCGCCCGCGGAAACCCTCCTGGGCTCCGTGCCAGAACCGGATTTCGGGCTCGCCCAGTTTCCAGCACAGGCACACCTCTTCGCCGCGGAACAAGGTCGGGAAATCCAGCAGGCCCGTATCGAGGTCCTTCACCACGCACCCGCTCTCGTGAATGGATTCCAGAACGTCCCGCAGATGGGCGGCGGCCGTGTCGCGGCGGGAGGCGGCGTCGAGTAGCTTGCGCCGGTCCACCAGCGCGCCTCCGGTCAACCGGATCCGTTCCGATTCGGCCTGGATTTCGCCGGCGGCCTCGGCCAGCGAGGCTTTCAACGAAACCGCGCGGCGCAGCCGTTCTTCCACCGCGGGGACCAGGGCTTGCGCTTCCGCAAGAGTGAAATACCGGGGCATGGGCTAGGCACTGCGGCCGTTGTACCGCCGGGCGACGTAGTCCTCCACGATCGCGATGAACTCCGGGACGATCCGCTCTCCCTTGAGCGTCGTCACGAGCCGCCCGTCGACGTATACCGGCGCCTTCGGGTCCTCGGCCGTGCCGGGCAGGGAAATGCCGACATCGGCGTGCTTCGATTCGCCCGGCCCGTTCACGATGCAGCCCATCACCGCCACGCGCAGCTCCTCGATGCCCGGGTGCGTGGCCTTCCAGACCGGCATCTGATCCCGCAGGTAGGTCTGAATCTGGCCCGCCATCTCCTGGAAGAAGGTGCTGGTGGTGCGCCCGCAACCCGGGCACGCGGTCACCTGCGGAGTGAAGCTGCGAATCCCGAGCGACTGGAGAACCTGCTGCGAGACCAGCACCTCTTCGGTCCGGTCGCCGTTCGGCGCCGGCGTGAGCGAGGCGCGTATGGTATCGCCGATCCCTTCCTGAAGCAGGATCGAGAGCGCGGCCGTGGTCGCCACGATGCCCTTGGCGCCGAGGCCCGCCTCGGTGAGCCCGAGGTGGAGCGGATAATCGCATTCAGCGGCTAGCGCGCGGTAGACCTCGACCAGGTCCTGAACGCCGCTCACCTTCGCGCTCAGAATGATCCGGTCGTGCGCGAGGCCGTATCTCTCCGCGGCCGCGGCCGACTCGATGGCGCTGGCCACCATGGCCTCGATCATCACGCCGCGCGCGTCTTTCGGCTCCGCCGCGCGCGCGTTCTCGTCCATCTTGCGCGCCAGCAGCGTCTGGTCGAGCGATCCCCAGTTGACGCCGATGCGCACCGGGCGGCCGTACTCGATGGCGGCCTCGATCATGGTGCGGAAGTTCTCGTCGTGTTTGCGCCCGATGTTCACGTTCCCGGGGTTGATGCGGTATTTCGCCAGCGCGCGGGCGCACTCGGGATACTTCTTCAGAAGGATGTGGCCGTTGTAGTGAAAGTCGCCGATGATGGGAACGCCGGTCCGCTCGACGATCTCGGGAACCGCGCGGGCGGCCTCTTCGGTGTTCACCGTCACGCGCACCATTTCCGAACCGGCCCGCGCCAGCGCGATCGTTTGATCGACGGTGGCCTGGACATCGGCCGTATCGGTGTTGGTCATCGACTGCACCACCACCGGATGCCCCGACCCAATCTTCACCCCTCCGACGTCGGCGACCGCGGTGGCGCGCCGTGCATGAAGCGCCATCATCCCTCCGAACCTAATTGTAACAGCCTGGGGTGAGGGGTCCTTTTCCGGGTGGCGCGTGGTCCAGGATGAACACCGCTGCAAGATCCGACTTGACTAAACATGGCGACGTTATTGTCTGCGCGACAACCGCTTGCGAACGCGCGCGGTTCGGTGCGGAGGCGGTTCCGAACCGCGACCGTGAGGGAGCGGATGCGCAACTACTTATGACGCTGTGCTTAGTGGTCCAAGTTCCGCGCCGCCGCACACCTTGCACTTCCATGCGTCAGTCGCTTGTGATGTGGAACCGCGTGGCATAGCCAATGCGGGCGGGGCCGCCTCACGGGTACGGGATCGCGAAGCGGCTTCACCGGGTGTCGCGTGATGTGTTGCACCGGCTCGAAAAACGAGGCCTTCTCATGGCGGACCTACGATGAGTATACTCATAAACTGAAGACTTGCACCCTGATCGAATGCCAGGCTCCGAAGCAGCAGCGCTCGTCCGGAGAGCGAAGACTTCATGACAATTTACACCCGCCTAGAGCAATGGAAGGAGCACGGAATTATATCGCCCGAGCAGCACGCCCTGCTTCGAGGCCTCTCCCAGGGAGAACCCTTCTCCCTTTTTCTCGAGCTGAACATTCTCCTTTACGCTGGGATTGTGGCGTTCGTCGCCGGCCTCGGCTGGACCGTCAGCACCTGGTCGCATCAACTGGGTGAGATTCTCGTTTTGACCATCCTCTCCGTGATGCTCGCCGCCTGCTTTTGGTACTGCTTCTCGCGCGCGCCAGCCTGGTCCCGAGCGGAAGTTCCTTCCCCCAGCCTGGCATTCGACTACGTGCTTTACCTCGGCAGCCTCACATGGTCCGTGGAACTCGCTTATGTTGAGAACCGGTTTCAGCTGCTCTCCGGACAATGGGACCTATATCTATTGACGACCGCCGGCCTTTTCTTCTTCCTCGCTTATCGTTTCGACAACCGCTTCGTGCTGTCGCTCGCCTTGTCCGCGCTCGCTGGATGGTTCGGGCTAACCATCTCCCACTGGCCGTCACATCAGGAAGGAGAGTACAGGCAATACGCGATTCTCTACGGCGTGATCGTCGGCGGCGTTGGAGTCATGCTGCAGCGTCGCGGCCTGAAGCCGCATTTTCTCGGCGCGTATCTGAATATCGCGGCCAACGTTCTCTTTTGGGCAGTGCTCTCCGGGGTCTTCGATCGGCAGGACGACGTGGTATGGTTTCCCGCTCTCCTTGGCGCCTGTGGCGCATCTCTCGCCTGGGGCCTCGCGCGCCGGCAGTTTTCCTTCGTCGCTTACGCCGCCGTCTACGGCTACGTGGGCGTCAGTTCGATACTCCTCCGCGGAATAAGTAGCGAGGCCAGCCTCCTGAGCTATTTCGTCGTTACCGGCGTCGCCATGGTCGTCATGCTGGTCCTGATCGCACGCCGCTTCGGGAGGGAATCGTGAGAGCCTACAGCGAATCGAACGAAGAAGCTCTGCGCGCCCGCGATCTGTTGAAGGACTGGGCCGGCGAAGGCCTCCTCACCCAGGCGCAGTACCAGCGCATGGAGCAGGAAACCGTCTGTGAGCTCCGCCGCACCAACATTTTCCTGCGGCTGGTGTTGTACCTTTTCACCCTGCTGATCGTGGGAGCCGCCGTTGCCTTGTTCTTCGACGTCTTTGTGACGCGAGCGACTGTGCCAAAGCAAGGCTTTTTCCTGATCATCTTCGCTGCCATCTCCTATGCGGCTGCGGAACTCGCCGTTTCCCGGGCCCGGCTCTATCGCTACGGGATCGAGGAAGCCCTCGCCGCCTGCTCGGTTGCCTTTCTATACCTGGGAATGCAGTACGTGAGGCCGGGCGGAATGGCAGTCCTGGCTCCCGCCGCCGCCGCCATCGTTTCGCTGTGGATATGGCGTCGTTTCGGGCTCGCCTATGCGTTTCCCGCCGCGATGATCTTTGTCCTGTGGCTGCCGGACTACTGGACCCCGTCCTATTCGGCGCAGCATCTGATCGTAGCGGCATTCTATGCAGCCGGCCTGATAGCCGTTGCCGCTGTGCGCTCCCAGCATCGCTTCACGTACCTCAACGACGGGTATTCGATCACCGAAGCATGCCTCTGGCTCGGCATCTACCTGGCGATCAACCTCCAGCTTTGGTCGGGGAGCCTGCTCGGATACTGGTGGGGCGACCCTCGGCCCGGCTATCAATTCTCAAGGCCGTTCTACTGGACCACCTGGGTGCTGATCTGGTGCCTCCCACCCGCCGTACTCGCGCGCGGCGTGCGCAGGAAGGATCGGTTGGTGATCGCAGTTGGCGCAATCGTCGCGGTCCTGACCCTGGTCACCAACAAACCGTACCTCGGCTGGCAGCGGCATACGTGGGATCCGATGCTCCTGGGCGCATTGTTGATCGCCGTCGCGCTCTTCCTGAGTCGCTGGCTCGCTGGGAGCCCGGGCGGAATTCGTCATCGCTTTACCGCCCGGCGGCTCTCGGGGAAGGACAAACACTGGATGAACGCCGCGGCAGCCGGGCTGGGTGTCGTATTGCCGGACTCAATAACGCTTAGCAAAACAGACCGTCCCGACTTCCGCTTCGGAGGGGGAGATTCGGGAGGCGGAGGCGCTAGCTCCGATTTCTGAAAACCGACGGGTGGATTGGCTATCGCCTGCGTGCCGCAACGCCTGTTTCGTCCGGATCGTCGCCCACGCGGAAACCGACCTCCGGTCACGGCCCGGATTGGCGCGCCTGTTCGGGACAGCGCCGCCCCTACCGTCCCCACTTCAGCAGCGCGCCGCACGGCCGCGTCAGCGGATCCCCGTAGTGGTTGGTCGTGATGCGCAGGGCGTAGCCCATCCGACCGGTCGCCTGGGGAACGATCTCCTTGGCGAAGACCACCACGGCGCCGCGCTGCTCGACCGGCGGCAGCGTCATCACCTCCGTGTCTTCTAGCTGCCCGTTCACGCCCACGCGGCCCACCACGACCTCGACGCGCACGTCCCCGGCCTTCAGCCCCGCCAGGTTCACCGCCGGCAGTACCGGCACGGGTTTGCCCTGCGGTGGGGCGCTGCCACGGTAGCGGAGCAAAACCCGATCATCGCCCTTGACAAGGGAAGGCGACCGGGTTATAGGTGAAATAGTCACACTTTCCCAGTTTTGGGAGGCGATATGCGTCTAGGATTGACGTCCTTGATCGCTATTGTGTCCGGCGTTCTGGCCTTTTCCTGGCCATTAGGGGCTCAATCGTGCCCCACCTGTGCCGGTCAGGCGCAATTCGTGTGCTCCGACGGCGGACAGCCGCAGTGCCAGGCTGACGGAACCTGGGCTTGCAGCATCGGAAATCCGTGCTCCGTGCCGCCGCCGCCGGCCAGCTGCTCCGGCGGCGGATCGGTGGTGTGTCAAGCTAGCGGCTGGGCTTGCAGCAGCGGGACCATGTGCGTGGCTCCCCCGCCGCAGGGGGACATCGAGGGTTGCCAGTTTGGGGTCGAATGCGGAACCGGCGGTTGGCAGTGTACCCCTAACCCCTACGAGGACGGGGACCCCTGCCCGGTCATCCTCGATACGACGGGCCACGGTTTTCACATGACGGACGTCGCGCATGGGGTAAAGTTCGCCTTCTATCCAGGTCAGCCTCCGGTTCAGATCAGCTGGACGGACGCTGCGTCCGGCAATGGGTTCCTGGTCCTGGATCGAAATGGCGACGGTTTGATCAACGACGGCACCGAGTTGTTCGGGAATATCACGTCGCAGCCCCCATCGACGACGCCGAACGGATACCTGGCCTTGGCCGTATTCGACGACCCGGCAAACGGGGGAAATGGCAACGGCTTCATCGATCCTGGCGACGCCGTGTACGATAAACTGCGCGTCTGGATCGATGCGAACCACAACGGAATCAGCGAACCGGGGGAGCTACACACGCTCAAGGAACTTGGAATCGAGCGGATAAGCATCAAGTACCGGCCGGCTCGATATGTCGACCAGTTCGGCAATCAGTTCAGGTACCGCTCCAGGGTTTGGGATGAGGACGCGGTACAGGAGCGGGTATCTTATGACGTGTTCCTACAGGCTGGAACGGCAGGCGAAGAGCGGGAGAGGTGAGACCGTGAGGAAGTTGGTTCTGGGGCTGTGGGCATTAGCCGCGTGTGTGTCCGGCCTCTGGCTGGGGCAGCGCCTCGCGCGTGCCCAGCAGTGCGCCGGAACATGTATCCAGGATTGCAACTCCGTGGAGATAGCCCCGGTCGGCCCGCTCAGCGGGAAGCCTGCCTGCAAGTACACACCGGTCAGCCCGGACGGCACCTCGGCCTGCGACTGCGGCCCCAACAACAACCAACCAAAGGACGGGTATTGCCGATACGAGACGTGCAAGTGCAACGGAACGACGTCTTCCGTGTCACAATGCCAGAGTCAGGCCGCGTGCAACTTGCCGGGTCCGACCATATGTTCAGGATCCTGCCCTTAAGAAACGGAGGTGCGTTGTGCTAAGTACGAGAGTCGCGTCCACCTTCGTGGTGGTCACGGTGCTTGCCGTTTGCGTCGGGCTCCTGATCGGATACGGGGCCGCGCCCGAGCGCCAGGGCAGTCCCCAAGCCCTCGTGCCGTTTGCAGCACAGAGGAACGAACTACACTACGGCCCGCGCGACAGCCAGCCGCGAGCCGACCTTCTCCGCTCGATAGCCCGGAGATCTGACGGCTCGACGGTGGACCGATTCACGGGCGTCTCTCCCACCGGAGAGCACGCAGAATACGTCACCATTACGGACCTTCGGAAAGGGATCGAGGTGCGTACCGAACCGTTCACGAGGTCTGTTACGTCGCTCTATCTTTCGGGTGCGGAGGTAGCCGCACGGCGGGCCGCCGAGGATGCATGCCAGGACGATGACGTCCGGGCGGCGCTCGCAGTTCACTCTCCCGTGGAGCGACCGGAGTTGGTGCTCGGCCACACGGTGGTTCGGGTCGATCTCCAGCCCGATCAGAAGTGGCATATCTCCTCCTGGGTTGCCCCCGCGCTGAATTGTCTGGAAATGCGGCGGGAGGACCACTGGAGCGACGGTGCCCACAACGAGGCCGAAATCACGCAGCTTGAACAGGGTGAGCCACGCGAGAAGCTGTTCGAGTTGCCGAGCGGCTATGTGGAGCGGTCCCCGGCTGAGGTGGAAGCTGCCTACACCGCGAAGTATCCGGGCAAGTCGTTTTGGGGCGAGCGGACGGCAACGAGGCTGGAAACACGCTACCGCAGCCACCTGGCGAACCGCCCCAACTAGCCTGACCGCCGCCCCTACCGTCCCCGCTTCATCAGCGCTCCGCAGGGCCGCGTCAGCGGATCCCCGTAGTGGTTGGTCGTGATGCGCAGGGCGTAGCCCATGCGCCCGGTCTGCTGGGGAACGATCTCCTTGGCGAAGACCACCACGGAGCCGTGCTGCTCGACCGGCGGCAGCGTCTCTAGGATAGACTGATTGTGGTCAATGGCGAAAAAGATGGTGTTCGAAACGTCGACCAATACCTATGTCGCGAGTGGCAGTATCGGCGAAGGAGGGTCCGGGGTCGTGTATCGGGTGACCGATACTGATGGCGAGGACTACGCTCTGAAGTTGCTGCGAGACGCGAACGCCAAGAAGAGGAAACGCTTCAAGAACGAGCTTGCCTTTTGCAGGAGGAACCAGCACGAACGAATCGTTAGGGTTTTGGACGACGGTGTCGTGCTCGATGGGCAGTTGCGCTTGCCCTTCTACGTGATGCCGCTCTACGGCTCGACATTGCGGAAGCTCATGGAGGCGGAAACCCCGGCCAGCGGCGCGCTCCAGCTCTTCAACGATGTCCTCGACGGCGTTGAGGCCGCGCACCTTCAGAACGTGTTTCACCGCGATCTCAAACCTGAAAATCTTCTGGTCGAGATGCCCGGGCGACGTGTGGCCGTGGCGGATTTCGGAATTGCACATTTCGAGGAAGAGGACCTTCTCACCGCGGTCGAGACCGGTGTCGCTGAAAGGCTCGCGAACTTCCGATACTCCGCTCCAGAGCAGCGGGCTCCCGGCAAGGATGCAAACAACCGTGCCGACATCTATGCCCTCGGGCTAATCCTCAACGAGATGTTCACCGGGGAGGTAGCTCAGGGAACAGGCTATCGCACAATCGCGGCCGCAGTTCCCGACTTGGCCTACCTCGACCCCCTCGTGGAAAAGATGATTCGCCAAGATCCCGCCGCGCGGCCATCCTCCGTCCACGCCGTCAAAGACGAGTTGATCATGCGCGGAACGGAGTTCGTGACCCACCAGAAGCTCGACCAAGCTCGCAAGACGGTAGTGCCGGCGGCCACCGCCGACGATCCACTCGGAGGAACCGACGTGGTGGCCAGGGGATTTACCTGGGAACAAGGAACCCTCTGCTTTCGACTCGATCCTGAGCCACCTCCAAAGTGGATGGCCGCGCTGCACAACCTCGGAGCGTACATTTCCTATCCAGGGCTGGCTGAGCCGAGGCTGGTCGCGAGAACTGCTCGGGGTGCAACCGTGCCGGCTTATGAACATAACGTCGCCGAGGTAGCGAGACTGGTCAAGGGATGGGTCGAGGCGGCGAACAGAGAATACCGCGAACAACTCCGTAAGGAGGCTAAGGAGCAGGAGCGGAGCCGGCGAGCTGAATTGGCCCAGCGACAGCGTAGGCTCGAAGAGCAAGCACGTGCCAACGAGCGGCTGCGGAAGGCACTGCTAGAGTGAGGCAACGCCGCAAGAGGCGAACCTCACCCCCGAACAGCTCCCTCCTACCGCCCCCACTTCAGCAGCGCGCCGCAAGGCCGCGTCAGCGGGTCCCCGTAGTGGTTGGTCGTGATGCGCAGGGCGTAGCCCATGCGACCGGTCTGCTGGGGAACGATCTCCTTGGCGAAGACCACCACGGCGCCGCGCTGCTCGACCGGAGGCAGCGTCATCACCTCGGTGTCCTCGAGCTGGCCGTTCACTCCCACGCGGCCCACCACCACCTCGACGCGCACGTCCTCGGCCTTCAGCCCCGCCAGGTTCACCGCGGTTTTCACTGCCACCGGCTTGCCGCTTAGAACCGCGCCCTTCGGCGGCGTCCCCATCTCCACGAACTGGACCTGGTCCCACAGCCTGTGGACGTCGGCGTTCCAGCGCGCCTGCTCCCGCGCTTTGGCGAAGTTGTCGAAGCGCATGTCCACCCAGGCGCGGTGCGCCGGCTCGTAGAGCTGCGCCATGTACTCCTCCGCCATGCGCTGGCAACTGAACTGCGGGCTGAGGTACTTCAGCGACTGCTTCATGCGCCGCATCCACTCGCGCGGAACGCCCTGGTCGCGCTCGTAGTAGGCCGGCGCCAGCTCGTTCTCGAGCAGAGAGTAGATCGCCGTGGCGTGCGCCTCGTCCTGGTCTTCGGCGTACGCGATGCGGTCGCCCACCGCCCAGCCGCCGCTGTATTCGTGGGCTTCGTCGAACCAGCCATCCAGGATGCTGAGGTTCAACACGCCGTTGCTGCCGGCCTTCATGCCGCTGGTGCCGCAGGCCTCTTCGCCCCGCCGCGGCGTATTCAGCCACACGTCGACGCTCTCCACCAGCTCGCGGGCCACGTGCATGTCGTAGTCTTCCACGAACACCAGCCGCTTGGAGAGGTCCGGATCGCGCGAGAGTTGTACGATCTGGCGGATCAGCTCCTTGCCGGGATGGTCCTTCGGGTGCGCCTTGCCGGCGACCACGATCTGTATCGGCCGTTCGGTGTTCGACAGGATGCGCTTCAGCCGGTTGAGGTCGCGGAAGAGCAGCGTGGCGCGCTTGTAGGTGGCGAAACGGCGGGCGAAGCCGATGGTCAAAGCCTCCGGATCGAGCACCTCGGCCGCGCGCCGCAACTCGGTCGAAGAGGCCTTGCGGTTTCGGGCGCACTCCACCTGCCGCTCGCGCACGAACGCGAGCAGACGCCGCTTGCGCCGCCGATGGGCTTCCCAGAGCTCCTGGTCGGGGATGTCTTCCACCTGCTCCCAGGTCTTGGGATCGGTGAGCCGCTCACGCCAGTCGGGTTGGAGGTACTGGTCGTAAAGCATGGCCAGGTCGCTCGAGAGCCAGCTCAGAAGGTGTACGCCGTTGGTGATCGAAGTGATCGGAACTTCCCAGGACGGCAGTTGCGGCCACAGGTCCTGGAACATCTCCTGCGAAACTTCCCGGTGAAGGCGGCTCACCGCGTTCCGGAAGCAGGAGGTCTTGATGGCCAGGATCGCCATCGAGAACCGTTCGTTGTTGTCCTGCGGATTGCGCCGGCCCAGCGCCATGAGCTGCTCGAACTCGATCGCCGCCTCGCGGCAGTAATCGTGGAAGTACTCCCACATCAGGCCCGAGTCGAAAATGTCGATGCCCGCCGGCACGGAAGTATGCGTGGTGAACACGTTGCTGTTGCGGGAAGCCTCGAGCGCCTCCTCGAACTTCAGGCCATTTTCTTTCACCAGCACGCGGATGCGCTCCAGCGCGAGAAAAGCCGAGTGCCCTTCGTTCATGTGGCAGACCGTCGGCTCCAGGCCCAGCGCGCGCAATACGCGCAGCCCGCCCACTCCCAGCACCATCTCCTGGCGCACACGGGTATGGCTGTCGCCGCCGTAAAGCGCGTCGGTGATGCCGCGGATCTCCGGCCGGTCGTTTTCGGGGATGTTGGTGTCGAGCAGGTAAAGCTTCACCCGGCCCACTTCCATCAGCCACACCTTGATGCGCACCGGTCCGCCGGGCAACTGGACCTCGACCTTGAGGTCGGCGCCCTGATCGTCCTTCACGGGCTGGACCGGCAAGGTGTAAAAGTCGTTGAGCACGAACCGTTCCTGCTGCCACCCGTCCGGGTTCAGGTACTGCTGTAGATAGCCGGTCTGATACAGGAGGCCGACCCCAACCAGGGGCACGTCGGAATCGCTTGCGGACTTCAGGAAGTCGCCCGAGAGAACGCCCAGGCCGCCCGAATAAGTCGGCAGGCACTCGACGATGCCGTACTCCATCGAGAAGTAGGCGATCAGGGCCTTTTCGGACTGGCCGCTGGAAACCGGTTCCGCCCGGTGCATGTAAGCGTCATATCGCTCACATGCGCGGCGGTACAGAGCCAGATAGCGCGGGTCGGCGGCCAGCCGCTCCAGGGTCGCCTGGGGCACCCGGCCTAGTATCGAGACCGGATTATGCCCCGAGGCCTGCCAGAGGACCGGATCCATGCGGCGGAACAGGTTACGGATGGTCGGCTCCCAGCTCCACAGGACGTTATAGGCGAGCTGGGAGATCCGGGCCAGCGCAGCCGGCAGTGCAGGCCGCACGAGGAACTCCCTAAGTGGTTGAATCTGAAAAGCCATGGAAGAAGGCTGTCATTCAATACGATAGCAGAGTTCCAGACTCTGCGCGGCCGGCCAAGCCTCCTGCCCCGCCTCGCGGCTGGCCTCGCGACTGCGGTAGGATAGTTCTCTTGCGGGTTTCCCACCCGGCAGTCCGTTGGTCCCTGGATTGCAAAGAGTAATAGAGGAGATTCAAACTCAATGGCGTACGTAATTACCGATACCTGCACCAAAGACGAGCTTTGTGTCGAAGCATGCCCGGTGGATTGCATCCATCCCAAGAAGGACGAGTCCAGCTTCGAGGAGATCAAGCACCTGATGATCGACCCGGAAGCCTGCATCGACTGCGGCGCCTGCGTGCCGGTCTGCCCGACCAATTCCATCTACACCCTCGACGAGCTGCCGGCCGACTTGCAGGCATTCGCCGGCGCCAACGCCGCCTACTACGGGCGGTAGAGGTCCGCGGGCCGCGGCGGCGGGCGTACGATAGGAGTGGGAAGCGATGCCCGCCCTGGCGCAGGTCCTCTCCGAAAGCACGCGCGAAGGCGATCTCTGGGAGCGGCTGGACGACAAACGAATCCGCTGCTTTGCCTGCGGCCACCGGTGTCCCATCTTTGAGGGCCAGCCCGGCGTCTGTAAGGTCCGCTTCAACTCCGGCGGCAGGTTGCAGGTTCCGTGGGGATACGCCGCCGGCGTACACTCGGACCCCATCGAGAAGAAGCCGTTCTTCCACGTTCGCCCGGGCGCGGCGGCGCTCAGTTTCGGCATGTTGGGCTGCGATCTGCATTGCGGCTATTGCCAGAACTGGGTCACTTCCCAGGCCCTTCGCGACCCGCGCGCGGTCCCCCGCGCCGAGCGCATCACACCCCAGGAGCTGGTCGAGGCGGCGATCGAGACTGGCGCCGAAGCGCTCGTCAGCACTTACAACGAACCCCTCATCACCGCCGAATGGGCGCGCGCGGTCTTCAAGGAGGCCAAGGCGGCGGGGCTGCTCACCGGGTTCGTTTCGAACGGCAATGCCACGCCCGAGGTGCTCGAATACCTGCGCCCCTGGCTCGACCTCTACAAGGTCGATCTGAAGAGCTTCGACGACCGCCGCTACCGCGAGCTGGGCGGGCGCCTGGAGCCGATCCTCGACAGCCTCCGCCGCATCCACGACATGGGGTTCTGGCTGGAAGTGGTAACGCTGGTAGTGCCGGGGTTCAACGACTCCGCCGAAGAACTCCGTCAAACGGCCGAGTTCCTGGCCGGTATTTCCCCGGACATTCCCTGGCACGTGACCGCGTTTCACCAGGACTACAAGATGACCGGCCCGCCCGACACCCGACCCGCCGACCTGCTGCGCGCGGTCGAGGCCGGCCGCGCCGCCGGCCTGCGCTACATCTATGCCGGGAACCTGCCGGGCGAACTGGCCGGCCTCGAGGACACGCGCTGCCCCGGCTGCGGCGAGACGCTGATCCGCCGGCGCGGGTACCGCATATTGGATTACCGGCTGACCGCGGCGGGCGCCTGCCCGCGATGCGCCACCAAGATTCCCGGGCGTTGGAGGCTTTAGTTTAGTGGGCAGCCAGTTTCGCCTGCCCACCTATTCCGACCGCAGGGAACCGGCCGGGTCCACTGCCGCCGCGCGTCGCGCAGGCGCCCACGCCGCGCACAGGCCAACGGCCAGCAGTAGGGCCGAGACCGCGGCAAAGGTCAACGGATCGGCTGGCCTCACATCGTATAGCAGCGAAGCCAACAGGTGCGTGAGCGCCAATGCCGCGGCGAGTCCCACGGCTATGCCCGCGACCATGAGGCCCAGCCCGTCGCGCACGACGCCGGTCACGAGTTGTGCCACGTCCGCGCCCAGCGCCATCCGGATGCCGATTTCGCGCGTTCGCTGGGTCACCGAGTACGCCAGCACGCCATAGAGACCGATAGCCGCGAGCGCAACGGCCAGCGCCGCGAAAATCCCGAGCAGAACCGCCTCCATCCGCGGCCGAGCCACGGACTGCGCCACCACCTCGTTCATGCTCTCCACGCCGGAAATCGCCTGGTCCGGATCGACTGCGTGAACGGCGTCCTCCACCGCGGAAGCGAGCGCCGCGGGCGCCGCGCCGCGAGTGCGTACCACGAGCGCGCCGAAATACATTGGGCCCTGGGCCTGAGCCAGGAAAAGTGTCGGCTGCGGCGCCACGGACAGGCTGGTCTGGCGCGCTCTCGCGCAGACTCCAACGATCACGCCGTGCTGGACGTTCCAGTTCATGTGGAGCCGCTTGCCGATCGGGTTCTCGCCCGGAAAGAACTTCTCCGCAAACTCCTGGTTCACGACGATCGCCGGCTCGGTAGACATCGTGTCGTGAGCGTCGAAGTCGCGGCCGCCCAGCAGAGGGATGCCCATCACCCGAAAGTACTGCGGGCTCACGATCACAAAATCGGCCGTGGGCTGGGCGCCCGGCTCCGGTTCGGACCGATCCAGGCGCCAGAAGCCGGAGCCGGAGACTATGCCGGTCATCGGGAGCAGATTCACCGAACTCGCCGCCTCCACTCCTGGCAACGTGCGCACCCGGCTCACGATCTCGTCCAGATACCGGCCGCGCCGATGGTCATCGTAGTAGCGTGCGGGTGCGAAGAACATCTGCATGGTGAGGATATGGTCGGTGCGAAAGCCGCGGCTCACCTCGATCTGGTTGAGGAAGCTGCGCGCCAGCAAGCCGGCGCCAGCCAGCAGCACCAGCGACAGCGCCACCTCGACAACCACCAGGATTCTGCGTAGGCCGCCACGACGCGTAGCCCCCCGATCGCCGGCCCTGAGCGCGGCTTCCGGGCTGGTTCGTGCGAAGGCCACAGCGGGCGCAAGTCCGAACAACAGAGTGGTCAGGAGGGCCAGCCCCAAACTGAATGCGAGCACGCGGGCGCTGACATCGACGCCGTCCAGACGCGGCAGTGCCAGTGCGGGAAGCGAGGCGGTAATGACCCGCAGTCCGAGGGCGGCCAGCCCGACGCCGAGTAGTCCGCCCACAAGCGAGAGCAACAGACTTTCGGTCAGAAGTTGGCTCACGATGCGGCCCCGGCCGGCCCCGAGCGCCACGCGCAGGGCGATTTCGCGGCGCCGTTCGGTGCCCCGCATCATCAACAGGCTGGCAACGTTGCCGGCCGCGATCAGGAGCACGAAGGTTACCGCGCCAAACAACAGCCAAAGGGCTGTGCCGACGTCCCCGGTGGTCTGCTCGGATAAAGAAACGATTCCGGCGCTCCAGCCCCGGTTGGTCTCCGGCCGTTCCACGGCGATCTGGCGCGCGACGCCTGCGAGTTCGGCCTGCGCACGGGCCATCGAGACGCCGGGCTTCAGCTTCGCAAGCACATCGAGGTAGCGGCCCTGGTCCTCTGCGAGAGAGCGCGACATGGCGAAGGGCGTCCAGAGCTCGGCGTGCTCGAACGGCAGATCGAACCCTTCCGGCATCACGCCGACGATCGTGTGCGGCACGTCGACGATGCTCAGCGTGCGGCCGACCGCCGTGCGATCGCCGCCGAACTGACGACGCCAGAGGCTGTAACTGAGCACGACGAGAGGCGGCCCGTTAGGGACTGCCTCCCTGTCGTCAAAGGTCCGGCCGAGCAGCGGGCGGACTCCCAGTATGCGAAAGAAATCCGGCGACACGCTCAACCCGTCGACGGCGATCGGCTGGCCGAATCCGCTCAGCCCAACCGGCATCGGAGGAGACACCGCCGCCATTGCCTGGAACGACCTGGAGCGCTCGCGCCAATCCAGGAAATTCGCCGGGCTGACCGGATTCCGCTGACGCCGCGACTCGAGCGCGGCGGTCACCACCGTCTTCGGGGGCCGCTCCCAGATAGCGACGATGCGCTCGGGCTCCGGGAACGGGAGCGGCCTCAGAAGCACCGCGTCAATCAGGCTGAAGATGGCCGTGTTCGCGCCGATTCCGAGCATCAGGGTGGCGACGGCGGCAGCCGTGAACAGAGGCGCATGCCGAAGCGCCCGCGCGCCGATGCGCAGGTCGCGCAGGAACGATTCCACACGAGTGAAGCTCCACACCGCACGGCCTTGCTCCAGAACCGCGGTGCCGTTGCCGAATCGGGCCCGGGCCGCGTAGCAGGCTTCTTCCCGGCCCATCCCCGCTTCGACCAGCTCCTCGGTCTTCTCTTCGATGTGCGCGGCTATCTCCGCGGCCAGCTCCTGATCGAGTCGGCGGCGCCGGAAGAGCTGCGCCAGCCGCCTCATGATTCCGCCGGCCTCATCACCCGGCTGATGCCCGCGTGCATGCGTTCGAAAGCGGTCCGCTCGCGTTCCAGCTGCTTCCGCCCGGCTGCGGTGAGCCTGTAAATCCGGACCTTCCGGTTCCGCGGCGAAATGCCCCATTCGGCCGCCACCCACCCCTCGCGCAGCAGCCGCTGCAGGGCGGGATACAAAGTGCCTTCCTCGATCTGCAGAAGAGCGCCGGAAGTCTGGCGGATGCTCTGTGCGATGGCGTAGCCGTGCAGGGGCCCGCGCCGTAGGATGTGCAGCACCATCATCTCCAGAGCGCCGGGAAAGAGGTCGCGCCGTTGGTCTGTAGTCATGGTCTCTATGCCTTGATGCTCTATGCATAGAGTAAAGCATTAAGGTGGCGCTGTCAAGAGACTTGTCGGGCCGATCGGCAGAGCCGCGGCCTTCGGCTGTCCTATTCCTCGCCGGCCCGCCCCAGCGCCTTCTCCAGCGCGGCCTTATCCAGGGTGGTGCTGATGAAGAGCTCCTGGCGCGCGCCGGCGGAGAGGGCGATCGCTTTCCAGCCGTTGGTAGTGGGCACGGTCACGTGAACGCGGATCTTGCCGCGGGCGTCGCGCACCGGACGAATCACGCCCGGCACCACCGAGCGGATCGTCGCGGGGTTCTCGTCGAGCAGGCGCCGCAGCAGGTCGCGCACGCCGTCGATAATGCTGTGCTCGATTTTCAGCTTTCCCTGCGCTGTCCGGAGCCGCATACCCATGTTTTCAGTCTACCCGCCGCGCGGCTTCGCGCAGGGGCACGAAGCGGCAGTGCGCGGCCACGTGCCAGTCGATCTCGCGGCCCCTCTTCCGCACCACGCGCAGCTCCTGGTCGGCAGAAGGGCCGACGGGAATCACCATGCGGCCGCCATCTTTGAGCTGTTCCGGCAGCGCGCGCGGAATCTCGGCTGCCGCGGCGGCCACCGAGATGGCGTCGTAGGGCGCTTCCCGCGGATAGCCTAGCGAGCCGTCGCCCGCGATCACGGTGATGTTGCCGAGCCGCCCGGCGTGGGCCAGGTTGCCTTGCGCCATCGCCGCCAGCTCCGGGATGAGCTCGATGGCGATCACGCGCGCGGCCAGCGCGCCCAGGACGGCAGCGTGGTAGCCGCAGCCAGCGCCGACTTCGAGCACCGTCTCGGTCCCTTCGAGTTCGAGGCTCTGCACCATTAGGGCGGTCATGTAAGGCTGCGAGATCGTCTGGCCGTAACCGATGCCCAGTGGCTCGTCCGAGCAGGCTGCGCCGCGGGTGTCCTCCGGGACGAACTCCTCGCGCGGGATCTCGATCATCGCCCGGAGCACCCGCTCGTCGCGAATCCCCCTGCCGCGCAGTTGGCGCGAAACCATCATGCGTCTCTGGAACTCCCAGTCCATAGGACGAAGGCTAGCACAGGCGGCGGCGACCGCTGGGCCGGCGGCTACTTGATTTGCTTCTTGTACAGGAAGTCGATGCCGAACAATCCGTTCTCTTCGCGGACGGCCAGCCCGCTCCAGTTGGGCGTGAAGTCCCACTCCATCTGGATGGTCTGGGCCTGCGCGCGGGACAGGTCCGAAATGTAGGTGAACGTGATGTTGTTCGTGATGTTCTGTTGGAGCGTGATTTGCGCGGCGGCGTTGCTGGTGGTGAGGCCGGTAACCAGCGGGTTGATCTGGATGCGGCTGACGCCGAAAAAGCGCTGCAACCGGCCCGTGAGTGGGCTGCCGATGGCCTGGCTCAGCAGCGCGCTCGCGCCGCCCTGCTGATAGCTCTGGCCGACCAGCGCCGAGGCCGTCGGGGTCGTGCCCGACAACTGCCCCGGCTCGCGTCCCGTGGTCAGAAGGGCCAGCACGTCCGAGAACGGGAGCGGCGGGTCGGACGTGTAACTCATGTTCAGCTTGTCCATGGGCCCGGAGATGTGCAGCGTGACGCTCACGCCGCGCACCCGCGTCTCGAGGCTGAGATTCATAGTGGGCTCGACCTTGGTCGCGTTCACGAACAGAATCTGGCCGGAATTGATGGCGTATTGGGTGCCGAAGAAGTTCACCTGCCCCTGGTTGAGGAGCACGCGCCCGAGCAGCACGGGGCGGGCGTCGTCTCCGCGCAGCCACAGGTCGGCGTTGACTTCCACGTCCTTGGCCACATTCGTCTGGACGCGCACCTGCGGCGCGGTCACGATGTGCAGGTCGAAGCGCAGGCCCTGCCGGAAGCGGCTGGGCTCGAGCGGCGCCTCGACCACCTGTGCGCTGCGGGCCAGCATCGAGCCCAGGTCCGATTGCAGGCTGAGCCCCACGCGCGTGACCGTCGCAGTGCCCGCCAGCAGGCTGCGCTCCAGCGTGCCCGTGAAAGTCACCGTGCCAGTCGCCGTCGAGCTGATGCCCTCGGGATAGCGCACGCGCACGCCGGCCGTCTTCGCCTGCAGGTGAAATGCGATTCCGCCGGCCAGGGTGACGAATCCGCTCGCGTCGATTCTTCCTCCGCCGCTCTGCGCGGTCAGCGTTTCGATCGTGGCGCGGTCGCGGTACAAGAAAATCGTCCCGTTGGCGTTCTCAAAGCCGTTGGGGAAATCCACGAAGCTGACGGACGCGTTCTTCAGGTCGATGCGCCCGTAGACTTCCGGATTTGCCAGCTCGCCCCGCAGCGACACGTCGAGCCCCACCGAGCCGGACGAGTACATGCGGCTCTCGAAGTCTTCGAGCAGCGCCAGGTTGACGGCGCCCTGGAGGCGGAGATCCCACGGGCTCCTCACGCCGAACCCGAGATGGCCGCTGGCGTTGAGGTCCGTGTCCTTGGCCTCGAGATGCGCCTGGCGCATGTGGACGCCCTTCGAATCCACGTCCATCAGGACCGGGCCGGTATTGCGGAGGGTCAAGCCGGGCGCTTGAGCCTCCCCGACGAGCCTCGTGGATGGCCGGATCTCGATGGAAGGCACGGTGACAGACGCCCGCCAGCTCCGGACGTTCGCGGGCGAGCCGGAAAAATCGACCGAACCTGCGACGAAACCCTCGAAGGGGAAGGGCTCGCCTCCCTTTGTCGGGTGAAGCAACGCGATCAGCGTCGAGAACTGCAGCGGAGTGAAGTCAATCCACCCATGCGCGGGGTAATCCCCCTCCAGCGTCCAAGCGCTCGCACCGGTGACGGCGGCGCCGGCCAGCTTGCCCTCCAGCTTGGCGTCGAGCGAATGCCCGCGGGTCGTGGCAGTGAGACCCAGGTAGCCCAGTTGCTCCCCACTCACGCCGAAATCGCGCAGGCTGGCCCGCCCGTTGAAGGCCGCCGGCTGGAATCCCGTGGCGGTAATCGTGACCTCGCCGGTCGCCTGCGCTTCGATCCGTCCCTCGATGCCGGGCACGCGCTCCGCTATGGCCTGCACCTGTGCCAGGTCGATGCCGCTCGTTTCCACGTCGAACCGCAGGCGTCCCTGCCTCCAATTCCCGGGCGGGTGATTGTAGCTGCCGGAGAGCTGCGCCTTGCCGGCGCCGGCCGTGAACTGCCCGTGCAGAAGGTCGAACTCATTGGCGGCGTATCGCAGGTCGCCTTCGATACGGTCGATCGGCTGGCCTCCGGCGACCACCTTCAGCGCCAGCGCGTGTCCCGAGGCCACGGGCGCTCCCAGCGTGCCTCCCAGCTCGAAGTTCAAAGAGAGGTCGCCGGTGGTGACGTCGATGGGCGCGGCGCCGGTAGCCGCGAGTACGTCGGCCAGGTGCGGCGCCCGGAGTCTCAAGCTGCCCGAAAGCGGCGAGGAATCCGTGGGCTTCCAGTCCTGAAAGTCCACTCGAAGTTCGCCCGACGCGCGCATCCCGAGCCTGCTGAAGGCCGCATGCCGCGCGGCGAACCCGTTGCGCGCCACGGTCACGTCCGCTTCGGCGCGGTCAATCTGCCGGCCGGCGATCACGACGTTGGTGGCCTTGACGTGGCCATCGACGGCCGGATCGCTTAGCGATCCGGTCATGCCGCCGTGGAATGCCGCGGTCCCGTTAGTCAGCCTCACCGGCACCTCGGGCGGGGGGCCGGTGGAGAACATCGCGATGGCGGTTTGCGCGTCTTCCAGATTCGTGGTGTCGAGCGCGACGCTCAGTTTCCTTCCCAGCACGCCGCTGAAGGCGAGTTGGCTGAACTTCGTGGTCAAGCTCGAGGGACCGAAGGAGACCTCGTGCGCCGCGAGATTGTAGCTGAGGTCGACCAGTCCCTGGATGGGATTCGGCCCCGCGCCGGGCGCAATATCGAGCCGGGTCTCGATCATCAGCTCCTCCAGCCGCCGATTCCGTATTTCGGCGCTCAGCCGCACCGGCCCCGATGCGATTCCGTCCCAGGCCACGCGCTCGAGCTCCCGAATTAGCTTCATCTGCCGAAGCGAGAAGCCGCGCGCGACGCCATCCACCAGGAAATGCCGGAAATCCGCGACCTCCGCGCGGCCTTCGAAGCGGCCGCCGAGCGCGTCGACCGCCAGCCCCGTGAGCGTCACGCGTCCGGGAGCCGCCGCGAACGCGGAATCGGCGCGGACATCCTCGATCCGGACACCGCCTGTTTCGACTACGAGGCCGCCCGCCCGCAGCTTGCCGGAGACGGCGTACCGGGATGCACCCGCGATTGTGGCGCGGCCCTCCAGCGATACCGTGCCGCGATGCGCCAGCGGACCCAGATCCAAACCTGACGTGACATCCTTGACCCCGATCCGGGCCGAATAGTTCAGGCGGATCTGGAGCGCGGCAACGCGCTCGGCTACGCCGGAGACGTTCAGCCACGATTCACCAAGCCCGAAGCGCGCCCGGCGGATTTCGAGCCGGTCGCGAAGCAGCGCCCAGTGCGCGTCCACTTCGATCGGGAGAGCCGGCCGCGCGCCCGCCTTCACGTCGAGGTCTCGGAAAGTGACATCGCCCTCGTAGCGGGCCGGCGCGGTCCGGTAGACGACCGCTGCCCGCAGATTCTCGCCACGGACGTTCAACGGAAGCCGGCGCATGTCGGCCTGTACGACGCCGTCCACCAGGTTGAAGCGCTTGATGGCGAGATCCAGCACGGTTTCGATCGCGCCGCGGCGCGGCTTCCGGGCCGCCTTGGGCTGGGGAACGTTGGTGTGCCCATCGGCATAGACGATCACGTTCACCTGCGGCCGCTGGATCAAAACCGATTCGAGGTCGACGCGCTTTTCGAGCAGCGAAATCACCTTCAGCTCGACGCGCACCAGATCGGCGCGGGCGAAGGGAGCCTCCTCCGGCTTCTCGGTTCCGTGGATCACCAGGTTCCGGACCGAGACAGTCATGGTGTGCCAGTCGAAATCGAAGGCACCGAGCTCGACGCGCCCGCCCGTCGAGTCTTCGATCTCCCGCACCATCCGCTGCCGGACCTTCTCGTGGAACCAAGCGGACTGGATGACGATGAGAACGGCAAGGGCGCACACCACGGCTGCGGCCGCGAGACCGGCTAGCGTGTACAGCGCGACCTTGATGGCTCGCCTCATCGGAACGCATCTTCAGCGTAGTCGATGCGGGCCCGCTCCCGCGCTCCCACCAGCCAGGCATCCACCCGCTTGTCCACTAGCCCGCTCGTGAGCGCCTCCTCGCACTGGGCGCGGGCATCCTCGAAGGTGGGCTCGGGCGCGATCCCTTTCTTGCGGATCTCGGGCAGGAAGACCGTCTCGTAATACTGCTGCACTTCGTTCTCCTGCACCTGGACCTCGGGGCGGAACCGCAGGTCGATGTAGCGCAGCAGCGTGATCTGGCGGCCGAGTGCGTTTTCGATCTGCCGCTGGGTCAGGTTGTACGCCGCCATCTCCTGTTGGAATTGCGCTTCGCCCGAGAACCGGCGCTTCGCTTGATCCAGCGTCGCCGCAACCTCCGAGGGGGAGGGCTCCGGATAGCGGGTGAGTCCCATTTCGCGCCGAACCAGGATCTGCTCGATCAGCCGGTCCGCCATCCGCCGCTGCGCGGCCGGGCCGAGGTCCGGTTTCTCGCCGTTGAGAAACGCGGCCACCCGCAGCGCCTCGTCAATCTCGCTGGTGGTGATGACCCGGTTGTCCACCGTCACCGCGATCTGGTCGATGATCTCCGCTGGAAGGAGCGTGGCGCACAGGAGGAGGGCCAGGCTGAAAAAGGCCAGGACAGGGCCGGCCGCGGATGAACGCGGATGAACCCGGATTGGGGAAAGACGGTTTATCTGCGTTGATCCGCGTTCATCTGCGGCCATAATTGTGCGCTTGCCCTCTTTCATAATCAGAACGCCTGCCCCAGCGAGAAGTGAAACTGGAAGTTGCTGATCTGCTGCACCGTCTGGACGCAGCCGCTCGAGGGAGGAACCGGGGCCGAGCACGCGACGAGCTGATCGAGCGTGCCCTTGAATCCGAAAAACGTCGGAGGATTGATGCTATAAGCCAGATCCAACCGCACCGGCCCGATCGGGGTCTTGTACCGCAAACCGAAGCCGACGGCATGCACCATGTAATTGAAGTTGGCCAGATTCCGCTGGTGAACGCGGAAGGAGATCGTTCTCAGGTCGGAATAGACGTTGCCCGCATCCCAGAACAGCACGCCTCGGATGTCATCGCCGGCCAGCGGGAAGCGCAGCTCGACTTGGTTGACCAGCAGCGCGTTCCCGCCCAGGGGAAACCCCGTCTCGAGATCGCGCGGTCCCGCCTGGTCCTCCGGAAAACCCCGCTGCGAGGACGCGCCGCCGCCAAACAGCTCTTCCGGAAGCGGAATCTGTTCGCCGGCTTTCAAGGGTTGCAGCCAGCCGAACGTGACCGAACGCGCCAGCACGTAGCGGCTGCCGAAGCCGAACGGATGATAGGTGGCGTTTTGCACGATGAGGCGCGTGAAATCGGACTGCGAGCTGAAGTTGTGGGAAGCCCAGCCGGCATCGATGGTGGTGTAAATGCCGCTGTGCGCGTCGGTCGGGTCGTCGCGGCGGTCCAGAATGTAGTTGACGGTGAGCATCCCGATGCGGGCCGGCTGGGAGAAGCGTGGAATGAGCTCCGGGTTCACCTTCAAGTTGCTCACGCTCACCCGGCGGAACGAGAATCCGTAGAGGAGCGTGCTCGCCCGGTTCAGCTTCTGGCCCATCTGCACCGAACCCTCCCGCCTTTGCGCCGAAAACGTGTTCACATCCCGCGAATCGTCGAACAGGCCGCTGAACAGGAGGTTTCGATTGGGACTGCCCAGGAACTGGGGCGCTTCGTAGGTGAGCACGGCCCGTTGCTCCAGGGTCGAAATCCTGGTCTGCAACGAAAGGATGTGTCCGTCCCCGAAAAAGTTTCGCCGCGTCACGCCGAACAAGACGCGAGGGCTGAAGCCGGCTTGCCCCGCGGGCGCGTCCAAACAGGTCTGGCAGCCGCCGATCTTGGCGATTTCCGCTCCGAAGCCCATGGTAATCGTATACCTCCGGGCCTCTTCCACATCCAGCGCCACGTACTTGTCGCGTTCGTCCCCGCCCGGGTCCTGGACCGCCATATCGACACGCGAAAAAATGCCCAGGTCGTAAAGCTGCCGCTGCGCTTCGAGCATGCTGACCCGCGACAGCGGATCTCCCGGATGGAGCCCCTCCCGTTCGGCAATCAGCCGGGGGTCCGTCGCCCGGAGGCCGCTCACCAGGTAACGCCGCAGAAAACTCTGCGTGCCCTCCTGGATGGTGTACTGCATGTCAGCCCGCTCCGGCTTCGCGGAGGGCGTGAAGGTCCAGGAGAAGCTGGCGTTCGCATAGCCATGGTTGTAGTAGTAATCGAGGACATTGTCGCGGTCGATGGCGGCACTCTGCTCGCTGAACGGCTGGCCGGGCTGGGCTGCGAGGAGGCGCATGATCGCATCGCGATTGGCGGGCGAAACGCCTTCGATGTCGAGGCCCTCCACCAGCCACCGCGGCCCTTCCTTGATGTCGATGAACACGGCCAGGCTATTCGCGCGGCCTTTGTAGCTATGGTCGACGCGCGTCTTCACTTCGACATCGCGAAAGCCGTTCGCGCGGTAGAGGGCCGTGATCGCCTCCACGTCCTGACGCAGGAAATCGTCGCTGAAGCGTCCATGCCGAAACTGGAGCAAGGAGGCCTTCCGCAGATACATTCGCTCGCGAATGGTATCGATGCCGAACGAACGGTTGCCCTGGATGGCCACCAGCGCCACCTTGTGCCGCTCGCCTCGGTCGATGCGGTACTCGATCACCTGGTGGCCCGGCGCGGACTTCAATGAGAAGTCCACCTTGGCATCGAAGTAGCCCTGGCTCTCGATGTACTCCCGCAGGTTGTTCGCGCCCTCGACCAGAAGATCGCGATCGACCGATTGCTCTTCGAAAACCGGAACCAACTGCTTCAGCTTGCCCCGCGAGACCTTTGCGCCCACCGTCGTGAATTCGATGATCGGGCCGCCCTGGACGCTCAGGGTCGGGCGGGTGAGGTTGGTCTGCCGATCCCAATCCATTTTGTCGATGGAGACCCGCGCCTCCAGGCGGTCGCGCTTCAGGTAGGACTTGCGCACCCGGTCGGCCCCGTCCTCCGTCCGTGACTCGGTGACCTTCTTCCAGCCCAGCCAGCCCTTCCAGTGCGTCGTCTTGACGATGTCCTCGTCCGGCCGCTCAGGAATTCCAGCGATGAGCGGAGCGGCGTAGTGCGCGCGCCCGTCGGTCGAGACGCGAAAATGGATGGCGACCTGCTGCGTTGCCGGATCGTACCGGTATTCGGGCTCGATGCGCGTCTCGGTGAAGCCGTCGCTGCGCAGAACGTCGCGCAGATTGCCGATGGCCAGCTCGATGCTCGAAGGCGTATACAGCGCGCCCAGTTGAAGGCGCGTGGAATTCATCATCACGCCCGCGGCCGGCGGCGCCGGGATTTCCTGAACGGTCACGCGGCCCACGAAATAGTTGCCGCGCGTGAGGAAGCGCACGATGACGCCGCCGCCGGCGGCCCGCGCATCGACGCGGATACCGGCATAACGGCCGGTGGCATACAGGCGCTCGATCGCCGCCCGGACATCCGCCAGCCGCAGAAGCTCGCCGGCCTTCACCGGCACGATTTCTTCCAGGTATTCCCGGCTGTAGGGCTGCTGCTGTGGCTCGAACTCGATGGCCTGGACCAGCCTGCCTTCGAAGTCTTCGGGCGCCGCCGCAGCCCTTATCCCGAGCAGGCAGAGCAACAGAGCTATCTTCGTCGCCGCAGGCCGAATCACGTACCCAGCATTTTAGCATTCGCTTGACGAGCGGCTTACAGCACTTCCTCCGACCAGCTCTCGAGCGCGCTCTTCAGCTTGTTCATGAACTGATCGGCATAGGCGCCGTCGATCAGGCGGTGATCGAACGTCAGCCCGATCAGAGCGATCGACCGGATCGCGATGGCATCGTCGTCGATCACCACGGGTGTCTTCTCCACCGCGCCGACTCCCAGGATCGCCAACTGCGGCTGGTTGATGATGGGCGTGCCGAACAGGCTGCCGAAGCTGCCGAAGTTGGTGATCGAGAACGTGCCGCCTTGCACCTCGTCGGGCTTGAGCTGGCGCGAGCGGGCGCGCGTGGCCAGGTCCACGATGGCGTGCTGCAACCCCAGGACGTTCTTCTGGTCGGCGTTGCGAATTACCGGCACGATGAGCCCGGCCTCGAGCGCCACCGCGATCCCAATGTGGATCTCGTTGTGGTGGATGATGTTCGTGCCCTCGACCGAGGCGTTGGCCAGCGGATAGGCGCGCAGCGCTTCGCAGGCGGCGCGCGTGATGAAGGGCAGATAGGTCAGCGAGAACCCGTACCGCGCCTGCACCTCGGCCTTGTTCCGCGCCCGGATCTTGGCCACGCGCGTCATGTCCACCTTGTGCATGGTGGTGACGTGCGCGGATGTGCGGCGGCTGGCCAGCATGTGTTCGGCGATGCGCGCGCGCATCACGCTCATCGGTTCGATCCGAACCTTGGCCGCTTCGGCGCGCGGGATGGGCGCGGAGGGAGGCGGCGCCACGGGCGGCGGCATCACGGGCGCAGCGGCGGGCGGCGCGGCGGCCGGAGCCGTGCGTTGCGCCAGGTAGGCCTCCAGGTCCTGCTTCGTGATCCGCCCGCCCGCTCCCGAGCCACGAACCTGCTTCAAATCGATGCCGTTCTCCCGCGCCATGCGCCGGACCAGCGGCGATAGCGGTCCCGCGGTCTCCTCCGGCGGGACTTCGACCGCCTCGATCTCGGGTGGCGGAGGAGGCGCCGCCTGAGCCACCGGTTCGGGCGCGGGAGCCGCTGCTGCTTGAGGCGCCGCTGCGGCCGTACCCGTCTCGTCGATGCGCGCCACCACGGTGTTGATCGCCACCGTCTTGCCCTCTTCCACCAGGACGGCGGCCAACGTGCCCGCCGCGGGCGAAGGAATCTCGGTGTCCACCTTATCGGTCGAGATCTCGAACAACGCCTCGTCGCGCTCCACGCGGTCGCCCGCCTTCTTCAGCCATTTCGTCAGGGTTCCTTCGACGATGCTCTCGCCCATCTGGGGCATGACGACGTCCATCATAGTGCCTCCTCGGTTACAGCCATCTCGAGACCAAACAGCTTCGCAAAATGCCGCGCGAGCGAGGCCATCAGCTCCGCCCGTTCCGGCGCCCCGCCCAGCTCGGCCGCCATCGAAGTGACGGGCTTGGCCAGGCCGCAGGGCACGATGTACTGGAAATACCTCAGGTCGGTGGTCACGTTCAGTGCGAAGCCGTGCGAAGTGACCCAGCGGCTGATGTGAACCCCTATGGCCGCGATCTTCCGCCCCTCCACCCACACGCCCGTCATGCCGCTCTCGCGGCCGGCCGCGATACCGAAATCCGCCAGTGTGCCGATGATCGCCTGCTCGATCGCGCGCACGTAAGCCACCACGTCCCGCTTCCAATCGCGCAGGTCCAGAATCGGATAGCCGACCAGTTGTCCCGGCCCGTGGTAGGTGATGTCGCCGCCGCGATCGGTGGGGAAGAACGAAATGCCGGCGCGCCGCAGCACGTCCTCGCTCGCCAGCAGGTTGTCGGGCCTGCCGTTGCGGCCCAGCGTGATGACGTGCGGGTGCTCGACGATCAGCAACTGGTCCGGCACGAGCCCCTGCTTGCGCTTCTCCACCAGCTCACGCTGGATGTCGAGCGCCTGCCCGTAATCCATGCGGCCGAGGTCGCGCAGCTCGCAGGTGCGGCGCTCCGTAGGGCAGGCCGTTTGGCCTGCCAAGCCGGCAGGCGGAACCGCCTGCCCCACGGAAAGCCCTGGCGTGGCGTTACGCATTAATCGCAAGCCCGTAAATGCTGTTGAACGCTTCGCCCACGGCCTCGTGCAGCGTCGGGTGGGCGTGGATCATGTTCGCGATCGTCTCGGCGGTGGCCTCGGCCGACATCGCGGTCACGCCTTCCGGAATCAGCTCCCAGGCCAGCGGGCCGATGATGTGCACGCCCAGGATCTCGCCGTGCGTCTCGTCGCTCACCACCTTAACGAATCCGTTGTGCCGTCCCAGAATCGACGCCATGCTGTTAGGCATGAAAGCGAACTTCCCGACCTTGACCTTGTGGCCGCGCGCCCGCGCCTCGGCCTCGGTGAGCCCCACGCTGCCGATCCCCGGCTCGGTGTAGGTGCAACTGGGAATGCGCATGCGGTTGAGCCGTTCGACCGGCTTCCCGGCGATGTGCGCCACGGCGACCATGCCTTCCTTGGTGGCCACGTGCGCCAGTTGCGGCGTGCCCGCCACCACGTCGCCGATGGCGTAGATGCCCGGCTCGGCGGTCTGCTGGTCCCCATCCACCTTGATGAAGCCGCGGTCGGTTTCGACGCGCGTGGACTCGAGACCGATGTCGTCCGTCACCGGCTTGCGGCCCACGCCCACCAGCACCTTCTCGGCCTCGATGACCTCCTGCTTGCCGCTCGCAAGCGTGACCGTCACCGTGACGCCGCCCTCGCGCCGCTCGATCTTCTCGGCGCGCGCGCCGGTTTCGACGCGAATGCCGCTCTTCTTGAACAGCCGCTCCAGTTCCTTCGAGACTTCCTCATCCTCGAACGGAACGATCCGCGGCAGCATTTCGAGCAGCGTGACCTTCGTCCCGAACCGGTTGAACATGGAGGCGAACTCGCTGCCCACCGCGCCCGACCCGATGACGACCATCGACTTCGGGATCGCGCGCATGTCGAGGATCTCGACGTTGGTCAGGATGGACTCCGGGTCCGCCTCGAGGCCCGGCAACATGCGCGCCGTCGATCCGGTCGCGACGATGATGTTCTTCGTCTCGACTGTCCGCACGCCCTCGGCCGTGCGCACCTCGACGCGGCCGGGTCCCTGTATGCGAGCCTGCCCGCGGATGACGTCGACCTTGTTCTTGCGCATCAGGAACTCGACGCCCTTCGAGTGCTTGCTGACGATGTCGTTCTTGTGGTCGATGACCTTGGGGTAATCCAGGCGCGGGTTGTCGCACAGGATGCCCTCGCCGCCGCTCTTGAAGTGCTCCCAAATCTCCGCCGTGTGCAGCAGCGCCTTGGTGGGGATGCAGCCGACCAGCAGGCACGTCCCGCCCAGTCGCGGGTCCTTTTCAACCAGCGCCGTGCGCAACCCATACTGCCCCGCGCGCACGGCGGCGGAGTAGCCGCCCGGCCCGCTGCCGATGATTAAAACGTCGTAAGACATTGACCACATTCTAACAAGATGGGGTGTTGGTCAAATTGACTTCGACGCCTGGGGATTCTATCGTGGAGACACCATGAAGCGTTTACGGGTTTTCGCGATTGCCGTCATGATCGCCATCGGCGCTCTGGCTCAATCGGATCCATGGGCGCCGCTGCGCGTATTCGAAGGGAAATGGGAGGGGCCAAGCTCGGGCAAGCCGGGCAAAGGAACCACCACCCGTGAGTTTCGGTTTGAGATGAACGGGCGATTCCTGTCGCAACGCGACAAGTCGGTATACCAGCCTGCCGACCCGGCGGCGAAGCCTTTCGTCCACGAGGATTTCGGCTTCTTCAGCTACGACGCCAACCTCAAGAAGGTCGTGTGGAGACAGTTCCACAGCGAGGGGCTGGTCAACGAATACACGCTGGACTCGGTGAGCGCGGATGGCCAGTCGCTCGAGTTCGTCACGACGCGCATCGAGAACCTCCCGGGATTTCGAGCCAAAAAGCTGTATCGCATCCTTTCCGCCGACGAGATTGAAGAGACCTTTCTGCTGGCGCCGCCCGGCGCGGAGTTTGCGGTGTATACAGTGGCGCGTCTCAAACGGGTCAAGTGAGGGTTCCAGGCCCGATGATGCGCCCCGCACCCCAGCCCGATTCGACCAGCTCGCCCGGATCGGCCGTCGTGAAGACCACCTGGTAGCTCTCCTCGTCGCCGGTCGGGATGGGCGGCTTGCCGCGCATCGGGGACACCGTGGCCAGGTAGCGGAGAACGGCGTAGACGTCGCCCATCTCGGGCATGGAGATGTCGCACTCCTGGGTGCGGAATCGCAGCCGCGCGCCGCGCTCGGCTACGCGCCAGACCAGGAACGCGCAGGCGGCCACGGCCAGCTCGAACCACTCGCTCTGGCTGGGCGCGACGTTGAGGTCGAGGAGCAGGTCGATCAGCCGCTCCTGCTCGCGGGCGAACTCGCGCACTTCGAGCTCGCCGGTGTGGGCGGTTGCCTTCCAATCCACGTGACGCGCGCTCTCGAGGGCCTCGTAAGGCCGTATGCGGTAGAAATCGTGCCCGCGGCCGCGCACCTGCGCCTCGATGTCGCCGCGGATGGCGGCCAGCAGCTCTTCGAAGCCGGGCTGCGGGTCGATGGGCGGGTAGACCACCACGTCGCGGCGCAGCACCACCTCGGCGCGCCGCTCCAGGAATCCGAACGGAAAGCCGGTCGAGAACTGGAACCCGTTCTCGCGGTAGACCCCGCGCTTCTCGAAGCGCAGCTCGATGGTCTCATCGAGCACGGCCCCGCCCGGGATCACGGGGAAATACAGAGCGGTGAGCACGGCCTCGCTGGCGCCGCTCAGGTGGACCGAAAACGACGGCACCCAGCTTTTGGCGTTGCGCACGTAGATGCGTCCGGCCAGCTTCCGGCGCGCCGCGATGTGCTCGGGCAACGCCAGGTCCAGTTCCAGGCCGGAGAGCGACAGGCGGCTGATGAAACCGGACACCAGCAGCGTCGCCAGCATGGCGGCCGCGATCAGGAACAAGAGGTTGTTGGCCGAGGCGGCCGCGGCCACCGCCACCAGCAGCATCGCCAGCGCGAACACGATCCCGACGGGCGTAACCGTGCGGCTGAGCGCGCGCCGGAGGAACGATCTGAGACGGTGTAGCACCTCGCCTGCATCATGTCACAATCGGCGGCCAGGCGGAACATTCCGTCCGCGGCGAGCGTTACTCCTTTCAGGAGGTGGGCTATGTACTGCGTTCGCTGCGGCGCGCAAATGCAGGAGAACCAGCAGTTCTGCCCTTCATGCGGCACGCCGGTCCGCGGGGCCACGACCCTGATGCCCGCGACCGGCCGCATCGCCGGCCACATTCGCCTGCTGGGGATTCTCTGGGTCGCGATCTCCGCATTCCGGCTGATCCCCGGGCTGGTACTGCTCTCGCTGTTCGGCCATGGCGGGGCGTTCCTGCCGCCGGAGGTGCCGTTTTTCGTTCACGGCATCCTGCGATGCGTGGGCACGCTGCTTGTGATTGGGGCGGCGCTGGGCCTGGCGGCGGGGGCGGGACTGCTGCAACGGCAGCCCTGGGCGCGCGTGCTGGCGATCGTGCTGGCCTTTATCAACCTGGTGGACATGCCCTTCGGCACAGCCCTCGGGATCTATACGCTATGGGTCCTGCTGCCGGCAAAATCCGAGGAAGAGTACAAGCAGTTGGCGCGGAGTGCGTAGGGGAAGGCGCGTTTAGTTTATGCAGTACCAGCCGCGGTCCCCCGGCCTTTTCCCCGGCCATCACCGCATGAGAGGCGCCGCTCGCCGGGCGCTGCGGACTTAAGATTGTCTATGGAGGGCGGCGGAACCGATCTGCCATCCTGCCTAGCTAGGACCTAGGGCTCTAAGCCTACGCACCGGCCAGCCGTCCTCCAACTCCTCCGGGCGGCGGGAAAAATGCGGGCGCTGGTATGGGTCCGTGGAAAGAGAAGTGCGCCCGCTCTGAGTTCAAAAGCACATGCGTCTGCCTGGTGAGACGGCACGGCCCGCCTGATAGTTACCGGCTACCGCCAGTAGCCGCGGTGGAAGCGATATCCCTGGCCGTGCCGCTCCCAGTAGGACCGCACCCAGGCGGCGTGCGGGTGCGGTGGCCGGCCCCAATAGCCGCGCTGCCACGCCCAACGGTCGCCATGAAGATCGTAGAAGCCGTCGATCCATACATAGCCGGGGCCGGGGGCGTAGCCAACCGCCCCGACCTCGACCGGGGGCGGCGGCGGTGGCACCCGATAACCGTAGGCCACGTAGCCGCCGCAAGCGGTTGCCGCCATCGATCCGAGCAGAACTGCCGACATCAGTGCGAACTTGAGATTGGACATCTCCGTTCCTCCTCATCTCTTTGAACACGCCGAGGCGGGAACGGTTCCTCCCCAAAGCAAGGGAGAGATGAGGCCGAATCCGGGCTAGTGGGCGATGACGCCGCAGGCGATGCGGGCGCCGGCGTTGCCCGCCGGGTCCGTCTTATAGTCGTCTGGGTTGGCGTGGATGACCAGCGCGGTGCCGCCTTCCTTGAAGAGCGAGGTCAGCGTCACGCCCGGAACGGAGAAGGACACGCGGAGCATGCCGTCCGCCCTGACGGTGATGTTATCCAGGTCGCCGGCGTGCTTCCCTTCCGGGTTGTCCTTGCCATGGTGTTTGTGCTCGGGGTTGAAGTGGCCTCCGGCGGACTTGAAGTCCGGCGGCTCGCATTGGCCCGTTTCGTGGATGTGGATGGCATGTTCGCCTGGGGGAAGGCTGTGGAGCTTCAGAGCCACCTTCACACCATCCTTGGTTTCGGTGAGGGTAGCGGAGCCCACATCCTGTCCTTGCGCGTTTTTCAAGTCGGCTTTCGCCCGCTGCTGGGCCCAAGCGCCCGATGACAGCAGCAGGATCGACGCCCCGATTGCCAGAATCCTCATGAGTATCTCCTGCTACCAGTGTAGCCTCCCCTGTTCCGGCCGATGAGGATTGTGAGCGGCGGATTCGCGGTTCAGCGGAAGAGGGGAACATATGCGCGGTTGCGGAGGAAAGGTAGCGGTGTGTCTGCTCGCGGTGCTCCTGGCTGGGCACTTCAGGCCATGCCAGGCCGTGGAGGCGCAGAAGAGATCGCGGCGCCTGTGGTGGGCATCGGTGGCCGCGGTGGTGGCGGCAAGCCTGCTCGACGTAGCCTCGTCGCGAGGTGGAGTGGAGACCAACCCGCTGCTACAGACCGGCAACGGCACGTTCGACACCAGGCGCGCACTGATGCTGAAGTCGGTCGCGATGGGAGGCATGCTGGCGACCGAGGCGTGGGAGATGCACCGGTCCCGGAGTTCCGGTCGGAGCGCCGCGGCGGTGAACTTCGTCACCGCGGGCGCTGTTGCGGGGCTGGCGGTGCGGAACTGGAAGGTGGGGACGTCTCCGGCGCCACAGTGAGGCGCGGGCTGTGCGACGTGTCCTCCCGTTGACGCTGACCTTGAGTTTGCGGTAGTCGCACCCGGGTTGCCACCATCTTTCCGAACTGCTATCGAACCAGAAGAGGCTTCCACTTGCGGAGGGTGCAGGTTACGCTGAGCGCAGCTAAAATAGGTGCGAGAGTTGGAGCTGTCCATGAAAAAGCCCGTCCCGGTGGAATCTGCCTCTGCATTAATCGACCAGAGGATCAAGGAACTTGGCGACTGGCGCGGGAAGACGCTCGCGAAAGTGCGCGCAATCATACACGAGGCAGACCCTGAGATCGTCGAAGAGTGGAAGTGGATGGGGACTCCCATCTGGTCCCACGGCGGCATCGTCTGCACGGGAGAGACGTACAAGAGCGTCGTCAAGATGACATTTGCCAAGGGAGCTGCGTTGAAGGACCCTTCAGGTCTATTCAACTCCAGCCTCGACGGGAATGTCAGACGCGCCATCGACATCCACGAAGGCGACAAGGTCGATGAGGCGGCCTTGAAGGATCTCATCCGCGCTGCAGTGGCGCTCAATCTCAAGGGCAAGAGCAAGCCGAAGCCCCGGCGAGCGAGCAGCAAGCGGGCCGGCTAGCCTCATCGCAGGTCCCGGCCATATCTCCTCCCATTTCCCAGCCGTTGCTAGCGAGCAGGGCGAACTCTCCCGGAGCAACTGGCCGTCCTGAGGAAGACCGCTCCTTCGTTCGTGGACACCGTCTGTCAGGATCTGGGAGCCGGCACACCGTAGCGCCAGCCCTACGTCATCGGGATCGATCGGAGGGGGGTGAACGTGGTGCGCGGACGCTATGTGGCGCGGGCGGGGAGTGGCAGGGGCGAGAGAGGGGGTGAAGTTCTCGTGCCCGAGTTGGGGTGTGCGACAGCGAGTGTCACGCGAAAACTACACCTGCAAAGCAGACATGCAGGTCAACCACTTTCCTGGTGACTCCCCGCGTGACTCTCCGGCAGAGAGACAGTCGGGTGGGCTGAATACAAGTCTTTTGTTTTGTTTTATTTCTGGTGAGCGCGGAAGGAATCGAACCTTCAACCTACTGATTAAGAGTCAGTTGCTCTGCCAATTGAGCTACGCGCCCATGTACCGGGTGGACCTCACCTTTATAGCATGATGGGGGCCGTTCCCGCCAACCCCCTCCTTGACTTCCGCCGGGCTTCGCCGCAAAATACTTTTAGGCGAATAAAAGGCGAACAAAGACCCTCCCATGAAATCCCCGGCTGTCCTCCGCGCCGATCTCGAGTCCGTGCTGGGCGAACGATTCAGCGCCGAGTTGAACTGGCGCGCGCGCCCGGCCCGCGAATGCGTCTCCACGGGCATCGCCACTCTCGACGCCTTGACCGGCGGCTTGCCCCGCGGGGCGATCGCGGAGATCCACGGCCCGGCTTCGAGCGGCCGCACCAGCCTGATGGCGTCGATTCTGGCGGCCGCCGCGGCGCGCGAAGAAATCTGCGCCCTGGCGGACGCCGGCGACGCCTTCGATCCCGCATCGGCCCAAGCCGCGGGCGTGGACTTGTCCCGGCTCCTTTGGGTACGCTGCGGCGGCAATCCAGAACACGCTCTCAAAGCCGCCGACCTGCTCGTACAAGCCGGCGGATTCGGCCTGGTGGCGCTGGATTTGGGCGACGTGCCGCCCAGCGTCGCGCGGCGCATCCCGCTGGCGACGTGGTATCGCTTGCGGCGCGCCATCGAAGACATCCCCACCATGTTGCTCCTGGTCGAGCGCGAGCAGACGGTGAAATCCTGCGCGTCGCTGGTTCTGGAGATGCGCCGCGAAACCGTGGCTTGGTCCGGCGCAGTGGGCTGCTCGCGATTGCTGCGAGGCGCGCGGTTCCAGGCGGCGTCGGCGGGGACCTCGGTTCCCATCGAGCTGGCGGGGTGAGCCATGTTCGCGGCGGCACATGGGGCGGATCTCGCCCAATTGACCCGTTGCGCTACGGATTTCTCGCCCTATGTTGACCAGACCGCGCCCCATACCGTGGTCATCTCGATTGACGGCCTGGCGCACCTGTTCGGCTCGCCGCGGGAGATTGCCGAAGCCATCGCATGCCGCGCGGCGGAGCTGGGCCTGGCCGCGCACGTCGCTATAGCGGACAACCCCGATCTCGCGGTCCACGGCGCGCGCGGCTTCTCCGGTGTGACAGTGATGGAGCCGGGCCGCGAGGCCAATCTTCCCATCGCCCTTCTCGATCCGCGCGAGGAGATTGCGCTGACGCTCGCGCTGTGGGGAATACGCACGTTCGGCGAGTTTGCCGCGCTGCCCGAGGATGGCGTCGCCGAGCGGCTGGGCGAGGAGGGCGTGCAATTGCAGAGGCTGGCGCGCGGCGCGGGGAGCCGTCCGCTGGCGCCGTCGAATCCCGCGCCGCCCTTCGAAGAGTCGATCGAGTTGGAGTATCCGGTCGCGCTGCTCGAGCCGCTCGCGTTCCTACTCGGCCGGCTGCTTCACGACCTCTGCGCGCGCCTGGAATCGCGCGGCCTGGCGGCTCACGAGTTGAAGCTGAGCCTGGCGCTCGAGGGCGCCGGCCCACACCAGCGTGCGCTGCGCCTTCCCTATCCCATGCGCTCCGCCGGGACATTTCTGAAATTGCTCTCGCTCGATCTCGAAATGCACCCGCCCGGAGCGCCGGTCACGGCCGTCTCGCTGGTAGCCGAGGCGGTGAATCCGCGCGTGGTGCAGCACGGCCTGTTCATCCCGCTGGCGCCGGAGCCGCAGAAGCTGGAACTGACGCTGGCGCGCATCGCCAAGCTGGTCGGCGAGGGCAATGCCGGCTCGCCCGAATTGATGGATACGCACCGCCCGCGCGCCTTCCGCATGGTGCGTTTCGGCGGGGAAAATCGGGGACAGAGTGTACGGTCGCCGGTTTTGCGCCTGTTCCGGCCGGCGCTGCGGGCCCCGGTAGAGACGCAGGAGGGCCGGCCGGCGCGTGTGCTGGCGCGCCGCGTGCTCGAATCTGCCGGGCCGTGGCGCACCTCGGGCGACTGGTGGCTCGCGGACGCCTGGTCGCGCGACGAGTGGGACGTCGCGCTCTCCGACGGCGCGCTCTATCTCCTCTACCGCGACCACCGCGACGGCCAATGGTTCGTCGAGGGGACCTATGACTAGGTCGCGGATCGGTTCTTCGTGGCGCAGGCACTCGTGCCTGCCGCGTCGAGACTCATCTCGACGCCAGGTGTCGGCAGGAGTGCCGACACGGCAGGCTGAAGCCCGCGCCACGGTGGTGGTGAGACATGCGGGCTGACTACGTAGAACTGCACGCCCGCTCGGCCTTCAGCTTTCTGCGCGCCGCGTCGCTGCCCGAAGAGCTGGCGGGCGCCGCGGCCGAATTGGGTTTCGCGGCCATGGCGGTCGTCGATCGCGACGGTCTCTATGGCGCGCCCCGCTTCCATTTCGCGGCCAAGAAAGCGGGCGTCCGCGCGCACATCGGCGCCGAAGTCACGTGTACCGACGGCACGATATATCCGTTGCTGGTCCGCAACCGCGTTGGTTACCGGAACCTGTGTCATCTCATCACCCGCATGAAGCTCCGGGCGAAAAAGAACGAAGGCGCGGCCACTCGCGAAGAGATCGCCGAACACGCCGAGGGCCTGGTGTGCCTGGTGGGACAGGCCTCTGGCCTGTCGGTCTGGCTCCTCGACGCCTTCGCTCCCGGCGGCGTCTATGCCGAAATCCAGCGCCACATGGATCGGGAAGAGGAGGCGCGCAACCAGGCGCTGATCGAGCGCGCCCGCTCGCTGCGCATTCCGCTTCTGGCCACCAACGGCGTCTGCCATGCCACGGCCGCCGAGCGCGAGATCTTCGACGTCCTCACCGCGGTTCGCAACAAAACCACGCTCGATGCGGCGGGCCGCCTGCTCGCCCGCAACGCCGAGCGCCACCTGAAGCCGGCCGCCGAAATGGCGCGCCTGTTCGCGGACCACCCCGACGCCATCGCCAACACGGTCGAGCTTTCCTCGCGTCTCGAATTCGTTCTCACCGATCTCGGCTACGAGTTTCCGCAATACCCGGTGCCCGAAGGCGAAACGATGAACTCGTTCCTGCGCCTGCGCACCGATGAGGGCGCGCGCCGCCGCTACCGTCCCTATCACGACCGCGCCCGCCGGCAGATCGAGCGCGAGCTGGCGCTCATCGAAAAGCTGGGACTAGCGGGCTACTTCCTCATCGTCTGGGACCTGGTCCAGTTCTGCCGGAACAACGGCATCCTGGCTCAGGGGCGCGGCTCGGCGGCCAACAGCGCCGTCTGCTACTCGCTGGGAATCACGGCGGTGGACCCGGTCGGCATGGATCTGCTCTTCGAGCGATTCCTTTCCGAGGAGCGCGGCGAGTGGCCTGATATCGACCTCGATCTGCCCAGCGGCGACCAGCGCGAGCGTGTGATTCAATACGTCTACCAGCGCTACGGCCAGCGCGGCGCGGCCATGACCGCCAACGTCATCACCTACCGCGGCCGCTCCGCCGCGCGCGAGGTCGGCAAGGTGCTGGGGTTTTCCGAAGACGTGCTGGGACGCCTCTCCTTTCTGACTCGCGCCTGGGAATGGAAGGACCCGCAATACACCGCCGAGCGGCAGTTCCGCGATGCCGGCCTGGATCCGGCCAACCCGCGCATCCGGAAATTTCTCGAGCTATACCTGGGCGTGCAGGACCTGCCGCGGCACCTCGGCCAGCACTCCGGCGGAATGGTCATCTGCCAGGGCCAGCTCGATTCCGTGGTGCCGCTCGAACCGGCCACCATGCCGGGCCGCGTCGTGGTCCAGTGGGATAAAGACGATTGCGCCGACCTCGGCCTCATCAAAGTGGACCTGCTCGGCCTGGGCATGATGGCGGTGCTCGAAGAAACGCTGGCGCGCATCCGCGAGTCCTACCGCGAGGAGGTCGATCTGGCGCAATTGCCGCCGGACGATCCGGCCACCTACGCCGCGCTCCAGCGGGCCGACACCATCGGCATGTTTCAGGTGGAAAGCCGCGCCCAGCAGGCGGTGTTGCCGCGCATGTTGCCGCAGCGCTTCTACGACATTGTGGTGCAGGTGGGCATCATCCGCCCCGGGCCCATCGTGGGCAAGATGGTGCACCCATATTTGAAGCGCCGGCAGGGACGCGAGGCGGCCGAATGTCTGCACCCCTCGCTCGAGCGCGTTCTGCGCCGCACTCTGGGCGTCCCGATTTTCCAGGAGCAGTTGCTGCGCATGGCGATGATCGCCTCGAACTTCAGCGGCGGCGAGGCCGAGGAGCTGCGGCGCGCCTTCAGCCACAAGCGCTCGGAAGCGAAGATGCAGGAGATCGAAGTCCGGCTGCGCGCGGGCATGGAGCGCAACGGAATCATCGGCCCGGTGCAGGATACCATCGTGCAGGCGATCGCGTCCTTCGCGCTTTACGGTTTTCCCGAATCGCACGCCGCCAGCTTCGCTCTGCTGGCCTATGCCAGCGCGTATCTGAAGACTCATTACCTGGCCGCCTTCACCGCCGCCATGCTGAACAACCAGCCCATGGGCTTCTATCATCCCTCGACCCTCATCAAAGACGCGCAGCGTCACGGATTGAAAGTGAAGCCGGTGGACGTGACGGTTTCCGGCTGGCCCTGCACGCTCGAGATGCCCGCCCTGCGCCTGGGCCTGCGCTATGTGCGCGGGCTGCGCGAGGAAGCGGCCGAAGCCATCGTGCGCCGCCGCCCGTTCGCCAGCATCGAAGATCTGGTGCGCCGCGTTCCTGAGCTACGCAAAGACGAGCTGACCAAACTGGCCGCGGTCGGCGCATTGAACGCGCTGGAAGCGGCCGGCCGCCGCGGAGCGATGTGGGAATCGGCGCTGGCGATCCAGCCCGTCGGCCCGCTGCTGAGTGGGGCAGGCGTCCACGCCTGCAGCGGGTCTTCCGACCCGCTCGTGGCGCAGGCGGTTTCGCCTGCGTCTCCCCTCCGCCCCATGACCCCCGAGGAACGCCTGCGCGCCGATTACCTGGGCACCGGCGTCACCATCGGACGCCACCCCATGGCCTGGCGCCGCGCCGAGATGAACGCGCGCCAAGCCACGCCCGCCGCCGCGCTTCACAGGATGCGGAACGGCCGCGCGGTGCGGGTGGGCGGTGCGATCATCGTGCGCCAGCGCCCCGGCACGGCGCACGGCTTCGTCTTCCTCAGCCTCGAAGACGAGACCGGAATCGCCAACATCATCGTCACCCCGGACGTGTTCGAGCAGTACCGCCTGACGCTGGTCGGCGCGCCGTTCCTGTTCATCGAAGGCACGCTCCAGAACGTGGACGGCGTGGTCTCGGTGAAGGCCAGCCGCATCGAGGCGTTGGCCGCGTGGGGGGCCGAGCCGGTATCGCACGATTTCAGGTAGGGGGGGCGGTTTCCAGACGGGCGGTGATTGCGCCTTGTTTACACAGACGTTATGTCTGTACCTTCTAAGGGCTACCCTGTCCCTTTGACGGAGCAAGACCTTGACAGGGTGAACTGGATTCGGTTCGGCGTTTGGGACGGAAGCTCCGGGCTATGAAATGCATGAACGTAGCGTCTTCAACTCTGGCGGACGCCAGAAAGAAGTTGGCACATCCAGAATCTGGAAAAGTTACCGCCACAAGAGTTGTCCTGCCGCCTTTCCCATCTGGCCAGTCTCGCTTGGCGGTCCACACTCGCGCACCATCGACCACCCTCGCGTCGAAAAAGAACGCTTTTTCCCGCGTTGCCCATGCGCCCGCGTACCACCCGATGTCATAACCAACGACTGTTTTCCCATCTGGTGAGGTGAAGTGTCCTTCAAATGTATCTGCTCCCTGGTCGACTTGATACGTAAAACCACTGGGTAGCGTCACTTCTCCACTTCCCCAGGCAAACGTGCCCGACTTCCCACTCCACCGTACGCCGCTTGGAAGCTGAGGATGCTCGGCGCAGGATATCCCCAGCAGGGCGCAGGTGGTCAAGAAGCAGATCGCTATCCGCATTAGCTCACTCTATGACAGCCAACCGCCACCGAAACAGCCAGATAGGTGGCCGCTCACGATTCTCAGTTTGATAGACACCAAAGCACCCTGGGATGTTCCTTCGCATTCTACACCACCTTGGTGCATAATGGTGTCATGAGCACGAGAAAAGAAACCGTGCGCCAAAGCGTCAGCTTGCCATCCAGCGTCGCAGCACAAGTCCGCAACCTGGCGAAGGCCCGCAGACTGAGCGCCAATAGGATGCTGGTGGAACTGATCGAGAACGGCATGGAGGCCGAGAAGCGCAGGCAGCGCGAGTTCTTCGACCTTGCCGAGCGCTTCCGCGCCGCTACCGATCCCGACGAGGTCAGACGCCTGGGCGATCAGATGGGCCGGATGGTCTTTGGCGACTGATGCCGAAGATCGAGAGTTGGGGCAACCTGCCCTCGGGCATCCGCCAGCATTTGATCGACCGAATGCGCGATCGGGCGATCGGCATCGCGGACCTCAATCGCCTTCGCCTCTGGATCGAATCGAAACCGGAAGTGCCAGAAGGCGACTGGTACAAGGATTTCGGTTCGTTCAAGATCTGCGGCGAGGGATCGTTTCCGAAGACGTTTCTGCTCCGTGGTCAAGCGGCCAAGGGGAAGGCCCTCTAAACGCCTGACTCTTCTTCCGCCCGCCGGGCCCGTTCGTAGCACGGGATGCAGAACTTCGCCCACGGGACCGCCTCGAGCCGCTTCTCCGAGATGGGCTCCCCGCAGCCCTCGCAGACGCCGAAAGTGCCGCGGTCGAGACGCCGAAGGGCCGCTTCCAGCTCGCGCAACAGCGCCGTCTCCAGCCGGTTCTGGTTCACGAACAGCCATTCGTCGTGGCTCTTCTGACACCAGTCGCCGAAGTCCAGGGGTTCCTCGGGGCGCTGGACGAACTCGGCCGCCCGCCTGGCCGAAAGCGCCTGGCGAACCTCGTGTATCTTGCTCAGGATCTGCCGCTGATACCGCTCCGTTCTCGCGGGCGCGAGCGCCTCTTTCACGATGCCGGGCATCTTCCCCTCCCTTACGGCCACACTACGGTAGCACGATTTTGGAGAAACGCACACCAAACTTGAGAAAAAATGTTTGGGCCGAAGAGGGGGCCGACCGGCACGGGTGCGGGTGGTGCGAGAATCGAACCATGGAAAACCGCGAGATCGGGCGCCTGCTCTCCGAGACCGCGGATCTCATGGAGATCGCCGCCGAGGACCCGTTCCGCATCCGCAGCTATCGCAACGGCGCCTCCGCCATCGAGAGCCTCCCCGAGCGCATCGAGGACATCGCCAAGGAAGGCAAGCTCACCGGCATCCCCGGCATCGGCAAGGGCCTCGCCAGCGCCATCGATGAGATCCTCAAGCGCGGATCGTTCGAGCGCCGCGACCTGCTGCTTACCAAGTACCCGCCCACCGCGCTGGAGCTTTTGAAGATCCAGGGCCTCGGCCCCAAGACCATCGCGCTGCTCTGGGAACACTACCGCGTCAGCACCATCGACGACCTCGAGCGCATCTGCCAGGAGCAGAAGCTGCGGCTGCTGCCGCGCCTCGGCGCCAAGCTCGAAGAGAAGGTGCTGCGCTCCATCGCCCAATACCGCCGGAGCAGCGGCCGTTTCCTGCTGAGCTTCGCGGACGAGCTGGCGAGCGAACTGGTCACCTACCTCGAAGCCACACCGGGGGTGGACAAGGTCACGCCCGCCGGCAGCCTGCGCCGGGGGAAGGAGACGGTGGGAGACCTCGACCTGCTGGTCACCGGCCCGGCCCCCGAAGCCGCGCTCGACCGCTTCGTGGCGTATCCCCGCGTCGGCGAGGTCCTCGGGAAAGGCCCCAACAAGGCCAGCGCCAAAGTTGGGCTGCAATCCATCCAGGTGGACGTGCGCGCGCTCGCCGCCGATAGCTACGGCGCGGCGTTGATGTACTTCACCGGCAGCAAGGAGCACAACATCGCCCTCCGCGGCCGCTGCCTCAAGATGGGCTACACGCTCAACGAGTACGGCCTGCTGCGCCTGGAAGGCGAGGCCAAGGTGGCCGGCGAGACCGAGGAGTCGGTGTACGAGAAGCTCGGCCTGGCCTGGATTCCGCCCGAGCTGCGCGAGAACCAGGGCGAGATCGATGCCGCCGCTGAGGGCCGCCTGCCGCGCCTCATCGAGCTCTCCGACATCCGCGGCGATCTGCACATGCACACCACGGAGACCGACGGCCGCGCCTCGCTCGAAGAGATGGCCGCCGCGGCGCGCGAGCTTGGCTACCAGTACATCGCCGTCACCGATCACTCGCAGGCGCTGGCCATGGCCAACGGCCTCGACGAGGCCCGCGTCGTCGCCTTCGCCCGCCGCTTGCGCGAGATGGATCAGAGCGGCCTCGGCATCCGCGTGTTCTCCGGGATCGAGTGCGACATTCGCCGCGACGGCGCCATGGACCTGGCCAATGACGCCCTGGCTGAGCTCGATTTCGTCATCGGCAGCGTCCACAGCTACATGAACCAGGACTCGGCCGAAATGACGGACCGTCTGCTGCGCGCGCTCGAGTGCCCGTACATCCGCGCGCTCGGCCATCCCACCGGACGCCTGCTGCTGGTTCGCGATCCGTTCCCCTTCGACTTCGAGCGCGTGGCCGCCGAGGCCGCCCGGCGCAACGTCGCCATGGAGATCAACGCCAGCCCCGAGCGCCTGGATCTGCACGACACCCTGCTGCGGCAGGCCAAGGCCCGCGGCGTCCGCTTTGTCATCTCGACCGACGCTCACCACCCCAAGCACCTGCGCAACATGCGCTACGGCGTCACCATGGCGCGGCGCGGCTGGCTCGAAGCGTCCGACGTGATCAATACGCTACCATTGGAAAAGTTCCAGCAGTTGATTCTCCACCAGATATGAGCCGCATCCCCATCGAGAAGTACAAGCTGAAAAACGGCTTGCGCGTGATCCTCTCGCCGGACGGTTCCGTGCCCGTGGTTACGGTCTACATCGTCTACGGTGTGGGCGCGCGCGTCGAGGAAATGGGCCGCACCGGCTTCGCCCACCTCTTCGAGCACATGATGTTTCAGGGCTCCGAGAACGCGCCCAAGGGCACGCATTTCCGCCTCGTCGAATCGAACGGAGGAGCGCTCAACGGCTCCACGCACCCCGACTACACCGACTATTTCGAGGTCCTGCCGTCGAACAAGCTGGCGGTCGGCCTGTGGCTGGAATCGGACCGCATGCGCGCCCTCGCCATCAACCAGGAGAACCTCGATAACCAGAAAGAGGCGGTGAAACAGGAGCGGCGGCTCTCCTTCGACAACCAGGCCTACAACACCGCCATCGTCGATCGCTGGCCCGAGATCTCCTACCGCAACTGGCAGAACTCGCACTCGCTCATCGGTTCCTTCGAAGACCTGAACGCCTCGACCGTCGAAGACGTGGCTCGCTTCTTCCACAGTCACTACGTGCCCAACAACGCGGTCCTGGTGCTCTGCGGCGACATTCAAGTGGACGAGGCGAAGCAACTGGTGGAGGCGTATTTCGGAGACATGCCGGCCAAGCCGCTGCCCACCGTCCCCGACATGACCGAGCCTCCGCAGACCGCCCCGCGGAGCGAAGTCTATCGGGACAAGCTGGCGCGCGTTCCCGCCGTCATCGTCGGCTATCCCGGCCCCGGCCGGCGCACGCAAGACTACAACGCGCTGGTCATGCTCGACATGCTCCTCACCGGCGGGGAGAGCTCGCGCTTCCACCTGAACCTGGTCAAAGGCCGGCAGTCGGTCATCCAATACGAGGCGAATCTCGGCTGGCCGTTCGCCGGCGCCACCGATTACGTGGACCCCGGCCAGTACGCCATGATGCTGCTCTACAATCCCGCCTTCAAGGGCGACCAGATCGTGGCGCAGGTGGAAGAGGAGATCGGGAAGATCGCCCGCGAGGGCGTCGATCCGCAGGAGCTGGACCGCGCCCGGACGTATTTCCGCTCCTCGCGCCTCCGCCAGCTCCAGAGCTCGCACAACCGCGCCGCGCTCCTCGGAAAGTTCGAGCTCCTCGACGGCAATCCCGATTACATCAACACGGAGATGGACGACTTCCTGGCCGTGACGCCGGAACAGATTCAGGCGGTGGCGAAGAAGTACATCGATCCGGCCAAGCGGACCGTGCTCGACGTCGTGCCGGAGGCAGACCATGGATAGAACGAAGCCTCCTCAGACGCCCGATCTACCGGCCTTCAAGCTTCCTCCCGTTTTCGAGACCCGGCTTCCCAACGGTCTCACGGTGCTGCTGGTCGAAGACCGGCGCTTCCCCATCGTGACCGCGCGCCTCGGCTTCGAGGCCGGCGCGAAATACGATCCGGCTGAGCTGCGCGGCCTTTCCGAAACCTCCGGCGCGTTGCTCACCGAAGGCACGGCCCATCGCTCCGCGCGCGAGATCGCCGAGGAGGCCGCTTCGATCGGCGGCAGCCTGCACGCCGACTCTTCCGCGGATTCGCTGGTCCTGGCGGCCAGCGCCCTTTCCGAGAACCTCGCGCAGTTGCTCGACCTCATGGCCGACGTCGCGCGCCACGCCAACTTCCCCGAGGACGAGGTGGCCCTCCGCAAGCAGAACCGCAAGCAGGAGCTGCTGGCGCAGCGCGCCGACGCCGGCTTTCTGGCGGACGAGAAGTTCTCCGAAATCGTCTTCAGCCCGCATCCCTACTCGCGCCAGGACCCCACGCCGGAATCGATCGACCGCCTGGACCGCGCCGCGCTGGCCGGCTTCCGCGATCGCCATCTGGTTCCAGCCAACGCCGTGCTCGTCCTGCTCGGCGCGCTCCCGGAGCGCCAGCAGTCGCTCGATTGGATCCAGGCGCGGTTCGGCGACTGGGTGCGCCCGGAAGCGCCGGCGGCTCCGGCGGCGCGGTTCCCGGCGCCCGGCAAGTCGATCACGCTGGTGGACCGCCCCGGCTCTGTGCAGGCCGATCTCCGCATCGGCCGGCTGGCCGTGACCCGCACGGATGCGGATTACTTCCCGCTGCTGGTGGCGAACACCATCCTCGGCGGCGGCGCCAGTTCCCGCATCTTCGCCAATGTCCGCGAGAAGATGGGCTACGCCTACGACGTGCACAGCGCGGCCATGCCGCTCAAGGATTCCGGCACGTTCGCCGTGGCCACCCAGGTGCGCAACGAGGTGCTTGTTCCCGCCATCCAGGCGCTGCTGGCCGAGATGCGGGAGATCGCCACCCAGGACGTCTCGGCCGGCGAGCTGTCGACCGCCCAGAACTATCTCAGCGGCGTCTTCGTCCTCCGCCTCGAAACCCAGGACGGTCTGGCGAGCCAGCTCGCCGCCACCAAGCTGCTGGGGCTGCCGCTGGACTACCTCGAGAAGTACACCGCGCGTGTGCGGGCCGTGGATGCGGCCGGGATTCGCGCCGCCGCGGCCAAGTACATCGACCCCGGCGCCGCTGCGTTGGTCGCCGTCGGCGACGCCGCGGAGATCTCCAAGCAACTCGAGACCTTCGGCCAGGTTTCCATCGTGAAGGCGGAATGATGAAGCTGCTCTCGTCCCGAACCCGTTACAAGAGCTCGATCTTCTCGGTCAACGAGGAGGAAGCCCTCGAGCCCGGCGGCCTGCGCATCAAACGCGCCATCGTGCGCCACGGCCCTTCGGCGGTGATGATGCCGGTGGACGGGAAAGGCCGCGTTCTGCTGGTCCGGCAATTCCGGCTGGCGGCGGGCGCCTCGCTGTGGGAGCTGCCGGCCGGGCGGGTGGACGAGGGCGAAACGGTACTCGCCGCAGCCCGGCGCGAGCTGATCGAAGAAACCGGCTACCGGGCTCGCAAGTGGCGCAAGCTGGTCACCTACTATGCCAGTCCCGGCTACGTCGCGGAGACCATGACCATCTACCTGGCGACCGGTCTCACCGCCGGCCAGGCCACTCCCATGGAAGACGAGCGCATCGAATGCCGCTGGTTCACGCCGAACGAGCTCGATCGGATGATCCGGACGGGCCGGATCGTCGATGGAAAGACGCTGATCGGGTATCTGCTCTGGCGGAATCACAAACCCTGACGGGCTTCTCGCTGTGGGGCGGACCCCCTGGTCCGCGGCCGACGCCCTCCTCGGCCCGGGCCTGCTGCGGTCCCAGGCGCTTCCGCCCGCCCCGGTGCGCTAGTTCTTCGGAGCCGCGGAAGCGGCCGGCGCGACAGGCTTCACGGCCGCGGCCGGCGCCGCGCTCCCGGCGCTCTGCGACTGATCGTACAGACTGATGATATCCCGCGTGATGTCGATCGTGTTGGAGGCGAACAGAACCGGCGTCTGGGGCGAACTTACGTCCAGAATGAGCACGAAGCCGTGCTCGCTGGCGTACTTATCCACGATCACCATGATCTTCGCGCCCAGTTCCTGGAGCACGCGGTCCTGGTCCTGCTGCAGTTCCGCCTGCGCGTCGTCGGTGTCGCGCTGCAGTTGCTTGCGGCGCTGGTCGATGTCCCGCATCAGTTTCTGCCGCGCCTCGTCCGACATGGTGTTGGTGCCCGTGCGGTACTGCTGTTCGAGCTGCTGCACCTCCGCCTGCTTCTGATCCAGCTCCTTCTTTCTCGGTTCGTACTTGGTGGTAAGCTCGCCGACGGCCTTCTGCCCGTCTCGGGTTTGGGCGATCGCTTGCTGAATGTGAATGATGCCCACCTTGGTGGGTGGCGCGCTTGCCTGGCCGAAGGCCAGAACTCCGAAACCCAGCGCCAGCAGGGGCGCTCGAAACACGCTTTTCGTCACGGAATTAACTCCTTCAAAGTCTTGATGTTAGCACAGCGACTACATTGACCGCGGGACACTTCTCCCCAGCCATCTCCCACACCCATCGCTAGAACGTCCGTCCGATCGTGAACCGGAACATCGTGCGCCGGTCCGGATAGTTGTATCCCGTTCCAATCGTAGACAGCGCGTTCACAAAACTGGCCGAGTTCGGGAACATCGAGCGGTCCACCACGACGGGCTGCTGAACCAGCCCCCTGTAGGTTGTCGGATTGTACGCGTAGTAAATGCGGAAAGGCGCGTTGACAATCGGCAGGATCACTTGCAACTCGAGGCCGGTCGAGCTCCGCAGCTTTTGCGTTCCGGGAGCGATCTTGATTTCGTTGGTGAACCCCGCCCAGGGAAACTCGCTGTTCAACAGGTTCAGCTCCGACGTGCTTATCTTCAGTTGCCCCGGCATGCTCACCCGGTCCCATCCGGCGTCGAAGAACGCGGCCAGCGTCACCGGGCCGAAGATCGGGATGCGGTACTCGAAGTTGCTGATGGCCTGGGTATCGCCGCCAATGGCGATGGCCTGATAGATCGGGATCGTCATAGTGGCGTTCGTGTAGGTTACGTTCCCGCCCGAGTCGAAGGCCTTCTGCAAGCGCTGGGAACCGTCCGCGTTCAGCACGTTGACCGTGGCCGAGCTCGGCATGAAAGCGATCGGGCTGATGCCCCAGATGTCGAACCCGCGCACGTCCTGCTCGCCGCCGATGTAGTAGCGGTTGAAAGGCGGCGCCGACCTGCCGCCGTACCCGGTAAGCATCGTGCCCATGAAGCGCATCCCGATCACGTGCCCTTTCTTGAGGGCCGGATGGAAGTAGGTGAACGAGAGCGACGGCTGGACCGTGTTCACGTTGCCGCCCAGATAGGTCCCCGCGACCCCGGTCGAAATCGAGAAGCTGTGGCCGCGCGTTGGCGAGATGGGATGGTCCACCGAGTTGTAGCTGAACGAGGGCGTGATCGCGCTCGTCCGGATCCCCGTCAACTGGTTCGGTCCGGCCAGCGTGCCCAGAAAACTCGAGTATTCGAAATACGTCGTCGCCGCGGTGGTGAGAGGGTGGTAGGCGGCCACGCTGTACCCGTAACTAATCCCCACTCGCGAGAAGCTCCGCCGCAGAGGATAGCTCGCAAATACCGTGAAACCTATGGTGTCCGAGGTGTAGTTCAGCAGGTTCTGCGCGCCCTCCGCCTGGAACAGCGGAATCAAGTTCTGCCCGTACAGGATCGACTCTTCGCGGCCCTGATTGTAGTTGAATCGCTGGATGAACGCCGTGAAACCCGTCTGGATGGGACGATCCAGGAAATACGGCTCCGTGAAGCCCAGCGTCACGTTTTGCATCACGGTTCCCAGCTGCGACTGGAGGGAGAGCGTCTCGCCCAGGCCCAAGAAGTTATTGGTCGAGTAATTGAGCCCGATGAAGCTCCCTTCGATGCCCGACACGCCTCCCGTCAGCCCGATTGTGTTCTTGCCGCGCTCTTTCACCTTGAGCGTGATATCGACCGTGTTCGATTGCGGGTTGCGCGTGATCTGCGCGGCCTCTTCTTTCTTGAGCGGCTCGAAATACCCCAGCTGGTTCAGGCGCAGAATGCTCATCTCCCACATCTTGGCGTTGAACAGATCGCCCTCGTCGATCAGCAGTTCGCGGCGGATCACCTTGTCGCGCGTCGTGGTGTTGCCCTGAAAATCGATGCGGCGCACGTAAAACTGCTTGCCCTCGTCGGCCGTGATGGTCAGGTCGATCTGGTTGGTGCCCGTCACCACCTCCGGCAGCGGCTCCGGGACGAAGTCGATGTAGCCGAAGCTGCCGTAAAGATCGCGCAGGTTCTCCATGCCTTTGCGCAGCTTCTCGGTGGAGAACACGTCGCCCTGCTTCATGCGGAACATGGATGTGGTCAGGCTCTCGGGCACCCGGAACAGTTTCACGCCCACGTAGTTCACGTTGCGCAGCCGGTATAGCAGGCCCTCCTCCAACGGCAGGGTAATGTCGGCGTTAATCCCTGGCTTGGGCGTGTAGATGAACGGTATCTTGAACTTCCCCGCGGGCACGTTGCGCAGCGTCACTTTCTGGTCGAGCACCTTGGCGGCGAAGTAACCGTGCGTCTGGTAGAAGTCCTGGATGCGGGACTTGTCCTCTTCCAGCTTGGCCAGGTCGTACGTTTTGGCGAACAGGTTCTCGAACAGAATCGAGTCCGGAATCCCCATAGGCCGCAGGTTCTTCATGGCGCGCACCACCTGGCGATGGCTGAACGCCTTGTTCCCCTGGATGTCGATCTTGCCCACTTTCACCTTGGGCCCTTCGTTCACCTGGAACGTGATCTCGATCGAGGAAGGCGGGATCTGGTGCAGCTCCGGAACCACTTCCGCGTACTGCCGGCCGCGCTCGGCCAGGTACTCTTTGATGATCACGGCCGCCCGCTGTACCTTGTTCGGGTCGTACTGCGACTCGACCGAGAGCCCGACCTTGCGCTCCTTGTACCGGTCCAGCAGCTCCGACAGCGTCACCGATTTCATGCCCTCGTACTTGATCGAGCGGATCACCTGCCGCTCCACCAGCACGAACCGGACGATCAGGCCCGTTGTGCCCGGCTCGGTCTCGATCCGGATATCGTCGAAGCGGCCCGTATTCCACAGGGCCATGAAGTCGCGGCGCAGGGACTCCGGTTCGTAGCGGTCGCCCTTCCTGCTGAAGATCATCGCCTTCAGCGTGTCCTGCGGCACGCGCCGCGCGCCGCGGAACTCGATAGCTTCGATCACGCTCAGATTGGGAGCGGCCGGCTGGGCGGCCCGCGGTGTTTCGAACGGCGCCTTCTGGCCCCCCGGTGCGGGAGGCTTCTGCACCGGCGCGGGCGCCTTCTCCGGCGCTTGCGGCACCGTTTCGAAGGGACTCGGCTGCTGCTGTTGCTGCTGGTTGGGTTGCTGGGGCGGGGACGGCTGCGACTGCGCCTTGGCAGTCAGGCAGCACGCGCAGACGAAGAGTACCCACAGGCACCCGTCGGGCCTGTCAAACCTCATGCGGACTCAGTTCCTCTCCACTCTGCGCGCCTACTCAGACGTGATGCCAGCTCCCGGCGTTTCACCCGATGGTCGCCATCCTGCGCAGATTGAATCATTTATTCTAGCACTTCGGATTCTGCGAACCGCTTGACGCAACGCTCTCTATTCGACGGCGTCCGGGGTCGCGTCCGTTTCAAGCATCTCCGCAGGAGCCGTCTCCCCGAGGAAGGATCGTGTGACCGAACGGAGTCCGCTCGGAAACCAGCCCAGCGCCAGCCCGTACATCAGGTGCGCCAGCAGCAGCGTCCGCGGCGGACTGTATAGCGTAACGAATACGCCCAGCTTCTTCAAAAACAGAGCCTGGGAAAAATAGTACCAGACCAGCCCGGTCAGCATCCCCAGCAAGGTCACCCGAAGGCGCCTCGCCGCGTTGCCCACCAGCAGGCCGAATGTCATCCCGATCAGGCCCGAGACCGCGAAGTGCAGGCTCAGACCCAGGACCGTGGCCCAGCCGAAACCGCGCTCGAGCGCCGGCTGCCCTCTCAACGTCGAACCAATCAGGTTCGGCGCCATCCAGATCGAACGCAAGTCCACCAGCGAGCTGACAGCCAGCCAGCCGAACATGGCCGTCCCCCCAAATATCCCAGCCTCGATTCCGGCCAGCGCTCTACAGGTCAGGGGCGAGACCCGGCCATGATTTTCCGGACCCATCAAAAGAGCCTATCCTACCACGCCTGGGAAACGCGCGGGCAGAAGTCCCTCACGCCGGCCGCACGCTCACCTCGGCCTCCGGCCCAATCATCTTCCGTCCCCGCAGCCATTTCTCGAACTGGGCCCTGGCCTCGCTAGGCTCGACGCCGAAGCCCGCCTCCAGCTCCCCGTCGCCCGCCGCCAGCGTCTCGTCGAACGCGCTCGACCCCGTGAAGTCCCGCATGAAGAACTGGTCGAGCCACGCCTTCGGCGCCGGGATCTCGACCCCTCCCGCCACCAGCGCCACTCTCAGCTTCTGGGCGAACACCCCGCCTCCGCCTCGATCAGCCGTGCCTTCCGGACCGCGCCCCAGCGATACCCGCCCACGCCGCCGCCTGCCGGAACCACGCGGTGGCACGGAATCGCCAGCGCGGCCGGATTCGTGGCGCAGGCGCGAGCCACCGCCCGCGCCGCTCGCGGCTGTCCCAGCGCCCGCGCGACCTCGCCATAGGTGCGCGTCTGTCCCCAGGGGATCTTCCGCAGCTCCTCCCACACCCGCCGCTGGAAGCTCGTCGCGCGCACGTCGAGCGGCAGCTCCGCCGACGGCTCCTGCCCCTCGAGTTGCCTCACCAGCGCGCTCGTCCACTGCCGCAGCCGGTCGTCGTCCCGCTGGATCTCCGCCCCGGGGAACTCCAAAAACAGCGCCGCCTCCAGGCCCGCCTCGGCATTCCCCAGCGCCACGGCCGAGATGCCACGCTCGGTCCCCGCCACCAGCAGCCGCCCCAGCCCGCACTCCACCACCGAGTAGGAGATCCGCACGCCCGCGCCGCCGCGCCGGTAAGTCGCCGGCGTCATTCCCAGCTCCGCCGACGCGCGTTCGTAGAGCCGGCTCCCCGACCCGTAGCCGGCCTCGTAGAGCGCATCCGTGACGCTGCGGCCGCCGCGCACCTCGGAGCGAAACGCGTCGATCCGCCGCGCTTCGGCGTACTGCCGCGGCGTGATCCCCAGGTGTTTGCGAAACAGCCGCGCCAGCCGTTGCGCCGTGATGCCCAGCTCCGCCGCCAGCGGCCCCGCCCCCACGCCCGCCTCGATCCGCCGGCAAGCGCGCTCGACCAGCGCCAGGCCCGAATCCTCCCGAGGCTTGCACCTCCGGCACGCCCGAAAGCCCGCCCGCTCGGCGGCCTCCGGGGCGGGGAAGTATCGCACCTGCGCCTGCCGCGGCCGCCGCGCCGGGCACGACGGCCGGCAATAGATCCCCGTTGACTCGACCGCGAAGACGAACTTCCCGTCCCACCGCGCGTCCCGAGTCTCGACGGCTTTCCACAGTTGTTGCCGGTTCACCCCGAACCGAACCGCGACCGTCAGGGAGCGGTCACCGACTTTCCGCATCTTTTGTTGCTCGTTCATAGTTCGAGAATACGCCGCCCCTGGCTCCGATTCTATCCGGTTTGGCGCGTCAAACTGTTCTCTTGACGGGCCGACCCCCAGGCGAGCCGCTAGCTTGGGCCAGTCCGCGAAGGACGCTGTCGGCTCAGGCTGCCACCCTGGGACCACTGGCTCAGGGCGCCAGCGCACGTCCGCGTTAACATAAACGTGTGATGAAGGCGATCGCTGAGGTCCGCTATGCCCTGCGCACCCTTGCCGAGGCTCCGACCTACGCGCTGACATGCATCCTGGTCCTTGCGGTTGGGATCGGCGCCAACACGGCGATCTTTAGTATCGTTACGTCAGTCATTCTCAAGCCGTTGCCCTACCCCGAGCCATCCAGATTGGTGTTTGTACGGGAGCGGTTCCCTACTACGTCGGATCCGCTCTTTGCACACATGCGCGCCGCGCGCGCGAACTACCTGGAATGGAAGCGAGCTAACACCGTCTTTGAAAGCATGGCGGCGTTTCAGCAAAAGTCGCTCAACGAGACTGTGAACGGAGAAGTCCGCTCGACGGCGGTCGGGTTTGGGGCGGCCGACCTGTTCCCCATGCTGGGCGTGCGTGTCCGCCTGGGCCGCCTCTTTGAACCAGACGAAGAGCGCGCCGGCGGCCTGGTCGCAGTGCTGAGTGATGAGTACTTTGAGCGCCGCTTCAATCGCGCTTCCGCCGCTCTGGGCGCTTCCCTCAGGCTAGGTGATTCCATATACACAGTTGTGGGTGTCTTGCCGCCGAGGTTTCACCTGCCTTCTACTGACGGCGGCGACGACTAGCTGAAGCCGGAAGTGTGGGTCCCGCTCTCACGCCTCTTCAAGACCGTCGGCGACAACGACCAGCGTCAGCTGCTGGTCGCCGCGCGGCTGAAACCCGGCGTTACGCTGGCCCAGGCTCGGGCCGAGATGGCCGCCATCGCGGCGCGGCTCGCCAAGGCGAACCCGCAGCTCGACGAGGGCTGGAGCGCCGCCGTCTCCACTTTCGAGGCTGAGGACACATCTCCGAAGCTGCACCGCGCACTCTTCGTCCTATTGGCGGCGGTGGGGTTCCTGCTGCTGATCGTCTGCGCGAACCTCGCGAATCTCACGCTGGTGCGGGCCCTGTCGCGTTCGCGCGAGATGGCCATCCGCGTGGCCCTGGGGGCCGGCCGCGTGCGCATCGTGGCGCATCTGCTGACGGAATCCCTGCTCATATCGGGCGCGGGGGCGGCGCTTGGTCTGGCATTCGCCTGGGGGGCTCTGAAGTTGATGCTTGCGCTCAAGCCGCCCGATATCCAGCGGCCCGAGTTGATCGCGATCGATGGAACGGTGCTTGCCTTCACGGCGGCGGCGGCGGTTCTCACAGCCGTGTTGTGCGGCCTCGCGCCGGCCATCGGCGCCTCGCGGTCCGATATCCAAGGTGCGCTGCGGGCTGGTGGAGGCCGGGGCGCTACGGCCGGGCACAAGCGGCGCACCCGGGTCCTCATCGCCGTGGAGGTGGCCCTGGCGCTGGTCCTGATGACGGGCGCCAGCCTGATGATCCGCAGCTTTCGAAACTTGGTCGCAACCGGCATCGGCTTCCAGACGGCTCGCCTGGAGGTTGCCGACGTCGAGCTGCCCGAAAAGAGCTACCCCAACGAGGCCAGCCGCTCGCGGTTCTTCCGGACCCTTCTCGAAGCAGTGAGGAACTTGCCCGGCGTGACAGGCGCCGCCCTGACCGACAACCTCCCTCTCCACCGGGTCTCGGCAGGCAACTTCTACATTGCGGGCAGGCCTGACCCGCCTCTGAACGCGCTCCCGATCGCGGACTTCGCTAATGCCAGCCCGAACTACCTGGCGCTGCTGGGGCTGCCGGTTCTCGCGGGCCGCCCGCTGATTGATGCAGATCTCGAAGCCACCGAGCGGGCTCTCGCGAACCCGAAAGGCGGCGAAGGCTTTTGCGTCGTGAATCGGGCCTTCGCACGCCGCTTTTTCGGGGGCGTGAGCGCGGTCGGCCAGCGGCTACTCAGTGGCGACAAGAGCCACGGCTGCCAGATCGTAGGAGTGGTGGCGGACTACCGGCCTCTCGGCGCCGAAAACGGTGCGAGGCCGCAGATCTTCTGGCCCACTCTGGCAAGCCGAAGCGCTTCGCTGATCGTGCGCACAACCGGCGCCCCGGAAGCCGTCGCGAGCGCTATTCGCGGGACGGTATTCGGCCTGGACCGCGGCTTGACCCTGGAAACGGTCGGGCCGCTCGATCACTCGGTGGATCGGTGGCAATCGCAGCGGAAATTCAACACTCTTCTGCTTTCGGTATTTGCGGGGCTGGCGCTCTTACTGGCGATCGCCGGCATCTATAGCGTCCTCGCGAACGTAGTGGCTTCCAGGGTGCGCGAGATCGGCATCCGGGTGGCGATGGGAGCGCGCCCGGCACAGATCGGCGGCATGGTTCTCCGCCAGAGCCTGGCTCCGGTGGCAGCAGGGCTGGGAATCGGCCTCGGAGCCAGCGTCCTGCTGGCGAGATTCCTGCAATCTCTGTTGTTCCAGATCGGTGCACGAGACCCCATGACGCTTGCTGTAGCGGCCCTGGTAATCCTGGTCGTTTCGCCGGTTGCGGTCTTCATACCGCTGCGGCGGGCCTTGGCCGTCGACTGCTCGGTTGCGCTGCGTGAGGAGTGAGGTGAATCGGGCCCGAATTCCCGGCGGATGGTCCATCTTGGAGCGATCCAGATGAGCGGGAAGTCCCCTACCGTGCCCCCCGCCCCACCCTAACCCGCCTTTCTGGCCGGTCGCGGTCTGCTCTGCCCCTCGTCCAACGCTCGGCTCAGTAACGCCTTGATTACCGCTTGCCGGCTGATGTTAAGCCGGGCGGCCCCGCTCATCGAGTCGACGCAACATGCCTGGGGTCAGATCGATATTCACGCGACGGACGGGCCTGACCACGGTGAATTTGTTGGTGAAGTAAGCGGAAACATCTTCGCCTCGCGAAGCCTTCTCCGCGATCTCGTCGGCGGAAATTCGTGTTCTAGACGTTTTCGGCATAGCTCTGCTGCTCCTCCTTCGTGGCCTTCCACGCTGTGACCAGATGGGTATACTCGCCGTCCGCGTCGCGCCGGATCTCGAAGATCACGGAGCAGAGGCGCCCTCGGCACCAGCCGGTCGCAGCCACCTGGTCGTATGACCACGTCCTTTACTACCATAGGGGCATGAAGGGCCGTGTGCTGAGTGCGTCTGAGTTCAAGGCCAGATGCCTCGCTTGCCTCCGCGAGGTCGAGCAGTCCGGGGAGCCCATCACCATCACTCGGCGGGGCCGCCCTGTGGCCGTGCTTGGCCCGGCGAGGCACGGCGTCCCGACATCGCCTCGGAACACCTGGGCGCGAAGGGGTCGAATCGTCGGCGACATCGTGAACGGCGACACGTCCGCGTTGTGGGAAGCCTCCGGACCGGAATAGCGGCCGCTCCTGCTGCCGCGCCCGTCATTGGATACTTACATCCTCATTCACACACTTCCTCATAACCTTTCTCCCGGATTCTCATGCACTTGCGCCGCCTCTCCCCTCGCCCCCTCTCCCGTCCCGCGCTACGCTCCCATCGGAGGGAAAGCTGGGTGCCGCAGTCTTCGCTCATCGAATTTCATCGCGTTCGGCGGCATTTTCCCCGGCCGGCACGCCGCGCCCCGCGCCCAAAAAACGAAAATCAAAAATTGCAACATGAACCCAGTCCCATTTCCGGACAGTGCGCCTCAACGGCGTGAATCACCAGCGGGGGAAGGTCCCGCCGTTCGGTCCAGGTGCCCCGGAAAGCGTTCGCCTACTCGTCACGTATGCCGGCGGAAGCCTCCGGTCGGCTCCTCCCGAAGCCCCCTGATAGAATCGAATCAGCCGCATGACGCCCCTCCTCCAACGCCGGCAGGCCCTCTTCGACGCCCTCGAAACGCGCGTCCTCTGTATGGATGGCGCCATGGGGACCATGCTCCAGGAAGCCCGCCTCACGCCGGACGATTTCGGCGGACCCGCCCTCGATGGCTGCAACGAAAACCTCGTCCGCACCCGGCCCGACGTAGTCCTGGGCATCCACCGCGCGTATCTCGAAGCCGGCGCCGATATCATCGAAACCGACACCTTCGGCTCCTCCAGCATTGTCCTCGCCGAATACGGCCTCGCCGCCAGCGCCCGCGAAATCAGCCGCCGCGCCGCCGAGCTGGCGCGTCAAGCAGCGGATGAACACAACCGCTGGGTGGCCGGCTCCATGGGGCCCACCACCAAGGCCATCAGCGTCACCGGCGGCATCACGTTCGACGCCCTCCGCGAGGCCTACTACGAGCAGGCCGCCGGCCTCATCGAAGGTGGCGCGGACCTCCTGGTCCTCGAAACCTGTCAGGACACGCGCAACGTCAAGGCCGGCCTTCTCGCCATCGCCCGCCTTCGCCGCGAGCTCGGTATCGAAATCCCGGTGATGGTGTCCTGCACCATCGAGCCCACCGGAACCATGCTCGCCGGCCAGACCGCCGACGCCTTTTACGTCTCTATCGCCCACGCCGGCCTGCTCTCGATCGGCTTGAACTGCGCCACCGGGCCCGAGTTCATGACCGACCACATCCGCACCCTGAACGAAATCGCCGCCACCCGCATCTCCTGCTACCCGAACGCCGGCCTCCCCGATGCCGAGGGCCGCTACGCCGAGACGCCCCAGTCGCTGGCCCGCGAGCTCGAACGCTTCGTCGATCACGGCTGGATCGACATCGTCGGCGGCTGCTGCGGCACCACGCCCGCCCACATCGCGGCGCTCTCCCAAATGGTCGAAGGCAAGAAACCGCGAGCGTCCGCGAGCGGCCACCATCCACCATCCACCATCCACCATCGACGGTCTTTCTACTCCGGCATCGAGCTGGTCGAAGCCGAGGAGTCCAACCGCCCGCTGCTGGTCGGCGAGCGCACCAACGTGATCGGCTCGCGCGCCTTCAAGAACCTCATCGCGGAAGAGAAGTGGGAGGAGGCCAGCGAAATCGCCCGCCGCCAGGTCCGCAACGGCGCTCAGGTCGTCGACGTCTGCCTCCAATCCAGCGACCGCGACGAGCTCGAAGACATCCCGCCCTTCTACGATCGCCTGATCCGCAAAATCAAGGCGCCCGTCATGATCGACACCACCGATCCGCGCGCGCTCGAGCTGGCCCTCACCTATTGCCAGGGCAAGAGCATCATCAACTCGGTCAACCTCGAAGACGGCGAGGAGAAGTTCGAGCGCGTCTGCCCCCTGGCCCGCGCTTACGGCGCAGCCTTGATCGTCGGCTCCATCGATGAGGACAAAGCCCAAGCCCAGGCCTTCACCCGCGAGCGCAAGCTGGCGGTGGCCGAGCGCTCCGTCCGCCTGCTGACCGAGAAGTACGGCATCCCCGCCGAAGACATCGTCATCGACGCCCTGGTTTTCCCCTGCGCCACCGGCGACGAAAACTACATCGGGGGCGCGGTCGAGACCATCGAAGCCGTGCGGCTCATCCGCGAGAAGCTCGGCGTCAAGACCGTCCTCGGCATTTCCAACGTCTCCTTCGGCCTCCCGCCGGCCGCCCGCGAGGTGGTGAATTCCGTCTTCCTTTATTACTGCACTAAGGCCGGGCTCGACCTAGCCATCGTCAACGCCGAAAAGCTCGAGCGCTTCGCCTCCATTTCCATCGAGGAGCGCCGCCTGGCCGAGGCATTGCTCTTCAATACCCCGCCCGACATCACCTCCCCAGAAGACTGGCGCCAGCAGACTCACGAGCAGCGAGCCGCCATCAACCAGTTCCACATCGCGGCCGTTACCGACCATTTCCGCAAGAGCGTGCGCACCAAAAAGGAGGCGTCCCTCCTCCCCTTGGACGAGCGGCTCCCGCGCTACATCGTCGAAGGCACCAAGGACGGCCTGGTGGCCGACCTCGACCTCAAACTAAAGGAAGGCGCCGCCCCGCTCGACATCATCAACGGTCCGCTCATGGCCGGCATGAGCGAAGTCGGCCGCCTCTTCGCCGCGAATGAGCTGATCGTGGCCGAGGTGCTGCAATCCGCCGAGGCCATGAAGGCCGCCGTCAACCACCTCGAACAATTCATGGAGAAGGCGGACACCGCCGCCCGCGCCAGCATCGTCCTGGCCACGGTCAAGGGCGACGTTCATGACATCGGCAAGAACCTGGTCGAAATCATCCTGGCCAACAACGGCTACCGCGTCATCAACCTCGGCATCAAGGTGCCGCCCGAAGAGCTGATCCGCGCGTACCACGAGCACCACCCGGACGCCATCGGCCTCTCCGGCCTGCTGGTCAAGAGTGCGCAGCAGATGGCGATCACCGCCGGCGACCTCAAGGATGCCGGCATCGAGGTGCCGCTCCTGGTCGGCGGCGCGGCGCTCTCCGAGCGCTTCACCCGCGTGAAGATCGCTCCCGCCTATTCGACCGCGGTCTGCTACTGCAAGGACGCCATGACCGGCCTCCGCACCCTCAACGAGCTGACCGACCCGGCCACGCGCAACGCCGTCATCGCCGCCAACACGGTGGGGCGGACCCCCTGGTCCGCGCGGGACCCCCTGGTCCCGCCCGTGCTGACTGTCCCCGCCGCCTCGCGTAGCGCGAAGGTCCGCCCCGACGTCCCCATTCCTCCGGCCCCCACGCTCGACCGCAAGGTCCGCGACGTGCCGAACCTGGCCGAGGTCTGGAGCTACATCAACCCCTACATGCTCTACGGCAGGCACCTCGGCTTCAAGGGCAATTTCGAGAAGCTGCTGGCCGATCGCGATCCCAAGGCGCTCGAGCTGTTCCACAACGTCGAGTGCGTCAAGCAGGACGCGGCGAAGTGGATGCGCGTCCGCGCCGTCTGGCAGTTCTTCGAGGCCGAGCGCGACGGCAACGCGATCCACCTGTTCACGCCGGGCGCCAACGCGCCGCTCCACACGTTCAACTTCGGCCGCCAGCCGCGCGAGAACGGCCTCTCGCTGAGCGACTACGTCCTCGATCCGGTCAACGGCCTCCGCGACCACATCGCCATCTTCCTGGTGACGGCCGGCGAGGGCATCCGCGAGCGCGCCGAGCGCGCCAAGGAGGCGGGCGAGTTTCTCTTCATGCACGCCGTCCAGGCGCTGGGCCTCGAGACCGCCGAAGCCACCGCCGAGTGGCTGCATCGCCGCATCCGCGAGGATTGGGGCTTCCCCGACCCGCCCACCACGACCATGCACGAGCGCTTCACATCCCGCTACCGCGGCAAGCGCTACAGCTTCGGCTACCCCGCCTGCCCGCGCCTGGAAGATCAGCAAGGCATCTTCGATCTCCTGCGCCCCGAAGAGATCGGAGTCCGCCTGACCGAAGGCTTCATGATGGACCCCGAAGCCACCGTCAGCGCCCTCGTCTTCCACCACCCCGACTGCGCGTATTTTAGTGTGGAGGAGGGAACGGAGCCATGAAGTTTTGCGCGTGCGTGTGCGTTCTTGCAGGCGTGGCTTTGGGGCAGGTTCCCCATCAACATCACCCGCCCTCGTCGGGCGAGTACGCCAAGGTGCTCGAAGACCCTTCCCGCGATGAGTGGCAGAAACCGCACGAGGTGGTGATGGCGCTGGATCTGAAATCGACGGACGCTATCGCTGACATTGGCGCCGGCACCGGCTATTTCGCGCGCCGTTTCGCCCTCCACGCCGGCAAGGTTTACGCCGTCGATATCGACGAGAAACTGCTCGCCATCGCGGGAAGGGACGCCCCAGCGAACCTGACCACCGTGCTCGCCGCTCCCGATGACCCGCGCCTCCCCGAGCGCTCCGTCGACATCGTCTTCTTCTGCGACGTGTTGCATCACATCGAAAACCGCGCCTCGTATTACCGGAAGCTTGCCAGGATACTGAAGCCGGGAGGGCGCATCGTGGTGATCGACTTTTACGAGAAGTCCCTACCCGTCGGACCTCCGCCGTCCATGAAACTTTCCAGCGAGAAGGTGATCGCCGAGTTGCGCGACGCGGGCTTTGCGCTTGTCAAGCGGCTCGACACTCTGCCGTATCAGTATTACTTGTTTTTCGAGAACCGATGAGACTTCCCAAGCTGCTCGCCACTCTCGAGCGCCTTTACGGACCTCCCGGTCCGCCGCACCCCACCGACCCGTACGAAATGATTCTCCACAACAACTGTGGCTACCCGGCCACGGACGCCTCCTGCACCAAGGGCCTCGATGCGCTCAAGAGCGAAATCGGCCTGCGCCCGGATCGTCTTCCACCACCCCGACTGCGCCTACTTCAGCGTGGATGCGGGGGAGGAGGTGTAGCTTGCTTGTAACCAGGAAGCCCGTCGTCAGCGGGTGGCACGCAGCCCAGAAGCTGCCGTCGTCCACGCTGACGATGACTTGGACGTAGTCGTCAGTGTTCTCAACGAGTGTCACCTCGAGCTGGTAGTGGTTGCCTCAACCTGAACCTGATAGTTGTGGTCGTTACGCTCGCCAGCCAGCTCCGAGACGATCTGCTCCCACGGCATCGACGACCATCGCTTGACCTCGGCCTCCAGCACGGGGCGGAACTGCTCTCTCCGGGACACCAGTTCACGTTTCGTCCAGCCCAGACCTTTGGACGATTCCAGCATCAGAATGCTCGTGAGCCACAACAACCAGACCGCGTGCCCCACCTTCTCCAGCCGGGCAGCGAGGGCGCTTCCCTTGTCGAAGGACGACCACACCATCGCTCCCATGCCCGCGAGCGCAAGCCACAAGTAAATCTGCACGTACCATTTCAAAGCCCGCTCGCTCCAGTGCGGCTGCGGGTTCGAGCCCGAGCCGACGCCGGCCGGGGCGAACATCCAGTACACCAGGAGCATGGCGAAAGCTGCCAAGAACGGCCCCGATCCACCAGGCCTGGCGAGTCTGACATATCCCCAGACGTGCAGCGCGCAGGCGGCCGGCAGTATCGCGACGCACAGCCTCCGAAACAAGCGAACCTGCGCAGCCGAGGGCACGGGTTCGGCCGGCGTTTCGACCGGCTCGGCGGGGACGCGGTCCCGCATTATCAGCCAGTACCCGCCTCGCCAGAGCGACGTTGCCAGCGCGGCGCCCACGAAGCCCGCCAGCATCGGGTTAATCCGCCCCAGCGTCCTCAGCACTGCGACGTACCAAGGGTCATTCGCCAGCACGGAAAACGTGCCAACCCGATCCTCCACCACGGCCAGGGTCAACCATGCCACACCTGCGCCAAGCAGCCCTGCCATGACGTCTGAAGGCCGCAACCGCCACGGCCTGCGCGACGCCGCGTCGGCGACGTATGCGACGCCGAGGGATGTTGCGATCAGGCTGGCAAGGATCGCGCAGAGAAGGAAAACGGCAAGCACAAGGCAATTATACGCGCGAGTTGTTCCTACGCTACCTTGTAGGCAGCGAATGACGAGCCTGCCCAAACTACTCGCCACTCTCGAGCGTCACTACGGACCTCCCGGTCCGCCGCGCCCCACCGACCCGTACGAGATGATTCTCCACAACAACTGCGGCTACCCGGCCACGGACGCCTCCTGCGCCAAGGGCTTCGATGCGCTCAGGAGCGAGGTCGGCCTCCGCCCGGACGACATCCTCGCCGCGACCGATCGAAAACTCGCCGGTCTCATGCGGCTGGGTGGCATCGTCCCCGATGTCCGCGCGGCGCGCCTCAAGGAAGTCGCCGCTCTCGTGAAGCACACCTATGGCGGCGACCTCGGAGCGGTCCTGAAGAAGCCTCTGCCCGAGGCGCGGAAGGCGCTGAAGAAGTTCCCCACCATCGGCGATCCAGGAGCGGACAAGATCCTGCTGTTCAGCCGGACGGCGCCCGTCGCCGCGGTGCCCTCCAACTGCCTGCAGGTGCCGCTCCGTCTCGGCTTCGGCGACGAGAAGAAGAACTGGGCTGCCAGTTACCACTCGGCGCAGGAGGCCATCCGGGCCGAACTGCCCGCGGACTGCGACGCGCTCCTCCGCGCCTATCAGCTGCTGAAGCGCCACGGCCAGGAACTCTGCAAACGCTCCCGGCCGCTGTGCGGATCCTGCCCGGTCTCCGCCGATTGCCCCTGGTACAAGGCCAACCCAGCCGCCGTGGCACAATGATACCCATGAAAGCACTCTTCATCGGCGGAACCGGAATCATCAGCACCGCGTGTACCGCGCTGGCGGTCGAGCGCGGCATCGATCTCACGCTTGTCACCCGCGGGCGGCACGCGGCCAACATTCCCCACGGGGTCAAGGCGCTCACCCTGGATATTGACGATCCCTCGGCCGCGTCCGCGCTCGCGGGCGCATCCTTCGACGCCGTGGTCGATTGGACTGCGTACGTGCCGGCGCACATCGAGCGCGACCTGCGGCTGTTCCGCGGCCGCACGGGGCAGTACATCTTCATCAGCTCCGCCAGCGCGTATCAGAAGCCGCCCACGCACTATCTTATTACCGAGTCCACCCCGCTCGCGAACCCTTACTGGCAGTACTCCCGCGACAAGATCGCCTGCGAGGAGCGCCTCATGCAGGCCTATCGCGAAGAGGGATTCCCCATCACCATCGTGCGCCCGTCACTTACTTATGGCGACACGCAAGTTACTCTTGCCGTCAACAGTTGGACCCGGTCTTACACCGTCGTGGACCGCATGCGCCGCGGCAAGAAAGTCATCGTGCCCGGCGACGGTTCCTCGCTGTGGGTCATCACGCACAACTCCGACCTCGCCAAGGGCCTGGTGGGATTGCTGGCGCATCCGCAGGCCATCGGCCACGCTTTCCACATCACCAGCGATGAAGTCATGACCTGGGACCAGTATTACCGGATCGTCGCCGAGGCCGCGGGTGCCGAGCTGCAACCGGTGCACATCGCCTCCGATTTCATCGCCGCCTGTCTGCCCGACGCGCTCGGCAGCCTGATCGGAGACAAGGCCGTCAGCACCGTCTTCGATAACACTAAGATCAAGCGCTTCGTCCCCGCTTACTGTGCCACCGTGCCATTCGCCCAGGGAATCCGCCGCACGCTGGCCTGGTTCGACGCCGATCCCGCGCGCAAGCTCATCGACGCCGAAGCCGACGCCGCCTGGGACAAGCTGATCGACGCCTACGAATACGGAACCCGCGCGGCCCTCGATCGCTTTCAGGCCTAACGGCGGTAACTCTCCGGCGGGCCGAGGTAACTCGGTTGCGCGCCGCCCAGGTCCACCACGAGCTTCTCCAGCACGACGCCAGGATCGACCATCCAGAACTTCAGTGTGTGGGCGCCCGATCCGGCCAGCGTGTGCACGGTCCGCAGCTTGCGCACATTGTCTTTGACCGACGTCTCCCAGTCCGCCTGCGAGTTCTGCGCCAGCGCATCGATGACTTGCGGCGGCTGGTCGTCGAAGGAAACCGCGTAGCGGAGCCCGCGCCCGGGAACGAAATTCAGCGTCGGTGCGAGAATCGCCTCGACCTCGACCTCTCGCGGGTCGAACAGGTACATCTGGTATTCAAGGCGCGGAGAATTCTCCGGCGGAGCGACACTCGCGGCAGTTACTGGGAAGATACTCATGGCCGATAACGTCCGGCCGTAATCGGGAATCTTTTCCCAGCGCTCCTCGCCCGCGTCGATCTTGCGAGTATAGTGCTCCGCCTCAATGGAGACGTACCCGTCGGCTTCAACGAATCCTTTCAGGGCCTGCGCCTGCGGGTTGAACGAATCCACTCGTACCTTGACGGGCGGCCCGCCCGCTCCGCTAATCTCCACGTACCCGCTGGCCGAACCCTGCGGCGCGCTGCTCCAATCCACGCTGACGCACAGCCGCTTCTCCTTCTCGATCCGGCCGTGCGTGGCGCTCAGCACGATCCAGGGAGCGCTGGCGGTCGCCGAGAACTCGAACGGCGCGCGGCCCCGGTTGAAGACGTCTATGTGCCGGCGCGGCTGGTTGAATACGTCGAACGGCGGCAGGGCATCGGGCGCTACCCCCATCCCGGCCGCCTCCGGAAGCTCGATCTCCTTGACGGCGGGCATCGAGTTCTTGGGCGGCTCCTGCCAGTAGGTGTAGCCGATGTGCGTCTGATCCATCATGTGGTCCCACTTACCGTGGGCCAGCGTGTGGTTGTAATATGCCGATAAGTCCGCGTCCGCCTGAAACAGCGCCCGTGCCCGCGCGGCCCAATCGTTGGTTGAGGCGCGGCCTTGTTCGGCGTACATCCGGTTCTTCGCCACGGCGACGTAAAGCTCCGTCACCTGCGCGGCGGCCTTCGCCGGATGAAGCACCAGCTCGAAGAAAGCATCGCGTGCGCTCTCGGGCAACTCCTGCGAGATCCGCTCCGCCTGCGCGACGATCGAGTCGAACTCGCCCACCACCCGATCGGCCTCATCGTAGTTGACCAGGCTGTAAGTCGATGGCTCGAGCAGCTCTGGCTTGCGCCGCCCGTTGTATTTCAAAGTCGCCGAGACGATGTCCGCAATCTCGGCCGCGTGAGCCGGGCCGAATTGCCGCTCCGCCCAGAGCCGCGTGTATTCCCCCAGCCGCTCCTTAGGCCAACGGGCCGGGTCCCACGCCAGGTCGAGGAAGAACTCCGTAGGGAACTCCATCGGCTTCAGGTCGCCCACGTTCACGATCCAGATGCGGTCGGCGCCGTACTGCCAGGCCAGGTTCATCTGCTCCCAGACCTTCGGGATCGGGTTCGTGTCGATCCACTTGTAATTGCGTGGGCCGCCGACGTAGTCGAAATGGTAGTAAATACCCGCGCCGCCGCTCCGCTGCCGTTCGGCTGGAGTCGGCAGGCGGCGTATGTTACCCCAGTTATCGTCGCACCACAGTAGCGTCACGTCATCGGGGACGCGCATTCCCTTCTCGTAATACTCCTGGACCTCCTTATAGAGCGCCCAGTCCTGCGGAACCTTCGTAACATCGGGATTCACTTCGGCCGCGAGGATCTTCCTCTGGTCCGCCACGATCCCTTCGAGCAGGGCGGTGTTGGCGCTCGCCGACATCGGCATATCGCCGTCCCCGCGCATCCCTATCGTGATGATGCTCTCGTAGTCCTTGTTGCGCCGCACGCCTTCTTCCCAGAAGGCGCGGAGGACGTCGGCGTTCTTGGTGTAGTCCCATGGCCCCGTGCCGTGCCGCTTCCACTCCTGCTGCGCCCGCAACATAGGCTCGTGATGCGAGGTCCCCATGACGACGCCGTACTCGTCGGCCAGCTTCGGGTTCAGTGGATCGTCCTCGTTGAAGGCGCTGTTCCACATGGCCGGCCAAAGGTAATTGCCTTTGAGCCGCAGCAGTAACTCGAATACCTTCTCGTAGAAGGCATGGTTATAGTTGCCGAACTTCTCCTTGACCCAGCCGGTCAGCGCCGGCTGCTCGTCGTTCAGAAAGATTCCGCGGTACTTGACCGCCGGTGGCCCCTCCACGTACGTGCCCGGCTTCACATAGAGAGCGTCCCGATACCGGACCGGCACATCGGCCCACCAATACCAGGGCGAGACGCCCATCTGCTCGGAGAGATCGTAAATGCCGTAGATCGTGCCGCGCTTATCGCTGCCCGCGATCACGAGCGCTCCCGGCAGGACTTGGATCAGAAACGATTCCCACTTGCCGGCGATCCGGCTGGCGTCGATCTTGCCCTCGCGAGCGAGCCGGGAGATGACGCGGCTCTTCCCGAGTGTCCCGACCAGGATGGTATTGACGCCCGCGGGCGTTGCGCCGGTGACCCGGCGAATGTCGTCCCGCAGATCGCCTGCCGCGCGCACCACGCCCGCGTAGTCGTCCGCATCCACGTCAACCGTAGCGCCGGCGAGTGCAAAGCTGCCGGGGCCCGGAGCGTCGGCCACGTACCGGGGCTGAGCGAGCAGGACGGACGCGAAGCTGAGGGCGGCGGCTAGAGATCTCATCTGTTGTAAGCTCCAACTATATTAGAATTCAAAGGCAGCTATGAGACAAGCCTCCACCGTAGCGGCCCTCGCCTTCCTCGCCGCCTCGTCCCTCCTCGCGCTGGACCTCAAGGTGACCGACAAGGACACCCTCGACGCGCCCGGCCTCACCGTGGTCCTCTACCACAACGTCTTCGACGGCACCTTCGGCGACCAGAAGATGAGCGCGCTCGAGATCATTCTCCACGACGATCGCATCGCCACCAACGGCGATGTCCGTCTGCTGCCCACTCCCGAGCAGTGGGATCCCGGCCCGGTCTTCACCCGGCGCGTGGCCGACAAGGCCAACCGGCGGCTGACGGCCTATTGCTCGTATCCCGATCGCGGCCTCAGTTACCGCCTGGAAGTCACGGCGGAGGAGGACGGCATCCGCGTCGCCGTTCACCTCGACCAGCCCTTGCCCGAAGCGCTCGTGGGGCGCGCCGGTTTCAACCTGGAGTTCCTGCCTTCGGCCTACTTCGGGAAATCGTACCTCCTCGACCGCGATTTCGGCATCTTCCCGCGCCATCCGAGCGGGCCGATGGAGAAGGGCCAGCCCCAGGCGCTGGCTTCCGGCCACAGCATCACGCTCGCTCCGGAAGATCCGCAAGTGCGCGTCGCCATCGCCTCCGAAGACGTCCCCCTGGCGCTCTATGACGGCCGCAACCGCGCTCAGAACGGCTGGTTCGTGGTTCGCAGCCTCATTCCCGCCGGCCGCACCGACAACGCTCTGGTCTGGCACATACGGCCGCACGTGATTCCCGGCTGGGTGCGTCCGCCGGTCATCGCGCACAGCCAGGTGGGATACCACCCCGATGCCGAAAAGGTCGCCGTCCTGGAACTCGACCCGCGCTTCGACCCGCCTCCAACGGCGCGCGTCTTCAAGCTCACCGAAGCCGGCTATGAGAAGGTCTTCGAAGGCCCCGCGATGCCCTGGGGCAAGTGGCTCCGCTACGTCTACGCCCGCTTCGACTTCTCCGCGGTGCGCGAGCCCGGCCTCTACGCGATCGAATACGCAGGCCAGCGCACAGAGCCGTTCCGCATCGCCCCCGATGTTTACCGCAACCACGTCTGGCAGCCCAGCCTCGACACCTACCTCGCCGTCCAGATGGACCACGTCTCGGTGCGCGAAGCCTACCGCGTGTGGCACGGCGTTTCGCATCTCGACGACGCCCGACAGGCTCCGGTCAACTACAAGCACTTCGACGGCTACGCGCAGGGCCCCACCACCGATTCGCCCTTCGAGCCCGGCCAGCACATCCCTGGCCTCAACGTGGGCGGCTGGTTCGACGCCGGCGACTTCGACATACGCACCGCGAGCCAGGACGCCGCCATCATCGACCTGGCCTGGGCCATCGAGACCTTCCACCTCGCCTGGGACGAAACCACCGTAGACGAAAAGGCGCGCACGGTCGAGATCCGCAAGCCGGACGGCATTCCGGACGCGGTCCAGCAAGTCGAGCACGGCGTTCTGCAAGTGCTGGCGCAGTTTCAGGTCATCGGCCACAGCATTCCCGGCATCATCGAGCCGACGCTTCAGGAGTACACGCACCTGGGCGATGCCGCCTCGCAGACCGACGGCAGGATCTACGGTCTGGAGTCCACGATCCCCGACGATCGCTGGGCCTTCACCACGCGCACTACGCCGCTGCAGTACGCCTCCGTCGCCGCCCTGGCCGCCGCCAGCCGCGTGCTCGCCGGCTACGACGACGCGCTCGCCTCCGAGTGCCTCGCCACCGCCCAGCGCGCCTGGGAGCAGGAGCACAAAGGTCCGCCGTCGCTATTCCACTCCTTCAACACCACGGGCGGGGAACTGACGGACGAGGAGATCAAGGCCGCGGTCGAGCTGTTGCTGGCGACCAAAGGCGGCGCGGTGTACCGCGCTCGTCTCGATGAGTTGGCGCCCGAGATCCGGCGGCGCATCGGCGGCTGGGGATGGATTGCCGTGCGCGCGCTTCCTTACATGGATGCGGCTTTCGCCCGCCAGCTCGAAGCCGCGGTCGGCGATTACAAGACCGGGCTCGACGCCGTGCTGGCGCGCAACCCCTTCGGCGTGCCCATGCGCGCGGGCAGTTGGGGCGGCGCCGGATCCGTCGCCGCTTTCGCCACCCGCATGTACTTCCTCCACGCGGCGTTCCCCAAGATCGTGGGACCCGAGTACACCCTGCGGGCGGTCAACTACCTGCTCGGGACGCACCCGGTCTCGAGCGTTTCCTGGGTGTCGAGCATTGGGACCCGGTCCAAGCTGATCGCCTACGGCAACAACCGCGCCGACTACACGTTCATTCCGGGCGGCCTGGTTCCGGGCTTCGTCGTCGTGGACCCGGACTTCCCGGAGTCGAAGGACGACTGGCCGTTCCTGTGGTTCGAGAACGAATACGTGGTCCCCGCTGTGACCCAGTTCATCCTGGCGGCCAACGCCGCCGATGCCTTGGTGAAGTAGGCGTAGCCTCTGGTAGACTGTGGGCGAAGCTCATGAACTTCCTGCACCGCCGGCTGTGCCGCTCGGAACGCTGGAGGCAAACCGTCGAGGCTTACATCCTGCCGTGGACCCTGGAGGGCGTCGAACTGGGATCGGATGTCCTCGAGGTCGGTCCCGGCCCCGGCGTCACTACCGATCTGCTGGCGCCCCGTGTCGCGCATCTGACCTGCGTGGAGATCGACCGGCGCCTGGCCGATTCGCTTGCCCTCCGGGTGGCCGGCCGGAACGTCACCGTCCTGTGCGAGGACGCCACCGTTATGCCGTTCGCCGACGCGAGCTTCGACGGAGCGGTGTGCCTTACCATGCTCCACCACGTCGCCTCGCCGGCCATGCAGGATCGCCTGCTCGCCGAAGTCGCCCGCGTGCTTCGTCCCGGCGCCGTTTTCGCCGGCACCGACAGCCTTTACAGCTTCGCTTTTCGCCTGCTCCACCTCTTCGACACCATGGTTCCGGTGGATCCAGGCGGCTTTCCGAAGCGTCTCGAGGCCGCCGGTTTCACGGAGGTGCAAGTGGACACCAACCCGTACGCCTTCCGCTTCCGCGCCCGCCGCGCCGGGCTTTCCAGCTAGGGCCGCGCCGCCTCGAGCCGGACCCTGCGCAGCCAGAAGGAACCCGTCGTTCGCACCGTTCCGGGCGCGCGCTCGTAGGCCAGCGCCAGGGGCACGACGGCGCCGCGGGCCGGGGTCTTGAACTCGAAGTCCGCCTCTCTCCAGGCCTCGCTCGCGGGCGCCTGCCACTCCTCCCCGATGGTGCGCCAGCGCAGGCCCGTCTCCCCGGCCATCCCCTCGCTGCGGTACTCGAACGCCAGCCGCCAGGACCGGCCAGGAGCCAGCGGGACTCGTTCGAGCACGAGCATGCAGGATTCCGGCTGCCCTCCCGAGAACGAGAACCGCAAGCCGCCCCGGATGGCTGCCGGACCATCTCCACGCCCGCAACGGCCTGCGGCCGCCAGTCGAAGCCCCGGCTGAGAGGTTCGCTGTCGAAATTGCCGTTCGTCAGGTGCGGACCGCGATCCGGATCGAGCGGCTGTCCAGGGATGAACCGCTCCAGGGCCAGCCGGTTCCAGAGGCGCAGCGCCGCCTCCGGCCGGCCGGCGTCCAGGAAGCGGTCCGAGTAGACGAGGACGGCTCCGGCGGCGTTTTTCCCGGCGGCCTCCAGCAGTTTGCCGGCTGCCGTCTCGGCCGGACCCAGCCGGTCATTGTCCAGCAGGAGGGAAACGTAGCTCTCGAGAACCGGCAGGCGGTCGCTCAGGGCCGCCAGCGTCTCCGGTGAGTCCCCGGCCAGATTCCAGGCGAGCGCGGCCAACGGGCGCGGGTCGCCGTAGGACATTCGCGCCGCCTCACGCAGCCACGGCAAGAACCTCTCGGGGCTGTTCCGGCGGAAGTAGAAGTTGGCCAGCGACCAGCGGGGGGCGTAGGTCTTATCCACCCGGGCAGCTTGGAGCAGGCAGCGCTCGGCGCGGGCCTCGTCACCTAGCATTTCGGCGTCCAGACCAAGCGCGATCCATGCCTGTGAATTGTATGGGCTGGCCCTTACGGCCAGCTCCAGGTTCCGGCTCCGGTCCGTGCCCCCGAGCGACGCCAGGGCGCCGTAGTTTCTGGCATCTCCGGGCGCCAGGCGGACCGCCCTCTCGATGGCCCCGCGGCGCCCGGAGCGCGCCAGGTGGTCCTCCCAACCCGCGACCGCCGTCGCGCCCAGGCACCAGATCAGCGCCGCCAGGGCGACGGCGCCTGAGATGCGGGAGAGCAGTGGAGGCATTCGGCCTCCCATCGGGAGAACCTGGGCGGCGTCCGCTTCAGAGCTTTCCCTTAGACAGCGGCCCGTCTTTGCCCTATTACCCTCTCCCTTCGCAGCCCCGCTACCGATCCTCAAAGTAGAGGCCGCAAAGGGCTGGCCCGATTCATCAGGAGGAGACATGCTTTCAAGATCGGCAGTTCTCATCGCGCTGGTTATGGCCGTGGTTCTGGGCGCCGCCTGGGCGGCTGGAGGCGCCATCGGCATCGCCACCACCAGCGGGGATTTCCGGATCGACCGCGCCAGCGTATCCGGTGACGGGACCATTCTCGATGGAAGCCTGATCGAGACCGGGAGCGCAGGCTCGGAGTTGCGCCTGTATGAAGGGACGAGCGTGCGGCTTGCCGGCGACTCGCGCGGGAAGGTATTCCACAGCCGTCTGGTCCTCGAACAGGGAGCGGCGCAAGTTGAGGCCCGCCAGGGATACGCGGTCGATGCCGCCGGCTTCCAGGTGCAGGCTGCGCCCCACTCGGCGGCCGAGATCAATCTGACGGGCGCAGGCGGCATCGAGGTCTCCGCCATCTCCGGCGCGGTTCAGGTGAAGAACGGGACGGGCGTTCTGCTGGCGCAGGTCCTGCCGGGCAAGGCGCTAGCTTTCACCATGCAGGCATCCGGCGCTGCGGCGCCCGAGAAGCTGACCGGCGTCCTCACCGAGAGTGACGGCCACTATTTCCTTACGGACAAGACCGCCGGGGTCCGGGTCGAACTGGTTGGCTCCGACCTTGGCAAGCTGGTGGGCAAGGTGGTCGAAGTGACCGGAACGCTCGATACCGCCGCCCAGGCAGCCGAGTCCGCCTCCCACGTTGTCAACGTGATCAGCATCAAGGCCGTGACCGCGAGCGGCGGGGGAACCAAGGCCGCCGCAGTCTCAGGCGGCCACCACACCGCGATCATCGCCGGAGCAGCCGTAGCAGCCACCGGGGGCGGCATTGCAGCCGCCGTCGCGTGGACCGGCGGCTCCAGCAGTATCAGCCGTTAGAGGCCATCTCCTCGCACTCGCGCGCCTCCGCCTCGGGCGGAGGCGCATCTGTTTCCAACCCTTCCGTCTCCAAAGACTTATACCCTCATCTGGGGCGTTTTCCCCGACCTCCGCTGTGGTATAGTATGAGAACTGCCTGTAGTTTTTCTTAACGCGACTTAATGCTCGCAACTGGGACCGATTCTAATCGAGGTGCTGCGTATTGAGACAACTGCTCATTTGTGCTGGACTTCTCGGGCTGCCGACCATGCCGAACCTTGCCCAGCTGCCCAGCCAGTCCGTATATAAGAACGATTCCCGGCTTTCTCTCCTGCAGGCGTTCTTGCGGGACGCTCACAGCTCGCTGCTACCCCTCGCCCCGGACTTCTTGGAGGCCGCGGACCGACACAGCCTGGACTGGCGTCTGCTCCCCAGCATTTCGATGGTGGAAACCGGATGCGGCAGAACAGCGGTCGGGAGGAACATCTTCGGGTGGGATTCGGGAAGAAAGCAGTTTGCCTCCTTCCGGGAGGCTATCCGCCTGGTCGCTTCCCGACTAGGTGACTCTAAGCTTTACCGTGGCAAAGACTTGGGTAAGGTTCTTGCCACTTACAACCCGAGGCCAGAGTATGCCGGCCTGGTGCGCTCCGTGATGAAACAACTCGACCCCTCCGGCCAGGCGAAGCCCCGGTTCACCACCGAGGCAAGGCTCAGCCAAGTGACTTCATCGCCAGATATAACCCGCCCAGAACCAATACAGTAGCCAGGATTCCCACAGCCCACGGCACTAGCCGCGCCGCTACCGAAGACGCCGCCTGGTCATCTTGTTTCATCGTATCGTCGAGAGTGTCGAACATGGCCATCGCCTCCTAAACCCCGCCGCCCGCTCCCCGGGGAGCCCGGCGGACTTGGTACTGCGAGTTCATTCTATTCCCAATTCAGACGGAAAGAACGCAAAAATTCGGGCTTCAGTACCGGGACCCGGGAAACTTCGGTCCTAGCTCTTTGGGCTTGCAATGGAACGGCTTACGAGCCTTACTGGCGCTCCATTGCCCGCTCGATCTCGGCGGCCTCGCGCGGCAAGGCTCCGCTGAGATTGCGAGATCCGTCCTCGGTTACCAGCAGCGTGTCCTCGATGCGTATCCCTAGCTTTTCCTCGGGGATATACAGGCCCGGCTCGACGGTGATGACCATCCCGGCCAGCAGCGGCTCGGTCGAAGAGGCGGAGGGAGGGTCGTGCACTTCGAGCCCGACTCCGTGCGAGATCCTGTGGGTCAGATACTGGCCGAGCGGACCGCCGCTGAGGTCCCGCCCATGTCCATCGAGGTAGTCGCGAGCGATCTGGTTGAGCTGCGGCATGGCAACGCCGGGCTTCACCGCGGTGATCGCCGCCTTCTGCGCGCCTAGAACGATCTCGTACAACTCCCGCTGCCGTGGGGTGAACTTGCCGCTCACCGGAACCGTCCGCGTGATGTCGGTGGCGTAGCCCGCGCACTCCGAGCCCACGTCCATTAGCACCAACTCTCCCGCCTGCATGAGCCGGGCGTTTTCGGAGTAGTGCAGCGCCGTGGCATTGGGCCCCGAGGCGACGATGGGAGGGTACGCGTTGCCCTCGCAGCCCCGCTCGAGCATGAGCGAGGTCGTGGTCGCGGCCACCTGGTATTCGAACAGGCCCGGGGCGATGCGCCGCCACGCCGCCCGATGCGCCTCGACGCCGACGTCCGTGCTTTTCCGGATCAACTCGATTTCGGCCACCGACTTCTTCGCGCGCTGTGGCCCCAGTTTGCTCTCCGCGTCGGCCAACTCGCGCAGCGGCGCGAGGCTCTTCAGCCTGGCGACGTAGGGCTCCCGCAGCAAGGCCGCGATGTGCGCGTTCGACTCCAGCGCCTTGGCCAACTGCGATTCGAACTGCTCGACCGGCAGCACCTCCTCAAATCCCGTGACGGCGCGGATATCCGGATCGCTCGCCGCGGGCTGCGGCCCGGTATACTTTTCACGGGTCGGATCGTGCCCCGGCAGGAATAGAATCTCGCGGGCCGGCGAAAGAAGCAGAATCGCGCCCGGCTTGGTCCAGCCGGTGAGGTAGCGGAAGTTCGGCTCCTGGATCACCGCCGGCGAGTGCTCCTCCATCTCCGCGGCGGCGCGGCCAAACAGCACCAGCACGGCGCCGTCGAGAGATTTGCGCGCACTCTCGCGGCGCGACTGGTACTCCTGTTGCGGGATCTGGGCTGTGAGCGTGCAGGCGGCCAAAGCGAGCGCCGCCACCGCTCCCCGGATGTGGACCATACCTCACAGTATAGGTAGGACAAGCTTCAGCTTGTCCAGGCCGCGGGGGGTGCACGAAGTGTTCGGGTGGCCGCTCCCTGACGGTCGCGGTTCGGTGCTGAATATCCCGCCGCGAGGGCGGGACAAGCTGGTAGACTGCATAGAAGAAGGGGCTGCGGGGTTTTCCGTGGAGAACCGTATGCGAACCGAATGGATAGCAGGGCGCGAGAGCGATCCCGTCCGCACGCAGATGCACTACGCGCGGCAGGGCATCCTCACCGGTGAGATGGAGTATGTGGCGAGGCGCGAGAGCCTCGCGCCGGAGCTGGTCCGCTCCGAAGTCGCCCGCGGCCGCATGATCATCCCCGCCAACGTCCATCACGCGAATCTGGAGCCGATGGCGATCGGTGTGGCGTCGCGGTGCAAGATCAACGCCAACATCGGCAACTCTTCGGTCACCTCCAACGTGGAGGAAGAGCTCGCGAAGCTCCATTACTCCGTCCACTTCGGCGCCGACACGGTGATGGACCTTTCGACCGGCGGCGACATCCCGCGCATTCGCGAGGCCATCATCCGCAACTCGCCCGTTCCGATCGGCACCGTTCCCATTTACGAGGCGCTCACCCGCGTGCGGCGCATCGAGGACCTCACCGCCCAGCTCATGCTCGAGGTCATCGAGGAGCAGGCCCAGCAGGGCGTGGACTACATGACCATCCATGCCGGCGTGCTGGTCCAGCACATCCCGCTCACCACCCGGCGCGTCACCGGCATCGTCAGCCGCGGCGGCTCGATCCTGGCCGAGTGGATGGTGAAGAACCATCGTCAGAACATGCTCTACGAGTGCTTCGAGGACATCTGCAAGATCTTCCGCAAGTACGACGTGAGCTTCTCGCTCGGCGACGGCCTGCGGCCCGGCTCGATCGCCGACGCGAGCGACGACGCGCAGTTCGCCGAGCTGAAGACTCTGGGCGAGCTCACGCAGAAGGCCTGGGAGTACGACGTCCAGGTGATGATCGAGGGCCCCGGCCACATTCCCATGGACCAGATCCAGCTCCAGGTCGAAAAGGAGATGGAGATGTGCGCCGAGGCGCCGTTCTATACGCTCGGCCCGCTGGTCACCGACATCGCGCCCGGCTACGACCACATCACCTCGGCCATCGGCGCGGCGATGATCGGCTGGTACGGCGCGTCGATGCTCTGCTACGTGACGCCCAAGGAGCACCTCGGCCTGCCCAACCGCGAGGACGTCAAGCAGGGAATCATCGCTTACAAAATCGCAGCGCACGCCGCGGACGTCGCCCGCCACCGCCCGGGCGTCCGCGACCGCGACGATGAGCTGTCGCGCGCCCGCTACCGCTTCGACTGGAACCGGCAGTTCGAGCTCTCGCTCGATCCCGAGACCGCGCGCTCGATGCACGACGAGACGCTGCCCGACGCGGGTTTCAAGGACGCGCACTTTTGTTCCATGTGCGGTCCCAAGTTCTGCTCGATGAACATCTCGGCCAAGGTGGAGACCTTCACGCCCGCGGAGGCAGAGGCCGTGGTCAAGGGTGGCGGGTAGCCTCGCCCGTGGCGCCCGCTTCTGCTTGCAACGCTGAGCTTAAGCTCGCCGTTTCCCGGGCCAGAAAGCCCTCCGGTTGCTGCAGAGCACGGAGCGCAGCGGGCCAGTTCATCAACTGAATGGTTCTTGGGGATCGCCTGCACTGGCTTTGGGGTCTTCGATCTCGCGGGTCACCACACGATATTTGGCCGAGTCTGGCTTCTCGGTAAGCGTCCGGTCTTGGCCGTCTGGACTGTGAACCAGGCGACTGTGGTAGTATCCCTGACGGGAGAAAACCGGTGCCCAAGACATGTCCAACCTGTAACGGCTCCGGAAGGGTCCGCCGGGACGTCAGCCGGAAACTGCTGCGGTCCGCGGTGGCCGACGAGTTGTGTGGCGAGTGTCTTGGCTGTGGCGTCGTCAAGGGATCTCCGGAGGAGGAGCGGGAATTCGAGCAGAGGCGCCAACGCAACCGGCAGGAGCTTGTGCAGAAGGGCGCCGCGGAGAGGGCTCGGCGGCGGGAGGCGCAGGAGCGCACCGCCACTGAGAACAAAGCTCCCCTAACCCCGATGCTAAATGATACACCCGGACTGAGATCCCTTTTGGCCTCCATTGCTTCTGAACGGTTTGACTTGCCCGCCGGGCGGGCGTGGAAGGCGCAACTCGCCTGCGGGAGAAGTGCACAACCGGTTAGCCAGACTCATTCCGGCGGAATCATTTGGACCGCTCCCTCGACGACAACAACCTATAAGGTGCCGACCTTTGAGGTCTCTTTCGATCTCAGAAAAGATGAACTGGTCCGGCACACCTGTCCCGCATGCCGCCTTCAATTTACGATTGGAACCCGTTGTCGGAGGGAGAGATCCAATGATGAGATGGACGCCCTCAATCAGCGGGATAATAGTCTAGCTATTATGTGGCTGGGGGGACTGGCGTATGCTGCCGTAATGGCATTTGTCGTTTTCCATCTCGTACCTGTCGCCACATCCGCCGACGTCCCATGGCTGACGGTTGCGGGACTTCTCATACTGGCAGCACTTACCACGACAGTGTTCGCCCTGAGCCTTAGGAAGCGAAGGCGCCTCGTGCGATCTGCGAAAGCTGCGCTGCCGAGTAATGAGTGGTTTTGGCGAAGGTCCCCTTCCGCGAGGCATATTCCCTATCAGTTCGCTATCGGTTCCTCCGATGGATTCAATCACTACCTGTGGGATCTCGGCTCCGTCCATAAGACGGAAAGGGCCTGGGCGGAGTTGCCGCCGCACTACGTGCCCATAAACTGGGTCCTACCTAATGGACAGATCATGGGTCTGGGAAGAAAATAGTCGATGTGGTGGCTGCAATAGCTCTTGCCATGTCCCCGACGTGCTTCTCGTTGGCATGGGATGGATTGTGCGCGGGATGATCGCGGCCATGGATCGGAAGGTCCCACGGGTAGTCGGGGCATCGGCGGCAGCGTTACTCGTGCTCTGGTGTTTGGCCGGCCTTCTGTTGCACCGGAGACAGCGAATACGGGCGGGGCTTCAGGCCCGCCCGCGACCGCGTTCACCACCACCCGCGCTAGCGCATCTTATAGGTCTGCTGCTCCATGACGTAGGCGTTGTGTTCCGCGTTCTGTTGCGTCGGACCGGGAATCTCGGCCGCCTGCTTACTGAACTTGACGGCTTCCACCACCATCGCCTTGTTATTCGTCATCAGGCCAAACTGGTAGTTCGCCACGCCGAGAAGGTACAACACCTGGGCTCTCAACACGTCGTTGCCTTTGGCAAGTGGCAGAGCGGCGCGAAGGTTCTTGTCGGCTTCCTGGTACTGGCCCTGGTCGCTCAGAGCGGATCCGGCCAGAAAATAGGCGTGGCCCAGGGCCGCGGTCCGCTTGCGCTCCCAGTCGGCGGCAGAGACGCTCTCCGGTTTGGAGCGCTTGTTCAGCACGGCGATCAGCCGCTTGGAGTAACCCAGCGAGCGTGCGGCCTGCTTGTGGCTGTAAGCCGTGTCCGCCAGCCATAGCAGCAGGTCCTCGTTTTCGGGGAAGTTCGAAAGGCCCTTCTCGGCCACCGCCTGCATCTTCGAGGTCGCACCCGTCTTCCTCAACGCCTCCAGGTAGAGGCCGTAATTCTCGCCGAGATATTTGCTCTTGGGATTCTGCTGTTCCAGCGTGGAGAGCAGGTCCACCGTCGTCGCCGCCGGGCCCTGGACGGCGGCGGCCAGGAGCGCATATTCGATGTACAGTTCGACCGCCTTGCCGTTGGCGACGGTTGTGGCGAAGGCGTCCTTGTCGACGTCTTCCGGAGCAGTCGCCTCGGCCACCTTGCGAGCCAGCGCGTACGTGGCGATCGCCGATTCCTTCAGTTTGGCGCTATCATTCAGCGCCTGTACCTGTTTGAATTCCTGGAATGCGCCGTTCAGGTCTTCGGAAGCTGCGAAGCCCGATCCGGCGCCGAGAAGAACTGCAAAACCGAACGCAGCCAACTTCATGACACCCTCCTCGCCCGGGTTTTTCACCCCAGGTCCCCGACCAGTTGACAGCATAACACCGCCGGGCCCGATTGGAGAGTTCTTATTCCGCAACTACCGAAAGGTCAGCGGGGCGCCGCCCCAGCCGGTGATTTGGCGGGCGGCTTCTTGTACCAGGCCTCGGGGACGCCCGGGTTCACCTGCACGTCCGTCACGGTGATGTCGGCGCCGACCTTGCCGCCCTGCTTGACCACTCTCTTGAACGGTACCTTGACGCCCTTTACGTCGCGATAGTCCGAGTACAACTCGTCGATCTCCGACGGCGGGCCCATTAGCGCTGCCGTGTAGCGCTTCATTACGATCAGATTGGTCGCCGGGTCGATGTAGATTTTCACCTGGAGCGCCCGCTCCGCGTCGCTCACCATGACAATCTGGGCCGGTGCGCCCTCCACATCGGCCGGGCCGAGCGCCTGGACTGTGTACGCGGGCTTCTCGAAGTTTTGAAGCAGCGCGATCGACTGGCGGAGCACCGAGGCGCTGAGTTCGGCATTCTGGGAGGCAGGCATGTCGTGCGTCTGTCCTCCCATCCCCATCCAGCCCGCCTGCCCGTCGTAGCCGACCGTCATGTCACCGGTCAGCATGACGGTCTTGTTCAGCATTTTTCCGGACAGGTTCACCGTGGATTCGGTCTTGACGGAGACGTCTCCTTGCGGCGTCGCGATGATGGCGTCGGACGCCTCCACCAGCTCCTTCACTTTCATCAGGGACGCGCCACCCATGGCGGTGCGGGCGGCTCGCAGCAGCGCTTTCCCCTTGGCTGCCTCCTCCGGGGTCGCGGCCGCGGTCGTCTCCTGCTTCGGCTGCGGGATCGCGATGTCGATTGCGGCCACCGGGCCGAGCGAGGAGAGCGGGCCCTCGTACACTTTTTCCTTGCCCAGGACGACCACCGCGAATTCCTTCGGCTTCAGGTACTTTGCGGCCACTTCCGCGACGTCAGCCAGGGTCACCTTCTCGATGCCGGCCCGGAAGCGCTGGAGGTAGTCGCGCGGATACCCGTAGTATTCGTAGTTCATCAGGCGCGTGAGGATCTTGGCCGTGGAATCGAAGTCGAAAGCCATCCCTTTCAGGATGCCGTCCTTGGCGCGCGAGAGCTCATCTGCCGTGGCGCCGCCCGCCGCCAGCTTCTCCAACTGCTCCCGGATGGAACCATAGATCTTGAGGGTCGTCTCGGGCTTGGTCGAGCCTCCCACGAGAAACGTTCCCGGCCGGTCCCATCCGGCGGACGCGCTCGAGAAGACGCCGTAGGCCAGGCCTTGCGCCGAGCGCACGTTGCTGAACAGCCGCGATCCCCAACCGCCGCCCAGGATCTCGTTCATCACCTGCAGGGCGCAATAGTCCGGGTCGTCTCGCCGGCCTGCGAGCATTCCCATCACCACCCAGGACTGCTCCATGCTGTCCTTGTCGATCGAGTACAAGCCGGCGCGGTTTCGGGCCGCGTCATCCACCGCCGGCGGCGCCAGTTTCGCCGCTCCGCCGCGCGCCCACCCGCCGAAGGCGTTTTCGATCTTGGCGCGCATCTCGGCGGCATTGAAGTCGCCCTCGGCGCCGAAGATCAGGTCTTCCGGCTGGAAGAAACGCTTGTGGAACGCCACCAGATCTTCGCGCGTGATGGAGTCGATGGTGGCGTATTCGGCCATGCGGGCGTAGGCGCTGTCCTTGCCGAAAATGACGCGGTTGAACTCGCGGAAAGCGATTCCGTTCGGGTTGTCGTTGCGCCGCGCAATGTCGTCGCGCTCGGCGATCTTGGCCAGGTCGATTTTGTCCTGCGGGAAGGCCGGGTGCTGGAGGACGTCGGCCATGATCGCCAAACACCGGTCCAGGTCCTCCTTGAGGAGCGAGGCGTAGGCGCCTCCGCTGTCCTCCCCGATTCCGGTCTCGACCGACGCGCCCAGCCGGTCCAGCTCCTCGTCGAGCTGGTCTCCGTTTTGGGTGGTGCTGCCGCCGGTCCGCATCACCGCTGCGGTGATGCTGGCGAGCCCCGCCTTGGCGGCCGGCTCCCAGCGCGAGCCTACGCGAAACGTCGCGTGCAGGGTGATCTTAGGAAGCTCGTGGTCCTCCACCAGGTAAACCACGATGCCATTGGGCAGCTCGAACCGCACCGGCACGGGCACTTTGATCTGGTTCAGAGGCGGGTACTTGAGGCTCTTGTAACCGCCGGCCGGCTCTTGCGCGGCACCCGCGGCCGCGAGCGCGAACAGGATGACGAGAGTCGAAAGAAGTTTGGTGCGCATGGTCGTTTGCCTCCCTACTTGGACGCCGCCCCGAGCGGCTCGATCTCGGCGACGGTCCGGTTGTCGAAAACGAACGTCGCCTTGGAAACCCGCAGGATGTCGGCGGGCGTGACGGCCGCCATCTTCTCGAGCCGCGTGAAGGCGCTCCGCCAGTCGCCGGTCAAAGCCTGGTAAGAGGCCAGGGTTCGCGCCATCGTGAAGTTGTCGCCCAGGCCGCGAATGATGCCCGCCCGCGTCCGGCGCTTCACCCCGTCCAGTTCCTCCTGGCTCACGGGCTCCGTCTTCAGCCGCTCGATTTCGGCTCCGATGGCCTTCTGCGCCTCCTCGTTGGTGTGCCCCGGCGACGCGAATGCGTAGAACAGGAAAAGGCCCGGGTACTTTTGTCCGGGGAAACCGGGGAACCCGCCCGCCGCGGTCGCGATCTTCTTGTCGCGCACCAGCGAGCGGTAGAGGCGCGAGGAACGGCCCGCGCTGAGCAGGCTGGCGATGGCGTCGTAAACGGCGTCGTCCGGGTCGTTGATATCGGGCTTGTGGTAGCCTTCCACGTACACGCGCTGCGATTGCAGGCGCAGCGTGATGCGCCGTTCGCCGGTCTGCGGCGGCTCGACGGTGCGCAACGGCTCCGGCTTCTGGCCCGCGGGGAGGGAGGCGAGGTACTTTTCGGCCAGCTCCCGAACCCGCTGCAGCGTCACATCGCCCACCACCACGCTGATCAGGTTGCTGGGCGCGTAGTACTTCTTGAAGAACGCCTCGCCATCCTGCCGCGTGAGGTTCTGGAGATCGCTCAGGTTGCCGATCGTGGGCTCATGATAGGGGTGGGCCTTATAGGCAATGGCCTCGAACTCATCGATCAGGTGCTCGATGGGCTGGCTTTCCTCCAGATTACGCTCCTCCATCACCACGTCCCGCTCCTTGTAGAACTCGCGCAGCACGGGGTCGCCGAAGCGCTCGGCTTCTAGATAGAACCACAGCTCCATTTCGTTCGAGGGCAGGCTGAAGAAGTAGTTGGTGGCGTCCGGCGCGGTGTTGGCGTTCAGGCCGCGTCCGCCGGCGCGCTCGACCGCTTCGCCGTACTCGTTGGGCACGACGAACTTCCCCGCGGCGTCCTGCGCGGCTTTGAAGTCCCGATCGAGCTTCTTTAGCTTCTCCGGGTCGGCCTTGCCGCCTTTGCGGCGCTCGTCGCGCAACGCGTAGTAGGCTTCGTCCACCCGCGCCAGCGCATCCTTCTCCGCCGCGGCGTTGTTCGTGCCAACGTGGCTGCTGCCCTTGAACGCCATGTGCTCGAAAACGTGCGCGAGGCCGGTGCGGCCGCTGGCATCCTGGGCCGAGCCGACGTCGGCGTAGGTCAGGAAGGCGGCCACCGGCGCCTGGTGCCGCTCGAGCACGATGAACTTCCACCCGTTGGCGAGCGTGAACTCGTTGACGCGGGACTCGATCTCCTTAAACTCGTCTTGCGCCAGCGCGGAAATCCCCGTGGCCAGGATGCCCGCCACAATCCACAAGCGGGCGCTCAGGTTCCTTGCGGTCATGATTCCTCCAAGAGCGACTATGGAGAATTACATCACAACCGGTGGCACGGCGTCGCCGGCCGCTTTTACACTTCTTTACAAGTCGAAGACGGCGGCTTTACGCCTGAGCGGTACGCTGGATATGAGGAACACGGCTCGGAGCGAGTCTTTCAACCGGCTTCCGGGTTGTAAGAAGCGACGGAGAGAGTCATGAACAAAATGAGGGTTCACACGAAGCTTGCGGTAACTTTGGCTGCGGCGGTCATCATCCCGGCGCTGGCTCTGGCCCAGGGGCCCGCGCCTCAGGGTCCGGACGGTCCGGACGGCCCGGGCGGGAGAGGCCGCCAAATGGGAATGCACCAGGGCTGGGGCGAGGGCGGAGGCCGTGAAATGGGCATGCGCCACCAGGGCTGGGGCGGCGGCCACATGGGGATGCATCGCCGGGGCGGGCACGAGATGGGGATGAGGTTGGCGTTTCTCGTCAACAACCCGGAGATGCGGAAGCGGCTCGGGATTACCGAGGAGCAGGCGGCGAAGATTCGCCAGCAGTCGCTCGATTTCCGGAAGACCGAGATCCGCTCCCGGGCCGATCTCCAAGTGAAGCGGCTCGATTTGCACAGCCTGCTCGCCGCCGAGACGCCCGACCGGGCCGCAATCGACAGCGCCCTGCAGGAGGTCGGCGCCGCCCAGATGGCGCTTCAGAAGACCAACATTGACTTCCGTCTCGCCATGCGCGGCGCGCTCACGCCCGAGCAGCGCGAGAAGCTCATCGAGATGCGGGAGGAGTTTCAACACCGCGGTGCTGGCCCGCACGGGCCCGGCGGTCCCCACGGCATGATGAGGCACCCCGGCGCGCAGGGCACCCCGAAGTCCCCGGCTCCGCCGGCGCAACAGTAGGCCTGGCCTTCGCAAAGAAGGCCAAAACATTGCGGGCCGCCGATGAACGCCGATAAACGCCGATTGGAAACAGATGATCTATCCGCGTTGATCGGCGTTCATCGGCGGCCCAGGTTGTCTTCCGGGATTTCTTCAGCACCCTCCTCAGCGTGCGGCGGCGAGCTTCAGTTCGCCGTCCGGACCGTTGGCTGAAGCCCACGGCGGCACGCTGAAGAGGCTGCTGAAAAAGTCCCTGGGCAAGCTGAAGCATGCCCCACGTGCGGCCGCAAGTCATTGGTTTGCCATGTGGGATAAGCTTCAGCTTGTCCTCTCCCAACCGCTGAGGGGACTTTTTCAGCAGCCTCTCTGAAGCGTGCGCCACGGGGAGATTCTGCGCGGTAGCCTAGGAGTAATGCGGGGCTCCTTCGGTGCGGTCCTGTTGTTCACCCTTTGGGCTTCGGCGGCCTCCGGCCAGCAGCAACCAGACTTCGACCGGACGGTCTCCTTGAAGCTGCTGCCCTCCAACCTTCTTAGCGACCAGAAGAACATCTGGCTGTCCCCGCGCCGGCTCGCTCATCCCAAGAACTGGATTGCGCCGGCCGCCGTGGTGGGCGCGACCGCCCTGCTGGTCGCGGAAGCGGATGCTCCCACGGCTTCCTACTTCCGCCGGACGTCCTCGTTTGACGGATTCAAGCAGGTGTTCACCGGGAAGGCCACGGCTCTCGGGATGGTCGCGGTGCCGTCCTCCCTGCTGGTTGTGGGGCTGGGCCGGCGCGACTCGAAGATGTGGAAGACGGCTCTGCTGGCTGGCGAGGCCGTCGCCGACTCCGAGGTTCTCACGATTCTCATGAAGGACGCCGACCGGCGCTTGTTCCCGGCCTCCGTCCCTCCGCAACAAGGATTCTCCGATACCTGGTTCAAGACCCACGGCGACTGGCTTCGGGGCAGCGGCAGCTTCCCTTCCGGGCACGGCATAGCGGCTGTTTCGATCGCCACCGTCGTCGCGCGCCGATACCGGAACCACCGCTGGGTTCCTTACGTCGCCTACGGCGGGGCCGCACTGGTCGCGTTCTCCAGGCTTCCCCTGGGGGCGCATTACGTCTCGGACACCTTCATGGGCGCCGCGCTCGGCTATTCGATCAGCCGCTTCGCCGTCCTCGGCCAGTAGACGACGGCCCCATGTAAAATTCTTCACTTGCCACCGGGAGACCTACCTCCTTTATGCTTGTACAGATACTCGCGACGCCCGCAATGGCGAAAGCATATCCAAGCGTCTGGGGCGATCTGAGCATCGAGGCTTTCGAGCTTGAGGAAACTCTGTGAGCATCAACCCATTCTTCGTGCCGATCGGATCGATCATCCATTTCGTCGTTGACCTGGTGGGCGGCAACACTTGGTGGAGCGGAGGTATACCCCGGCCGTGATACAACGAACCGCGAGACTGGCATGCCTCGCCCTCTCGATCGGCACGCTTCCGGTTACGTTTGCTGACGAGCGGGCTGGCAAGGGCACCGCTCCCGCCCTTTGGAGCGTGTCGCCGATCCACGACCTTAGCCGTATGCGGGACCGTAGCCAGCCGTGGCTTAGGGAGCCCAGTCGCGCCGGACTCGCCTTTGTGGACGGGGAATCTCTTGTTGTCTACGAAGTGTACCCTGGTCCCGGACCGCTCTCCTCACGCGACAATCCCGACGAATCCAGGTACCGCTTGCGAGTGTACATGATGAGCGCGGCGTCGGGGGAATCCCGGTGCCAAAGGGAGTGGGGCACCCGTCGCAGGGATTCGGAACTCCATGTCGCCTTCGGCGGAATCCTGGTGCGAACGGGCAACGTGCTGAGAGTCTGTTCAACCCACCTGCAAGAGACCCGGCGGGTTGAGCTCTCGAAGCTGTATCCCCAGGAAGATGCGATCATTAGAATGTGGGTCTCAGCAAGCCGGAGAACAGTACTGCTCAATTACTATAGCCAAGGCCCACTTGGTGCCATCGCCAGCCATTTCCTACTGCTGGACGGAGGCACCTTCGAACAGAAGAAGTCGTGGGACGAGGATCCGCCTCTGCGACGGGTGAATTCCATCTCGGACACAATGCTCGCGGTTGGCAGTCGGGACGGCGTCATGCTGAGCGTTTTTGGCAGCAACACATGGAGGCGTGTGCCGGCTGCGTCAGGCAGTCCAACCCTCGTCACCGACAAGTTGCTGGTGACACAAGGCCGCGACGTAGCCATTTCCTACGCCGGCGGCCAAGCCGTTGTGTCAAACGACGCGGAGAGGAACCACTTCGTAGACTCGCTGCCCACGGTGGCGCAGAGCGGCGTCTCTTTTGCAGTTGGCGTGCAGCGACTAAGAGGTGAGAGGATGGCTCGGGTCTTTGATGTGGATGCCCCAGTGGCAGGCGGGACCATCGAGGTCTACAGTGTAGCCCTGAAGAGATGCGTCCTCACCGTGCCTGTCCTTCTGCTTCCGAAGAGCGACTACGACTTCGCACTGTCGCCGGACGGATCGAAGCTCGCAGTGCTCAACGACCGGAGCGTCTCCCTGTACGCGGTTCCGATTCAGTAGAGTCTCGCCTCTGGGGCCCCCTGTTGTCAGTCCTGCGGCACCAGCCCTCCGGGCGAACCGGCATGCGACGACACCATTTCGCCGCCCTCCCTAGCCCTCATCCCCCCCCCCATGTAAAAATCTTCACTTGCCACCGGGAGCCCTACCTCCTTTATACTTGTACAAATACTCGTGACGCCCGAAACGGCGAGAGCATATCCAAGCCTCTGGGAGCGAACCGGGTATCGAGACTTTCGAGCTTGAGGAAACTCTGTGAGCATCAGCCAACTCGCCCGATCCATAGTCGAATCGCCCACCCTGAAGCTGAACGAAACCGCAGCCATTCTCAGGGAGAAGGGCGAACCTGTCATCCACCTGGGTGGCGGCGAACCGAAGAGCCGCGCGCCCATTGACGCCATCATCAACTGCACGGCCCTGCTCAACACAGGCGAGGTGCGGTACACGCCGCCCGACGGCATCCCCGCCCTGAAGAAGGCCATCATCCGCTATACCGAGGAGCACTACAACAAGTGCTTCGGCACATCCAACGTGATTGCCTCGAACGGCGCCAAGCAGTCCATCATGGTGGTCCTGTACACCATCCTCGAGCCTAAGGACGAGGTGATCTTCCCGGCGCCCTATTGGGTCTCCTATCCGGAGATGGTCAAGCTCGCCGGCGGCGTGCCTGTTCCGGTGGTTCCGGAGGATGGCTCGTTCTGCCCCAAGATCGAGGAAATTGCCGCGGCGGTCGGATCCTACACCAAGGCCATCATTCTGAACACGCCCAACAATCCCTCGGGCGTCGTTTACTCGGACGAGTTCGTGGCGGGCGTGGTCGCTCTCTGTGAGAAGAAGGACATCTTCCTCATCATGGACGACACTTACAACCGTCTCATCTTCGACAACCGCACGCCCACCAACGCCTTCAGCTACGCCACCGACCACTCCAAGAGCTCGAAGCTGGTCGTTGTCAACTGCGTCTCGAAGATGTACGCCATGACCGGCTTCCGCATCGGCTGGGCGGTATCGGACAACGAGGAAGTGATCCGGGCCATGACGAACATCCAGTCGCAGCAGACCTCGGGCCCCTCGGCGCCGGCGCAGTGGGCCGCGGCGGGCGCGCTCAACGGCGTGCAGTCCTCGATCCACAGCCTGCGCCTGACGCTCGAGAACAACCGCAACATTCTGGTGGAGCGGCTGCGGGCGTTCACCGGCATCCAGGTCACCAAGCCGGAAGGGACGTTCTACACCTTCCCGGACTTCAGCGCCTACCAGAAAGACTCCCAAAAGCTGGCGCGCTTCCTGCTCGACAAGGTTCGCGTGGTCACCGTACCAGGCAAAGACTTCGGTATGGAGGGTCACCTGCGCATCAGCTTCTGCGGCACGGTCAAGGAGATTACGGAGGGCGTCGAGCGCATGAAGTGGGCGCTCGACCCGAACTCGCCCAACGAACTCTACCTCGGCGACCGCAAGCTCGTGAGGGACTGGCTATGAATATCTATCAGGACATCCCCTCTCCGGCGCAGGGCATCGCGGCGCAGAACGCCAGCGCCTACGGCCTGCAGAACCACGGCCTGAACAACCTGCACCGCGTTTATTGGAACCTGGCCAGCGGTCCGTTGTACGAGGAAGCGGTTTTCCGCGGCGAGGGGAGCATCGCCCACCTCGGCCCGTTTCTCGTCAACACCGGCAAGCACACCGCCCGCGCGGCCGCGGACAAGTTCATCGTTCGCGAGCAGACCACCGAGGACGCGGTTTGGTGGGGCCAGTACAACCGCCCCTTCAGCGCCGAGAAATTCAGCGCGCTGCTGACGCGCATGCAGGGCTACCTGCAAAGCCGCGACGTCTTCGTGCAGGACCTGTACGCCGGCGCCGACAGCGAAGCCCGCCTTCCCATCCGCGTCATCACCGAGAAGGCCTGGCACAGCCTCTTCGCGCGGACCATGTTCTCCAAGCCGCAAACGCTCGAGGACATGAAGCATCACGTGCCGGAATTCACCATCATCTGCGCGCCCGGCTTCAACGGATCTCCCATCATCGACGCCACGCGCAGCGAGACGTTCATCATCGCCAATTTCGCCGAGCGGCTGGCCATCATCGGCGGCTCGGCGTACGGCGGCGAGATCAAGAAGACCATCTTCACGGTCCTCAATTTCCTGCTGCCTCTGGAGGGCATCCTGCCCATGCACTGCTCGGCCAACGTCGGCGACCATGGCGACGTGGCCATCTTCTTCGGCCTTTCCGGCACGGGGAAGACCACGCTCTCGGCAGAACCTTCGCGCCACCTCATCGGCGACGACGAGCACGGCTGGAGCGAGAACGGCATCTTCAATTTCGAGGACGGGTGCTACGCCAAGGTCATCCGGCTGTCGGAAGCGGCCGAGCCGCAGATCTACGCTTGCACCCGCCGGTTCGGCACCATTCTGGAGAACGTCGCCTTCGACCCGGTGTCTCGCCGGCTCGACCTCAACGACGACCGCATTACCGAAAACAGCCGGGCAGCGTACCCGCTCTCCTACATCGAGAACTACTGGCCGCCCAAGCAGGCCGGCCACCCGCAGAACGTCATCTTCTTGACCTGCGACGCCACCGGCGTGATGCCGCCCATCTCGCGGCTATCCCCCGACCAGGCGATCTACCACTTCATCTCCGGCTACACCAGCAAGATCGCCGGGACCGAGATCGGCCTGGGCGTCGAGCCCGAGCTGACCTTCAGCGCCTGTTTCGGCGCGGTCTTCATGGTGCACCATCCTTACAAGTACGCCGAGATGCTGAAGGCCAAGGTGCTCAAGCAAGGCGCCACCTGCTGGCTGGTCAACACCGGCTGGACCGGCGGGCCCTTCGGCGTTGGCAAGCGCCTCAGCATCCAGCACACGCGCCGGTTGCTGAAAGAAGCGCTCGCTGGAAAGCTGAACGAGGTGGAGTTCCGCGAGGACCCGGTGTTCGGCTTCGAGGTGCCCTTGTCCTGCGACGGCGTCCCGGCCAACATCCTGGACCCGGCCAACACCTGGGGCAGCCGCGAGGAGTACTTCCGGAAGTACGACGCGCTGGCCGCCCGCTTCATCGAGAACTTCAAGCTCTTGCGGGACGGCTGCCCGCCCCACGTGGAAGAGTCCGGCCCCCGCCGCGTGCACGACTTCGCCGCGGCGGTCAAGCTCTCGATCTGATTCCGCTGCGGGGCGCTAGTCCAGCGACTGATCCAGGTATGCCAGGTAGGCCGCGAGCAGACGGTAGCTGTCGTAGTAGTCGTTCATGTGGATTGCCGACACGTTGTCCCCGTAAGTACCCGGGATTTTCTCGGTGTCGCCGTGCAACGAGTGAACGCTAATCACCGGGAGCTTGGCGTCGTAGAAGGTCCGCGCGTCGCTTTGCGCGATCAGCTCGCTGTTGGCGCCCGCGACGCTTAGACTCAGCGACTTCGCGATGGAGGCCATCTTCTGCGAGAGCCCTTTGTCGCAATAGTCCAGCTCCACCTTGGTCGTCGCAAGGCCCAGCGCCTCGACGTCGATCATGGCCTTGATCTGATCTTTCTCCTGGCCGAGGTTCTGCAGGTAGAAGCTCGAGCCGCGCCGCCCTTTGTCCCTGTCGGCGAACCCGACGAACACGAACTTGTGCTTTCGCGGCGTCTCGCGCAGCGCCGCGAACAAACTCGGCAGCAAGGAGGCGCCGGACCAGTTCTCCACCGCGCCTTTACCGGCTTGATCGAAGTCGATATGGGCGCCGATGACGATGGTGGACGCGGTCCCGCCAGAAACTGTGCAAATGACGTTCGGCTGCCGCGTTTCGCTGACTTCCTGGTCGGCCAGCATGGCGCCGGTGCATCCGGCCTCTTCGAAAATCTTGTGCAGCGCCGCGGCGCGTTCGCCGTTGGAGGCGGGGTTGCGCTCCAGGCGGGCCTTCACAACATCTTCGCCTACGGGCTCGAATTGAATCTTCACGCCTTGCGCCAGAAGCGGGCAGGCGATGGCAACACTGAGGAGGAATCGTAAGAACATCATTCCACTTTACATGGCCGCACCGCCCCGGAGCAAACTTGCGCCATAATGGGCCATGCCCGAGTCTTCACGCCAGGTCATTTCCGATTTCTTGTCCCAAAAGCGCATCGCGGTCGTCGGCGCCAGCCGCGACCCCAAGGACTTCAACGCATCCATGTTTCGGACTCTGCGCGAGCGCGGCTACGACGCCGTGCCGGTCAACCCCAACGCCACCGAGATCGATGGCGTTCGCTGCTACGCGCGGCTCCAGGAGATTCAACCGCCCGTTCAGGGCGCGCTGGTGATGGCCAAGCCCGAGGTTGCCGAGCAGGTTGTGCAGGACTGCCGCGAAGCGGGCATCGCCCGAGTCTGGTTGTATGGCACTTCCGGGAAGCCCAACAGCCCGCGGGCGGTCGAGTTCTGCCGCGCCAACGGCATCGCGGTGGTTCCCGGCTTCTGCCCCAATATGTTCCTGGCCGGCACTTCCTGGTTCCACCGCTTCCACGGCACGCTGCTGAAGATAGCGGGCAAATATCCATGCTAGGCGCTCCGCATGCCGCCCAGGGCGCGCGCGGGCAGCGTCACAACCGCCCACACGAGGTGCAGCACGCCATCCACCGCGATCCCCAGAATCCGGAACGGCAGCAACAGCAGCCAGACGATGGGATAGAGGACCAGCGCCGCCAGCGCGAGCGGCCAGCACAGAAACAGCAGGATCAGCCACAGTACGAATGCGAACATAGGACGCTCCCCATGGGATTACGCAGGCGGCGGGCGGCGGGTTCCCTTACTTCTGCGTCACCCGCTCCAGAAGCTCGGCCAGAAACGCCGTCAGGCCTTCGCCCGCCTGCTCGTGCAGGGAGATCACGGGCTCGATCCCGCGGCGGCGCAGCACCCGCTCCTGCACCGGGTTGGCCGCCGCCAGAAAGATGTACGAGCGCGGGCGCAGCAGGTCGAGCTTGGAATTCTCCCACAGCCGCTGCAGCTTGTAGAAGAGGTAGCGGATGTTGATGTCGGAGAGGCTGTATCCCACGAACAGCACCGGCCGGCCCAGCACGTCCGACTGCAGCTTGATGTCGAGCGCCGTCCCGAAATCCAGCCGCTCGAAAAAGCTCGATTCGGTCAGGACGATGGACTCGTCGTCGTCGAAATCGCCGTGGAACTTCACGATCTGCGTCACGCCCTCGCGCGCTTTTAACACGTCGCCGACGTTGGTGATCTTGGTGTATTCCTTGCTGTAAGCCTCGAATGCCTTTTCCAGCCAGCGGTCGTAGTTGGTCGTGTAGATGATGGGAAAGGACAGCTCGACGATGAGGCGGTGGATCTCGGAACTCCGCACGTCCACGTCGTGCGGGTGCCAGCTCACGTCCATCCAACTCCGCAGCGGACCGAGCGTGCCCTTGTTGAGCTGATAGAACTCGGCCAGCGTGCGGTAGTCCGCGAGCGAGCGGAAGGCCAACGGGTCGTAATCCAACTGCCGCGCGATCTCGTTGACGATCTCGGCGGTGGTGGGCACGCCGACGTTCTTCGACACGCCGGCGCCGACGAACAGGATGGCGCCCCTGCGGCGGATCGCTTCAACCAGGTCTTCGTACATGATCAGTGTCCTATTGTGATCGGGCTTCTGTGGCGCACGCACTCGTGCGTGCCGCGTCGAGACTCGTCTCGACGCCAAGGTGTCGGCACGAGTGCCGACACGGCAGGCTGAAGCCCGCGCCACGTGGTTCCACCGGCAGTCTGCATGCCCACGCTACGGTTCCATTCTGCTTCCCAGGACGCCCAGGAATTTCGCCAGCCAGGCCGGGTGCGCGGGCCAGGCGGGCGCGGTGACGAAGTTTCCATCCACATGGGCGCCGTCCATCGGCAGATCGACGTACGTGCCGCCCGCGGCCGTCACCTCCGGGCCTACGGCCGGGTAAGCGCTGACCGACCGGCCCGCCACCACGCCGGCCGCCGCCAGCAACTGCGCGCCGTGGCAGATGGAGGCGATCGGCTTGGCCGCCCCGGCGAAGTGCCGCACGATGGCCAGCACATCCTGGTTGAGCCGGATGTATTCCGGCGCGCGGCCGCCCGGAATGACGAGCGCATCGTAGTCCTCGGGCTTGACCTCTCCGAACGTCGCGTTCAGCGCGAAGTTGTGGCCGCGCTTTTCGCTGTAAGTCTGGTCGCCCTCGAAGTCGTGAATGGCGGTGCGCACCGTCTGCCCGGCCTTCTTGCCAGGACACACCGCGTCCACCTTGTGTCCCGCCATCTGGAGCGCCTGGAACGGCACCATGACTTCGTAGTCCTCGACGTAGTCGCCGACGAGCATCAGAATCCGCTTGGCTGGCATTCGGCCCCCACAGTTATTCTATGCCGCGGAGGCCTCCGTTGAGGGCCGGCGACCGACGCGCGGAGAATTCACTCTCCTGCAACCGGCTCGTCACGTTCGTGCAACAAGCAGGCGCCGGTGAGGGGATACACTATCGTAGAGGCGCGGTTGTTTCCCCACATTCTGCGCGCCGTTTTACACCCAAAGTAGGCGGACCAATTGGGCCGATTAGCCGCCGTGAACCTGCCGTTGCCGGTTCCCGGCTGGGGCGATCGCGCTCGGATCCAGGCGTCCTCCGGGTAGAGAAATGCACATGACGACTACTGTTCATTCCGATACAAGCAGCCACAAGCTGGCGTCCTTCGCTTCCGCGATGCCTACGCCAGCGACCAGCCGCGCCGCGGGCCATCATGGGGCCCACGGGACGTCAAAGGCGGAGCGAGAGCTGCGGCACAAGCTGGATCGAGCCAAGCAGGATTACGAGGCGAGACTGCTTGTGGTCGAGAATCTTCTGAAGAGCGCCGACCTGGGAATCAACCGCCACCGCTCGCGGGCGCTGGAGCGGGCGATGAGCGAGCTGGTGCAAGCCGACATGCGGCACGTCCGCGCTCTGGCGGCGCTGGGCGATTTCCTGATTGATGGAACGCACGCCTGAAGCGCCTGCCGAACTTGTGCGGCCGACGTAGCCACCCCTGGTTTAGGACCGGCGGCGGTATGCTTGAGGATGGTCCATTTCTATGGAACCTGCATCCGCCGAATCTTTAACCGCCGATCAGATCCGCATCGCCGTCGAGGAAGAGATTAAGGCCACCCCGGCCATCGACGTTCACACCCACTTGTTCATGCCCTCGCTGGGCGCGGTGGGCTTGTGGGGCATTGACGACCTGGTGACCTACCACTACCTGGAGGCGGAGTTCTTTCGTTCTTCGCCCATGACGCCTGCCGAGTACTGGGGCCTCGCGAAGCGCGAGCGGGCGGACGCGATCTGGCGCGCGCTGTTTGTCGAGAACGCGCCCGTGTCGGAAGCCACGCGCGGCGTGGTGGCGGTGCTTCAGGCGTTCGGCCTCGCAACGGGCAAGGCCGACCTGACGGAAGCGCGGGAGTTCTTCGCCGCCCAGGACTATCCCTCGCATATACGCCGCGTGCTCGAGATCGCCGGCGTCAGCGAGGTCGTCATGACCAACGATCCGCTCGATCCCGACGAGGCCCCGCTGTGGGAGTCGGGGGCCGAACGCCATTCGCAGTTTCACGCCGTCCTGCGTCTGGATCGCATCCTCAACAAGTGGGCCGAACATCGGCCGCTGCTCCAGGCCAAGGGCTACCGGGTGGAAGGGGAATCCTCGGAGGCGCTCCCGGAAGTCCGCCGGTACCTCGCTGCGTGGTGTCAGATCATGCATCCCGTCTACATGGCGGTTTCGCTGCCCGATACTTTCCAATACCCGGAGGACAGCGTCCGCAACCGTCTGCTGACGGAAAGCATCCTGCCGCTGTGCCGCGAGCTCGATCTCCCCATGGCGCTGATGATCGGCGTGCGCTACCAAGTGAATCCGGCGCTGCGGGCGGCGGGGGACGGGTCCGGGAAAGCGGACCTGCGGTCGATTGAGCGCCTGTGCGCGAAGTTCCCCGGCAACCGATTCCTGGTCAGCGTGCTCAGCCGCGAGAACCAGCACGAGCTCTGCGTCTATGCCCGCAAGTTCAGCAACCTGATGCCGTTCGGATGCTGGTGGTTTCTCAACAATCCTTCCGTCGTCGAAGAGATCACGCGCGAGCGGCTGGAAATGCTGGGGACGACGTTCATTCCGCAGCACTCCGACGCACGCATCCTGGAGCAGGTCATTTACAAGTGGCGGAACACGCGGCGGACGCTCGCGCCGATCCTCGCCCATTCGTTCCAGTTGCTGGCTGAGGATGGCCGCGCAGTCACGCGCGCCGAGATCCACCGCGATGTGAAGCGCCTGTTGCGGACGAACTTTCAGAGCTGGGCGCGGCTACCGGGGGACGGCTAAGGATCACTTCTCTTCGTCTGCTCCGCCGGGCCAGTTGTCGGGATGCGGCGGGGGCTTGAACTCGTCCGTGCTGAAGATGCGGAGGGGCTCGCCGGGGCCGGCCACTTCGAGCACCAGGGCGACCCAAAAGCGAGGCCCCTGGAAGTACGACACCCGAATGCGGTGAATGCCGCTCGCGAGCCGGATGCTGCCGGTCCTGTCTTCGGGCTGATGAACTCCGTCGTTGTCGGCGATCAGTTGGTCGTCGAGATAGAGCCGGGCGCCATCGTCGGAGGTCAGCACGAAGGTGTAGAGGCCGGGCTTGTCGATCCAAAACCTGCCGGTGTAGTCGATGGCGAACCATTCGAAGCGCTGGGTGACACCCGGGAAGCCGTTGCGGAAGTCCTGTGGGGGAACGTTCAGCGAGGACGTGTAGATCGATCCGACCGGTTTCAGCTTCTCGAAGTCGGGGAGCCGCTTTGTGCCAGGCGGGATGTAATAGACGAGGCCATGCAGCCCGCCCGGAATCACAACCGTGGTTCCGAACTTGGGGGGCGATTGCATGCCCAGCGCCATCAGGCACACCACCGCGGAAACCAGCATCAGCGCGGTCCCTTGTCTTCCAGCATGAGGCGCAGACGCTCCAGCTCGCGGCGGAGCTTGCGGTCGCGGGCGGCCAGCAGGCCGACGAAGGCGAGCAGGACCAGCCACGCCGTCAACAGGCCGTAGAAGAGGAACACGAAGTTGTTCTTGTACTGTTCGGGAGTGAAATTACCGGCGGTCTGAATCAGCATTGCGATCATAGGCACCATTCCTTCAGAAGGCATGCACCTCGCGGCGGAGGGCGTCGATTTCGCGGCCGGCCTGTTCCTGGCGCATGCGGATCAGCAACAGCACCAGGGCGAGGAGCAGGATCGGAATCCAGTTGAGGAAGAGCATGTACCAATACCCGGGGGCCAGGAAGCCGCCGCCGTAGACCACCGGCTGCGGATGCTGGGTGCGCCACCATTTGATGGAGAAGAAGATGATGGGCACGTCGGCGAAGGCGAGAATCGAGACCACGGCGGACAGGCGGGCGCGCTCGGTGGGCTCCTCGATGGCGCGGCGCAGCATGACGTAGCCGGCGTAAATGATCCAGCCCACCAGCATGGAGGTCAGCCGCGCATCCCAGGTCCACCAGATACCCCAGATGATGCGGCCCCAGATCATCCCGGTGAGCAGGTTGGCGGCGCCGAAGGCCAGGCCCACCTCGGTGGCGGCGGCGGCGAGCGAATCGTACTTGAGGTCCTTCCCCACCAGGTACAAGCTGCTGGAGACCATGGCAACGAAGAAGCACAGGAAGGCGGTCCAGGCCACCGGCACGTGGAAGAAGATGATGCGGAAGATGGGGCCCTGCGCGGCCTCGTCCGGTAGCACCAGCAGAATGATGGCCAGGTTTCCCGCCAGCAGCAGAGCCGCGAGCCAGGAACACACCACGATCGTTTTGTCCCGCATAGTCGTCACCTCACCATAACGGATTCGATCAGCGCCAGCGCGAGGGCGCTGAAAATGACATCGAACACCACCAGCAGCCGCACCCATAGCGCCAGCTCGGCCGTATACGGCTCTCCCATCACGAGCGGCGCGGTCAACTGCATCGCCGCCAGCAGGCACGGGATCAGGATGGGATAGAGGAGCATGGGCAGCATCATCTCGCGCAGGCGCAGGTTCACGGTCAGGGCGCTGAAGACGGTGCCGACCACGGTCAGTCCCCATGTACCGAGCGCGATGACGCCCGCCAGCGGCCAGAACTGCCGGGTCCAGGGCGCGTTGTAGAATATGCCGAATACGGGCAGGCAGACGAGCTCGACGAGCGAGAGCAGGACGAAGTTGGCGAGCGCTTTACCGAGGAAGAGCGCGGCGCCGGACATGGGCGCGGCGATCAGCGCGTCGAGGCAATCGTTGGCCAGCTCGCGCGCGAAGCTGCGGTTGAGGATGAGCGCGCCGGCGAACGCGAATACCAGCCAGAGGAGGCCGCCGGAGACCTGGCGCGTCTCGTCTTCGGTGGGCTCGAACGCGATGCTGAACAAAAGCAGGATGACCACGGCGAAGGCGAACGACGAGTTGATCGCCTCCCGGGTGCGCATCTCGGAGCGCAGATCCTTCCACGCCACTGTGAGGCTCTGGCGGAAGAAGCTCAGGCGCGGCGGCTTCATGCCGGCGTGGACTGGGGCTCGCCGTACTGCCGGTACAGCCATCCCGGTTCCTCCAGCATTTCCGCGGTGCGCGCGCCGGTGAAGGCCAGGCGCCCGCGCACGAGCAGCGCCACGTGGGTCGCCAGATCGAGCGCCTCGCGCAGTTGATGAGTGGAAAGCACGACGGTGCGGCCCGCGGCGATGGCGTCGCGCAGCAGCGACTGGAGCAGCGCGATGGCGCGGTCGTCGAGGGCCGTGAAAGGCTCGTCCAGAAGCAGCACCGAGGGCGAGTGCAGAAACGCGCGGGCGACGGCCAGGCGCTGGCGCATGCCGCGCGAGAACTCGCGCACCAGGCCGTCGCGGACCTTCTCGAGGCCGGTGCGTTCCAGCCATTCGGAGGCCGCGCGGTCCGGGTTCTCGAGGCCGTAGAGGCGCGCGAAGAGGCGCAGGTTCTCGAGGGCGGAGAGTTCCTCGTAGAGCGAGATGCCGTGGCCGAGAATGCCGATCGAGTGGCGCGTCGCGCGGTCGCGCGCATCGGCGCCGCAAATCCGGATGCTGCCGCGGCCGGGGCGCGAGAGGCCCGCCAGCATGCGCAGCAGCGTGGTCTTGCCAGCGCCGTTGCGGCCGAGCAGCGCCATCGAGGCGCCGGGCTCGACGTCGAAGCTGACGTCGCGCAGGGCAGGGAAATCGCCGTAGAACTTCCAGACGCCTGCGATCTCGACCGACTTCATGAGCCGCTCTTGCCCTTGGCGGGCGCGGCCTGGCTCTTCCGATAGAGCAGCACAAAACCGAGCGCGAGCGCAGCGAGCGCGAGCGCGAGAATCGTCAGGCGGCGGTCCTCGAAGCCGGGGGGCGCAATGACGCGGAGGGTAGCGCCGGAATCGTCGGGTTCGTCTGCCGGCGCCGGTGCGGGCGCGGCGGCGCGCAGAGAGCCGGTCCCCTGCACCTTGACGTCGAACGCAGAAGCGGCGGTCTCGTAGATGGTGGCCTGAGTCTGGGGTTCCGTGCCTAGCGACTTCAGGCCGTCGCCCTGGAGCGTGACGCCCGAAGGGACCACCAGGCGCGTCGGCGGGCCCTGGTAATAGACCTTGCTCGCGAACGTGGCGGGGTCCGAGGCCGGCAGCGCGTAGCTGATGTCGATGCGGGTCTCACCCGGCTTGATGGGGAAGGAGACCGTGTAAGCGCCCTTCTGCTTAGTCTCGGTGGGGGCCTGCTCAAGGGCCATGCCGCGCGGCTCGGTCGCGTTGACCTTGAGGCTGTCTTTGACGGCCGTGGACGGGACGAAGAAACGCAGCGTGCCATCGGGATCGTCATAAGTCCGCTTGCCGGCGTTGTTGAAGAAGTAGGTCTCGGTGACGGCGAGCTGCTGGGCTGTGGGCTCGAGGAAAACGATGTGCTGCGAGAGCGGGGCCGCACCGGGATCCTTGGTGGAATCGAAGACCTCCAACTGGAGGCCGGTGGAAGGCCGGCCGGGCGGCACCATGGTGTTGTAAGTCACGCCGGCGTGCTGCACCTCGATCAGGTGCGGCGCAGGTTCGAGAGTCCGGTTGATGGAGAAGTGGCCGCTGGCGTCGGACTTCGCGCTGTCGAGCAGCTCGGGGCCGGTCTGTGTGAGCTTGAAGACGCTGATATCGGCGCCGGCCTCGGGGCGGCCCGTGGTTCGGTTGACGACGGTGCCGTCGACGGCGGCGAACGCCGTTGAGGAGGCGAGCAAGAAGAGCACCGTGGCGCACGCACTCCTGTGTGCCGCGTCGCCACTCATGGCGACGCTTGGCCTGCGTGCGAAAACGTGTCGAGAAGAGTCTCGACACGGCACGCAGGAGTGCGTGCGCCACATAGGCATGACGCTGCTCATTTCGCCGCCTCGACGGGGATCGGTTTGCCGCACTCGCCGCAGAACTTCATGGGATTCGGGAAGCGGGCTCCGCAGTGGGGGCAGACCGCTCCCTGACGGTCGCGGTTCGGTGCGGGGGCGGTGGAAGCGCGTGCGGTGGGTGGTTGCACCTTGTCGATTTCGGCCAGGACGGCGGCCAGCTCGCGCTGGAGGTCCTGCTTGGTCCGGGCGTAGTCGTCTTCGGAGAGTTTGCCGACGCGGTACTCGAACTGCAGGTCGCGGAGGTTGTCGTAGACGGTCGCCTTGCGCTCCTCCAGGTGCTTGACCGGCGAGACGGGTTCGGGATCGGGCAGGTCCTGGGGGCGCACGGCGAGCGTGAACACCAGAACGCCGATGGCGAGGACGGCGGCGGCGAAGAGCATCATCGGTCCAGTTTTTCCAGGTCTTTCTCGATTTGCGCCTGGTAGGCGGCGAACGTGGCGTCGTCGAGCTCCGGACCCGCGGCCACGGCCAGCGGCTTCCGGAAACGCTTGATCGCCCACCACACGAACACCAGGCCGAGCGCGATGCCGATGAACGGCATGACGTAGCCCAGCAGGTTGAATCCCTGGGCAGGCGGTCTCACCAGAATCTGCACCCCATACTCCTTGACGAATGCGTCGAGGATCGCCGAATCCGACATGCCCGCGTTCACCATGGCCAACAGCTTCTCGCGCGCCGGCTTGGAATGCGAGCAGCCGAGCATGTTGCACGAGGTGACGGTGGCGCCGCATCCGCACAAGCACATGAGCTGGTCGCCCAGGCGGCGGACGCGCGGGTTGGCGAGCGGGGTCGTGGACTGGGCCAGCGAAAGAACGGCCAGCGCCAGAACCAGAAGGCTACTTTTCAGCCGGCGCATAGGTCTTCTTGGTGACGCCGAGGACCTGAGTCCTCGCGTACTGCAATCTTATTCTACTCGGCACCAGGCAGGCGAGAGTGCCCGCGAGCAGCACCCAGTAGCCGATCCAGATCCAGGAGACCAGCGGGTTGACGTAGGCCTGGATCACGGCGCGCTGGTTGTCGTCGGACATTCCGGCGAAGTTGAGATAGAGATCCTCGTTGAGGCGGCGGCGGATGGCGACCTCGGAGGTGCCTTGGTTGCTGGCCTTGTAGAACCGGCGCTCGGGTTCGAGAGTGCCCAGGGGACTGCCGTCCTTGGTGACGTCGATGGCGGCGCGGTTCCAGGTGTAGTTGTCGTTGTCGCCGCTGGTCAAGTCAACGACGCGAAGCTGGTAGTGGCCGATGCCGAACGTGTCGCCCTGATTGACCTCGACGGTCGAGTCCTTGTTGAACGCCGAGCCGGTGAAGCCGATGAACATGAGCACGATGCCCATGTGAACGATATAGCCGCCGTAGCGGCGCTGGTTGCGGCGCGTGAGCTCGAAGGCGCCGGCCAGCAGGTTGCGGCCGGTCTTGACGGCGATGGCGTGCGCGCCCTTGTAGAACTCGGCGGCGATGGTCCAGGCGACGAAGAGGCACAGGCCGAAGGACATCAGCGCGTAGGGGTGGCGCATGCCCGCGGCGAACAGCGCGATCACCAGCACCAGGCCGGCGATGAGCGGCCACTGAAAGTTCCGGCGCAGGCTATCGAGCGAAGTGCGGCGCCAGGCAAACAGCGGGCCGACCCCGGTGAGGAAGAGCAGGAACAGCCCGATGGGGATGTTGATGCGGTTGAAGAACGCCGCGCCGACGCTGATCTTCTCGCCCGTGGCCCACTCGGAGATCACCGGAAACAGCGTGCCCCACAGGATGGCGAAGCAGGCGGCCACCAGGATCAGGTTGTTGAACATGAAACTGGACTCGCGCGAGACCACGCTCTCCAGGCGCGCTTCGGTCTTGAGGTAGTCCAGGCGATCGAGGATCAGATACAGGGTGCCCGCGATCACGATGGCCAGGAAGCCGACGAACCAGGCGCCGATTGAGGACTGCGCGAAGGCGTGCACCGAGCTGACGACGCCGCTGCGGGTGAGAAACGTTCCGAAGATGCAGAGGAAGAAAGTGCCGGAGACCAGCACCATGTTCCAGACCTTCATCATGCCCTTCTTCTCCTGCATCATGACGGAATGCAGGAAGGCGGTGGCGCTCAGCCAGGGCAGGAAGGAGGCGTTCTCGACCGGGTCCCAGGCCCAGTAGCCGCCCCAACCCAGGACGGCGTAGGCCCAGCCCGCGCCGAGGACGATGCCGGTGCTCTGGAACAGCCAAGTGACCAGCGTCCAGCGGCGGGTGGTGTAGATCCACTCGTCACCGGGCTGGCGCGTGATCAGCGATCCGATGGCGAAGGCGAAGGGCACCGCGAAGCCGACGTAGCCGAGGTAAAGCATGGGCGGGTGAATCGCCATGGCGGGATACTGCAGCAGCGGATTGAGCCCCTGCCCATCCGGGATGGCCTGGATCGTGCGCCCGACGGCCAGCATCTTGAACGGCGAGGCGACGAAGGCGTTCATGATCAGGAAGAAGCACTGGGTGACCATGAGCGTCGCGATGACGTAAGACATCATGGAGCGGTGGCGACGGCGATTGGTGAAGACGACGACGGTGGAATAGCAGGAGAGGAGCCAGCTCCAGAGCAGGAGCGAGCCCTCCTGGCCGCCCCACCAGGACGCGAACTTGTAGAGCAGCGGCATGGAGCGGTTCGAGTGCGCCACCACGTAAGCCATCCGGAAGTCGCCCGTCATCAGGCTGAACACCAGCACCGACGCCGCGACCGTCAGCAGGAAGCAGACGGAGTAGACGGCGCGGCCGGCGGCATGAACGAGGAAGGCATTCCGCTTCCATCCACCGACGGCGCCAGCAACGATGGCGAAGACGGAGAGGCAGAAGGCGAGCAGTATCGCCAGGGATCCCAGGTTCTCCACTAGACGCCGGCCTTCCGGATGGGGATGTTGGCCGGATGCGCCTGCCCCGGCTGCGTCTCGTATTTCGAGGCGCATTTGGCCTGCACCTGGCTGGCGCGGAAAACGCTGTTGGGACCGAGGCGGCCGTCGGCCAGCGCCTGGGCCCCGTCCTTGAGCGTGTCGGGCAGGGGAGCCGAACCGTCGTAGACGACCTGGATGGTGCGCTGGTCCTGGCGCAGGACGAAGGAAACCTCCCGGCCCTTGCGGACGATGGAGCCGGGTTCGACGTCGCCGCCGACCCGCAGCCGTTTGCCCAGCGCGTGCGGGCCCATCGCTTGAAGCTCCGCGACCGTCTTGTAGTAGGTCTTGTCTTCGCTGATGCCGCCGACGGCCAGCCACACCAGCGCCCCGACGATGACCGCGACGAGAGCAGCGAATTTCCAGTAGGTTCTCATAGCCAGCCCTTCACTTCAGTATACAAGGTGCCCGTTGCCCGTCGCCCATCGCCCGGCGAGCGCGACGTATCCTATTGAACAGAATCGTGTTATTCGAGATTGGGTTCGTTTTGTATTCTGGCACTCCGGGACTTCACGAAGGCCCTGGCCAGCAGTTGCCTCCCGCCTTTGTTGTAGCACGGCGGTCAAGGGGGGCGACCTCCCGGAGACTATTGAGGGCCGGGAACCTGGCGGGGGCTGGCGGTGTCCAATGAGCCGATGCGTGGAATTCGGCTGAGGTACTGGCTGCCGGTCGCCAACCTGGTGATTGATGCGGCTTTGCTGGGGTCGCTGGCGTGGTCGATCCATGTCTGGGGCCGGCACGAACGGTCCTCGCGGGAGGTGACGGCGGGATCGGTCCGCTCTGTCGCCTATCTGCAGGAGGGGCAGGCCGCAGTCGGGTGGGACCTTATTGTACCGCCGCCGCAGCAGGTTCGAGCGATCATGTTCGGCACGCTCCCTGCCGGAGCGGTCAGCGCAGGGGCTTTGCCGGTCTGGAGGTGGAGGACCGGGCTCAGCTTACGCTGGGTCTGCCTCCATGAGAGCCTCGCATTGTTGGTGTGGTTGGATGGCTGGCCGAATCGCCGCCGCGGCGAAAATGGGTCCTCTGGTACCTCTTGGTGCGTGCGGTGAGCGTTCCGGCATCCCTGCGCAGCGTCGCCGCGGGGCTTTGCGCGTTTGCGATGTTGCTGGCGTGGCTTGCCGCGGCGGTGTGGGTGGCCATCTGGGGGGTCAGGTCCGGTCTCCGGTTCGCCCGCGGAAAATGAGTTTACGGTCTCCGGTTTTGAGAGCTAGAATAGGCCTGATATGAACCTGAGACACAGGGTAGTTGCGACACTGCCGTTCTTATTGCTACTGGGGGCGTGCTCGGAGGAACCACAGCCCGCCGCCAAAAAGGAAGTCAAACCGGCCGAACCGGTTGCCGCGGTCACCGCGGTCTACCAGATGTACAAGCAGGCGCGGGGCTGGGCGCCGGATTGCCTGCTGCTTCAGGTGTCCAGCCTCGACGTGAAGGAAGTGAAGGGCCAGGAGGGGGGTAAAATGGCCGCCTGGGAGGCGACCTTCGCCTCCCCGAAGCTGCGCCAGTCGCGCCGCTTCACGTATTCGGTGGTCGAGGTTCCCGCGAGCAACCTGCCCGAGGGTGTCTTCGGGAGCTCGCCCGATACGTGGTCGCCAGTCGGCCAGACGCAGCTTTTCCAGATCCAGTACCTCAAGACGGACTCGACTGCGGCCTTTATTACGGCCATGACGAAGGCCAAGGATTACGCCGCCAAGCACCCCGACATGCCGGTGAAGTTTCTGCTCGAGTGGCAGAAGCGGCACCTCAACCCGACCTGGCGGGTGTACTGGGGCGAGTCGGTGGCAACCAGCGGCTTCTCGGTCTACGTGGACGCGATGTTCGACAAGTACCTGTCAATCGCGCACTAAGCGCCCCGCTTCACGGTTATCCGCTCGCTTACGCGCGCGGTTCGGTGCTGCCGCTCGACAGGCCGGGGACACGTCGTGGACAAGCTGAAGCTTGTCCTACAGGCGGACGATCTTCGGGGAGGAGAGGCCCCGCAGGGCGTTCCTGGTGTCCACGATCAGGCGCGCGCGCTGGAGAAGCGCCGGATAGTCGAAGGTCGAATGATCAGTGATGATCACGACGCAATCGGCCTCGGATGCCGCCTTTTCGGGCGGTTCGGCGCAGAGATCGAGGCCGTCGGCCGCAAGACGTTGGACATAGGGGTCGCTGTAGGTCACCCGGGCGCCGCGGCGCTTGAGCAGGTGGATGACGTCGAGCGCGGGTGACTCGCGCAGGTCGTCGATATCGCGTTTGTAAGCCACTCCCATGATGTGAATGTGCGAGCCTTGGAGCGCCTTGGCGCAATCGTTGAGCGCGTTCTGGACCTTGTCCACGACGAAGTGCGGCATCTGGCTGTTGACGTAGCCGGCCAGCTCGATGAAGCGCGCCTCGAAGCCCGTCTGCCGCGTCTTCCAGGAAAGATAGAAGGGATCGATCGGAATGCAGTGGCCTCCCAGGCCCGGGCCGGGATAGAAGGGCATGAACCCGAAAGGCTTGGTGGCCGCCGCATCGATGATTTCCCAAACGTTGATGTCCATGCGGTCGCACATCTGCGCCAGCTCGTTGACCAGGCCGATGTTGATCATGCGGAACGTGTTCTCGAGAAGCTTCACCATTTCGGCGACTTTGGTCGAGCCCACCGGCACGACGGTCTGGAGCGCCTGCGAATAGAACAGCGATCCCAGCTTGGTGCACGCCGGCGTGATGCCGCCGACCACCTTGGGGATATTGACGGTCTGGTACTTGGGGTTGCCGGGATCGACGCGTTCCGGCGAGAAGCACAGAAAGAAATCCTCGCCAACCCGGAGGCCCGACTTCTGGAGCATGGGAAGCACGAACTCGTCCGTGGTGCCCGGATAGGTGGTGGATTCCAGGATAATCAGCATGCCCGGATGGATGTGTTCCGCGATCTGGCGGCAGGCCGCGTCGATGTAGCTCATGTCCGGGTCTTTGGACTTACGGAGCGGCGTGGGCACGCAGATATCGATGGTGTCCAGTTGCGCGATCGCGGAAAAGTCGCAGGTCGCTTTCAGCTTGCCGGCCGAGACCAGCGGCGCCAGCGTATCGCTCGGCACATCGAGGACGTAGGAGTCCCCGGCGTTCACCCGTTCCACCTTCGATGCCATGACGTCGATTCCGGTGACCTGGAAACCGGCGTGCGCAAACTCCACGCCCAGAGGCAGGCCCACGTAACCCAGTCCCACAACGCCGACGCGCGCGGTGCGTGTGCGGATCCTCTCATCGAGTTGCTGCTGCCACTTATCGTTCAAGCGCTCCTCCTGAGTCTCAGTTAGTGTAAAACTCTCCCGCGGCCACGATCGCCGCCGGCCCCGTCAAATAGATGTCGCTGTCCCAGCGCAAATCGATCGGTCCGGCGGGCGTTAGGACCCGGACCGGACTTTCAGCGACGCCGCGCAGAATGGCGGCGGCCATGGCGCCGGTCGAGCCGGTGCCGGAACTCATCGTCTCTCCCACCCCGCGCTCGAAGAAGCGGACTTCGAGCGTATGCGCGTCGACCGGCCGCACGAACGAGACGTTGGTGCGGTTGGGGAAATGCGGGTACCGCTCGATTTCCGCACCCAGGCGGCGCCAGTCGAGGTCGAAGTTCTCGACGAAAACGACGCACTGAGGGTTGCCCACCGACAGCGCCACGACTTCGCGCATGCCGCCGTCGAGCGGCAGTTCCAGGCGCAGTTCGGCCGGGGCGTAAGCCGGCCGCCCCATGTTCATCTCGAAGGTGAAGCGCCGGCCCTCGTGTTCGACCAGGCGCAAGTGTTTGACTCCGGCGCCCGTCGCGATGCGCATCTGGTCGCCCTTGACCACGCCCATATCGAGGAGGAACGCGGCGGCGCAGCGGGTGCCATTGCCGGAGAGCTCGGGCTCGCTGCCATCGGCGTTGAAGAGGCGGATCGCCGCATCGGATTCCGTGGCGGGAGCCGCCCGGACCAGCAGCCAGCCATCGGCGCCAACGCCGGTGTGGCGATCGCAGATGGCGCGCGCGGTTTCGGCCAAATCGGCGGGCGGAGAATCGGCGGCCCAGGTCAGGACAAAATCGTTGCCGGCGCCGTGCGCTTTGGTGAACGGAATCGTCATCACTGCCGCCGGTAGATTTCGATGACCGGGGCCCCCTTCACAGTAATGGTCTTTACTAAATCATATCGCGGTCCGGTCCTCTGAAGGCGGTCGATGGCGTGGGCGACGATATCGCCGGAAATGGCCACGGCCCATTTTTCGTGAAGGGGCGGCTCGGGGGCGCTCATGACGGCGCGCCAAGCGCGGCCGTTGCACTCGCTGTAGGTTTCGCGCAGCGGGATTCCGGCCTGCTGGTAGATGGCGGTCTGGTCGCCGAAGGAAGTGACGATGCCTTCGCCGCGCCGGTAGTTCGCGCGGAGGTAGTCGGCGCCCTCGCGCGTCCAGGCCCGCCGCGCTTCGGAGTTGACCTGCGATTCTTTCCAGCAGATCCAGTTCTCCATGCGGGGATAGACCAGCCAGGGGGCGATGCCGGCGAGCACGACGAGTGCGACCGCGAACTTGCGCAAACGCAGCGGGACGATAGTCACCAGCGCGGCGGCGGCAAACGCCAGCAGCGGCAGCGCGGCGACGGCGTAGCGCGTGTTGTAGTAGCTGTGCGGCCAGAGGGACGGAATGAAGATGGGTGTGGCGCCGGAATGGAGGCTCCAGATATAGAACAACGGCGCCAGGGCCAGCAGCGCCAAGGGCCAGAAGGCGCGGCGGAAGAGCGCCACCACCCCGCCGGCGAGACTCATCCAGGCCAGCGGTTGCCCGGCGCAAAGCCGGACGGCCTCGCGCAGGTAGAGCCACGCCTGGCGCCAGTCGCCATCGCCCGGATAGCGCGCCATGTTGGCTTCGAGAGCGCGCTGGTAGATCGCCTTGGCGCTCGAGGGGCCGGAGTAGAAGGCCAGGGCGTCATCGAAAAAGAAATAGTTGTGCGCGAACCAGTAGAGCGGGCCGAGCGCGGCGATGGCGCCGAAAATCAGTGCGTGCGCCAGGCGCCGCTGGCGGGCGGCGGCCAGAAAATAGAGCGCGACGAAGGGGATGAGAAACCAGCCTTCGTAGCGCGTCATGCTGGCGGCGAGCGCAGCCAGTCCCGCGGCGACGACGGCGCCCCAGGATTGCGTCTCGCGGAAGCGGACGGTGGAATACAGCAGCGCCGCCAGACAGGCCAGGAACACGGCCTCGGTCATGGGGATGGCCTGCAAGTAAAGCAGGTTCGGGTTGAGCGCGAGGAGCAGGCAGGCAGCCGCGGCGGCGGCCGCGTCCGCTAAGACGCGCCGCGCGGCCAGGAACATCAGCACGCCGGCCAACACGAAACAGAAGCCGCACGGAATGGAGCCGGCCAGGCCGGACATCCACAGGCTGTCGATGCCGACGAAGGGAACCATCAACAGGTGCGGGAGCGGGAGCCACACCGTTCCCACCTGCTCCCAACCGGGCGTGCGCGAATCGAGGATGCGGCGCGCGACGTTCACGTGGGCGGTGGCATCGCCGTAATAGAGCAGGCAGCCCTGGGAGTAGAAGAATGCGACGGCGCCGGCGCTCAGCGCGGCCAGTAGAACGGCCACCAGGATCGGGCCGGCCACGGAGCGGGCGGGCGGCGCGCTCTTCCGCTTAGAAGCAGGTGAATTCTTTGAACTCGTTGAAACGGGCATCGATCTCCGCGCGGGTCAAGGTTCGAAAACGGTCCACGCCGAACTGTTCGCAGCAGAAGCTGCCCATCACCGACCCGTAGATGACGGCGCGGCGGATCTCCGGGAGAGCAGCCCCATCCTTCAGATCCAGGCCGCGACTGGCCGCGTAGCCGCAGAAGCCGCCGGCAAAGGAATCGCCCGCGCCGGTGGGATCGAAGACGTCGTCGAGCAGGTAGCCGGGCACGATGAAGTGGCCCTCGGGGCGGAACAGGACCGCTCCATACTCGCCGCGCTTGATGACGACGGTTTGCGGTCCCATCTCGAAAATGGCCCGCGCGGCGCGCCGCAGATTGTGCTGGCCCGAGAGCTGGCGGGCTTCGGCGTCGTTGACCAAGAGAAAATCCCAGCTCTTCAGGGCTTCGAGCAACTCGTCGCGGGTTTCGCGAATCCAGTAATTCATGGTGTCGCCGCCGACCAGGCGGGGAGCGGTCATCTGGGCGCGCACGCTGCGCTGGAGGCTGGGCTGGATGTTGCCGAGGAGGAGGTAGGGCTGGGCGCGATAGTGCTCGGGCAGCTTGGGATTGAAGCCGGCGAAGACGTTGAGGTCGGTGCGGAGCGTCGTGCGGTCGTTCATATCGGGCGAATAAACGCCCGACCAGAAGAATGTTTTGCCCGGCACGCGTTCGAGGCCCGCCAGATCGATGCCGCGGCTGGTCAGCAGGTCGGTATCCTTCTGGGCGAAATCGTCGCCGACCACGGCCACGACGGCGGCGTCGGTAAAGAAGCTGGCGGCCAGCGCGACGTAGGTGCAAGCGCCGCCGAGCATCCGCTCGACCTTTCCATGCGGCGTCTCGACGCCATCGTAAGCAACGGAACCGACCACAACCAGCGACATCCTTCGATTCTAATGCACCTGATAGGCCGGGGGCCTGTCCCACAGCTACAATAGAAGTGAGCATGCATCTCGTTGCCCGCCTGTGGCGGCACCTTCCGGCACTTCTGTTGGTGGGGGCTGTCATCTGGGTTCAATTCCGTCTTTGCCAGTTGGTGTGCAGGTACGGCGCGCTGCGCCGCTCGCGCGGCTGGCGCCTGGCGATCTGGGGTTTCGCGGCAATACTGGCCCTGTGGGTTGTGCTGGGCGTGGTGGGCTCGTACGCCGCGTACACGCTGGGACTGTGGTCGCGTTCGACGCTGGCCTGGGTCCGCGGGCTCGCCCTAGCGTGGTCGCTGGCCTCGGCCGGCGCTTTCGCGGCGCTGTCGCTGTGGCGGCGGATCCCGAAGTTCAACCAGGAGCGGCGAGACTTCGTGCGCGCGGCCGGCGCTGCTTTTGTGGGTGCGCCGCTGGCGGCGATGACTTTTGGGATCCTGGTTGAGCGGAGGGAAATTTGCCTGCGCGAAGTGGATGTCCCCATCCCGGACCTGCCGAACGATCTCCGCGGGCTCCGGATCGTACAGATCAGCGACATCCACCTGAGCCCCTTCCTGAGCGAGCGGGAGCTGGCGCGGGCAGTGGATATGGCGAATGGCGTGCGCGCGCACCTGGCGCTGGTAACGGGGGACCTGATCACGTCGCACGGCGATCCGCTCGATACGTGCCTCGGGCAGTTGGCCCGTCTGCGCGCGGACGCGGGAACGCTGGGCTGCCTGGGCAACCACGAGATCTACGCCAGAGTGGAGGAGGAAGCGACGCGGAAGGCCGCCCGGCTCGGCATCCGGTTCCTGCGCCAGGAGTCGAGCCGGCTGCGATTCGGGAACGCCGCGCTGAACCTCACCGGCGTCGATTACCAGCCGATGGGCGCGAATTACTTGCGCGGTGCCGAGCGTTGGATCGTGCCGGGGGAGACCAACGTCCTGCTCTCGCACAACCCCGACGTGTTTGACGTGGCAGCCCGGCAAGGCTGGGACGTGACGATCGCGGGCCATACGCACGGCGGCCAGGTCACCGTCGAGATCCTGCATCAGCAGTTGAGCGCGTCGCGGTTCTACACGCCGTACGTGTACGGGCTGTACCGACAGGGCCGGTCCGCGATCTGGGTGACGCGAGGGATCGGGACGGTGGGCCTGCCCGCCCGGATCGGAGCGCCGCCGGAAGTGGCCCTTATACGCCTGTGCGCTACCTAATCATCAGCGACATTCACGGAAATTGGGAGGCGCTCGAGGCCGTGGCCGCGCACGCGCGCGGCGCTTACGACACCGTGCTCTGTTGCGGCGACCTGGTGGGCTATTGCGCCGATCCGAACGCGGTCATCGACTGGGTGCGCGCCAACGTGGCCGTGCAGGTGCGGGGCAACCACGACAAGGTTTGCGCCGGACTGGAAGCCCTGGAGTGGTTCAACCCGGTGGCGCGCGCGGCCGTCGAGTGGACCGGGAGCGCGCTGACGCCCTCGAACCTGGAATACCTGCGCAACCTGCCCCAAGGGCCGGCGGTTGTCGAGTCGTTTCAGATCCTGCATGGCTCGCCGCTGGACGAAGACGACTACCTGATTTCGGCGTTCGAAGTTACGCAGGTGCGCGACTATCTCGAGAAGCAGGTTTCCTTCTTCGGGCACACGCATCTGCAAGGCGGTTTCCTGTGTGACTGGCATGGGGTGCGGCGCCTCGAAGGTCCGCGGCTGGACGAAGAGGCGGCGATCAAGCTGGATGCGGACACCTGGTACCTGCTCAATCCGGGTTCGGTCGGGCAGCCACGGGATGGCGATCCGCGCGCGGCGTACCTGCTCTACGATCCCGAGGCGCGCTTGGTGGAGTACCGCCGCGTGGCGTACGACGTCGCCGAAGCGCAAAGGAAGATTCGCGCCGCCGGTCTGCCGGAGATTCTGGCGCTGCGGCTGGAGACGGGCGACTGAGCTGGCGACGCAGGCGAAACCGCCTGCGCCACGCGTGGGGCGGGCAGTTTTGCCTGCCCTAGTCGCCGAACGAGCCGACCTCTTCGCGCTCCTCGGCGGGCTTGGGCGGCTGAGCCGGCGCGGCCACCTGAATACGCACTAGCTCCGGAGCGTCCGGCTCCTTGAGAACGTGCTTGCGGTAGAGTTTGGCCATGCGGGCGTTCTCGTCGCGCTGGCGCTCTCTCTCCTCGCGCGCATTCTTGGCGATGCCCAGGGCGTCCAGATCGTGCTGCTCCTCGTTGGTCACCAGCTCATCCTTGAGCACCAGCGAATGCTCGACCGCGCCGAACTGCACGCTCTTGCCGCCGGCGAAGATTTCGTGCCGTCCGTGCTCTTCGTACCACTTGGTCAGCGTCGCGCTCATGTGGATCTTCTCGACGATCTGGCGCCAGCCGATGCCAGTGTTGTAGGCGCAGAACGAGATCTCGCCTTCCTGCGTGGCGTAGGGGATGATGCACTGCTCGGTGCGCCGGAAGTCGTAGTTGTAGAGATCCTGGAACCACATGCCGGCGATGAAGAGCACGTTCCAGCGGTCGCGGCGGCGCCTCTCGATGTCCTCGGGAGTGCGGTCGCCGGAGACCTTGCCGTAGTCGCGGCCGCTGACGCCGAAGCTCTTGTCGAATTTCTTGTAAAGCGCCCACAGCGAGAAATGTTTCGGCGCCAGGAACGGGTCGTAGTTGCGGGCCAGCGCCAGCGCCATGCCCAAAACCGAAAGGAACTTGCCGCGTGCCGCGTCGTTGACGCTGGCGACGTCCTTGGACAGCTTGTCGGCATTGACGAAGGCGGTGAACGGCACGGCTTCCTTGGTCACCTTGTCGACCATGATGGCCATGCCGACGCCGCAATTCGGATGGCAGCCGCAGCTCAACTGTCCCCATTCGGCCTGCGGGCCGTGAACCAGGTCGGCCCAATCGGCGAAGGTGCTGACGAACGAGAGCGGGAACCAGTCCCGGGTGGGCTCGCCCAGGCCGGTCTGCGCCTTCACGTCGTGCGCCAGGTGCGAGAGCGTGTAGCGTTGCGCCTGGCGGCGGTCGTCCGTGATGGCCTCGTCACGGCCGGTGAAGGAGACGGGCTGGAAGGAGCAGAACGGAATCCGCTTGGGATTGTCGAGGGCGAACTTGATGATGCGCCCGACCTGCTCGTTATTGATGCCGTTGATGATGGTGGTCACGGGCACGATCTCGACGCCCGCCTTGTGCAGGTTCTCCATGGCCTGCAACTTGACGTCGAACAGGTTGCCGACGCGGCGGTGTGAGTTGGCGGCGTTCCCGACGCCGTCGAACTGGAGATAGGCGTAGCGCAGCCCGGCCTCGGCGGCCTTCTGGCAGAACTCGAGGCTCTTGGCGAACTCGATGCCGTTGGTCGCGGCCTGCACGCTGTTGTAGCCGACCTGACGGGCATAGCGCACGGCGTCGAGGAAGTAGGGGGATATCGTCGGCTCGCCGCCGGAGAACTGCACCGACATCTGACGCTTGGGCTTGATCGAGATGGCGTTATCGAGGAGGGTCTTGATCTCCTCCCAGGTCAGTTCGTGGACGAAGCCCACCTGGTTGGCGTCCATAAAACACGGGTCGCACATCATGTTGCAGCGGTTGGTGAGGTCGATGGTCAGCACCGCGCCGCGGCCGTGGGTGATGGTGCTGGTGCCGTGGTTGTGGAGCTTGGCGTCGTTGTGAGCGCGCATGTCGCGGCCTGGGAACATGGCCTCGATGTGCCGGTAGAAGGCGGAGTCGATCGACATCACGTCCTCGAAGTGGCCGTGAATGGGGCAGTCCTTGACCATCAGGATCTGGCCATCGCGCTCGACGATCTGAGCCTTGATCTCGCCGACCTTCTCGTGGAGAAGGTCGCGGTAATCCTTCTTGCCGTCGAGTATCTCCTTGCGGGTTGCCGGAACGCACTTAGGGCAGAGTGAGTCGGTCTCGCGCGGCCAACCTAGCGGCGGCTTGGCCTTTTCATGGGATTTCAGGAGCGGTTTATCCGCCCACTTAGGTTTGAATGACGGGTTCTGGTGAATCCTGTTGACACGCTCGAAGACCGCCCACGCGGCCCTGGCCACATAAGTAAGACCCTTCTCGAAGTATTTGATAGGCTTGTGCATCCGCTCCTCCAAGAGTGTGTCTCCAGCGTAACCGCCCCTTAGTGGCAGAGGGTAGCCAAAACCGCCGAAACGCGGGTTTTGTCTGCCCGATGGGGAAGATGCGAATGCAAACGGAAACCCATAAACCCTTGTTTTTCCCCACTTAGCCTCAAAAATGCTCACCACGGCGAGTGCCCCGTGAGGAAAAGGGGAAGATGTGGTGAAATCGAAGCAGGGATGCGATCGAGGGGCACGGAGTTCCGTAGCAGAGCCAAAGCCGTCTGGCGACGGGCGCGCGAGCTGGCGATGATCGGACGAGGACTGGTCTCGACCGACCATCCGGTACTTGCGCACCTGGTGGTGACGCGGCGTTGCAACCTGGCGTGCGAATACTGTAGCGAGTACGATCACGTCTCGCCACCGGTGCCGCTGGAGTCGCTGATCGAGCGGGTGGATCGCCTGGCGGCGCTGGGCACGAGCATCGTCACGATCAGCGGCGGGGAGCCTCTGCTGCAGCCGCACCTGGACGAAGTCATCCACGGCATACGGCGCCGCGGTCTGCTCGCGGGACTGATCACGAACGGGTACCTGCTGACGGCGGCGCGGATCGGCGCGCTCAACGGCGCAGGCCTTGATCACCTGCAGATCAGCATCGATAACGTTACTCCGGGGGCGGTTTCGAAAAAGAGCCTGAAGGTTTTGGACCACAAGCTTCGGCTGCTGGCGGAGCACGCCGAGTTCCACGTCAACATCAACACAGTTTTGGGCTCGTCGCTGGGCGAGCCATCGGACGCGCTGGTGGTAGCGCGGCGGGCCCACCAACTGGGGTTCACTTCGACGGTGGGGATCCTGCACGACCAGTGGGGCCAGATGAAGCCGCTCAACGCGGAGCAGCGCGAAGTGTTTCTTCAGATCAAGGCACTGGGATCGCGCAGTTACTCACGATTCAACCGGTTTCAGGACAACATGGTGGCGGGAGTCCAGCACGAATGGCGCTGCCGGGCCGGCGCGCGCTATCTCTATATCTGCGAGGATGGCCTGGTCCATTACTGCTCTCAGCAGCGGGGCTACCCAGGCAAACCGCTCGCCCAGTACACAGTTGAGGACGTGCGCCGTGAATTCCTGACCGAAAAGCCCTGCGCGAGCTCATGCACAGTATCTTGCGTGCACAAGGTCTCCTATCTTGACTCGTGGCGCGCGCCCCAGCGGCGGGCGGCTCCGTTGGTGACTGCGCCGTCGTTGGTGCAAATCGAATCGGCTCCGGAGTAACCACCCGGCCGAAACGACTCCTGTGGAACTCGCATTGGGGTGGCGATGTGGGGCGCCCGTATCACAAGACCCGGGCATCAACCACGACATCCTCGAAGAGTTCCAGAAGATCGGCTACCCGGTCTTCACGCAGGACTCGCTGCCCATCGACGAGGACATGCTGGAGCGGCTGTTCGGCGAGGAGGTGCGCGCCGGCGACATTCCGCACGCGATGGCCGTCACCGACGTTTGGAAGAATTCCTACAGCGAGAACACGTCGCGCAAGGTGTGGGCGGCCAAGTACGTGGCGCGGCATCAGAACCTGGTGGCGCTCGAGCTCTCGAACTTCAAGTGAGGGCACGACGCGCCGATTTACACCGTGGTGGAAGAAATCGTCGAGCACTCCGGCACGCCCTACTTCTGCTTCAAGGACATCGACGAGAACAAGCCGTCGGGCTCGATCAAGATCCGCGTCGAGACCATCGCCTACTTTCTGAGCCGGCATCGCGAGGACCTGGCCGATTCGCGGAAGAAGAAGATCGACATCGACCGCCAGCTCGCCGAGTTCGAGGCTTGCATCCGCCGCGAGGCCCTGCGCAAGCGGCTGGAGCAGATCGACAGCGACGAGCGGGTCGCGCGGGCCTTCGCCGGCGGCCACCTCCCGAAGATCGACGTGGACCTGGCCACGCTGGCGAACAGCCGGCCAGCGGCGTAAGCCTGCAAGAGCGTCGCCACGAGTGGCGACGCGGCACGCTGAAGCGTGCGCCACGTGAGCGCACAGCACGCTAGGATGGGGACATGCGTGCGCTGGCGGTGTTTCTACTCGTGATAGCGGGCGTAGGTCTGGGCGCCGTCCATGGCGGATTCGAACCGCTCGAACGATGGAAGGCGGCGGTGCTGGCGGGCGACGAGGCCGGCCTGCGTGCCCTCTACATTTCGGGTTCCGGCGCGTTCGCGCAGACGCCAGCGGGCAGGAGCGACGATCCGGCGGCCGAGGAGTCAGCGTTCTGGTGCAAGCTGGCGGCGCAGGGCCTGGTCGGAATCAATCCCAAAATCCTGCAGCGGCAATCGACCGCCGAGGACACGGTGCGGCTGGTGCTCCGCATCGAGATCGCATTCCGTCCGGGCAGTCCGCTGGAGAAGGCGCTAGTTGTCGCGCGCCAGGTGTGGGTGCGGCGCGGAGGAGAGTGGCGCGTGCTGGTGACCGGACGCGGCGAACTGGAGCCGCTCCCCGTGATCCGCTTACCGCAGCCGGCGGTGCCCAATACGAGCCTGTATCCCGACCCGGGAGAGGCGCAAGCCGAGTTGAAAGCGGCGCTGGCGGCCGCAAGGGCGGATCACAAGCGCGTCCTGGTGATTTTCGGCGCGAACTGGTGCTACGACTGTCACGTACTGGACACGACGCTTCGCTCTCGTGAGGTTGCTCCGCTGGTGGCGGCGAATTACCACGTCCTGCACATCAATGTTGGCGACGAGGACCGCAACACCGATCTGGCGGAGCGATTCCAGGTGCCGCTCAAGAAGGGGATTCCCGGCCTGGCCGTGCTCGATGGCGACGGGCGCGTGGTCACCAGCCTGAAGGACGGAGAATTCGAGTCCGCCGCAAAGATCGGCATGAGTGACGTGACGGGGTTCCTGGAGCGCTGGAAACCGGGCCCGTCGAAGGCGGCGGCTGCGAAGTAGCACCGTCAACGCACGGACTCGAAGGGATTCGAGTCCGGCGCGTACGGCGTCAGGCGCGGGGGCCAGGCGTCCGGCTCGATGAGCCACGCGGTCCGGCCGGGGTAGTAGCGGAGGAGCCTCTCGTTTTCCACGGGGCCGAGGTCGAGGGCCCACACCACAGGAGCGCGGTCGATGTCGGCGGCATTGTGAATCCAGGTGCGGTAGCGGTGCTGTGGCCAGTAGCGGACGAACACGAGTTGCGTGCCAGGAGCCTGCGCCAGGCGCTGGTTGATTTGGATTCGCCCCTCGGGATCGCCCCAATTGACGTAGTCCCAGGTCTCGTAGCGGCCGAGGCCCGCCAGGAGCCGCTCGCTGGCGGTGGCGTGGAGTCCGTACCAAAGGCCGAAGTGAGCGGCGCATAGGAGAAGGATCAGGGCGGCGGCCTGCCGGCCCGCGGGCGCGCCACGAATTCTCCACGCGCTCAGGCGCTCCAGGCCCTTCACGCTCATCAGCACGCACAAACAGGTGACGGCCGCGATGTAGTGAGGGTGGAAGTACGGATCGACATTGGTTCCGAGAGCGTAACCCAGCAGGCACAGAATCACCCACAGGAAGCGGTACTGGCGGAGGCTCGCGAGAAAGGCCGGAAGCGCCAGGTAGAGCGCGGGGAAAAAGAAGAAGCGATAGTAACGGACGCTGTTGCCGAGGAGCCCGAGGAAGCCGTCCAGGGTTAAGGACTCTTCCCCGTGAATGGTGGCCTCGGCGCGATAGTCCTGTTCCTGTTCCGTGGTGAGCGGCCGGTGAGGTACGGGATTCGGCTGAAAGGTGAAGGTCTGCGGGATGCCGTACTGGTAACGGCTGAGCTGGTAGGGAAGCGTGGTCCAACTGCCGGTGACGGCTTTGTTATGGAACAGGATCAGCGGGACGACGGGCGATGCGACAAGCACCGCGACGGCGGCCGCGCGGAGAAGCCGGCGCCACTGGTCCGGATTGCGAAGCACCGGCAGAAAGAACAGGATCACTCCCAGGGCCAGGAAGATGGACTCAAAAGGGCGGGTGAGGGCCTGCACGGCGATGCCGGCGCCGAGCAACGCGGCGTCCCTCGTCCGCCAGTTTGCGCGCAGCCGCGGCAAAGCGCCGAACACCAGACAGCCCGAACAGGCGGCCACCGCGCCGCCCCAGTAGCAGTTCATCCACTGGCTCAGCGGGCCGAATTGGAGCACCGCGAGCATGCCCCCGGCGAACGCCCACGCGGGCGAGACCCAGGGTCGCAGCATCCAGTAGCAGAGCGCGCATATCGCCGCCACCGATAGAACCACGCCGGCCCAGGGAAGGCCGAGCGCCAACTGGCCCAGCGCCAGGACAAGGCCTTGCCCGAGCGGATACATGGAGCTGTAAGTGGGCTCCTGGAGAATGAAGACGCCTTCGAAGAACTGGTGCAGCGCGTGCGGCGGATTGGCCAGGCGGAAGTGGGCCAGGGTGTCGCTCAGAAGGATGTAGCTGAAGTCGTCGGCACCGGTGGGAGTGGGGACCGGATGCAAGGGCAGCAGCGCCATCCGCAAGGCGACGGGGAGAACGGCCAGCACCAGCATGGCCCATCCCGGCTTGTCCGCCAGCCTGCGGACGAGAGGCTCGGTCCAACTCCGGGACAGGACCAGGGCGACGAGCAGCGCGGCCACCGCGAGCTCGACGAAATCGCTCGCGCCGAAGCCGATCGGATTGTAGAGCGGGAGGAAGGAACGAAAGACGTACTCAAGCATGTCGCGCCATTATCACTCGCCAGTATACGGCGGAGCGACGAAGTTAGCGGAGCTCACGTATCAGGCGGAACGGCGTTCTCTCTCGAGGGCCTCGTGCAGCAGCATCTTGATGTAGGTCTGATAGGGCAGACCTTTGTGCTGGGCCAGATCACGGGCTGCCTTGAGATCCGGCACGGGCAGACGCATCGTGACGGCCTTCAAGGGCACAGCCCGGCGCGCCTTGCCCGACTTGATCGCGCGCCTCATGATCTCCGTGGCCACTTCTGGATGGTTGTCCCACCACTCAGCCTCTTCGGCTTCGGTGCGGAACTTCGGTATTGTGATTTGCTTTTTCGCCATACTCAGTTCCCCTCGAAATAGAGCCGTTCCTGCTCCTTGGTCATCTCATATGCGGTGACGACCCGGATCTTGCCACGCCGTTCGGTGTAGAGGATCGTAAGCAGCCGCCCCGATTTGGTGCGCCCAAAACAAAGCACCCGCTCCTCGCTTTCGTACTGTTGAAGACCCGCTTCCAGGGGCTCGATCAGGACTGCGTCCTCAGCTTCCTCGGGGGTGATGCCGTGCCGTGCGATGTGCCTTCGATTCTCGGCGTCCCACTCGAAGTCCACACTTTACATTGTAAGTACCACGTACAGACAAATCAACCTCGGCGAGGGTGCGCGACATCGATGTGGACGCGCGCCGCGCCGGATAGAGAGATCCAGCCATCCGAGCGTATCGGGTACTCAGCACCGAAGCGCGACCGTCAGAGAAGCGGATTCCCGCCCAGCCGGAGATACCCGCTCGCTTACGCGCGCGGTTCGGTGCCGGACTTCCGTTTGGCGTCTACAAACATGTCGTGCGCCTCTTCGGCGATCCCGTCCGGACCCACTCTATTCCGGCAGGACTTCGATGGCGGTGACGGTGGCGTAGTCCTTGAGGGGCACAAAATCCAGCAGCAGTTTTCCCTGGGCGTTCGGCTCCAGGCCGGCCATCTTTCTTACTATCGGGCGGTTCTCGCCGGCCTCGCGGAACAGATCGAGCTCGCGCAGCACGGTCTTGCCGTTACAGAGAACGTTGAAGACGCGGGCGCCGGCTCCGGCGTTTTCCGCATGGGGCGGTCCAACGTAGTCGTCCCGGTTGCCCGGTCCGAATCTATGCTCGGCAAAGTGCAACAGCAAGTTGTAGCTGCCCGGCGCGGCCGGAATCGCATAGGAAAAGCGGCCCCAGCGCTCGCTCTCGTATAGTTCCGGATCGTCTCCGGCGGCCACCAGCCCGTGGCGCAGCGCGAGCTGGCCGCCCTTGAAGTAGGTGTCCGGACTCCACCAGTGGCTGTCGTTGGAGTAGTACGGAACATCGCGGGTCAGGATGCGCAAGGGCCGCTGACGCCCGCGCGTGCCGGGCAGGACCTCGATGGCCGACACCATCGCCCGGCCGCCATGCACCGAGGCGAACTCCAGGTGCACCTTTCCATCCTGCGCCGGCGAGATGTCGGTGAAGACCTTGGTATCGGCCGTTTCGCTGCCGTCTGCGTCCGCGACGACGTCGAAGTCCGAAAGCAACGGCTGGCCGTTGGCGCGGACCTGCATGACCCGGCTACCTTCTCCCCCGCCTTCCTGACCCTCGGGACCATAAAGGGTCTCGGCGAAGTGCAGATGCAACTCGTAGATGCCGGGCTTGAGCGGGATCTGGTACTGGAACTCGCCCTGCCGGCTGGTGCGGTAAATCACCGCGTCCTGGGTGCGCCAGATGTGCGGCACCGGGCTGTGTACCGGCGTGCCGCCGGTGTAGTAGCGATCCGCGGTCCAAGTCTTGCCGGCATGATCGATGTAGTCGTGGCTGCCGCCGGCCAGAATTCGAACCTCATCGCCAACCGGCAGCCCGATCAAGGACGGGGACGACGGGACCGGGGTCTCGGCGGGGGCCGCTGTCGGGGACGGGGCACTGGTCCTGCGCGCCAAGAAAAACAGCCCAGCCAGAACCGCGAGGATAACGACCAAGAGCAGGGAGAGAGTACGCGCCGAGAGGCGCAGCCGGAAGGGAGCGGCAGCCACGGAGTCGGGCCGGCTCGCCAGCCACTGGTGGCCCTGGTCCTGGAATGTCGGAACGTACTGGCCCACCGGAATCGAGATGTGAATCCGATGTCTCTTGCCCGGTCCTTCATAGTATTCGACCAGACGCTTGCGGAGCCGGTTGGCCTGCACCCGGACGATGGAGTCCGCTTCCTGGTCGAAGGACGCATCGCGGCCCAGGGCGTCCACGGCGATCGAGTACTCCTTGATCTCCGAGCCCCGGCCCTCGAGGGTCCTTTCGCAGATATAGGAGAGCAAGGCCGCCAGCGTGGGGGCGCGGGTGAACAGCCCGGACTGGAGTACGGCCCGCAGTTCCTCCCGCCGGGCCTCCATCGGCGCCGATTCCGCGTCGGGCATGTCACGATCCTACCGTATTTCCGGAGAAGACGGCCCGCTAATCGCGGTGACATCCGCCAGGCGCCGGGACCGGCCGCAGCGAACTGACATCGCAGGGAGTTGCGCCGCCGTGTAACCGGCATGTAACGGGCCAGGTAGCCGCAATAGCCTTGGTTGCCGGACCGGCGTGTGCGAAATTGTGACTGAGGCGCGCATGAAGAAGGCGATTCTGACCGCGTTGGTTCTGGCGCTGGGAGCGATCCTGGGGCCGTCCAGCGCCTGGGCCGATCCCGCCTCGCAGGAGGCTGCCGATCTGGAGGCGAAGGGCGACGGCCTGCGGCGTCAGCAGGGGTACAGCGAAGCGATCAAGTGCTACCGCCAGGCACTACGCGCGGGTGGCGACGAGGCGGCCTTGTACAACAAGATCGGTCTGGCCGATCTGCGGCTCCAGCTCTACGCGGCCGCCCAGGTGGCTTTTGAACAGGCCTTCAAGCGCAATCCCAACGATGCCAACACGCTCAACAACCTGGGAGTGGCCAGCCACCTCCGGCAGAGGTACGAACGGGCGGTGAAGTGGTACAAGAAGGCGCTGGCTCTCAACGAAAGCGAGTCGGCCTTCCACTGCAATCTCGGCGCAAGCTGGTTCGCGCTGGGCCATTTCGACCGCTCCAGCGCCGAGTACGCGCGGGCCCTCGAACTGGATCCCAGGGCTTTCGCGAACATGGAGGAACAGGGGATTGCCGGCCAGCCCTCCGGAGCCGACCGCGGCAGGTTGTATTACCTGATGGCCAAGCTGTACGCCAGCCGCGGGGACCTCGATCGCGCTTTGGCGCTGCTGCAGAAAGCCAGGGAGCTAGGCTACCAGGGCCTGGAGAACGCGTACCGGGACAAGGACTTCGCCCGCCTGTGGAAGGATGGGCGGCTGGCGCAGGTGGTGCGGGGGGGCAGGAGATAAGAGGCGCCCCAACCACACCGGCTTAGCGCTGCCCGGCTTCAAGGTGCGCTCTCCGGCAGTTGTGGCAAACTGAATGGGGACGAGTCATGCCAGCCGCTAGCGATCCGGCCTTAAGCGAGGTGGTGCGCCGCCTCGTAGAGGCATACAGCCCGGAGCGGATTTACCTTTTCGGTTCCGTCGCCCGAGGAGAAGCCGGTCCGGACAGCGACTATGACATCATGGTCATCGTTCCCGACGACGCGCCGCCGGAACGGCTGCGAAGCCGCCTGGCGTATCGGGCTTTGCGGGGAACCGGGACTGCGGCCGACATAGTAGTGTGGCCCCGTTCGAGCTTCGAGCGCCGCTCCCGAGTTGCCGCATCGCTGCCCGCCACGGTGTCGCGGGAGGGGATGCTGCTCTATGTCAGTTGATCCCGAACTGGTCGCCGAGACGAGGGCATGGTTCGCCAAGGCGTTCAACGATCTCCGCGCCGCTGAAGCGCTGACGGCCGCCTCCCCGCCGTTGCTTGATGAGGCCGTGTTCCACTGCCAGCAGGCCGCTGAAAAGGCGCTCAAGGGATTTCTCACCTGGAGCGGTCGCACTTTCCGGAAGACCCATAACCTGGAGGAGATCGGCGAGCAGTGTCTGACCGTCGATCCTTCATTGCGCTGCGTCATTGACCAAGCCGTGCCGCTCAGCGAGTATGCCTGGAAGTTCCGGTATCCCGGTGAGCCCTCTCAGCCCGGACCGGATGAGGCGGCCGAGGCGCTCGCCACTGCCCGAGGAGTACGCGCGGGCCCTCGAACTGGATCCCAAGGCTTTCGCGAACATGGAGGAACAGGGGATTGCCGGCCAGCCCTCGGGAGCCGACCGCGGCAGGTTGTATTGCCTGATGGCGAAGCTGTACGCCAGCCGCGGCGACCTCGAGCGCGCGTTGGCGTTGCTGCAGAAAGCCAGGGAGCTAGGCTACCAGGGCCTGGACAACGCCTACCGCGACAGGGAATTCGTCCGTCTGTGGAATGATGGGCGGCTGGCGCAGGTGGTGCGCGGGGGGAGAAGATAAGGGGCGCGCGGCCCCTTGCGTTTGTCGTATAGCAGGCCTAAACTCCAGGACGTAGGATCGGAAAGTCACGCAGCGCACGGCGGCACATGGGGCTGCTGATTTTCTGCCCTGACGGAGGAAGCACCGAATGGACAGACCAATAGCGGTAGTGTTTGCACTATCGGCTGTTTTGACCGTGAGCGGCGCAGAGAAGAAAGAAGCCTTGTTCGCCAATCAGCATTTCAGAGTGGTCAGTGCGGGGCTGGCAGTTGCGGTCTGTAGTACTTTTGACCCCGACATGTTCGCCGTCAATATGCCCACGCTCCCCAACCTTATAGAGAACAACGTGGCAAGGCACTCGACTGCTAACCCCTTCGACTCCGGTGGTCTATTTGGCCGCTGCAATGGCGTTGTCGCTGAACCCTTGAGCGTTGGGGAGGTTGTTACCGCCACAGGATTTACAGTCCATGGTCGTGAGTTTCGTCTGCGAATTGTGAGCACGCCACATGCTGTTCGCCGGGGTATCGGAGCGTTCGAGCACACAACATACGAGTCCGGTGCGGCTCAACTTCGTTTCAATTAACGGATCCCAGGGATCGCAACGAAGTCGAGACAGCGCTGAGGGCTTGGCTGCGGCCAACTGATGATGCGGCAGGAAACACTGCAACTGGCGTCCAGGTTCCGCACATACAGGATGGTATGACGGTGGCACAGGTAGAAGCGGCCATTGGTGCGCCGGACCTGAAATTTGATTCTGAAGGCTCGACCACCTATACATATAAGTCGATTGGCGTGGCGGTCGTCTTTAAGGACGGCATCGTCACAAAGATCGTAGGCACACGTTGAGATCCCGCTGAGCTGACGGAGGAACCAGCGCAAGCCATGGCCGACGTGCGGTGGATCGACAGGGCACTACAGCGGATCATCGACTTGACGAACGCCAGTACAGGCAGCGCCTACGCCACCAGAATCTTTCAGGGCCTCGCCCATATCGACGGCTCGGGACTCAAATTCAAACGCTTCGCTCGCGCATCGACTAAAGACGAATTGGGAGATCTCAACGCAGAACTGACGTTCGCGCTGTTGTTTGCTGGCCTTGATTTTGACGTTGTTTTCGAGCCAACGGGCGACAAAGGCCCCGACCTGTCGGTTCGGAGGGACGGCCAGTCGGCGTATGTCGAGGTCAAGAGGTTTCGTCCACGAGAAAGGGTAAGGGCCGAAACGGTCACCATGACCGACGAACCACTGCTTTTCCAGCAATACGGACAACCAGAGAAGGACACAGACAAGGTTCGCGGCGAGTTGTATGCGAAGCTCCGACAGGTTGCCGGTCACAATGGGATTCTGGCGATTTGGTCCGATGATGATGATCTTGAATTCCTGGAACATCGGTTTGCCGGCGATGATATGAGACGGGATTCGGAAAAAGGCGTACAGCGCGTTCCAGAGAACGTCTTGTTTTCTGTGTTTGCAGGTAATTGGCGTTCGGGCCGGACTGGTCAGCAGGTGTACTGCCGTCCATTCAGGCCTCTCGCAGATCCCTTTCGAATGTGGGCGGAAGACTTGGATCTTGTCTCAGTGAGTAGCTGCGTTCGCGAAGCCCTGAAGAAGCTCTCGGCCCAGGATGTTTAATTGCCAAGCAGTGGGATCTGGCTCAGGCAGCCTCCAGGTCGGTGTCTTGGCGACAGCGCTGTGCTTGAGCATGGCCGGTGGGCACGCATGAAGATCACCCGCCCTCCGCAATTGTGGCCCATGAAAATGGGCCACAAAAGGCCAAGATGGTTTCTGCTGGCGAAGACGATGGATTCACAACTGCCTTTGTTTTCAATCTGCTAGGTGGTGGGCCCGACAGAACTCGAATCTGTGACCTCTACCGTGTCAAGGTGGGAATATCAATCACTTGCGGACATCTGCGACCGAAACAAAAGACTTACGGGAGATGATTTGTGCCCAAATGTGCCCAAGTCGGGCGTCCGCCGCGGTTTTGTGCCCGGAATGTGCCCCGATCATGGTCGCTGAGTGTCTTCCAGCCTAACCCTGTGCCTCTGCGCCACGTCCTCGCGCGCGGGGGACACAACCCCCGAACTTTTTTTACTCCATAACGAGTGAAGAAGAGTGGTTCTATATAGGGGATTGGTCCGGGCGCTTCAGATGGCAGTCCCAGTCGTGTCCTTCCAGCGCAGTATCACAACAAGCAAGAGATGCTCTCCGAACCAGCAATTGGGCCGAGTCACCGAAATTATCTGTTGACGACTGAAACCGCGAACTGATATTCAGAGGACGCAGGCCGAATTATGCCGATGCAAACGAGGTAGCCAACATGGTCGAGCAACCGCAGACCCTCGAGATCCAGATCTGGCCGATCGACCGCCTGGTTTTCTACGCGCGCAACCCGAGGAAGAACGACGCGGCGGTGGATCGCATGTGCAGCAGCATCCGGGAATTCGGCTTCAAGATCCCCGTGCTCGCCCGCAGCGATGGCGAAGTCGTGGATGGCCATCTGCGCCTGAAGGCCGCGCGCAAGCTGGGATCGTGGCCCGGCGGCGACACGACCGCAATCCCCGTGATCCTGTGTGATGAGTGGACGCCGGCCCAGGTCAAGGCCTTCCGCCTCATGGTGAATCGATCGGTGGCGTGGGCTGACTGGGACGAAGAGTTGCTGGCCCTCGAACTCCAGGAGCTGAGCGAGGCAGACTTTGATCTCAGCCTGACGGGCTTCAACCCCGGCGAGATCGACGGCCTGCTGGCCATCCCCGACGAGGAACGAGCCAATGCCGCGCCGCCGCTTCCGGAGCATCCGGTCTCCCGCGTCGGCGACCTGTGGCTGTGCGGCAACCGACGCAACCAACATCGCGTCCTCTGCTCGGATGCCACCAGCCCGGACGCCGTGGCGCGGCTCCTGGGCGACCGCAAGCCGTTCCTGATGATTACCGACCCGCCCTACGGGATCGAGCTTGATTCTGAGTGGCGTGACCGCGCCGGCCTGAATGGCTGCGGGCCCGCCCAGGCGAGTTACATGAAGCAAAGGACCGAAGGTCACACCGAGACAACCATCTCAGGCGACACGCGCGCCGACTGGTCCGAGGCCTTCGAGTTGGTGCCCAGCCTCCAGATCGCCTACGTCTGGCACGCCTC